>Ga0181518_10004834_pt1 | contig 11869 bp, 7 predicted proteins | sample PEATcosm2014_Bin_28_FD_119751 | JGI IMG/M metagenome (GOLD analysis project Ga0181518, IMG submission 119751) | Peatland microbial communities from MTU Mesocosm Facility, Houghton, MI, USA - PEATcosm2014_Bin01_60_metaG | ecosystem: Environmental > Terrestrial > Soil > Wetlands > Peat | place... | reverse complement strand
GGCTGGTGTTGTTTTGGTCGGCGAGAACGGATCCGGTAAGTCGAATTTCCTGCACGCGCTGCGCCTTGTACTGGACCCGTCGCTTTCTGAGACGGCGCGGCAGCTCACAGCAGAGGATTTCTGGGACGGCCTCGACGAGCCCTTCGCGGGTGCAGAGATCCGGGTTGAAGTGGAGCTGATTGGGTTTGATTCCGATGATAACGCGAAGGCTATATTGGGCGAGTTTCTCGTAGGTCGATCTCCCTACCGGGCACGGCTCACGTACCTGTACCGACCGCGCGGTGACCTCACTCCCGCCGACGCCCTTTCGGACTCGGACTACGAGGTGCTGGTTTTTGGGGGCAGTGACGAAGGACACCGCGTCGGTCGGGCGGAGTGGCGCTTCGTGTCGATCCGGGTTCTCCCGGCATTGAGGGACGCAGAAAGCGATCTTCAGTCCACGCGTTCACCGCTGCGACGACTCGTCGCTCGTGCGAAGGTGAGTGAGGCAGTGCTCGAGACGGTCGCCGGCGCTATCGACCAAGCGACGGGGGCTCTTCTCGGTGAGCAGCCTTTGCGCCACCTTGAAGAGGCCCTCTCACACCGCTTGCACGACATGGTTGGGGAACTGTTTGCGGTGGACCCGACCCTCGGCGTAGTGTCGGCGCGCTCAGATCAGCTGCTCCGCTCGTTGCGGTTGTTCATCGATGTCGACCGCCGCCGTGGCGTGGCTCAGGCGAGCTTGGGAACGGCCAACCTCTTGTACTTGGGCTTACTCCTCGAGGAGATTGCCGCCCAGAGCGACGCGGGCGAGCTTGTCGACCTGATTCTCGCGGTCGAGGAACCCGAGGCGCATCTCCACCCTCACGTCCAACGGGTACTGTTTCATCACTTGCTCCAGGATGATCGTGCTCTGCTTGTCACGACCCACTCGCCGCACATCGCGAGCGTCGCCCCTCTCCGATCGCTGCTTCTCCTGAGGGAGACAAGCGGGGCGACCAAGGGCTATGACGTCCGCGCTGCTGGGCTCAGCGAGGCACAGGAACGCGATATTGAGCGGTATCTTGATGTCACGCGGGCCGAAATGTTATTTGCCCGCGTTGTTGTCCTCGTCGAAGGGATCGCCGAGCAGTATCTCGTACCAGCCTTTGCCACGGCGATCGGACTCGACCTTGATGCTCACGGAGTCACGGTTTGTTCAGTTCACGGCACTGACTTTCTGCCCTACGCACGCCTTCTTAGCCCCGAAGGTTTCGACATCCCCGCAGTCGTCATAACGGACGGGGACGCCAACGAGGAAGGGCTGCCGACCGGCCTGCGCCGGAGCCTCCGGTTGCTCGGAGGAGACAATGGACTCGAACTTGAAAACGCCATCGCGGAGGGCGATTACGCTAGAAGTAGGGCGATCTGCTTAGAAGAGAACGTGTTCGTCGGGGAACGTACTTTGGAGCTCGACTTGTTACCCGGCGCGCTGGACGTGATGTGCGCCGCTTACGGGGACCTTGAGCCCAACAGCTCTGCGAGGGGGCGATTCCATGACAGTGCGTCAGCGGCAACCGAAGATCGGGAAGCGGGCTCTGATCTGCTGCGTCGTATCGAGCGGATCGGGAAGGGTCGATTTGCTCAGAGACTCGCCGAGCGCCTTGAAGGCGTCACACCGCCGGCTTACATTAGCAACGCGCTCGCAGCTGTTAGTACGCTCGTAGGCTTCGGTGATATGGAGAGCGAGGATTGACTCTCCGAACGGCGATCGCAGCACTCAACACCGAACAACGGGAAGCCGTTCTGTACAACGACAACACAGTCGTCCTTGCGGGGCCTGGCAGTGGCAAGACCGATACCGTGGTCCTCAAGGTCGCGTATCTGCTCGCTAGCGAAATCCAGCCGCCCCGTGGTGTCGCCTGCATCACCTTCAGCAATGAGGCAGCGCGGGAGTTCACGATGCGACTTCGGCGCCACGGTCTCCGTCCAGGACCGCAGCTGTTCCTTGGGACTGTCCATGGGTTCTGCCTGACTCGTATCATCCGCCCGTACGCCCGGGTAACGGGCGCGGCGGACCTCGCCGAGCGAGTGGTACTTAGCATGCCCCGTCGGCGAGCACTCATTGAGCGAGCTCTGGAAGTCGAAGGCGTCACCGAGAACCCGACCTACTTCGACCCTACCTTGAGCACAATCCGTAAGGCGCTTGCCTGCGACGAGACTCTCGAGCCGTACGACCCGCGCCACGTCGGTGTCAGCCGGCGCTACGAACAACTGCTAGTGGATCAAAGGGCGATCGATTTTGATGCCATGACCTTTGAGGCTTTGCGCTTGCTCCGAACCGAAAATGTGGTTGTGGACCTGCTCGTCGCCCGCTACCCCTGGCTCGCTGTGGATGAGTATCAGGATCTTGGGGGCCCCCTTCACAACATCGTGCTCGCGCTTCGCGAGGGCGGCGCCAAGATATTCGCCGTCGGCGATCCCGATCAGTGTGTTTACGGTTTCTCAGGGGCCCATCCCCGATACTTCAGTGATCTCGCATCCGACACCGACTTTCATTGCATTCGGTTGCGGTTTAACTACCGCGCTGGGCGGCGGTTGATCGACGCGGCCGAAGCCGCACTTGGCGCGTCCCGAGGCTACGAGCCCGACCCGGAGCGAGGCGACGAGGGAGAAGTGCGTTTCGCCCATTGCGAGCCTGGCCTCGAAACCCAAGCGAAGTTGGTCGCGGAGGAGCTCTTACCCGAGCTAATGGCAGATGGCGTACCGGCGCACGAGATCGCGATTCTGTACCGGGGTCGAGGACCAATGCTCGACGAACTCGTCAAGCATCTGGCAATTCGAGGCGTGCCGCACATCGTAGAGAGAGATGCCTCGTTTCCCGACTCACCGCTCGTAAAGTGGTTGCAGCGCTGTGCTATTTGGGCGCTTGACTCGTCGGCTCTCGACATTGACGGTTTCTCAGACTTAGCGATTCCGTATCTCAATCTTGTCGCAGATGCGGGTCAAAGTAACGGGAGAGGTGAGATTCATGACCGCGTACGTTTGATGCGAGTGCTTGACTCTCCCGTCGTGCCCGGTGATGAGTTGGGATCATGGATCCGTCGCTTCGACGACCTGGCTCACCTAGACGAGTTGCTTGCTTGCGACGGGTCTCGGCCGGACGATAGGGACGCTCTCACTGTCCTCGAGCACGCAGTCGGCGATGGTGACGGCCCAACAGTGGCGGACTTTGCCCGAGGTGCCAAGATCCACGGCAGAGTGGTGGTGACGACATACCACTCCAGTAAAGGGCGTCAATTCGAGGTCGTGGTCCTTCCGGGCCTACAGGAAACGATCATGCCCAGCGCACGATGGAACCCTCGACTTCGACGCAAAGACACTCCGAATCTCATCGAAGATCGGCGCCTCTTCTACGTCGGCCTAACGAGAGCTCGTCGCCAAGCGATCCTCTGCTACTCGCCGTCGTTCCAGAATCGGAACGGCTACCTCGTCGACGGTCACTCCCGCTTCGTTGATGAGGTGGCAGCGAGGCTCGGCGTCGACCCTTAGCAAGGAGTTCGCCCAAGGAACGAATCACAACCGGCCGCCAAATCGAAGTGAAGACTGCTCCGGTCTTCTTTGGTTACCGTCAACTTGCCGTCGGACCTGCCTATGTCGTCCTGGTTAACTCGCAGCACCTCGAAGCCTTCTTGCTTAAGAAGGTAAGGGCAGTGTGAGAACGCAAGTCGAGTGCAAGGCTCGTGGATCAGACCGTCGAGCACTCGCCCTCGTGGCCACCAGACTGGATCGTCAGTGCGCAGAACGAGGAACGCGGGCCCTCGATCGACAGACCGCATACCTGGCAAAGATCGTTCAGCAGCACCTCGCCACGGCGTCGTGGGTTCGCTGTAGCCGTCGCTAGCCGAGGCGTACGCGACATCGCAGGAGTTGTCACTCGCTGCGCAGTGGAAGCTCAGAGTGCTACTGAGAGTGTCTACTGAGAGAGTTGTGAGGACTTTCCTTACGTTACCGGTACTGGCACGCGAATTCGCCTCTGTCGCCTACCGATAGCCTTCGGCGTGAGGCATGTCTGAGGCATGAGGAAGGGTTGTCGCGGAACCGCACCTCTCGGCATGGCGGCTGACCGGGCTAAGGGCTCACATCTGGTCACAGAAAGGGGCGCACTCGGCAGCACACCTGATGCCATTGGGTGCCGAGGGCTCGCGTTGACACTTGAGCGCTACCGGGTCAACACTTCTCCCGCGGTTCGACCAGCCTGCCGCGCGAGATTGGCCTAACATAAACACGAGCTTGCGACAGAAGGATGTCGTCGATGGCTTTGACCCGCCTGACGCTCTACCTCCTTGGCGAAGAGGTCGCCGAACCTGCTCAGGCGCTGAACCGCGACAAGACACCCTCCTCCGTCGAACTCAGTCCTGACTGTGGCTTTGAGGGTGTCTTCTACTACGAGTCGCGTCCCGCGACTCCGCCCGCGTGGGTGACCTTCGTTGGACCGTTACTCGCTGCACCGCCCCAGCGGCTTCTTTCCGCATCGGCCTCTGGACTGCTGGTCCTGAAGGCAAGCCAGCGATTGTTCGCCATCACGTTTGGCCACGGCCGCGGCTTCCTCGACCTGTCGAGAATCGAACACCGATTCGGGCTACGGGTCGCACTCAACAGGATCGATCCGAGCCAGATCCGCAGTTTGGACACAAAGACCTTCGAAGATATGGTCGTTACTAGGAACACCCAGGTAAGCCGGAGCTCGGAACTCCCAGCGTTCGGGGTTGACATTTCTCGGGACATCCTTCGAGCCGTGACCGGTGAGCCTCGGGACAAATCGCTCGCAAAGAGATTGTCGGGTGCTGACGCTCTTGTCGTGAATGTGGAGATCGCTTCCTCTGCCCTCTCGACGTTGTGCGCGGAGCTTCTTGCGGCCTATCAAGAGGACTCCTACAAGGAGAACTTTGCGTGGATCGACCACCTGGGACTCGTCGTCGACGCCGCCGTTCGCGATGCGCTTGACGAACAGCTCGTGGAGCAGCTCCGGGTCGGCGACACGTCGAGCACTCACATGGCCATGCCAGAAGCGATCGGTTGGGAGGACATCGACACCTTCAAGATCACTGGCACTCGGAGCGTTGAGTACGACGACCTCGACCTGGACGCGTACTTGGCCCAGCTCGGTGTGAAACGCGCCGAGCTGACGCTCGAGAACATGAAGTCCCGACGTGTCTCAATCCGCTTCAGTCGTTCCAGCGAGTTCGACGCGCGGTGGACATTGCACCAATGTCTCGTCAGCGAGCAGCGGCTCGATTCGAGCTTCTACGTTCTTATCGAAGGTCGTTGGTTTTCCGTCAGCGACTCGCTGGTCTCGGAGGTCGACTCGTTTGCCGCTTCCATTTCGCCCGGTTCTTTGCCGTTGCTTGACGCCCATCCGGGAGAAACCGAGCGCGAGTACAACACGAGGCTCGCCGACTCCGACGAATCACGGTTCCTACTGCTGGACGCGCAGGTGAAGCGACCAGGCGGAGCGTCGAGCGGGATCGAACTCTGCGACGTTCTCGCCTCTAACGGCGAGCTGGTTCACGTCAAACGAAAGTCACGATCGTCGACACTTAGCCACCTGTTCGCGCAGGGCATCGTCTCCGCGACGACGCTCCTTCAGGATGGGTACTTCCGTGACCAGATCAGGGCCGTTATCAACCAGACCGCAAGCGCGGTGTCGAAATCCCAGTGGCTTAGCCTTGTTCCCGAGTCCGTAGAACACGTGGATCGCTCGAGGTATGCAGTCTCGTACGTCGTGATCGCGAACTCGTCCCGGCATGGGAACGACTGGCTCCCGTTCTTCAGCAAGTTGAATCTGATGCAAAGCGGACGCCAACTCAGCAACATGGGCTTCGCTCTTCACCTGAACCGCGTGAGCGTGACAACGCAGGATGGCTAGGCCACACCAATTCGTACGAACGTGCATCGCTCGATTTAGGTTTCACTCAGCCGAAGCGCCAGAAGCTGCTCGTGCCAGCAGCGCCTCCCGCCCTTCTCGTACTACTGGTACCTACTTGAAGGCCGGCAGGGCGCCTCCAACACGCTGCCAACGTAGGCGGCATAGTTGGAGCCCGGATCATCGGGAAGCTTCGCTAAGTCGCCTGAGTCATTTGCGCCTGCGACGCATTCGAGTGAGGCGAGAGCAAGGTAGCTTCTTTTCATGACCAAGTGGGCGAGGGCAGGCCGGACCGGTGTACTAGGTGAACGATTTGATGCTGCAGTTGCTTTCGCATGTGAGGCGCACCGGCATCAGGTGCGCAAAATCACCAGCACGCCCTACGTAAGCCACTTCCTCGGCGCGGCTTCGCTCGTGCTCGAGCACGGAGGCAAACTGGGTCACCTCGACGAAGCATTTCATCCCGTCGCGACCATCCCGCGGACGCTGCCACTCGCGGGAGTGCCACAGATAGTTTGGCCGCGTGCCGCGCGAAAGGGGCAGAAGGAGAAAGATGGGTCGTCGGGGCAGAACCCGAAGGTCGGGTGCAAGAGAACCATGCAGTCGTCGGGTGGTACCCGAAGGTCGGCCAATGTGCTCATCGGGGCAGAACCCGAAGGTCGAGCACAAAAAACCTCCCCTACTTTTGCCCTACTTTTGTCTCGCGAACCGCTAATTGATCGTTCCTGCCCTCTCCTGGTGTTGCGGAGAAAGCCCAGATAGAGCCATAATTTAGGCCGACTGGAGCCGACTTGAACAGGCCCCAGAGAAGGCTCGGAGAGGACTCCTAAACCGAGCGAGAACATCGCAGCGTATGGCCGCAGTAGGGGCTCCCCCGTCGGCCCTAACTGCATAGCGGGGCGCGATGCTGGGTACTGTGAGTCTGCAACAGGCGTCAGCTGAAGACCCGCTGTCTTGGGTCCTGCTTCACGAAATGATGGCTGGGGTGCCCTCCTCTCCGGAACGTCTTGAGGTGTCTTCCTGGGCGCTCGACGTACTCGCGTTGGAACTTGGAGAGGACTGGCCGAAGCGTGCGGTCGAGCGACACGTGGCAATGCATCTCCTCTCCGCCGTCGGTAGCACTATCGAGCGTGCCCGGCTCGTCGAGTTTGCTATTCGACTTCGCCTTATCCGGGATCGCCCTGGTCGCCGCAAGGCACTACAACCTTTGCTCTCGGGAGACCTCACGAACGAACGGATACGACACACCGACCTCCAACTCGAGGTCGCGACGCTCGGCGCCCCGCTCGGCTGGTCGGCGGAACTTGAGAAGCTCAACATCCACCTGAGGTCCGGCATCGATGTTCGATTGACCCGCGACGCCGTAGTGCTCGACGTCGAGGTGTGCGCGTTGCTCGAGGGGGATCGCACCAAGTCGAGCTTCGACCAGAACCGGCGCATCTTCGGGATGGACCTCGGCTTGATGGCAACGATGCACAGGGTGCGCGTTACCGGCCACCTCTCCGATGATCCGACCACGTACGACGTCGACGACTGCAGGGCGCAACTGATGGAGGCGATCACAGCCGTGTCTGCGGACGGTGTACAACGAACGCTCAGCCTCCGTGGCGAGTCGGTGCTCGTATCGCTCATTAGCGACGGTGTTGATGACTCCCTCACGACCCCGTTTGACGCCGCACTCGATCCGCGGCGGTTCGAGTCGAGGCTCAAGGAGAAGGTTGCCCAGGCTCGCGCGAACGGTTCCAAATGGATCCGCGTCGACTACATGGATCTCTCGTGGCAGCTGAGCGAGTGGTGGCATCTTCCGATTGCCGGCAAAGCACACGTCATCAGCAAGAAGGTGAAACAAGCCGTCGGTCGTGACCACACTCTCGACGGAGTCGTCGTGTCTTCGGGTGCCATCATGCGCCAAGGCGAGTTCCCTGCCGAGTCGCGAGTCCTTGACAACGGTGCCGTCGGTATCTGCCGCCCGATCGAGCCACACCGAGCGCGGCAGACCATCGTCGTGCCACTAAGCAGGGACGGCTTTCGACGTCTGCCCTTGTGGCAGGAGATCTACGAGAACGAACCGAGCTGGTGGGATTGGGGCCTTGCCCAGTTCGGGCTTCCAACAGTCAGGCAAGTCACGTCTGGAGAGTCCGAGGATGTGAAACCCAGTTGACAAGGCAGTCGTCGAGCCGCTCGGAGACCCAAGCAGCGCGGATCGTTGCCGCACAGACAAACTGTTTCTGCACCCGACTCGATCCCGGAGGGGGAGCAACGCAGCTCGCGGACTTTCAGCTGGAGGACGCCAGAGGCAAACGAATCGGAGTACTAGAGGGCGGATTCAATCGGTCGTCGCAACACCTCAACGATGGAGGTGTCGGGCGATGGGCGTCAGTCGGCAGCAGAAGGCGACGTGGCCGATGCGCGGCAAGTTGCGCTCGCCGGGGCGGCCGCCGGGCTGGCAGCGGGACCAACGACAGAGTTTTTGGCTCGAGATCGCCAAGGGGATCTCGAGTGAGGAAGCAGCGGTCTCTGTCGGTGTGGCATCCGCGGTTGGCACCAGGTGGTTCCGTGAGGCTGGCGGGATGCGACCCCTCAGCCTCCGGCCGTTGTCCGGCCGTTACCTGTCCCTGAGCGAGCGCGAGGAGATCGCCATCCTCAAGGCCAACGGCCGTGCTGTCCGGGAGATCGCTCGTCAAGTTCGGCGCTCCCCGTCGACGATCAGCCGCGAGTTGCGGCGCAACGCGGCCACCCGACCTGATTCATCCGGATATCGGGCCATCACGGCCCAATGGCACGCGGACCGGCGGGCAAGGAGGCCGAAGGTCGCCAAGCTGGCAAGCAACGAGCGGCTCAGGGCTTATGTTCAGGACCGCCTGGCCGGGGTGATCACCCGGCCCGACGGGAGCGAGGTTCCAGGTCCGACCGTGCGCTTCGTCGGACGCCGGCATGGTCGGCGCCAGGACCGGCGCTGGGCGAAGTCGTGGAGCCCCGAGCAGATCGCGCACCGCCTGCGCCTCGACTTCCCTCATGATGAGACCATGCGGATCTCGCACGAGGCGATCTACCAGGCGCTCTACGTCCAAGGGCGAGGAGCTCTAAAGCGCGAGCTCGTCGCCTGCCTGCGCACGGGACGGGCGCTGCGAGTCCCCCAGGCCCGAACCCGGGGTCGAGGGAAGAAGTTCGTTACGCCCGAGATCATGATCAGCGAGCGGCCGGCCGAGGCAGACGACCGGGCCGTGCCTGGGCATTGGGAGGGTGACCTGATACTCGGGTTGAACAGCTCGGCGATCGGGACCCTCGTCGAGCGCACCACCCGGTTCACCATGCTGCTGCGCCTGCCGCCCATGGCTGGCCACGGCGAGCCGAGAGTCAAGAACGGTCCAGCCTTGGCCGGGCACGGCGCTGAGGCCGTCAGGGACGCGATCGCCACCTCGATTACGACCCTGCCCGGACAGCTCCGCCGGTCGCTTACATGGGATCAAGGCGCCGAGATGGCTCAGCATGCCCAGCTGCGCATCGACACCGGGCTGGCCGTCTACTTCTGCGACCCTCAGAGCCCATGGCAGCGCGGCACGAACGAGAACACCAACGGCCTGCTGCGCCAGTACTTCCCGAAAGGAACCGACCTCAGCCGCCATAGCGCGAGCGATCTCGAAGCTGTCGCTGCCTCGCTGAACAGCCGACCGCGAAAGACACTTGGATGGAAGACCCCTGCCGAGGCTCTCGATGATCACCTACGCTCTGTCCAACAAGGCAGTGTTGCGACGACTCCTTGAACCTGGGGAGATCACATCGGTCGTCGTGGGAGAGCTCCTCGCGTTCCGGAGCGCGAATACCAAATACGAACTTGCAGATGACCGACTGAGATCAGCCTGGTTCATCGTTTTGCGCGGAACGAGAGCCAACCATCTGGAACTTCAGAAGAATCTCACACCACTACTAATCGAAGCAGAGCGTCACAACTTCGTGCCGTCGCTTCCATACGAGCTCATACCGAATTTCAACTTTTCCGTTGGAGACGAACCACAGACGTCTCTCTACGACCTTGGTGTGTGGATGCTCACCGCGCTCCCCGGTGCGCGCGCTAAGGCGGGCTCGATCAGCGTCAATCCCCCAGCTCAGGGTGGAGCGATCGGCCCCACGCAGGTAACCGAAGCAGTACAGATTGCGCTCGAGAAGCCGGACAATCTCGCAAAGCTTTCGACAGCGGGACAAGATGAACGACGTGAGCTCTTTGTCTGGCTCGACGACGGGAACGGCGGCATGGCACTTGTCGCGCCGCGCCTCTTTCCGGGGCACGCCAGTGTTTATCCGAAGGATGGCCCAGCGCTTCCACCTCAGCTAACTCGCGTCTGGGCAGCGACGGGCCCAAACGACCGCGATGTCTTGGCGCGCGGGCTCTGGGTAGCGGATGGTGGTGTGTGGCAGGTGATCAACCCCCCGCCGGCGCGACTCGATTTTTGAGATATTGAGCGAGGACGATCTGCGCAGGACTCTGAATCACCACTCATCTGCTCCGACGAAGGCGACGTCAACGTTTCGCGGCCAGAAGCTTGATGAGGGTGTCGAGGACGAGTTCGAGACCGCTCCAATCCTGTCTTGTGTACGGCACCTCCTCGGACAGAGCGGCTTTGACCTTCGCGTCGAAAGCTTCCTGGATCTGACGCTTGTGGACGACCTCGCCTTGGTATCGCTGCAGTCGCTCATGGAAGCCCCGCCACTGGACCGGTCGGAGATCGCCATTCTCGTCACGCAGTACGTCTTCGCCCAGGTAGAGCTCGATCGAACCTGCGAGGCCGTTGATGTCCATGTCGACCATGCCGCTCGGGCCGAGCGTCGGATACGCGGCAGCTAGCGGCAAGTCCGGGAGGCGTAGCACGGAGAAGTTCCTCGGTAGCCGTTCCTTGTCTAGTGAACGGAGGGCGTCTTCGGCTGCGGTGTCGTTGTCGAAGATCGCGACCACCCGGTTCCGAATGCCGGCCGAGGCGAAAGACTTGAGAGTTCGGACTAGAGCGCCGGCGTTGCTTTCAGGCGACAAAGAGAAATCCGGGAAGCAAAGATAGCCTTTCAGGTGGGGTCTGAGTACATCCAAGGTTTGTTCGAGGATGCGTGTGTCGCTCACTCCCTCGGTGAGGATGACGACGGGAGTCCCACTGATGATCTCGTCGCCCATCCATTCCAGCGCCTCGTCGTGGGGGTTGGTGTCGAGCGACATGTACCCGCCGTCAACGATGTCGGTGACGTCGATTCGCACCTCGGCGGTCTCTGGCAGAGCCGCAAGCAAGGCCCTGATCATGAGCCGGCTGTCGGACTCCTCCCATAGGCCAATCAGCCATCGGAACGTGCCAACATTGCGTGACTCACCTTCGAAGTTTTCTAATCTGTAGAGTTCTCTCACTCGCGCGATCCATGTGCCGAGGGTCATCTCCTTCAGCACGCGTACCTTTTCGTCGACGCCCTCAGTGATCTCGAGGGTCCGGGCCGGACGCGTCATAAAGCGCTGTTCGGTCTCGAGTTCTTCCGCTATGAGCTGGTCGAATACTTCTTCGGCGAGAGATAGCCCGAGACCTAGGGCATCCAGGCGATCGCGAACCGCTACGCCGGTCGAAATGAGTTCGTGAATGGTGACCTCTTCGTCCTCACCGTAATGTTCCCACCGCTCCACCTCATCACCGACGGCGGGTCGAGAGTGAAGCTCCCGCGGTCCGAATAGAAGAGCGACCGAGAGATCCACGCCATTCCTAAAGCTTGCGACTTCGACGCCATCGATCGTCAGAGGGGCGTAACTGCTCATGGTCCAACTCTACGAGTTGATGGATCGGGGGTTTGCAAGCGAGCGCGCTGACCACCGACCCTGGGCGCGATCTTCTAGGCCGACAAGACTCGACCCGCTTCGCCGAAAGCAGTTGGGATCAGCGAGCGGCGGGCCAGGGAGGTGGCGTCTCAGATCCGGTGTGAACGGCCCCTGGAGCCTCGCGCGGGTTTGGATGCATTGAT
>Ga0181518_10004826_pt1 | contig 11888 bp, 7 predicted proteins | sample PEATcosm2014_Bin_28_FD_119751 | JGI IMG/M metagenome (GOLD analysis project Ga0181518, IMG submission 119751) | Peatland microbial communities from MTU Mesocosm Facility, Houghton, MI, USA - PEATcosm2014_Bin01_60_metaG | ecosystem: Environmental > Terrestrial > Soil > Wetlands > Peat | place... | reverse complement strand
GCGCGACCTTGCGCTTGCCGCCGCCATGAACCATCCGCTCGTTCCCGTGCACCGCCGGCCGAAAGTCGCCATGTTCGCGACCGGCGACGAGCTGGTGCCGCCCGGCGTCGAGCCGGGGCCCGGGCAGATCGTCAGCTCCAACACCTTCGCGTTCGCGGCGCTGGCGCGCGCGGAAGGCGCCGAAGCCATGGACTTCGGCATCGTCGCCGACCGGCTCGACGATACGGTCGCGGCCATCCGGCGCGCGCGCCAATACGGCGCCGACATTCTTGTCACCTCGGGCGGGGCTTCGGTCGGCGAGTACGATCTCGTGCTGAAGGCGTTTGCCGCCGAGGGTATGGAATTGTCGTTCTGGAAACTGGCGCTGCGGCCCGGCCGGCCGCTGATGCACGGCCGGCTCGGCGCGATGCAGGTTCTCGGCGTTCCCGGCAACCCGGTTTCCGCCTTTGTCTGCGGCCTCCTGTTCCTCGTGCCGCTCATGCGTCGTCTTGCCGGACGCAGCGATCTGGCCATGCCGACCGAATCGGCTGTGCTAGGCTGCGACCTTCCGGACAATGACGAGCGCGCCGACTATCTGCGGGCGACGCTCGCGGAGACGCCGGAGGGCTTGGTGGCAACCCCCTTCCCGGTCCAGGACAGCTCGATGATGGCGCCGCTGGCCAAGGCCGATTGTCTTTTGATCCGAAAACCTTATGAGCCGGCAGCGATTGCCGGCGGCCGCTGCACGATCGTTAAGTTGCAGCGTTAAGCGGGCGTTTGGCGCGACCCCCGTTTTCTTCACTTCAAATTAAATGGTTGCGGAACACATATGGAACGGATAGTGTCCGTTCATGATTTGTTTCGCCCGCAAGCCGGGCAGCGAGGGGAAGCGCCAATGCTGACACGCAAACAAGCTGAACTCTTGCGTTTCATCCACGAGCGCCTCAAGGAGGCCGGAGTTCCGCCTTCGTTCGATGAAATGAAGGATGCGCTCGACCTGCGCTCGAAGTCCGGCATTCATCGGCTGGTCACCGCGCTCGAGGAGCGCGGCTTCATCCGTCGGCTGCCCAATCGGGCGCGCGCCATCGAAGTGATCAAGCTGCCGGAGTCGGTGGCCCACGGCATCGGCTCGAACCGCGCGCGCGGCTTCACGCCGAGCGTCATTGAAGGAAATCTCGGCCGCGTGCGCACCGCCTCGGAAGATGAAGGCGGCCGACCCGTCGCCGTGCCGGTGATGGGCCGCATCGCCGCGGGCACGCCGATCGAAGCGATCCAGACCCGCAGCCACACCATCAATATGCCGGCCGACCTGTTGACCACGGGTGAACATTTCGCGCTCGAAGTGCGCGGCGATTCGATGATCGAAGCGGGAATTCTCGACGGCGACATCGCGCTCTTGAAACGCAGCGACGCCGCCGACACCGGCGATATCGTCGTCGCCCTGATCGACGACGAGGAAGCGACGCTGAAGCGTTTCCGGCGGCGCGGCGCCTCGATCGCGCTCGAGCCCGCCAATACCGCTTACGAAGTACGCATCCTGCCGCCTAACCGCGTGCGCATTCAGGGCAAGCTGGTGGGGCTGTTCCGGCGGTATTGATCCCCTCAATCGTTTGGATCGAGATCCTCGGGCCGCGGTGTCGCGTCGCGCGGCTGCGTCCGCGACACTGCCGGCTGAACAGCGGCATCGGAATTGGCCGCACCGCCGCGCGCCGTTTGCTGCGCCACATTCGGCGCCCATGGCCGGTCGAAATTCGGCGGCCGCGCGGAATCGATCACAAAGCCCACACCGTCACGGCGCAGCGCCAGCGCCCCCCGCGCGCGCCAGAGGCGGCGCCCGATCAGGGTCGCGGCACAGTCGGACGGCGCGTCGCGCGTCGCCACGATGACTGTTGCGCGCCGGCAATCCTCCTCGAACGCGTCCGGCGCCAGCGCGTAGGCGACCAGCCGGCCGTCGGCGAGCTTGCCGATGCAGCCGGACGGATCGCAGCTGATGCCGTTGCCGAGCGCGGGATCGCGGGGGTCGCGCCCGTCGCTGTCGGCGGCGAGCCATTCGTGAATGGCAAACGCGTCGCCGCCGACGTGGTGCAAAGCGAGCCGGCCGTCCGCACCGCGCACCGCGAAGGAGCGGCCGTCGGCGGCAACCAGAATGTCCGGCACCGGCGCGCGGACCGCCCAGATGATCGCGAGCACCGCGAGCACAGCGCCGCTCCAGCGCAGCGGCGTCTTGAGAAGCCCGATGGCAAGCACACCGGCCGTCGCCAGCAATAACGGCCCGGTGCCGAAGGAGTTGACGCGGCCGAAGGCGCCGGGCAGTCGCGCCACCCAGAGCGCGACCGCATTCATCCAGTCGATGCCGTAACCCATTTGCCGCCAGCATTCGGCATCGAATCCGAACGGCATGGTGAGGACGCCGATAAGCCCCATCGGCATCACCCAGGCGGAGACGACCGGCATGGCAAGCAGATTGGCGAGCACGCCGTAGGGCGCGACCCGATGAAAGTGGTAGGCCGCATAGGGCGTGGTGGCGAGGCCGGCGACGAGCGAAGCGAGAATAAGCCCGGCGGTCTGGTTGACGCCCCACAGCGCCGCGCGAGCGCCCAGCGAAGAGTCGGCGCCCGGCCGCGCCCAGGGCAGGCCGCGGCTGTAGGCGGCAACCAGCGCCAGCGTCGCCGCAAACGACATTTGGAAGCTCGGATGCACGACCGCTTCCGGCGCGAACAACAAAACCAGCAGCGCCGCAATCGTCACCGTGCGCAAGGTCAGGATCGGCCGGTCGAGCATGACGCCGATGAGCACGATCGCGATCATGATGAACGAGCGTTGCGTCGCCACTTCGGCACCCGAGAGCACCAGATAGAAGGCGGTCACGAGCAGCGCGGCGAATGCCGCCCATTTTTTGATCGGCATCCGATCGGCCACGCCCGGGATCAGCGCCAGCACCGCGCGCATGAAGAAAAACGCGACGCCGGCGACGACCGCCATGTGATAGCCGGAGATCGAGAGCACATGACCGATGCCGGAAACGAACATGGCGTCGTAAAGGTGCGGCGCAATCGCATCGCGCTTGCCCGTGATCAGCATTGAGGCGATGGAGCCGCTGTCGCCCTTGACCACGGAGCGAATGCGCGCATCGATTAAGTCGCGCAGTCCCTGGATGAAGGAATTGGCGCGCATGCGCACGCTTGCCGCCACCGGCGGCGCGACGATTTTGACGGCGCCGTGCACGAATCCGGACGCGCCGATGCGCTGGAAATAGAGGTCGCGGGCAAAGTCATAGCTGCCGGGCCGCAACGGTTGCAGCGGCGGGTTGAGCTGCGCTTTCACCTCGACGAAGGCGCCGGCGGGCGGCGCCGTGCCGCGGCGCACCGACAGCCGCACGCGCTGCGGCTTCCCGGCGATGCGGCTGCCGTCGATCCGCTCGACCCGCAGCACGAAGCGGTCGGTCTTCTGGCTCTCCTCGCGCAACTCGACGAAACCGGCGAGCGAAACGCTGTAAGCGGGATAGCGCAGCACCGGATGATCGATCAGCGCGGTCTTCAACGTGGCAACCGCAAAGCCCGCGAAGATGGCGAAGAGCCCAAGCGCCACCACGAAGCCGATTGGCCGCCGGCGCAGCAGCACCGCGGCGATGGCACCGGTCCCGGCCGAAGCCGATGCCGCCCACCAGGCCGGTGCGCGCTCGGCGGTAAAGTAGAGGACGATGCCGGCGCCGAAAGCGACCGCAAACCACGGCAGCAAGCGGCCCGGCCCGACCTCGGCCAGCGCCCATTCGCGGATGCGCTCGGGGACGGCGAACTCGGCGCGCCACGGCGAGCCGCTCCATGCGGCGCCGGCGCCGCCGACCGGCCAAGTTCGCACGCCAGTTCGCGTGCCCGTTCGCGCGCGACTGCGCGCGCCGCCCTCGTCCGCCACCGCGCGTTCCCCAAGAAGAAAAAAGAAGAAAAGCTCCGGCGCGCCAAAAGTCGGCGTCATGCTACCTAAGGGCGAGCGCGATGGCGAGGGAGCTTGTGGAGAAGGCGACGCCGTTTAACTGCCGCCTGAGACCTTGGCCCAGCTGTCGCGCAGCCCGACCGTGCGGTTGAACACCAGCTGGTCGGCGGTCGAGTCCGGGTCGCGAGTGAAATAGCCAAGCCGCTCGAACTGCACGGCATCGGCCGAAATTTGCGCGGCCAGGGCGGGCTCGACGCGCGCATCGGCAATCACTTCGAGCGACTGCGGATTGAGGTCGGCGGCAAAGTTTGCGGCATTCGGATCGGGGCGCAGGAACAGCGGATTGTAGAGGCGCACTTCTGCCGGCACCGCGTCCGCCGCCGAAACCCAATGCAGCGTCGCCTTCACCTTGCGGCCGTCCGGCGCGTTGCCGCCTTTCGTTGCCGGATCGTAAGTGCAGCGCAGCTCGACCACCTCGCCGGCTTGATCCTTGACCACCTCGCGGCAGGTGATGAAATAGGCGTAGCGCAGCCGCACCTCGCGGCCCGGCGCCAGGCGGAAGAATTTCTTCGGCGGGTCCTCCATGAAATCGTCGCGCTCGATGTAGAGCTCGCGGCCGAAACGCAGGCGCCGGGTGCCGGCGCTGGCGTCCTCGGGGTGATTAACCGCCTCGATCTCCTCGCTGTGGCCCTCGGGATAATTCTCGATCACGACCTTCAGCGGCCGCAGCACGGCCATGCGCCGCTGCGCCGTTTTGTTGAGTTGCTCGCGGATGGAAAATTCCAGCATGCCGACATCGACGACGCTGTTGGCCTTGGCGACGCCGATGCGCTTGATGAAGTCGCGGATCGCGGCCGGCGGCACGCCGCGCCGGCGCAAGCCCGCCAGCGTCGGCATGCGCGGATCGTCCCAGCCGCCGACATGGCCGCCGCGCACTAGTTCGGTGAGCACGCGTTTCGACAGCACCGTGTAGGTGAGGTTGAGCCGGGCGAACTCGTACTGATGCGGCCGCGACGGCACCGGCAGGTTGTCGAGGAACCAGTCGTAGAGCGGACGATGGTCCTCGAATTCGAGCGTGCAGATCGAATGGGTGATGCCCTCGATGGCGTCCGATTGGCCGTGGGCGAAATCGTAGCTCGGATAGATGCACCATGCGGTGCCGGTGCGCGGATGCTCCGCGTGCAGGATGCGGTAGAGCACCGGATCGCGCAGGTTGATGTTGCCGGAACCCATATCGATCTTGGCGCGCAGCACGCGCGCGCCGTTGGGAAATTCGCCGGCGCGCATGTGGCGAAACAGATCGAGATTTTCCTCGACGCTGCGGCCGCGATAAGGGCTCTCGGTGCCGGCCTCGGTCAGGGTGCCGCGGGTGAGCCGCGTCTCCTCCTGGGTCTGGTCGTCGACATAGGCCTTGCCGGCGCGGATCAGGTATTCCGCCCATTCGTAAAGGCGCTCGAAATAGTCGGACGCGTGATGAAGATGCGTGCCCCAATCGAAGCCGAGCCAGCGCACGTCGCGCTCGATGGCGTCGATATATTCCTGTTCTTCCTTGGTCGGGTTGGTGTCGTCGAAGCGCAGATGACAGCGGCCGGAAAATTCTTCGGCAATGCCGAAGTTGAGACAGATCGACTTGGCGTGGCCGATATGCAGATAGCCGTTCGGCTCGGGCGGGAAGCGGGTGACGATCGTCTTGTGCCGGCCGGAGGCGAGATCGGCGCGAACAATGTCGCGGATGAAGTCTTGCCCGGCTTCGCGGGTCGGTGCTTCGGCAATCGACATAAGGTTTCCTTGGCCGGCGATTCCGGGTCGCCGCCGTGCCTCCGATTGGACAACTTGGCCCGCGTGGTCAAGTCCGTCGTACCCTACCCGGCTCGCATTCCGCTGCGCGCCGTGCAGGCTTGCTTGCTACCCCTGCTTCGCCACGCGTTTGGGCGGAGTGTCGGGTGGCAAGGAGACCCAGGGATGGCGCGACTCCTCCCACACCGCGATGGCAGGAGCGGGGAAAGCCGGGTCGGCAAAGTTGCCGATCGCCACAGCGACATGTCCTGGAAAGCCCTCGCTCTCCCAGTAGACGGTGGAGCCGCAGGTTGGACAGAAATGAAAGGTCAGGGCGTTGCCGCTTTCAGCTGTCCGCGTCCAAACCGCAGCTTGACCGGAGGGCGTGACCTGCTCGCGGCGAAAGCGCGCCTGGTTACTGATCACGGCTCCGGTTCGGCGCTGGCACTCAAGGCAGTGGCACATGGAGATGCGCGATGGTTCGCCGTCAGTCGTCAAAGAGAGCTGCCCACAGCTGCAGGCGGCGCGTCGAATGGTCATGGCACGGCTCCGTGGATCTCCGGACGGATTATAATAGGCATGCGGTAGCGAGCGTAGCCCGGATGGAGCGCGGCGAATTCCGGGTCAACGTCGTAGCGCGGATAACGTCAAGGTCCGCTTTCGGAGAGAAGCGGACATGGCCCGGCGGACAAAGTCGGTTCGGTCGGTCGAAAATGACCCGTTGCGGACGTCGAGTGAGCGGATACGCCATCGTCTCGTTCAGGAGGAAAAATTGTCGAACGCTCATTCTTCCGGCAGCCCCGCCTTGCGCAGGCCTTCGTAAAACACTTCGGGAATATCGAGCCGCGCGCGCAGCCACTTGATGGTCAACGCGGGGGCTATTTTGCGAGCCTGCGCAACGGCGGCCTCGGCCTCCGATTGCCGGCCCAGGAAGGCGTATGCCACGGCTAGCTGTGCGTAGACGGCCCAACCGGAGAACCCACTGTCGAGCGCAGCCTGTTCTTCCCGGATCGCGTCCTGATACCGGCCCATGTAGTTGAACGTCTTTCCCTTGATCCAGCGCCACATGCCCATTTCCGGATCGCGAGGGCTTAGCCTTATGGCTTGGTCGATATTGGCAATTGCCAGCGGAAGTTCCGCTGGAGTCACTTGGTCCCAAGCGAGCTGAGCGTATGCCGAAGCGTAACTGGGATTAAGTCTGACTGCGTTTTGTGCGGCTTCCACGGCATCCTTGTTCCGCCTGGTGGTGAGATAGACCATTCCCCGAACGGCGTATGCTCGGGCATTCGTCGGATCGATCCTGATTGCGTTAGCGAGCAGCTCTTCGATTTTGGTGATTTGTCTGGGGTCCGCCCCCTGTCCACCGTACCCGCCGGAAATGAAATAAGACCAGTCGGCGTAAGCAGCTCCGACCAGAGCATCGACATTGTTTGGGTCGAGTTTCAACGCCTGCTCGAACAGACCGAGGGCTTTTGCGAGGCTATCCTTATCGGCGACCCACAGCAGCTGGTTAAATATTGCCCAGCCGCGCATGGTGAGATCGATGGCGTCCGGGTTTCCGGAGTGGGCGCTTTTTTCCGCTTCCGCCTTGACCAATTCGGAGCTCAACGTATTGGCCAATCGCGCCACCACCTGATCTTGCAGCTTGAAAACGTCGGCCATGTCTTCCTCGAAACGGTCGGCCCAGAGGTGCGCGCCGGTCTTGCCATCAATAAGTTGCGCGTTGACGCGCACCCGGTTCTGCTCGCGCTGGACAGAGCCTTCGAGGACATAACGCACGCCCAGTTCCTTGCTGATCTGCTTTGCGTCGATGTTCTTGCCCTTGAACGTGAAGGCGGTATTGCGCGCGATCACGAAGCTGTTGCGGATGCGCGAGAGATCCGTGGTGAGGTTTTCGGTTATGCCGTCCGCAAAATAATCCTGGCTCGGATCGCCCGAGAGGTTCGTAAAGGGCAGCACCACGATGGAAAGACGGGCAGCCTCGGCCGCTGTTGGCGCATTCGACGCGACGGGCGCAGTCCGGATCGCGCCAAGGAAATACCAAGCGCCGCCCGCGATCACGATGAGTGCGACGATCCCTGCGGCGAGTGGCGTCAGGACCGAACGCTTTTTCGGCTCCGGTGGCTTTGCCTCCATCGCGGGCTTCGTCTGGGCGGGGACGCCGACCTCCAGAGAGTAGACCCGAACCGGTTCGGCGATATTCTTAAGTTGGGTAGCGCCGAGGTCACTGACTGCAAGGTCGAGCCGGGCCTTGACTTGCCGATAGGCGTCTTCCGAAAGGCAGATAGCGCCGGGCTTGGCGATGCCTTCCAGCCGCGCGGCGATGTTGACGCCGTCGCCCATGAGGTCGCCGTCAGACTCCTCGACCACATCGCCAAGATGAATGCCAATGCGGAACTCGATCCGTCGCTCCGGCGGAAGGCCGACGTTGCGCTCCACCATGCCGTTCTGCACCTCGATGGCAGAACGCACAGCGTCGACTACGCTGCGGAACTCAACGATCGCGCCGTCGCCTGTCCGCTTCACGACGCGGCCGTGGTGAACGGCGATGATCGGATCGATTAAATCGCTTCGCAGCGCGCGCAGCCGCGCCAATATCCGATCTTCGTCGGAGCCGGCAAGACGGCTATATCCGACCACATCCGATACCAGAATCGCCGCGAGTTTGCGGGTCTCGGCCATGACTGCCCTCAGCCACAACCCAGATTAGCACAAATACCGCCCTCAAAAATGGCCCAACGGCTACCGTGAGCGGATGTCGCTTATTGGCCCGTAGCGCCGGATCACGTTTTGACGGCTAACGGTCGCTATCGGGGTTGAAGCGGACATGTACGAGCCTGGGCGCTGGCCATCTCAGTCGAGAATGACCCATTGCAGTCATTTGGCCACGGCGCTGAGTCACTCCGCCCTCAATTCGAAGCCGCGTAGAGGTCCATCGGTTGCTGGAGGCCCTTGAGTGAATGGCTACCTCGCTCGTCGAACCGCAGCCCTGACCCGGCCACCAAATCCTTGACGGTTCGTGACACCAGCACCTCGCCGGGCCCGGCGAGGGCCGAGACGCGCGAGGCAATGTGGACGGCGATGCCCTGCACGTCGTTGTCAGTAACTTCGATCTCGCCGGTATGGAGGCCACTGCGGATTTGAATATCGAGCGGACGAACCGCCTCGGCAATGGCGCAGGCGCAACGCACGGCACGCGCCGGGCCGTCGAAGGTGGCGAGAAACCCGTCTCCGAGCGATTTTACTTCCTTACCGCGGCAGCGCGCGAGTTCCCGCCGCACCGTCGCATGATGCGCGTCCAGCAGACTGTGCCAGCGTTGGTCGCCCAATTGCTCGGCCCGCGCAGTCGAGCCCACGATGTCGGTAAATAGCACGGTCGCCAGGACACGGTCGATTTCTGCCTCCGCGATGGATCCGGTCAAGAATTCTTCGATCGCATCGGCGATCTTGGAAGACGTATGTTCCTGGATAAAAAAGAAATGGTCGTCTCCGGGCAACTCGAGCAGTCGTGCTCCCGGAATGTGCTCGGCGAGAAAGCACCCGTATTCGACGTTCACAACCCTATCTCCCGTGCAGTGGATGACTAGGGTTGGCACGTGGATCGAGGACAGAATATCGCTGATATCGATTTGGCTATTCATCCGCATGAGTGCGATAGCAGCCGCCGGGCTTGCGCCAAGTCGTTCGAACCGACCGCACCATTGCTGTAAGACCGGATCGTTCTGACGCGACGGTCCGAACTTCCGTAGAATGCCGCCGCTGCCCCAGGCTTGATTGACATATCCGAGGCTAGCCTCCAGTTCCTCGGGGGTAGAGTAGGAGCGGGCAAATGTCCCATAGAGCACCAGCCCGCGGCATCGCTGGGGATAGGTTGCAGCGAACAGGGCCGCCATTGGGCCGCCTTCGGATATTCCTAGTAGCGCCGCACACTCAATTCCCACAGCATCCATGACGGCGCGGGTATCGTCCATGCGCTGGTCCAACGGCGGAAGCTCGGAGACACGGTCGGAGAGGCCGGTGCCGCGCTTGTCGAACACTACCACACGGGCGAAGCTGGCTAGACGAAGGAGCCAGCGCGCATAATCGGGCTGGTCCCAGTAGTTCTCGATATGCGACACGAAGCCCGGTACCAAGATCAGATCAATCGTGCCGCTGCCAAAGACCTGGTAAGCTATGTGAACGTCGCCGCTTTTTGCATAGCGCGTCACCGGCATCGCCATTGTACCCTCCCGAAGCCCACGGGGATCGGCTCGCGCCGGAGCATAGCCCTGTACGGTTGCGTCGCACGACAACGGTACAACAAAGGCAGAATAAAACAAAGATAACGGCTGTGTCCTATGTGGCCGCTCTTTGTCAGGCCCACCCTCAAACCGACGTCGCCTATTGGCCCATTGCGTCATTCCGCTGCCGCGCAGCAGTTCGGTCGCTGTCGGTGCAAAGCCGACATTGAACCACGCCGGCCGCGCTGGAGCGCGGCGCAATCCGAGATCGACCCCGCGGCAGCAACCCTGCTGGTCACGTCATCATCCGCGAATGCGGACCATAACGGAGCGAAGCGGACATGATCCGGCAGGCAATGCCGCCGAGGTCGGTCGGAAATGACCCAGACCGGATATCGAATGTGCATCGCAGCGGTAGGATGATTGCCTAATCAGTTACGAGTCATGATCCCTCCTGTCCAACAGATATGCAAACCTGGCCAAACGAAAGGCGCCGGCTGCAGACGGCGCCTTTCGCGATTGATCAAACTCGGCATCACATGCCGGCATTGATATCCGTCTGCAGCGCCGCGGCGTTCGCCGCATCGTTTTGTTGTTCGGCCGCGGCAACGCTGGCGTCCAAGTCTTGGAGGGACTGGTCCTCCTGCTGGATGGCTTGGTCCGACGCGTCGATGGCCGCCTGTGACTGACTGTTATCGACGTCGACCGTGGGCGAGGACGGCGAGAAGTCGTACGAACCCGAGGATTCGTACGAACCAGAGGATCTGTGAGACGCCGATTCATTCGCCGCGTTGCGGATGATCTGGGCATATTGCGGCGGCAGCGGGCCGCCGAGCATGCCCTGGATGAATTGCCCGATATCAAAGGGCATCGGACCGGGCACGTAAGCGTATGGCCGCCGTACCGCCGCACGCGCAGCCACGCGGGGCTGGGTAACGTGGACGGGTTTCGTAGCAGTATGAACCTGGCTGTTGGCAGCCGTCGCGGCGTTTCCAGTCAACGCAAGCGATACAATCAGAAGTCCTGCGGTCATCAATGATTTCATGGCACACTCCTTGTCCTTGACCTGTGGTGGAAAAGAATTCGGAACGTAAGGCCAAGGCTAGGCGCGGTTGGCTGGACGGCCGATGTCCGTCACATTAATTCGCGTCCACGTGAGGTGACGAGTTGCCGCAGGAAAATTCGCGTAAATATTCGTCGTATTCTCCCCTTCCACAGATAGTGAGCTTGGTTGGAGAAGCCGAAAGGCTTGTCGTTTTTTTGCAGTGCAAACGGTCGCGCCATCGTCGCCCGGAAGTATTGCGACCTGTTTGGGTTCTGGCGCGTGCCGGTACAAGGCGTGCCGCAGCGCCAGGCGATGCAGCGGCGACCAGGGCGCCTGTCTGCAGAGCCGCTCGCAGAGCATTCCCTACGAAACCGGCATTGCCGCGCACAACCGGATGCTGGCCGAAACGCCCGCAAACGCCGACCGCTTCACCCGAGCAGCCCACGGCTATCCGCGCCACACGCTCTCCCTGCACGTGCAACGAGTGAGAAGATGCGAGCCAAGGCCAAGATGCGGAAATAATCAATCTCGCCGGCGCGTCCTTCCATTCGCTGCCGGCTATGCTACACGGCGCCCGACATGAGCATCGTTCTCCGCTTCGCCCCCTCGCCGACCGGGTTCCTCCATATCGGCGGGGCGCGTACCGCGCTCTTCAACTGGCTTTACGCCCGCGGCCGCGGCGGGAAAATGCTGCTGCGGATCGAGGACACCGATCGCGAACGCTCGACGCAAGCTGCGATCGACGCCATCCTCGACGGGCTGACCTGGCTCGGCATCGATTGGGACGGCCAAGCGATTTACCAATTAGCGCGCTCCGCGCGGCACCGGGAAGTGGCCGAGCAGCTCCTGGCCATGGGCCACGCCTATCGCTGTTATGCGAGCGCCGAGGAGCTTACGCAAATGCGCGAAGCGGCGCGCCGCGAAGGCCGCTCGAAACT
>Ga0181518_10004825_pt1 | contig 11890 bp, 7 predicted proteins | sample PEATcosm2014_Bin_28_FD_119751 | JGI IMG/M metagenome (GOLD analysis project Ga0181518, IMG submission 119751) | Peatland microbial communities from MTU Mesocosm Facility, Houghton, MI, USA - PEATcosm2014_Bin01_60_metaG | ecosystem: Environmental > Terrestrial > Soil > Wetlands > Peat | place... | reverse complement strand
CGCCCATGACAAGGAGCAGTTCCTCGACGAGTTCGGAAGGGTTGAGCGTCTTTCGGAGGAACGCTGAGGCACCGTCAGGCAGCACCCCGTCACCACGACGTCCTTCAGAGCCCGAGTAGAGAACGACCTTGGTGTTCGGTGACGACCCGAGGATTCGAGGTAGGGCCTCCAGACCTCCCATTCGCGGCATTGAGAGGTCGAGGACAACCAGATCGGGATGGTCGCGTCGCGCAATCTCCACGGCTTCATGGCCGTCTGCTGCTTGCCCGACGACAGTGAAACGTTCGCTCTTCTCGAGTATTCGGGTCACCATCGCACGATGACTTCGTTCGTCGTCAGCGACGAGTACTCGGAAACGTTCCCCCTGCGTTTCCGCTGACAGCTCTCGATCCTCGAGGGTCGGCGTTTCGACCAGAGCGCGGTCAACCCACACGGCCATCTCCGATGGCGGCAGCGGGTGACTCCAGTAGTACCCCTGCCCAAGATCACAGCCAAGTAGCTGCAGCTGCAAGACCTGCTCTGCGGTTTCCACACCCTCGGCTACGATCTTGAGCCCGAGTGTCCGAGCCAAATGCACCACTGCCGTCGCGATCGCGGTCGCCTCGGGCTTAGTACCCAGATGACTGACAAAGCTGCGATCGATCTTGAGGAAATCGACTGGAAGCTCTCGAAGATAACTCAACGACGAATACCCAGTTCCGAAGTCATCGATCGCAACGTCGACGCCCAGCTGCTTAAGGCGGTTAAGGCTCGCTGCCGCCGTACTTGCATCTTCCATCAGCACACTCTCGGTTACCTCGACAACCACGTCGGCCGGATCTACGCCCGTGCGCTCAAGAACGTCGGACATCGTAGAGACGAATTCCGGGGCTTGGAGTTGACGAGCCGAGACATTCACCGCCATCGTGACATCGCGCGTCCCGGCAAGATTCCAGGATTTCAATTGCCGGCATGACTCCTCCAGAACCCAAACCCCTAGAGGTATGATCAGCCCGCTGTCCTCGGCGACAGAGATAAAGTCCGCGGGCATTACGAGACCGCGTGTGGGATGCTCCCAGCGAACCAGAGCCTCGAATCCCGAGAGCTTGCCGCTGTCGATGTGCACGACGGGCTGGTAATACACCCGAAGCTCATCCCGTTCAAGTGCTTGGTGAAGGTCCGATTGGGTTTGGAGGCGGTGCTGGACCTTATCGCGAGTCACTTCATTGAACTCGGCAATGCAATCTCGTCCCAGGCTCTTGGCCTGGTACATAGCCATGTCGGCGTCCCGAATGAGGTCCTCAGCGGTATCAACTGCCGCTGTTGCAACGCGAATCCCAATGCTCACCGTGATGAAGACTTCGTTGCCGGCCACCACTATGGGTGCTTCGAGGGAGGCAGCTATTCGATCCGCCACCTGTCGCGCCTCGCCGAGATCCCCGATTCGCTCACAACATACGAGAAATTCGTCTCCACCGAAGCGAGCAAGCGTGTCCTCAGACCGGACTGCTCGCCGCAGTCTCTCGGCAACCTCGATCAATACTGCGTCGCCAGCTAGGTGACCAAGTGAGTCGTTGACTGCATTGAAGTGATCCAGGTCACAAAAGAGCAAGCCGACTGTTGAAGGAAGTCGTGCACTCCTAACAAGGGCATGTTCAAGACGGCCTCGAAAAAGCAAGCGGTTCGGTAGACCCGTGAGCTCGTCGTGGAGAGCTTGATGTCTGAGCCTCCCCTCGGCTTCGTCGCGAGTGCTCTCGACGAGCTTCTGGGTCGTGATGTCTCGAACCAGGAGACACACGCTCTCCGAAGAGCCTTCTGGGCCGGTGATCGGAGCGAGGCGAGCCTCGAATGTACGAATGCCGATTGGAACCCCTATGCAGTACTCCCAGATCTCCGGAACGCCCGTGTCGAGAACTTGGCCGATGACTCGGACCAAACCGATACCGACATCGTCGCCTAGAGCCTCACGAACTGTTCGGCCAAGAAGCTCGCTTCGCGGCGCTGCAAGCAGTGCGTCATTTGCAGCCCAAATTCCGAGGTACGTGCCGTTCCTGTCCAACTCGAAGACAAGATCGTCGAGTGAGGAGAGGAGCGCGTGCAGCCGAGCTTCGCTTACCTGCAGAGCTTCAGCGGTCCGTGCGGGCTCGCCGATCGTGACCGACATGGCCTACCAGCACCCACGGGGTGTTGTCACTGCCACCCACGGGGACCATTTGGTCCACTCTGCAGGGTCCGTGTTGAGTTGGGTCACATTCCGCGCCATCGTCTCTATTATCGGCAACCTCGGCATGGAGCTTGACTCATAAGCAGTTCTCGCCGGTGAGAGCGATGATCCTGGCGTCGGACGAACCTCCCGCAGCGTCTTGATCGCATCGGTACCGTCGATGTCCGGTAGGTGATAGTCGATGATCACGACGATCCGGATCACCGGCTCCTCACTCATCGCGATCGAGCACCTTGCGCACGTTCTCCAGGAGTGTGGCCTGGTCAAAAGGCTTCTCCACCAGCAGGAACTCCGTTCCGAGGACAGCTTCTGCCTCGAGAACGGGTTGGGCATGACCGGACATGAAGAGCACTCGGACGCCGGGTCTGAGCTTTCTCACCTCGTTGGCGACGGTCGGTCCCTGCATCGTCGGCATGATGACATCGGTGAGGACGAGGTCGATGGGGCCAACGTGCGACGCCGCAATCTCTATTGCCTGAGCACCGCTGGATGCGGTGACAACGGTGTAGCCGTTGCGGGTCAGTATCCTGCGCGTCACTTCGAGTAGCGCTGCTTCGTCATCGACTACAAGGATCGTCCCTGTCCCCACCGGCGATTCAGGGTGATCTGCACCTTCGTCGTGCCGGTCCCGCGTGGCGTCTTGCGTGGCAGCGGGGAGAAGGATGGTGATCGACGTCCCGACTCCCTCATCAGAATAGATCTTCGTATAACCACCAGACTGCGAAACGATCCCGTACACGGTCGCCAGCCCGAGGCCCGAGCCCTCGCCTCTCGGCTTGGTCGTGAAGAAAGGTTCGAAAGCATGGTCTCGGACCTCCGCAGACATGCCTACGCCGGTGTCACCAACTCGGAAACAGGCGTAAGACCCCGCCGGAACGCCCGTGGCGGAGCTTTCGTTTCCAGTGATCCCTCTCGCCATCGTGTCGATCGATAGCGTGCCCCCTTTCGGCATGGCGTCGCGAGCATTGATGGCCAGGTTGAGAACAATCTGCTCGATTTGACCTGGGTCAGCCATAACCATCGGCAAACTGGGCGCGAGGCGGATGACGAGCTCGATCTGCTCGCCGATTGTGCGGCGCAGAATCTGCTCCATGCGAGTGATTGCACTATTGAGACTGAGTGCGCGGGCCTGGACCACTTCTCGGCGGGCAAACGAGAGAAGTTGGTGCGTCAGGAGGGTGGCGCGCTCAGCTGCCAATTGGATCTGCTCGACGTCCTTGAGCGGTCCCTCCCATTGCGTACCCGTCGGAGTCGCGGTGGCACTGGTCAGCTCCTCGGCAACGAACGACGCGTAATTCAAAATTACAGCCAAGAGATTGTTGAAGTCGTGGGCAACGCCTCCGGCGAGTTGGCCAAGACTCTCCATGCGGTGCGATTGATGAAGCTGTTCTTCGAGCCGCCCGCGTTCGGCCTCGGCTTCGAGGCGCACGCGTTCGGCTTCGGTCTTCTCGCGCTCGGCCTTGACGCGTTCGGCCTCGGCTTCGAGGCGCACGCGTTCGGCTTCGGTCTTGATGCGAACGCGTTCCGCCTCAACCTCAATCCGCTCGGTAGCGTCGCGAATCGTTGCAGAGATCAGAAGTCCGGCATCGGTCGCCATCGTTGACACTGAGATCGACGCCGAGAACTCACTACCGTCTTGTCGTCGACCAGGCATCTCCAAGTCGGTGGCAGAAGGCCGGAATTTCGGATCCGCGATGGAGACGAGCATTTCGACGGGTCTTCCGATGAGCTCTTCACGGCGATAGCCGAAGAGTCTCTCGGCTTGAGCGTTCACCAGTACGAGCAGACCAGACTCATCGATTGCGAGCATCGCGTCCGGTGCCGCATCGAGAAGACCGACCAAGGTACTGTCGGCGAGTTTAGTCACACGACCTCCTTCAGAGGTTGAGGACCACTCACGTAGATGCTCAATTAGTAGTTAATTATAGTCGGCGAAGCGGTCAAGTGGTTCTGTACGCCCGCGCTAGCTCAGAGAGCCAGCCCCCAGGAGCGTCCCTCCAGTTTCGTCCGTCTCGAAGGGTCATACTGGTGCCGCAACTGATGTGTCAATCCGAGGGGGCGCGATGCGTGCTCTGGACGTGCGGCGAAGGCCTTTTAGGAGCGGGCGGCTGGCGTTCCTGGGCCTGTTAGGTGCTCTCGTAGTCGGCATCGGGTGGACCGTCGCCTTCCCGGCGTCAGGCGCAGCTGGCCGGTTGACTGAGTCCAGCCCCAGCCCAGCTAACGAGAGCACCCTCAACGACGTGTCTTGCGTGTCCGCCAGCTCGTGCAAGGCCGTTGGCTACTTCGGCAACAACACTTTGGTCGAGTCCTGGAACGGCTCCGCGTGGTCGATTGTGCGCAGCCCTGATCTCGGGACGAACAGCACCCTCGACGGCGTGTCTTGCGTCTCCGCCAGCTCTTGTGAGGCCGTGGGCAACTACAGCAGCAACAATCTCGGTCAGAGCTTGATCGAATCCTGGAACGGCACTGTCTGGTCGGTCGCGCCGAGCCCGAGACTCTTCCCGAACCAAAGCGCTTTCGATGGCGTGTTCTGCGTTTCGGACAAGTCGTGTGTCGCCGTAGGCAACCACGGCAGTCGCACTCTGGTCGAGTCGTGGAACGGCTCCGCGTGGTCGATCGTGCCGAGCCCGACCCCAGGGAACTACGGTGCCCTCTCCGGTGTTTCCTGTTCCTCGGCCAGGTCATGCGTCGCCGTGGGCAACTACAGCAACGGGACCGGCAGCGCCAGCAGTACCCTGCCTCGGACCCTGGTCGAGTCCTGGAACGGCACCGCCTGGTCGGTCGTGCCGGGCCCGAGCCCGTCCGTGGCATATCTCTACGGAGTGTCCTGTGCCTCGGCGAGGTCGTGTAAGGCCGTTGGCGATTACGCCGCTCGTAGTCGCCTCCGTCGGACCCTGGTCGAGTCCTGGAACGGCACCTCCTGGTCGGTCATGCAGGGCCCGAGCCCGTCCGTGGCATATCTCTATGGAGTGTCCTGTGTCTCGGCGAGGTCGTGCAAGGCCACCGGCGAGTACGCGAACTATAGCGGCGTCGTCCGGACCCTTGTCGAGTCCTGGAACGGCTCCGCCTGGTCGATCTGAGCTTTCCTGGACCTCCGTTTCAGAGCGAGAACGCCACAGCCCAATGGGCGGCCGTTCTTGCGCCAGGCCGCCGCCCGGAAGAGCCGTGCCCGACAAGATGCAGCGCGAAGAACGACAAGTGGCCCAGACCGCTCAACTGCTGTCACGACCGGGGGCATCTCCCTGCAAACGTGCAGCTCAAGTGGGTTGGCTGGGAGGTCGATAGAAGTACGGTGCAGCAGCGCGCCTTCCGGGAGCATCCCCGTTCGGACGACGACAGGCTGATCATCGGCGTCCTCTCGCCCCAGCTCGCCGCGTCATTCTTCGGTGGGGTACTCCTAGGCATCAGCAAGGCCGCCGCCCAAAGAGGTGCTGCGGTGATCGGAATCCAGACCTTCGACCCGGGCGATGCCGACGTCGACCGCGCCGTATCGCGCTTTCGGTGCAGGGCAGGCTGGGACCACTTCGCCGGCGTGATCGCTCTGGTGGACGCCGTCGACTCCGCATATCTCCTCGAGCTCCAGTCCACTGGAATCCCCGTCACCTTGGTGAGCAACAAGGTCGAGGGGCTCACTTGTCCGATCGTGTCCTCGGACAACCGCTCAGGTGTCGTCTCAGCCGTAGATCATCTCGTCGATCACGGACACCGTCGTATCGCCTTTGTCGGCAACCTGAGACAGAGCGACATACGCGAGCGCTACGAGGCTTACTGCCAGACCCTTGCGCGTCACGGTGTGGACCCCGACGATCGCCTGCTGTTCGGGGCGACCGACAACGTCGAGCGCGGCGGTGCCGAGGCTGGCGAGGCCATGCTCGCCGCAGGGCTGCCATCGAGCGCGGTCGTCGCCGGGACCGACATGAACGCCATCGGAGTCATGAGGGTCCTGAAATCGGCGGGACTGGTGCTTCCCCGCGATCAGGCGATCGTCGGCTTCGACGACACCGAGGCGGGAGCGCTGATAACCCCGGCGCTGTCGAGTGTTCGCCAGGACTTCAACGCAATCGGCGCCAAGGCGGCACAACTGGTCCTCGATCTCGCCAGCCACCAGGAAGTGCCGGCGCTCCACTACCGGGTCCCCACTCGATACATCGTCCGGTCCTCTTGCGGGTGCGCGCGGGACAACTTGGCTGGGACGGTGTCGAGCGAGCCCATCCGCGGGGGCCTGCGCCACGTGTTCCTGGATCTCTTGAAACAGCCGGGGGCGAGCGAAGACGAGGCTGGAGAGGTGGCTGCTCACGCCGCCGAGGTGGTGGCCGATGTCCTCGAGGCGCCGGAGGGAAACTTGACCGAGGAGCTGACTGCGCGGCTCGCCGTTGTGGCCGAGGAGCTCTGCTCCTCGACCGGACGTTTCGAGGTCGTCCCCGCGTCGGTCGCGTGCGCTCGCGCTTTCGGACTGCAGTCTGTGCCGCGGGGGGCCAAGGGCGGAGACATCGAGCGCCGAATCGGCGAGATCTCGCTCGCCCTGTCGCGGGCGTACGCATGTGAGCAGGAGCACGAACAGCGCCGGTTGTACCAATCGCTCCGAGACGAATACCACATCAGCTTGGACCTCTTGCGAAACCCGGCGAACGCCCAAGGTGGGCTGCCCTTCCTGAGCCAGACGCGGGTGAGAGCCGCCTACCTCGGGCTCTGGCGACAGGTGCCTTCGCAGAGCACCGACGGCCCTGACGAGGACGTGACAATCGAGCTGGCCGGGTCCTACGTGTCCAATGCCAGCGATGCCCTCTCGGTAGGAGGCAATGTCGGGGTCGAGTCCTTCCCACCTTCCACTCTCGTCTCTCTCGCCAGGCCGGCCTCCGCGGAGATCATCACCGTGCTCCCGGTCAGAACAGCTACCAAAGACTGGGGCCTGTTAGCCCTTGTCGGCCCGCTCGAGACGACGGTGAACACAGGGCACGACTTCTACTTCCAGTGCGCAGCACTGCTCAGCATGGCGCTCGAGCGGGAGGGCACAGTGCGTTCGCTGCGCTCCAGCGAGGAGCGCTATGCCCTCGCCGCGCGTGCCGCCAACGACGGGCTCTGGGATTGGGACCTCTTCAACGGTGGCGTCGTTCTCTCCGAGCGATGGAAGGCCGTAGTCGGTTGCAGACCCCATGAGATCGGGACGAGCCCCGATGAGTGGTTCGGGCGGGTGCATCCCGAAGATCGAGCAGCCCTCGACACAGGGCTGTACGCGTGCAGGAATGGTCAATCCAATGTCCTCGAGTCCGAGCACCGCCTGCGGAGCAGCGACGGCACGTACCGCTGGGTTCACTGCCGTGCGCTCGCGATCCCCGGCGCACCGATCCCGGCGACGCGCCTGGTCGGCTCCATCACGGATATCACCGATCGCCGCGACCTCGAGGAACAGCTGCGTCACCAGGCACTGCACGACTCTCTCACGGGGCTTCCGAACCGTGCACTGGTGCTCGACCGAGCAGAACGGATGCTGGCCACTGCCCGCAGGACTCACGGGTCGGCTTCGCTCCTCTTCATCGACTTGGACAACTTCAAGGAGGTCAACGACGGCTTCGGGCATGCGACTGGCGACGAGCTGCTGGCCGCGGTGGCAACACGCCTGCGTCGTGTGACCCGCGACACCGACACCGTGGCCCGACTCGGCGGAGACGAGTTCGTCGTCCTCGTCGAGAACGGGGCGCTGGCAGATGCCTCTGGGCTGTTAGCCGAGCGTGTTCAGGACGTGTTGCGCCCTCCATTCAACCTCGGCGGCCGCGAGTACCTGGTCAGTGCAAGCATCGGGATCGCCACCACGTCCGATGGCACTGCCGAGAACCTTCTCCAGGAGGCCGACGTAGCCATGTACAAGGCGAAGAGCTCGGGCAAGAACTGCTGCGTCAACTTCCGGCCTCGCATGCGCCATGCCGCCCACGCGCGCCTCCAGCTCGAGATGGACCTCGCGTCAGCGATCCACGGAGGCCAGCTGCGCGTCCACTATCAGCCGATCTTCAACCTGGAGCACAACGACATTTGTGGCATGGAAGCGCTCGTTCGTTGGCAGCACCCCGAACGGGGCCTGCTCCCGCCGAGTGAGTTCATCCCCTTGGCTGAGGCGTCCGGACGCATCATGGTGGACCTTGGTCGATACGTTCTCTCTGAGGCCTGCAACGCCGCTGCCGGCTGGCAACGACTGAGCGCCTGCCTCGACGTTGCGGTCAACATCTCAGCCCGCCAGCTCGAGTCCAGCGGGATCTTGAACGACGTGGCGAGTGCGCTCACCGAGAGCGGCCTCGAGCCCGCACGACTCGTGCTCGAGGTCACCGAGACGGCGATGATGCACGACCCCGACGCCGTGGTGGCACGTATGACCAAGCTGAAGAGCCTCGGTGTGCGCCTATCGGTCGACGACTTCGGTACCGGTTACTCCTCGCTCGCCTCCCTCCGGCGCTTCCCCGTCGACGTGCTGAAGATCGACCGCTCGTTCGTTGAGTCCATCTCAAAATCACCGGAGGATGCCTCGGTGGTGCAAACCCTCGTCTCGCTCGGCCGGAGCCTCGGTCTCGAAGTCGTCGCCGAAGGCGTCGAGCTGGCCAGCCAGCTCGACGCAGTTCGAGAAGCCGGCTGCAACCGCGCCCAGGGGTTCCTGCTCGGACGGCCCCTGGATCGGGATCAGCTCGACGCGCTAGTGGCCACCCTCGTGCGGGCCACCTCGCCCCTTGCCGGCTGAGAAGGTCCTTGAAGCCGAAATTCGCTTCAACCAGCAGCCCAGAACCGGTCGCTGGTCCGCTACGTCCCCCCCGACGCGAACGATGTCCGGCCGAAGCCGGAGCGTGGTGGCCGCGATGCACGGAGAGACAGGACAGGAATTAGCTTGACGAGATGGGCAGTCCCCGCCGGCCGCGCAGAGGGCCGGCCGCGGTCTCTCGCGTTTGGACCGCGATCGAGTTCGTACTGGGCGTCGCCCTTCTCGGTGCCGCGGCACTGGCCGGCGTGCTTATCGCCAAGAGGCCGGGGCCAAATCGCGTGGACGCGGCGGGATACTTCTACGTGCCGTCCGATCCGGGCTCCCATCTAGCAAACGAGCTCGTGAAGATCGGCTCACTGCCAGTGCTGCTGGTGGGCATCGCCGTGATCTTCGCCCTCACGATCTTTCGCGATTGGGTGCGAGCACTGGCCTGTGCCGCAGCTCCGATCGTTGCCGTCGAGGTGGTGGAGCACATCGCGAAACCCATGGTTGGGCGAGAGATTGGTGTGGGCAGTTTCACCTATCCATCGGGGACGGTCGCCGCGGTCGCGGCGCTCGCTGCCGCAGTGTTTCTTGTCTCTCCACGCCTTCTGCGCCCACTGAGCGCCCTGGCTGGAGCACTGGTCGTCGCGAGCGTCGGCTGGGCTGTGTTGGTGCTCAGATGGCACTACCCGACCGACGTGCTCGGCGGCGTCTGGGTGGGGAGCGGCGCCGTCTTTTTCATCGACGCGCTCGCCCACCTGCCCTGGCTGGTGATCGCTCGACAACCTCCGTTCGACAACCACTTCCGCGCTCCGGCGGCGAGTCCTCGTATCTGCGAAGCGAGCTTTCCTCGCTATTGGCCTCCCGGTTCGGAACCAGAGAGCTCATTGCCGTCGGGGTCCCCCATGGCCGCCGTCATGTCCGTCCGGCCGGCTTGTCGTCACCACGAACAGGCTCTCAGAGCTGACCGAGCTCGGCGACCACCGTCGCCACCCACGAGCGCACGTGGTCACGGTCGCGCCAGTCACCTGCCTTCGTCTTGGCCATGGCGCTGGCCGGGAAACCTTTTGCCGTGGATTCGAGGCGCCCTCCGAAGGTGACCTGGCCGCGGGCCCCGATCTGCGACATCACCTTGGCGACGTGCCTGACGGGCGGGATGGCGCCAGCGACGGCGGAGTCGTCGAGCGGGCCGCTGCTCACCAGCCAGACCGGCCGCTCGCCCAACGCCGCGGCATGCCGACGGGCGAAACTGCGGGCGTCACGGTGCCAGCGTGTGGCGTACAGAGCCCCGGCGATCACGACGGAGTCGAAACCGTCAAGGCCGCGAACCTCGCGAGCCGGCTTGACGGCGGTCTTCAGCCCCGCCGCTGCCAACTCGTCGCCGATCATCTCGGCGAGTCCGGCCGTGCCTCCACGCTTGGACCCGTAAGCGATGAGAACTTGCACTGAACCTCCTTCTCGAGCACCTGCGATCATTGAACGACCATCCGGGCCGACCTCTCCAGAGGCGAATGACACCTTCGGTGCGCCTTGCCGACGTGGCCGCACCGCTCGTTGCCTTGACGGAGGGCTCCGGCCTGTCGCTCAGGTGCCACCGCCAGGACAGGAAGGGAACCGTGAAACCGAAAGGTGGGATGATGGGAGTGCGCTCGACGACCGGAACCCCAGGCTGGCAGTCGCCGCACTTATGATCGACCTCGATCACTTCAAAGGAGTAAACGACACGTTCGGTCATTCCATCAGCGACCGGGTCCGATGACACCCAACGACGACCGCCCGAGCGTCACCGCCCGCGTCGGCGTGGCCCTGTGGACCCAGGGGGAGAGTTTCGAGCGCTTGGTGGAACGTGCCGACGAGGCGATGTACTTCGCGAAAGCCAGCGGTCGGAACCAGGTCGGCGTCGCCGACTGACGGTGCAGCCGCATTACTGTCAGGTGAACCGACGATGACGACATACCAGGTGACAAGTGACGGGAACGAGCACCATTTGATCGCTTCCTGGCCTGACCTCCCGGAACGGGCGAGTCATCCCGTTGCCACGTTCAAGGAGTTGAAGCTCGCCACGGTCGCAAGAAGCGTGCTCAGCGCGGCTTCGCGCTACCGATGGCACCGATGGGTGCAAATCCAGGACCAGGGCGTCTTCTCAGACGAGCGGGTGGAGCCAGATCCGACCGAGCGTCCGGCGACCGCACAGCTCCCGCCAGGCTCTGTCGAGACATCGGGTCAGCCGCCATGGTTGCCCAGGTTGCCGACGAGTGTGATCCTCGGCGATTCGCCGATAAGTGACTATCTCGAGGCGCGAATCGAGGCACTGATCCCAGGCTCGGGCCAGGAGCCCGCGCCCGTCGAACCGGACTCGACAGCCTTCACCGACCGCGTTCCGGTGGGGAACCTGCGACCCCTCCTGTGGAGGGACTGGTGCGGTCACCTCCGAACCGGCGAACACGACCGCTTGGCTGCCGAGCTCGATGCGGAGCTGGCTGCGACGACGGGCCCGCTGACCGGTCGGGCGCGGCAGATCGCTTGGTATCTCAGCGCCGAACTGCTCATCGATGAGGACCACTCGAGGCTGGTTCCCATCGACAAGGGCGACGACGGTGACAAGCGCGCGAAGGCTTTCCAGAAGTCTCTCGTCCAGCTCTTGAGCGATCTGGTCGGCCTTCGTGTCGAGTCAACGGCGGTCGACTGGGACCCCGACAACGAGGAGCTGTTGCGGGTGTACTCGCCCAAGACCGTTGTCGGGTTCTGGCTCGATCCGGAGTGCTGGTACCACGGATGGCCGGACTCGGAATCGGCGGAGGGTCACTCCACGATCTGGCGTCACGCGGGCACAATGCCGACCGACACGAGCCTCGGTGAGCTTGCCAGCTACATCGCAGAGAGGCTCGCCAACGCAACCTGGCCCTTTGGGGGCGACGCCCCCAGTGAGAAGCGCAGCCTCTTCGGCGGGCGACGCCGGGGTG
>Ga0181518_10004821_pt1 | contig 11897 bp, 8 predicted proteins | sample PEATcosm2014_Bin_28_FD_119751 | JGI IMG/M metagenome (GOLD analysis project Ga0181518, IMG submission 119751) | Peatland microbial communities from MTU Mesocosm Facility, Houghton, MI, USA - PEATcosm2014_Bin01_60_metaG | ecosystem: Environmental > Terrestrial > Soil > Wetlands > Peat | place... | reverse complement strand
CTAGCTTGCCATCACGGTAAAATTCGTCGAAGCACTTCTCAAAATAATCTGGGTCGAAAGTAAGGTCGCCGTCGAATTTGGTCATGAACTCCCAATCGCCGCAACTCAAAGCTCGATATCCATCGTTGAACGCGTCCACCACCCCACCGCCCGCCTTTCGAAAACCTCGATCTTTGCGGTGTACAGCCCTGATCCATGGGTAGCGACTGGCGTAATCGTCGATGATCTTACCGGTGGCGTCTTTCGAACCATCATCTACAATGACCCACTCTTTCGGCAAAACTGTCTGTCGAATCATGCTCTCGATGGTTGATTGGAGGTGTTCTTCCTCATCCCGCACCGGAGTGATAACGACGTATCTTGTGGTTTGAGCGTTCATCTCTTTCGAATTGGTAACGATCTTCCCTACTGTTGCAGACTACACCTTTACTGACGCGACCTTAGCCCAGCTGGGCGGCATGTTTCTTAAGACCTCGATGCCTTCGAAAATGCAGCTTTCTCGTGCCCCGTGCTCGCGAACCCACGCCGCCATGGTACGGACGCCTTCCGCTAGAGGCGTCTTTGGGCGTTTACCGAATACCTGTTCAGCCTTTGAGTGATCGGAAAACGCAATTTTGACTTCATTCCGTGCATCCAGGTGGTTAACTCTACTCGGCTTCTCGATAGCCTGCGCAACCACTTCAGCGAGTTCGTTCACCGTATGAGGCACGTCGGCACCCACGTTGAATATCTGGTTTCGCGCCGCAGGGAAATCAACAGACGCAGCAATGATCGGCGCTACATCGTCAATGTGCGTGAACGCGCGTTGCTGAGTGCCGTCGCCAAAAATCGTCATCGGCTCACCGCGAAGAAGTTGATTCATGAAGATTCCAACCACATTGCGGTACCGGTCGCCAATGTTCTGCCTCTCCCCGTAGACGTTGTGCGGACGGAACACTACATAATCAAGGCCGAACATCTCGTGGCTCACACGAAGCTCCTGCTCAACTGCGAGTTTAGAAATCCCGTAGGAGTCTTCAGGAACTGGAATCATGTCCTCAGACATCGGACTTTGGCCCGCACCGTAGACCGCAATCGACGAGGTGAACACGAAGCACTTCACATTGTGGTTTATGGCGGCATTGACCAGGTTCACAGAGCCAATCAGATTATTGTTATAGTTGAATCTCTTGATGAAGTGACTCAAACCTTCGGCCGCATAGGCCGCGAGATGGTAGACGTAATCAAAGGAATGCCGATCGAAAAGACGGTTGATCAAATCATGATCCATGATCGTTCCCTGAACGAAAGTAGCCCGCTCGGGAACATTCTCCCGGAAACCCCCACTCAGATCGTCGAGGACAACGACGTCGTGTCCCATTTGAAGCAGGTGATCAGCGACATGGGACCCCATAAAGCCCGCGCCTCCGGTTACCAAGGACGTCGGTTTACCTGTCATAATAAATCTCTCCTTAGAAATTACAAATCTCAGCAGCCATCGAAATGGTATTCAGCTCGTTCGCACCGAGACCGGTTCCACTGTCTGTTCAATGCCGTGTTCGACGAACTGCACCGGATCCAGCTGTTGGTTCCACCGCACGGTGGCGCGATACATCTCCAACCGGCCCTTTACCACGTCATTCGGGCGGATCAGATTAGCGAACCCGTAACCGGCTTGCCGGATGCGCAACTTCGCGAGCAGCATCCGCCGATATCGACGAGCGCCTCGGGCTCCATAATGCTTGTAGAAGTAACGATACCCATTGCGGCAGACTTCGATCGCGAACCGCATCGGAAAGCGCCCAACCGACTGCCCGCCCAGGTGGGTGATGGAGACTTCAGGAGTAAATCGAATTCGAAAACCCGCCTTCCAAACTCGCCGACACAAATCCACTTCCTCAAACTGATAGAAGAACTGCTCATCAAACCCGCCCAACTTCTTGAGCAGATCGCCGCGTAGCATGACGCAGCAACCAGACTGCCAGTCCACTTCCCGTTCCGTGTCACCTTTCCATCTTTCGTATTCGTCCGACAAAACCGGATAGTTTAGGTGCCCTAGAAATCGCAGACCAAAAGCCGACACCAGATAACGAGAGATCGTCGGAAACGGACGCGCCGACCGCTGGTAGGTTCCGTCCGGGTTGTGCACCCGGCATCCAAAAGCGCCAGCTTCAGGATGCCGATCGGCAAACTCAATCCAACGATCCAGTGAGCCGTCATGAATGATCGTGTCCGGATTCAAAATCAGAACGTATTCCCCACCGGCTTCGCGAATACCGGCATTATTCCCTCTGGCAAAGCCAAGGTTTGCCCGATTTTCCACCACACGAACGGCGGGAAACTGTGTGCGAATCTTCTCCACCGACCCATCGGTCGAACCATTATCAGAGACGATTACTTCGTACTGAATCTTGCGCGTGCTCTCGAAGATCGAGCGTAGGCAATCCTCCAGCACTTTCCAGTCATTCCAGCAAATGATTACTATGGATAGCTTCATCTGGCGATTTCCGTTCTTTGATGAGTTTAGTCGAACAACCCCCGCGAGATTGAGGCTTCTGTTGGACCCTGCCGGGCCATTGCATCTGACGGTTCGGGCGTGGGAAACACATAACTCGGCTCGCCAACCAACACCGGCTTTGGTTCTTCGGCGACGGATTGTCGAACTCCTGTGGTGGCTGCGGGAATGATCGCCAGTAGCGTATACCAAACGAACTTTGACTGATCAAAATAGTCGATTCCCATATAAGCCAGTATTTGCGAGAACATCGTGACCCCAAGAAGCCAGAACTGCCATTCTCGCCCGCGGTTGCTCTGGATCGCTTTTCTAGCGATTCCAATTCTCTTGAAGCAGAATACAAACATCCCGACAAAACAGATTAGAGCCAACAGACCTCCCGTTTCTGCCTCGCTGACAAACTGGTTGCACTGATCCCACATATCCCATCCCCAGTTCGCGTTGTCACGGGTACCGATAAGCCACCAATCACCAAAGTGTCTAATGCAAGTATCAATCAGATTGGCTCGCTCCCAGCTCGAGCCACCCCCGATACTAATGTGCGATATCACGAACCAGATTGGTGCCTTCATAACGACTTGTAACCCTATCAACGCAGATACGATTCCCCATCGAACCAGCCGCATATGTTTACGAATTGGCCAAATACAGACGGCCAGGATCGCACCCAGCCACGCCATGATAGGTGTACTGCTCGCGCTCGCAAAGACCATGATGCTGGATGAAACTGCCCCTGCGACGGCGGCAATTCGCCCCCCCCGCTTCCATAGCCACAGGAACAGGGGAAACGTCGTGGCACCGTAAGTCCCAGCTGTGATCGAAATAGCAAATGCAGCTTGGGCGCGAAGTTTCCCCTCTCTAAAGTCTGGTATCGCTCGGATTCCGCCCAGCATCCCAAATAGGTTCTGACCGGTCAACTGTTCCCGTATCATCTCAGCCGCTGACACGAAAGCAACCAGTGCAAATACTTTAACGACTCTCTCAACGTCCCGTTCATCTTGGATCAGGGACCGGAGGAGGAGATACCCTCCTAGGGCGTCCAGAAGAAAGCCGACCTGATTCACCAAAGCCCCAGTGCTTGAGGAAACGAGAATTACTGCTACTGCTCGATAAATTGCCCAAACGAAAAACAGTTTATCTAGCATGACAAAGGTCGCCGGACCAAGTCTGCCGGACGGTTTCGACAGGAGCACTCGTACGCAGCCTACCAGGATAAAGATTCGGCTTACGAAAAGATGCACCCCGGCGAAATACACATTCTGCCCTTGGGGAATCAGGAGTATGCCCATGAGGAGAGGAACAAGGACATACTTGCGAGGGAGCAGAAGCGTTAACAACACCACGATCACCATCGCAGCTAACACCGCGGGATGGAGAATACTGCCGGAGGGGCCCCCGCCAAAGGCTGCGTATCCGGGATCGTACTGGGATGGAGTTGCCATCTCTTCTAGGACTTCAGGTGTCCGGCGAGAACCCTTTCAGATTGATCTGGAGCTTTGGCAAAGACCGCATCTATGCTTGCGCCCGCTCCGGCCAAAGAAGCCAACTGCCCCAAGGGTGCAATCACAGAGAGTCTCAGTAACTTGCGAATGATTTTCCAAGTAATAGTCGGTTCTGTAGCCGTTGCGAGAGGCCGAACTGTAACACCGAGTTTTCGAAGTGTCTCACCATATACGTAACCAGTGCTGGATTCGACATACGACGCTCGGGTCTTGACGTACGCTTTCCTAAACCCCACGGATTCAAAAGTATGGGTCAGCGAGCGAGGTGAGAAGTGAAATAAGTGTCGCGGTAGTTCTAGAGCGTACCAGTAGGAACCGAAGGTCCGCGCCTCCCATGAATCGATGTTCGGCAGTGTGGTGTAGAAGATTCCCCCGGGCTTCAACCATCTCATGGCCGCTTCGAGCAACATCTTGGGCTGATAGACATGCTCCAGAACATCAAAGCAGGTAATAACGTCAAAGCTTTTGATTTTGAACGGTGCATTCAGGGCATCACCCACAAACACCTCGGCACCCGTGTTCAAGCGAGCGCGCTCAGCCATCTGAGGGGCGATTTCAATTCCGTGAAGTCGCCATGAACTACCCTTCAAGGTGCTGAGAAAACCTCCAGAGCTACAACCGATGTCCAGGATGTCACCGCCTTGCTTGAAATGTGAAATCACGTCCCGCTGTTTCCTCCATCGGCGCAGAGCAGAAGTCTCCCCTGCAGCTGCGATACTCTTGTAATAATCTGCACCATAGTGAGCCGCCATCTCTTCCGGCTTGGGAGGATCCGACAACCAGACGCAAGAACACGCCCTACAGCGTTTCAATTGATATAGTTCTGATCGTAAGTGAAATCTGTCAGGAGCGGTCAGAAAATCGGAGTAGGCCATACTCTGGCACAGGGGACATTCCGGCGCTGTGCCTGACGTCCCCGCAATTCGCTCTTCCATGATCGTTGCATCATTCATAGTCTTACCCTGTGACTCAATCACGAGCTGCGACCCGCGTTAAGCCTTTTGACTCCTTCATTCTGCTTCAGAAGGAACGAGCCGTACCTTCAGCGTTCGTTGAAGCATCGTTGTAAGAGATCCCCGAAGCGATACGTCGAGGTGAAGCAGCACCGCCAAACCGACGATGCTGCCCGCTACCACCTCAAGCGCCAGCGATATTATCGGTCTGCCGTTCACTGGGATCACAAAATAATGAACTAGTGTAACTATCCCAACAACACTCGCCGAAGATACAAAGGAAGGAACTACTGAAGGCATAAGCTCACGAAACGAAATCCCACAAAGACGCGTTAGAATGTAAAGGAAAACTGGTGTAACGATGAACACGCCGTTGGCAAAACGTGCCAATGCGATCGCCATAATCTGCCAGTTAACAGAATGACCGCGAACGAGATACCCTGCCACAACAAGTAGCAACACTCCCACGGCAGTCCGACTCCACTCGAGAATTGCTACCTCACGCGTTCTCGCGAGCGCTTGCATTAGAGGACCGGTGAAGAATGCGAAGATGATCGACATACTCATAAAACACAGGATCTTGAGCACGTTAGATGCTGGAGCCCATTGTTCTCCTACCAGCGCCATTAACGGGCCACTTATTGCTGCTAAGCCAGCCAATGCCGGCAGGGTTATCGCAGAACTCAGGCGGATGCAAGAAAGTGCGCTCTTCTTCAATTCCGCCGGGTCGTCTTGAAGTCGCGAGAACTCTGGCAGCGACACTGCTTGGATCGACGACGTGGCCATTACTACAACACAGTTGGCGAAACGATCAGCCAGACGGTAGAGCCCCAGGGCTATTGGCCCAAAGAGTAACCCGAGTAAAATCGAACTGGCCTGGACGTCGGTAAAGTTCGCAAGTTGGGCCATGAAGTTTGGGATGGAGAAATCCAGAAGGTCCTTGAGATGCTTCCAGGAAAATTCAAAGCGTGGACGCCAGGAACTCAACTTCCACAGCAGAACAAGAGCGGTCAGATCCCTAACCAGTTGCTGCGCGACAAGGGCCCAGACACGAAATCCAGCAAGGGCCATCCCGATGCCAACTACACCGCTCAACAGCACGGAAGCATTTGTGCGAATGGAGAGACTCCTGAAGTCCATCTGTCGCCTCAGAAGAGCTGTCTGTACTACGGACAAGGCCTCGACCACAATGCTGATCGATATCACCGAGATTATCATTGCCGCCTCGGGGGCATGGTTGAGCTTTGCCCACCATCGGCCGAACACGACGCTCACCAACAGCAGCACGAGGCTTAAACCTAGATCCATCCAGAACACGGCATCCAAGTGCTCCTGTTCGAGATCTTTCCTCTGTATCAAGGCGGTGGCCAGTCCTTGATCTAAGAACATCTGGAGAAAAAGAACGTAGATCAGGGCTATCGAAATGAGGCCAAAATCGCGCGGCCCCAGCAGCGCCGCCAAGATGAACATAAACAGCGCGGAGAAGGCCCGCTCGCCCCAGTTGGCCGTGTAAGCCCACTTCAGCGAGTTAAGAAAGGATCGTTGAGGTTTTATCTTGAGATTCACGTTTGACGCCTATATCCCTGGACTCAAATGGCGGTCGTGCGACTGGAGGTTTCAAAGGCGGGGTACATGGTTGGGGCTTTCTTGCCGACAACAATTATCTCGGATGCCAACAGAGACGAAATCATGTTCAGTGTCATTCGTTGGACCTTCTCGGCGCGTTTGGGGACTAAATCGATAAACTCTCCAACCTCTAAGCTTGCGTCCCTAAACCATCCACGAAGTACCCTGTGAGACGTGATGTGTACTCCCGAAGCCTCATATCTTCCTAAAGGTTGCAGGCGGGGGTCACGTCGCATCCTTTTCCACCGAACGGAAATGCTTGAAAAGTTAGGCACGGTGACGATCACTTGGCAGTGGTTCGAGAGGAGTCCAGAGAAAGAACGCAGCAGGGCAGCTGGGTCCTCGATCAGATGCAGCATGTTCAGCATGAGCAAGCAATCAAATCGCTGACCAGCGAGTTGTTCTACTACTTTCTCCAAGTCTCCATTCACGAGTTCTACTCCCGCCCCCTCAACTTCGCTGGAAATCACGGGATCCATCGGGACGGCAACTACTCGCAGGCCGCGCTTCGCAATCCAAGCCTCGGTTGCCCCCCAGCCGCACCCTACCGATAGCACGCTTCGGGTCGAACTTGAAATCAGACTGGCTATTTCCTCCTTGACTGGTTCGTAGTAGTTCTTTGAATAAGGGGTCCCCATCAATTTGGTTTCCGACGGGAAAAGCGAAGCCGGCACCTCTCCATTTTGGGCGATTCTGATCAGGGCATCAACCTGTCTCTGAAGTACCTGCCCTGAGACGCCGAACTTACCGATGTACTTGTTTGGGAGGTGATGCAGTGAAAACTCATCGAGGCGAGAGACGCAGATCAGCTTCTTAAAACCGCACCGAGTATAGGGATCTGTAGCGGCTGTGCACAGCATGTCGTATCTATCTTCGTACGGGGGAAGGAGAAATCCTCCAGAGGCGATTGCGCGTTGAAGGTGGATGCGCGTAAGAATGTAGCTTGCTGCGTGTTCGTTTGTGAAAAAGGCAAAAGTCTCATCTCCTCTGCGGCGAACAGAGCTAGGGTCCCAATGAAATTGGCCGTGGGCCTGCGGGTAGTTCAGGTTCCCGTCGGGGCCGATTTCTTTGAGCAAAAAGCCTGGAATCTCGTTCTCGTGCATGATTGCGCAGGACTGCAAAAAGGCCCTTATATTCGTCTCTGTGATAAGAATGTCGTCTTCGGAGAAAATAAAGAGATCGTAATCATTTGCTCGATCTGCAAAGATCCTCTTGTGGGCAAATGAAAGCGACCGAGGATTTTGAATCGGTAAGCCTACGACCAACTCGATGCCCGGAGGTACCTCTTTAGGCTCATTGCAAAAAATCACGATATGCGTCTCGAACGGCATGGACCGGTACTCCCGGGTGACCTGAGCCAAGTACCGGTCGTTAGCCCGCCCATAGCTAGTAATTGCGATGAGGATTTTCACTTTAATGTATCAATGGCGAGGATCACCGCCTTGAAGGTGCAGCCTTGCGGTTTCCCAGCAATGAATGGATGGGCATTCTATCCGGATGAGTTGTAAACCAGTCAACGACTGGAACTACAGGCATCCACTATAGCGAAACCGCTCGTTGCAGGTGCTATTGGACCGTAGCCGCAAGGCCCGTCGGTGGAGCGGGAGCCGTTGCGCCACCTCCGCTGGCATAGTTGATCGCCCCTGCATCCCATGCGCCAGTCGATGGCCGTGCGTTGCCGTTCTGGTCATAGCAAAGCGCTCCAAGGCCAGGATTCGCTTGCCCGTTACATACGCTGTATAAATTAGTTCCGGCCCCTATTACGGGAGAACCAGAATTTGGCACTCCGGTAGTCGTGCTGACGTTGATCGAGGACTGACCGAGAGAATTCGCGTCCTTCGTTCCTCCAGCGCAAGTCTGCCAGCCGGAGAAGCTGGTCTGGCCGCCGCAGTAGAAATCGCTGCCTGTATTTCCGCTGGTGTAGCCGTAGACATTGTGATTCGGGCTGCCGGACAACCACGATCCGGGAGTATAGGAGGCAAGGATAAAGCAGTTCCCAATGGCGTTGTTCTGCATAGTCGCCGCCCCGATGCCGCCATAAGCTCCGGTGTTAGTCCAGCAAGTTCCGCCGCTGTTGGAGTCCGTGCTGATCAGGGTGTTGTTGTAGGCAACAGGCTTGCCAGAAAACAGCCCCATGTGTCCAGCAGTCGAGTAGTGGTCGATCAGAAAAATGTTGTTGAAAATGTAGATTGGTGAGGTAGCTGTGGCGCAAGGCGGCCCAGTCGAACCTTCAATGTAGATGAAGCTGTTGATGTTAGCTCCAGACGTGTAGTTGGGATTGCCAATGGTATTGTTATAAACATACCAGCCATTGATCGTCTGCCCGCTGGTGTTGCCCGAGAAGCAGTGGATTCCGTCATGGTGATAGTCATTGGAGGTCGTGTCCCAGTTCGAAAAGCCGTAAATATCATTGTTGTAAAAGTAGAACGGCCCTGCCGTGATTGAAGAAACCGGACCGGAAAGGACGTAGCCGTGGTCGATGTTATGAACGTCGATGTTATAGAACGACACATTGGCGTCTCCGCTTTGAAAACTGTCGATCAAGCACCATCCGGCATCATGCATCGTGGAATCGTGGACGGAGATATTGCTGCCGCTCACGTAAACGCAGTTTACTTCGGTCTGATCTACGACACTATCCGAAACCGAAGTGTGGACATAGAGGCCCTGAATGAGCAGATTTTCAATAACGACATTGCTGCAACCTTTGCAGTAGATTGCTTGGCTGGGGGCCTGGTTAGCTCGTCCAGTACCGTTGGCTGTATTCGTAATGCTGCCAGTCCCGCTGAGAGATGAATTACAGGCAGTTCGCGGTCCGCAAGCAGTGCCTCCGTCGATCGTTAAATAGCTGGAACCATTAAAATTCATGCAGCCATTGGACGGGCAAAACGGGACGCTAATCTGGGCACCAGACTCAAAGAGAACTGTTATCGGCGACCCACTTGATCCGCTACCCTGCCCGCTCAGCTGCGATGTAAATGTCCCGCAGAGATGCACTGTGGTGCCGGGGCCGATCTGTCCGGCATTCGATCCCCAGTTAGCCGCGCTATTGAACCACGCTGCCGCGTAGGCATCGGCGCAGTCGGCGCCGGTGTTGCCTCCGGCTGCGTTTTGAGCGATATAAATGTCGCTGGCGGTAGAAAAAGCTGCGGCAAGAATCACAAACATCACTGCGAGTGTGAGATTTCGGGGCCGGTTCACGCTATCCTCCATTTAATCGTGTGCTGGGTTCGCCATTTTAGCCGAACCCGCTGGTCAGACTCTTCGTGCCCAGTAGGGGAGTGGCTCACGATCTACTGGATGATCGAGTCTCTTTTATAAACGGAGGTATTTAGGCACACTAGGTCTCAGGAGGACATGGCCCCCTAGTGCAGCTCCTATGAATTGCAGGGAAAGTCATTGGAAACACGATACTTACGCTCGCCACTCAGGCTCCTCAGATAATTTTTCCCTATTTTGGCAATGTATTGAGATTTTGAGATCCAATCATAAGCCCCAGCGAGTTTGGCTTTTAACAGGGGAGCGTCATCGCAGGAGTTTACCGGCAGCCGCTCCATGAAAAGAGGCTCGCTTCTTCGGTTCGCCCTGCCCACAATGGTGCAGACGCCATTTTGGTAGCCGGCCAGGCGAAGCGAATCGCGCAACATCTTCTTGAAATCAGCATCTGTTTGAGGAAACGCGTACGGGTAGGCGAACGAATCCACTGCACAGCCAAGCATTTCCTCGATCGTCTTCCGGGAGTTCACGATCTCTTCCTGAATCTTCGGCACGCTTAATTCGTGAAGCTGTGGATGAGTCACGGTGTGCGATCCGAACCGGATTCCGTGCCGGTTCAGTTCCCGAACCTCCGCCCAAGTCAAGCAATCCGTTCCTTTGAAGGAGACCGGATTCTCTCCGATATAGGCAGTGGGTAGAAAAACCGTCGCGCTGAAGCCGTATTGGTTTAACACAGGAAACGCGTGATGATAAAAGTCGCGGTAGCCGTCATCGAAAGTGACGACCACGAGTTTGTCCGCGGCTTGCGTTTGCTTTTGCAATTGGTGAATGGCCTGCGCCAGGCTGCAGGTTTTGTATCCGCTTTCGTGCAGGTACTTCATCTGCGCTGCAAACATTGCCGGGGAAGTCTTCGTCCGATAATACGCGTGAGCGTTGGACTCGTCCTCGTCAGTAATGCTGTGGTACATCAAAATCGGAACGGACGGTTCGTTGCCCTTTGCCAGGCGCAAAAAGGGCGACACCAGGTAAAGAGTAGCGAGCCGGTCGGGACGAAAATCCATGTGCTGAGTTTGGTATGCGCCGAGGGTCAGGCTGGAACTTCCTGGGCGTTGTTGACTGCCGGCCAGGAAGGATTGACTTTTTCGGCGCCAGCAGGTTGGCAAGGCAAGGCATCGACCCGGCCGATGCTTACATACCGGAATCCCATCCGGCTGATCTCTTCCGGTACGAACAGATTCCTTCCGTCGATCACTAAGGGCTGCTCGACAGCTGAAAGCAAACGCTTCCAATCCATCTGCCGGAATTCGTCCCATTCGGTGACGATCAAGATGGCGTCCGCTCCTTCGGCCGCCTGGTAAGCGTCGGCACAGTACGTAACCTCGGGAAGGATCGCCCTGGCCTTCGCGGTGGCCTTAGGATCATAGGTACGGACAGTAGCACCTTCGGCCAACAGCGTTTTTACAAGTGTGATCGAAGGGGCGAAGCGGACATCGTCGGTGTTGGGCTTGAAGGCGAGACCCCACACCGCGACTCTCTTGCCACGCAGGACCCACAGTTCCTTTCGAATTTTCTCAATAAAATGATCGACCCGACGCTGATTGATCTTCTCTACTTCTTTTAACAGGGAGAAGTCGCAGCCGGATTTCTCGGCGATCCTGATGAATGCCTGCACATCCTTTGGGAAACAGAACCCGCCAAACCCTATTCCTGGGTTGAGAAATGACGAACCAATTCGAGGATCGAGACCCATCCCTTGGGCGACCTTAGTCACGTCGGCTCCGACTACTTCGCACAAATTCGCCACCATGTTGATGAATGAAATTTTCATCGCCAGGAAAGAGTTGGAGGCATGCTTGATGAGCTCGGCTGAATTGGTGTCGGTAGCCAGAAAGATGGGATCTTTGTGCTTCGGGCAATCCGAATGTAAAGGGCAACTGAAGCTTTGGCGAATGATCGGTTCGTAGATTTGCCGCAGGAGGTTTTCGGCTCGCGGCGAGTCGACTCCAATCACAATTCGGTCGGGATGAAGAAAATCCTCGACCGAAGAGCCCTCGCGCAGGAATTCCGGATTCGACGCGACGTCGTAGCTCAAGCCGTTTCTGCTGT
>Ga0181518_10004820_pt1 | contig 11898 bp, 14 predicted proteins | sample PEATcosm2014_Bin_28_FD_119751 | JGI IMG/M metagenome (GOLD analysis project Ga0181518, IMG submission 119751) | Peatland microbial communities from MTU Mesocosm Facility, Houghton, MI, USA - PEATcosm2014_Bin01_60_metaG | ecosystem: Environmental > Terrestrial > Soil > Wetlands > Peat | place... | reverse complement strand
GCTCCAGCTCCTCTCTCCAGGTCTCGAGCTCGGCCAGCGTCGACGTCGAATCGGCGCTGAGCGCCTCGGCCTGAGCGGCGCGCCCGCGCGCCTTGATCGCCACCGCGTCGAACGCGGCTGCCTGGCGGCTGAGCTCGTCTCGCTCCATCGTCATCGTCCGCAGCGCGTCCTGGGCCTGCTCCAGGGCGCGTCGGTCCTGCTTGCGCGCGGCGGTGAGCGTCTCGATCTCGTGCAGGAGCCGCTCACCGCCCACCGTGTGGGTCGCGAGCTCTGACCGGGCTTGGTCGACCTCGGCCTGCAGTGCGCTGACCTGCTCCTGGAGCGCCAGGACGTGCTCGCGCCCGCTTGGGCTCTGCGAGCCGGCCTCCGCGCCAGCCGGCTGATCCCGGCGGTCGGGCTGCTGAGATTCGGTCGGCGCAGCCGCACCGTCGGACGGATTCTGGCCCAACCTCGGGTGCCGTCCGCCGCCGTCGGTCCGCGGTTGCTTTGCCTCGGGCGCCGCCCCGGGCTCGGGTGCCGGCTGCGTCGGAGCCACCGCGACCCGCGCGTCGGCGGGAGTCGGCGTCGGAAGCGCGATCACGCCCCCGTCCTCGAGCTCCAGCGAGAACACCGTGTCGGGGGTGACCGTCGCGGCCGGGACCGAATAGGCGGCGCGGAGGATGCCTCGTCTGTCCGGCGGCGACGAGAGCGCCGTGAAACGGCGCACGGTATGGCCATCGTCGGCGACGAGCATCGGCCGCAGATCGGTGCCGGCACGCCGGCGAGAGGTCTTGCCGGTGACCCGCAGCAGAGTGGTCCAAGGTCCGGCCGCCACATGCTCGAACTGGCGGATCTTCAGGGAGTGCCACGCGTCGTTCACAACTGCGCCGATTCTATGTCGCTTATTTGCCCGATGCCAGTTCGATGCCGTGTGCTCACCGCGATGTCCCCGCGGCCGGGAAACGGCGATCTTCTGCGCCTCGCCCGACGGCGTGAGAGTCCGGTGCGGCTGCCGCGCTGTCGCGCGATTGTCAGACGCGATTGTCAGACGAGATCCTCGATCGCCGCCACGGCCGCGGCGAGGACCGCCGCCCGATCCCGGCTGGCATCGATCGTCCTGAATCGCTCGGGCTCGCAGCTCGCCAGCCGGTCGTAGCCGGCTGCCACGCGGGCGAAGAAATCCTCGCCCGCGAGCTCCAATCGATCGAGCGGCTTCGCCCGCTCCTGCGATCGACTGCGGCCGGTCGCGGGATCGATGCGCAGCAGGATCGTGCGGTCGGGCGCCAGCCCCCCGGTTGCGAAGTCGTTGATCGCCTGCACCGCCTCGACGCCCAGCTCCCGTCCGGCTCCCTGATACGCCAGCGACGAGTCGACGAATCGGTCGAGCAGGACGAGGCGTCCTGCCCCGAGCATGGGGCGCAGCGCCTCTTCAACGAGCTGCGCGCGCGCGGCAGCGTACAGCAGTGCCTCGGCCCGGGCCCCGATCCGCGCGGAGGGATCCTTGACGAGCTCCCGGATCCGCTCGGCGTCGCGGACGCCTCCGGGCTCGCGCAGCAGGATCGCGTCGGCGCCCTGGGAGCGCAACGCGGCGTGCAGCCCGAGCGCGAGCGTCGTCTTGCCCGCCCCGTCGATGCCCTCGATCGTGATCAGCTTTCCCGGCGCCATGGCGGTCGTGTTCGACGGTAGCGGGGTCTAGGATCGGGCCACTGTGCTCGCCGAGCTCGAACGTCATCCTCACGCGCAGGCCACGCTCGCCCCGGCGCTTGTCCCGGGGGGGAGGCCCTCGCACGCGTATCTGTTCCACGGGCCCGGTGGCGCCGGCAAGCGCGCCGCGGCGCGAGCTCTCGCGGCCGAGCTGCTGGCAGAGGGCGAGGCCGATCGGGAGAGCGCACGCCGTCGTGTGATGTCCGGCTCGCACCCAGACCTCACCTGGGTGGTGCCGAGCGGCGCTCACGAGATCCTCGTCTCCGATGTCGACGGTCCGGTGATCGCGGCGGCCAGCAGGACGCCGTTCGAGTCCAGCCGGCGGGTGTTCGTGATCGAGCGTGCCGACGAGCTCGGCGACGAGGCCGCCAACCGCATGCTCAAGACCCTGGAAGAGCCCCCGTCGTTCGTCCATCTGATCCTGCTCACCGACCGGCTCGGCGAGATCCTGCCGACGATTCGCTCCCGGTGCCTCGCAGTCCGCTTCGAAGCTCCGACCGAGGCGCAGGCCGTGGCCGACATCGAGGCGCTAGGGGTGGGGGAAGCAACCGCGATCGCGTGCGTGCGACTCTCGCTCCAGGACGCCGATCGCGCTCGTGAGCTGGCCGGCGCCGACGGCCAGGCGCTGAGAGCCGCAGCCGAGCGCTACGCCCGGACGGCGATCGCCGCGCAGATCGACCGCCAGCGGCCGTGGGCGGAGCTGCTGTCGGCCGTGCGCGCCCGCGGAGACGCGGCGGGTAGGGAGCTCGAGGCGCTCGCCGAAGCTGAGCTGGAGCTCACGGCTCGCAAGGAGCGAAAGCGCGTGGAGACCGAGTGGTCCGAGCGCAACCGGCGAACCCGCCGCCGCGTGCAGACCGGCGCCCTTGATCTCGGTCTCCAGGTCGTCTCGCTGTGGTTTGCCGACCTCGCATCGCTGGCGTGGCAAGCGCCTGAGCTCGTCCGCAACCGGGACCGGGAGATCGAGCTGGAGCAGGACGCCGGAATCGATCCCCGCCGGCTGCGCCGCGCGATCGAGCTCGTGGAGGAGACCCGCGAGCGCTTTCAGCTCAACGTCTCCGAGGATCTGGCGTGCGAGGCGCTCGCCTACCGTCTCGAACAGGCGCTTGGCGGCTGATGGCGGCCTCCCGTGTGTTTCTGAGGACACCGGAGCGGCCGGACCGCGCCGAGTTCACCGCGCTCATGCAGGCCAGCCATACCTTCCACAGCCCGTGGGCCACGGCTCCGACCGACGGGGAGCGCTTCACCGCCTACCTCGCCGACGCCCGGCGGCCGGATTTCGAGGCGATGCTTCTGTGCCGGTCCGAGGACGGCGCGATCCTCGGATTCTTCAACCTGTCCCAGATCGTCCGCCGCCGGCTCCAGAGCGCGTACCTCGGGTACGCCGTCGGCGAGCCGTTCGCCGGCCAGGGCTACATGCGCGAGGGCATCGAGCAGGTTCTGCGCCACGCCTTCACGGTCATGCGACTGCATCGGATCGAGGCCAACATCCAACCCGGCAACGCCAGCTCGCTGGCGCTGGCGGGCGGAGCCGGGTTCCGCCGTGAGGGATTCTCGCCCCGGTATCTGAAGATCGGCGGCCGCTGGCGCGACCACGAGCGCTGGGCGATCCTCGTGGAGGAATGGCGCGCCCGCACCGGCGAACCCGCCCAGCCCGACGGGCCTTTCTAAAGCGTCGCTACGATGGCCACCAGCGGACCGCCGACGTGGCTCGGGGTCGTCGTGTTGAGTGTGATGGTGGCGGCGGCGGGCGAAGTCGCGCTCGACCGCGACGGCGAGCTTGGCGAGGTCGGTAGCTTCGATCTCGAGGCCGCGACCGCTGTCTGCAATGCCGACCCGACGGGCTGAGCTCGCACAGCTCGTGCAGGGTCCAGCGCGGCCTAGCTCCTGCTGGAGCGAGCACCGAAAGTCCGATTACGCGCTCGAACGACTCCAGGAATCGCCGGCGCCGACGAGATCCACCGAGGGGCACATCCGAGCTCGGTTACATGATCCGGGCCCACGATAAATATGTTTTACAGCGACCCGAGCTGGTCTGTACGGCGTTGTGGCAACGCCGGAACCTGTTCGACGCGCAGGGGTGTGGGCTCTACATGAGAAAGACGCGCGCCACGTCGACGGCGAACCCAGGCAGCAGCGGGCTGATGAGCCGGTCACCGTGGCCAACGGTCTGCTGGCGGCCATCCGGTCGCACCGCCGTCACCGTGGCGGACTGAGGATCGGCTAGCCACAGCTCGCGGGCGCCCGCCGCCAGATACACGTCCCGCTTGGCGCCGAGGTCGTTTACGCGGGTGGCCGGCGAGAGCACTTCGACGACCAGGTCGGGGACGACGTCGAGCGCGCCCTGGGCCAGCGCCGGCCGCCGTCCGGCCGACCACCAGGCGATGTCGGGCGCAAGGTAGTTCTCGCCAATAAGGCGGATAAACACGTCCTGTAGGAGCAGGCCCGCGTCGCCGGAGGTCTCCTGCCAGCGGCGCACCGCGAAGAAGAGCTCGCCTTGCGCGGATGCCGCCTGCCCACCGGACGGCGGCGTCACGACCGCCTCGCCGCCGATGAGTTCGACAGCCGAGCGCCAGCCCGCGGCCGCTTGCAGTGCCAGGTACTCGGCGCCGTCAAGACGGGGATGCGCAACGGTGGCCAACGCGACGATCCTATCCGCTTCGCTCGCAAGCCCGCCGCGCCGCTGATCCCTTCTGTCGCTCGATCCGCTTCGAGCCCTTAAAGACGGTTAGCTCGGCCGTCACGGAATGCTTCCCGTGCGGCTCGTCGCTGGCGCCGCTTCCGCCGTCCCTTCGAGTTTCGGGATTGGCGGTCGGTCGGTCGGTCGTCGCCGCACGGATCTGGTCCAGCGCGTCCTCGAGCGAGCGCATCAGACTCTGCACATCCAACTCCGGGACCATCTGGCTCAGCTCTCGTACGGAAGCAGGCGCACCGCTTTTAGCGTTTGGAGGATTGCGAGTTGGCGTCGGGGGATCGTCTGCCTGAGGCGCTCCGTTTCCATTTGTGCATTGAGGAGGCCGATTGCCGCTGCGTCTGCCTGTCTGTCGGGATCCGAACTGGTCCAGGCGAGGATCTCCGACCAGCGCCAGAGCGGGCTGCGATTACGCATGCGGAGCGCTGGTCGTGGGAAGTTGCCGGAGCCTCGCTTGCCCACGGCGCCTGCACAACGATAACGAAGGATCACGCCGAGCCGTGGGTCGATGCGCTCTGCCTCTACAAAGCAGCTATTGCCTCGTCCGAGTGAACCTCGGGGTGGTACTCGCTGGGCAGGAGCGCGATGTCCTTGAGGCCGATGCCGTCAACGAACACCTGGCAGACGGCGGGATTGAACTCGCGCACGCGCCGCATCCCCTCTTCGATGATACAAAAGGCGGGCAGAGTGTCATACGGCCCCCCGTAGGAGTGCGGACCAAGCCCTTCGTACGTACTGAAGGGATCACCGAACTGCTGCAGGTTAGCCAGTGGCGGCAGGTCGAAGATCGCGAGGAGATTTGCCTTGCCAGTCGCTAGTGCATAACGCACACAGGCGTGGAAAAAGAGCATGCTGACCCCATCCAGCGCGCCCCGCTGGCCGCGGTGTGTGGCCGCTGACGCATGAGTCGCAATGTCCAAAGACTCCCGACCGACTAGCTCCTTACCGCACGCCCGGATGCCCAGCCGGCCCCAAGCCGTCGACGGGTCGTAAGCCTCGCCGAGCGCGAAGTACTGGTCCTTGATCTCGGCGATCCAGGGGTTGCTCGGGTCGTCCACGACTAGGTCGTTCACGTCCTTGAACCCCAGATCGGTCTGGTAGTCGATCATCCGTAGCACCCCCGCCGCCGCCGGCGCAGCACCCGAGATATCGATCACGGCAGCGAACGTGCTCGCAACATCGTAGGCCCCGTAGTCGTCTATTACCTTGTTCAGCGACAAACGGAATGTGTCCGAGAACACCGTCGCCTCGACCGACCGAGGGATATCCGCAAACGGGCTTTCAGCGGCGATATATGCGACAACGAACTGGCGCCCCCGCGCCAAGCTACGGAGGTCCCAGGGGGTCCCTTCGTAAAGAAACCGTTCGCACAAGGTCGCGATACGCGACGGGTCGAAGCTCTGGCGCAAGTCCGCCTCAACCTCTTGCTTGGAGTACCCGGCCATGCGGCGCCGTCCAAATCCTCGTTTCTCTTCGGTCGCGGTCGGGGTCCCGCCGGCCGCTGCATCGACCGCCACGCCGCACTCCGGACAGAAGTGCGCGTCAGCAACAGTTGGATGCCCGTATTGCGGGCAGAAACGAACTTGGTCTGCGCGTGCCGCAGGCTCTTCGGTAATAGCCATCCGTGGACAATCCCTTCGCTTCGTGCGAATCGTGGGTGTTGAGCGCCGCTGAGTTTGATCTCGCCCTATCGGTGCTCCAAGCGCCGCTTCCTACCGGACCGGGGCCCGAGGGCGACAGCTTGCCCGCGACACCTCACCACGGTTGATCGGCCAAGCACGCGCGCGACTCCAGCGTGGGAAGCCGCAGGCGCTCGGGGCCCGCCCCGGATCCAGCCCCTATGAACTCTCAGGATAGGGTCGGCGGGAGGCTCCCACGCCGCACGAGAGACGCGGGTCGGGGAGATTGAGCTGTTGATCCCGAAGAAGCGTCAGGGCAGCCACTTTCCGAGCTTTCTAGCTAGCTTAGCTAGCTAGAGCCCAGACGGCGTTCGAAGCAGGCGATCGTCGCGGTCGTGCTGGAGGCGTACGTGAACGGCGTCTCGACGCGGAAGGTCAACCGGCTGGTGGAGCAGCTGGGGATCGACGGGATGACAAAGGACCGGGTCTCGGCGTTGTGCCAGGCGTTAGATGAGCAGGCTGAGGCGTTTCGCCCGGCCGTTGGACGCTCGAGCGACCGGATTAGCCACGTCGATCAGAGGCGCTCTCCGCCAACGCGCGCGCCCACGGCCACACCAAGGAGGAGGCCCGCCGGATCCTCAAACGCCACCTCTCCTACGTCGTCTAGCGCCGCATGATCCGCGACCTCGCCGAGCCCGCCCGGTCAGCTGCCTGATCTCACCAGCGACCAAACCCTCGCCACCCCTCGGCCAGCCTCTACGCCGTCGCGCCTCGCCTTCAGGACGACGGGCTCGTGCAACCAAAGCACAAGCGAAGTAACCCCGAGTGCGGGTCCCCTTCAGCACGGCCGTGCCGCCGGCTGCTGAGAGGCCCCGGCATACCGCTGGCCCCGCGTAAACGCTGATCGCCTCGGCTCCCTCGCCTCGTCCGCGCCTGAAGCGCTTTCGGCGGCTGCATGGGCTTCGGCTGGCGTTTGGCCGCAGGGCCAGTGAAAGTAAACCTACTCCTACAAGCCGGCGATTGCGAGCGGGGTTTTCGCGGATTCGAGTGGGGATGCCTCATCGCACTCAGGATCTGGGAGAGCGGACGCTGCGCGCCTGCTGGGCCACCCACTGCCTGGAGGCCGGCGTCCCGGTCCACACCGTCTCCGCCCGGCTCGGGCGCGTCGACCTACGCACCACCGCCCGCTATGCCGCTGCACGCCCTGAGCAGATCGACGACATCGCCGACGTGCTTGACCGTCGCCACCAGGTCGCCCGCCGCGCGGGTGGTGGCCTCCAGAGCGGCCATCACACCAAGCTTGAGCTCGGGTCGCGGCTCTCCGATCAGGCTGTCAGCCTACGCGCTCAGACCGTCCGGCATCAGAAGCCCGGGTGAAAGCGCGAGCACGCCCACGGCGCATCGCGGTCCCCTGCGGTGGCCACGTGCGAGGCGGGTCGTTATTTATGTGCACCTCGTAAGTCTCGAAGTGTAAGTGGATCCACTTGAAACTAGCGCTCGCAATTAAGGCTCCAGACCACGCTGGACACGATCAACCGCCTGTACGGCTCGACCAAGCGCGACATGATCTACAGCACCGAGTACGGCTACATCACCCGCAGTCCAGCGGCTGGAGCGACCCCCATTCCCGCTCTGCGACGGTGCTGGCACCGGCGCCCTGGCGGCCACGGTGATGCTCGCCAGCGGGTACGTTTCGACGCCGGCTCCGAGGCCGGCCACGGCCGATGTGTATCCGCAAGCGTCGATGAGGTGTATGATCTGGTCGTGACCTCGTCCTCGATCAAGCGCACGAACATTAACCTCGATAAGGACCTTGTCGAGGCTGCGGCCGCCGTGCTCGGGACAGTCCAGACGACCGAGACCGTCCACGCGGCTTTGCGCGAAGTGATCGCCCGAGCATCACGCCAACGTCTTGCAGAACGCGATTTCCCAGACCTGACGCCAGCGGCGCTGGACGATATGCGCCGCGCGCGAAGGTTCGCGTAGGTGGTTCTGGCGGACACGAGCGCGTGGGCGTGGACCCGAGTCACCGGCGGCGACCTGCGGAAAGCCTTCGACAGCGACCTCGTCGAACGACAGGTGGCGATCTGCGACATGGTCCGGCTGGAGCTGCTCTACAGCGCCCAGAACGCCGGCGAGTTCCAAGCCCTGCGCCGCGACCTCAGCGCGCTGCCGAACTGTCTGATCGGCGTCGAGCAATGGGAACGCGCGCTTGAGGTCTATGAGCAGCTCGCGCTCCAAGGCGGGCTTCACCACCGCGCCGTCAAGCATCCCGATCTCCTGATCGCGGCGGCTGCCGAGGCCGCCGGCGTCGCGGTCCTCCACTACGACGAGGACTACGACCGCATCGCCGCGATCACCGGCCAAGAAGCCCGGTGGCTCGCTCCGCGCGGCTCGCTTGGCTGACCGACCCGTGGGCGCCGCAGACCTGCGAGCCTGTCCGCTGATCGTTGGGTTTGCGCCTCGAACGCCGACCGGCGACTACCACCAAGCCCTGGGGGGTGCGTGTCGCCCCCGGAGAGGTCGCGGACATAGCCGAGGCAGGAGCCGACGGCCGGGTTCCATGTCCGATCCCTTGACTGCAGCAACACGCGCCTCGCCGCTTGCTCGCCCAAACCGGCCGAGCAAGCAAGCTCGTGCCAGCTGACCAGGCCGTGATGCGGCCGCAGCAAGCACCAGATGATGGCCATCCTTCCTTCCCTGCGAGACAGGAGCCACGGTTGCCGGCCGTGCGCCGCTGCTGCATCCGATGGAGATCAGCGCCGCCCAGGGAGCCGGCATCCCCGGGAGCGGGCGACCGCTTTTCACAGCGAAGACCGGTTCTTCGGACGCTCGCTATGCGACGCGTCCGAGCGTCCGGGGCGTGGACAGCGGACACGATCACATTGACGGATGAAGCGGCGCGGCGTCGATGCTGCACGTGCAGCCTCCCAGCCTCCTTTCTCAGACGCAGGTTGCGGGAAAGGGGGATGATCGCCTGGTCGAGGGAGAGCGCGTGGCCGGTTCTGTCCGTAAGGGGACACTGACGCCGCCGTTCGCATCCGCGCGGCACTGCCGCTTCGCTCGATCAGGGTTTGTGGGCGCCGATCATCGGCATGTCACAAGGCCTCGCTCGCGTTGCAAGCGAGATGCGAGTTGTCCGAGCCTGACAGCCTGACTTGTGAGGCCGCCGACTCAGCGCGGTCCGGTCGGCGGTGGGATCCTAAGTTGTTTGCAGATCGCTCGCGCGAGTGGCCAGGCGATTTCGGTGTGCCGTGGGATCGCGGTCGAGCGCTCGGCGTCGAATCCCCAGTAGCTGTGCCGTCCGCCCTCGCGGAGTTCGCGGGCCCCGTGCGCGCGGAGGCGCCGCTCAAGATCGCGACGCTTCACGCCGCGATCGTCAGCTCAAGCGGTTCGCTGTCCTCAGCAGGTTCGCGCAGCGCATGCTCCCCGAACCGCAACTCGAGAATGCCGTGTAAGGCGTCGATCACGTTCTCGCGCGCTTCCGCTCGGGTGCGGCCCTGGCTGAACGCGCCAGGAACCTCGGGCACCGAGGCGATGATCCAGCCGTCGGCAGAGTCCTCGAAGACGATCGTCAGTCTTAGCGGCTCGGTCATCGGTCTGAACGGTAGCGCTCACGGCACGCGGGTCGAGCAGTCGAGGAGGTCGGGGTTCGGCAGGCGGTCGCAATGCGGGGCCACGCTTCTGCCGGGTTCAAGGACTCCGGCGATCGAGCCGCGCGTGGCCGTGTAAGCGCGCGCAGCCAACGCTCACGCGGCCGCCGGCGCGTGAAACCTCGCCCACGATCCGGACGCGCAACATGCGCGATCGGTACGCGCGTTACACCGAGTGGATCACCGCGTCGCTTGTCCCCGGCACCGGATCGGTACGCAGCAGAGCCCCGCGTCAGGCGGTGAGCTTGCCTGGCGCCGTCGCACGAGCGCGGGGTCCCGCGACCAGAAGCGCCCGGCCGACGCCCGAGAGCCCCTGTCGCAAGCGCGAAGCTTCGCTCGTGCGCTCGAGGATCCCGAGCGCCTCAGCGACCAATAGAAAATCGCCCACCGGCCACGTCAAGTGCGTCGCCTCGGGCGCGCGGCCGCCCGATTGCCAGCCGGCGGCGACGATCGCGGAATGGATCTGTTCGGCGAGCTTGCGGGAAGAATCGATCGCAGCGCCGTTGAGCATCAGAGCGGCTACGAGCTCCGCGCACGCACGATCGAACCCGTCGCCGGTCAGCCGCTCTGAGCAGAGCGCGACAGCGAGCGCCGCCGGGTCAGCGCGGAGCGCGGTGCCGCGTTTGGTGATCTTCAGCTGCCTGCCAGCTCGGCGTATCAGCCGCGAGCGACGAAGCAAATCGTCGATCGTGCTCCAGAAGCGCAAGTTCGTCGGCGCGGTTCGGCGGGCCAAACTGCTCCCCGTCCACCACGCGGGCCAGCGTTCGGCTGCTTCGCGGACAAGCGCCCGGTTCAGCGCTCCGGTCTGCGTCAGCGTGATTCCGTCGCCGTCGAGCTCGAGCAAGCCAAAGGATCGGCTCGAGCGCGTCCCGCGCGGCGTCCGGGTCGATACCCCGCGCGGCGCCCGGTGATGAGGCCGGCGATTGGGTCGATGATCCGGCTACGTTCCTCACTGCCGCGCCCGGTGACGCCGTGGCGCACCCAGCGCGCGATCCGCTCCACATGAACGACCTCGAGCCGTCAGCGGCTCTCACGGTCATCTACCGCCTCGAGCGACGCAGTGTTGACGATTTCGGTCCGGCGGCGGACCGCCCACTCACCTGGGATCAAGCGGCCGTCCTCGATCGCGCGCTCGAGAACGGTGATGACGTCGTCGCGGATGCTCGCCTCTGCGAGCTCCATCATCTGGCCCCAGTTGAGAAGCTCGGTGTCCGGAGGCTCGAGCCCAGAATCCGCCAGCAGCTCGCGAAAGCATCCGACCGATCGAGCTTGACAGTTCCCAGGACTCGAGCAGCTGATCGGTCTCGTGAGAGCGGAGCACGCGCGCGTAGGTCGCCGCCTGCCCGCCGAGCTGCTCGAGCGTCAGCGCAACGCCGCGCGCGACTTCACGCTTGTGCTCCAGCGACGCGAGGAACTTGGCCGGCAGCTGGTACCACGCGAACACCTGCACGTCGTAGCGGCGCAACAGCAGCGGGCCCTCGCCCTCCCAGCCAAGCCATCCCAGTGCGTGCCGCGCGATCCGCGCGCCGTCGGCGTGGCGCTCGCCGAGCACTGCGATCGCATCAAACAGCTCGCGCTCTGACAGCTCCACAGGCATCCGAGCGACCCTCCGCTCACGCAGGGTTTGCTGACAGCGCGCCGCAGCAGCGCTTGTACTTGCTTCCAGAGCCACACCAGCACGGCTCGTTCCGGCCCGGCGGCCACTCACGCCCGGCTCCACGCTCACGTTCTGCGGTGGCGAACGACGCGCGCGAGCGGCTGTCGACAGGCTCGTACTCACGCTCAGCGCAGAACTCCTCGTAGCGCTCGAGATCGACCGTCACGACGACGATCGGACCATCGCCAAGGCCGCGGCGTCGGCGCAGCTCTCGCTCCATCCGCTCGCAACGCTGCTCGCTCGGATCGTCATGGGCCAGAGCGTCGACCCATCCCGGCCAGCGCTCGCGAGCCACGCGATCATCCTCCTCAGTGACCCACGCGGCCGTGATCGGCGAACCGCGGATCGGGGAGCCGGACGCGCGCGCTGCGACGCGCAACTCATCGAGCTGTGCCTGCCTGCGGACCCGTGCGCGGCCCCGCAAAGCCTCGACCTCGCGCTCCAGCCCATCAAGCTCGCGGCCGAGGCGTCGCAGCCCAACCCGCCGCGCGTCGGACATCTGATCGACGATGTGCTCGGGATCATCGCGATCGATCGCGATCCGCAACCCCGCGGCAAGCCACTCGACCGCCTCCTCGTCGCGCCCGACCTCCCCGT
>Ga0181518_10004819_pt1 | contig 11900 bp, 13 predicted proteins | sample PEATcosm2014_Bin_28_FD_119751 | JGI IMG/M metagenome (GOLD analysis project Ga0181518, IMG submission 119751) | Peatland microbial communities from MTU Mesocosm Facility, Houghton, MI, USA - PEATcosm2014_Bin01_60_metaG | ecosystem: Environmental > Terrestrial > Soil > Wetlands > Peat | place... | reverse complement strand
ACAGGCCCGCTGTCGCAGCACGGGACTGCCGAGCAGAGATTGCCCACCATCGTGGCGCGGTTCCGAATCCCCACCGAGGCCAGCCAGCCCGTCATTTCCCAGAGCACCGGAAACTTCTTCGCGACGGCCGGCGAATCGCGCAGGTCGCTAAAGGTGACCAGCGCGCCAATCGACAGCACACCGTCCTTGAACTCAACCTTGTTCAGACCCGGAAGACCTTTGATGTCCACCACGGTCTCCGGTTTGACGATGTCTTCGGCAATCAGGCTGACCAGGTCGGTCCCGCCCGCCAGGATTCGGGCGCGGCTTCCGTAGCGCGCCAGTGTTTTGACCGCTTCGCGGAGGCTGCCCGGCTTCACATATTCGAACTGGTGGGCAATCGCCATGGCGGCCTCCTTACTTGGGCGGCAGCAGCGCCACAATCCGGCACATGGCCGACTCCATCTCGATGCCGCGCAACGGGAAGCAGCCGATCCAAACTCGCTGGTTGCCGATTTTCTCGATGTCGCCGCCGACGTTCTCCGCATGGACGAGCTTTTTGGGGAACAGCTTCAAGTGCATCACCTGGTAATATTCGTCCGGCGGGAACATTTCGTCCCAGCCTTTGCCGTAATTCGCCTTTAGTTTCTTCTCGGCCTCGGCAAACCGGGCGGGGTGCCAGTTGCGGATGATGGTATTCATCGGGTGGTCCGCGCTGCCGCAGTCCACGCCGATCCATTTAAGTTTCATGTCGAGCGCCCATTGGTGGAAACCCGGACCGGGACCAGGGTGCTTCACGAAATACCGCAATTCGTCCGACTGCTTCTGATCCCAGGCATAGCGGTGGTAGCCGGTGTTGATGATCAGGATATCCCCTTTCTTCACCTCGACGTTCCTGGTGATCGTCTCGGGGAAATAGAGGTCGTAGTCGCCGACGTCTTTCGAAATGTCGGCCACCACGCCGGGGCCAATCCATTCCTCGAGGGGGACCTGGCCAATCGCCCGGCCGCTGGAGTGGAAATGGATTTCGCCGTCCATGTGCGTGCCGACGTGGTTGCTGGTGGTGATGATCTGGCCGTTGGCCCCTTGCCCCATGTGCGCGCCGGCGATGCGTTTGAAGTACTGAATGCCCAGGGGCATATAGCTCGGCCACGGCGGAGTGTGAATGCTCAGCGGCTGTGTCAGGTCATACACCCGCACTTTGGTCATGAACTGGAGGAATTGATTGGTCTTCATAATCTCATTTCTTGTATAGCCCTTTGGCAAACCCCTCGAAAGCTCTTTTGAACGGCTCGACGGGCGCATTGAGCACGCCGGCGCCGATTTGGCCGACGCCGGGTTCCTTGTGCGCCACGCCGGTGTCAATGAACGGCAGGATGTTCTTTTCGATCACCTTCCGCACATCGATGCCGGTCGGTGTGCCGCGGAAGTTGAGGCCGGGAATCTGGTAGATGTTGTTCTCGGCGGCGGTGATCTCATACATCTGGCGGGTGTAACGGAGGGCATCTTCGCTGCTGCCGCCGACGAACTGCACGATGGCCGGCGCGGCCGCGATGGCGAAGCCGCCCAGCCCGTTGGTCTCGGTGATCGCGCTGTCGCCGATGTCGGGATTCGCGTCGGCGCGGGAATAGCCGGGGAAAAAAAGCGCGTCCGGCACATCGGACGGGCCGGTGAACCATGCGTCGCCCGTGCCGGAGAGTTGCACGCCGAAATCCGTGCCGTTGCGAGCCATGACCACCACGATGCTGCTGCGCTTGACGCCGCGCGCTGCGTCCAGGGTCGCTTTGGAGGCAGCCATGGAGAGGTTCAGGAAAAAGTGATCGTTCTGGTTGATGAACTCCAGCACTTCGGCGACGGTCGCTGACGCATCGCAGGTCCTTACCACCGCCGGAGCGATCGTCCGGTAAAAGAGCGAGGTCGCCGCCCGGTTGCGGTTGTGGACTTCGTCGCCCATGTGGAGGGCCTGGGCGATGAGGTTCTTGAGGTCGATTTTGCCGAGCTTCGCCACTGCCTTCTTGAGTACGGGATAAAGCGCGTTTTCCATCCATTTCAGTCTCTGAATCACCGCCTCGCCGTAGGCGCCGTAGCGCAGCACCTTCCCCAGGCCTTCGTTCATCGTGGAATACGCGTAGTTGCCATAGCCCTCGTTTTGCAGAACAAAAACCGGCATCGAAGCCGAGATGACGCCGGCCATGGGACCGACGGCGGCATGTTCGTGGCAAGGGGAGAATTCTATGGCCTCCGACGCCGCCAGTTGCTGGGCTTCTTCCGGGGTTTGGGCCTTGCCTTCGTACAGCAGAGCGCCGATGACGGCTCCGCGCATCGGCCCGCACATTCGTTGCCAGGTAATCGGCGGTCCAGCGTGCAGGAGCATGTTCTCTTTCATGCCCGGGACCACTTCAACCGCCCGTTCCAACCCCACCAGATACGGCATGCCGCTCAGGATAACCTTGGTTACGGTGGCGTTTGCCGCGTCGATTGCGGGCTGCAACGCCTTCACCTTCGCCAGCAGCCGGCCATCCACTTCGATGGGCGGTTTCCAGTCCACCTGCACGGCGGGCACATGCGCGTCGTCCAGCGCCTGCTTGAACCCCGAAAGCCCGAGGTTGATCACCTTCAACTCGCTTCCGAACAGTTGGTTTAGGGAGGGCATAACAATTGGATAATCCAGCCCGCCAGCCCGCAGGCAGCAGCGTTCGAGGGCATCACTGCTGCGCCTGTCTTTCGCAGCGCCGCTGCAACCCGGCCCCGGTTCTGCGGGTCCTGGTCCGTGCCCGTGATGGAGCAGATCACTGAAACCTTCGCCGCCGCCTGACGCAGAACACTCGAAAGCTCCGCCGCCGGGTCCGGGTTCGCCCCGTAGCCGAGAACCACATCGAGCAAAATCACCGCTGTCTCAGGGTCCTCCGCCTCTTGAAGAATCCGCCGATTCCGCAGCGAGTAATCAATCATCGGGTGCGGCCGGCCTACCGTGAATTCGTCTTCGCCCAGGTCAATGACGGTGTTCTTTTGGCTGACCAAAGAATTGTGGAGCGGCTTCACACCCCGGATCGGCGCATTGGAGAACAGGTTCTTAAGCACAGCCCGGAAGAGAACCTGTGCCTCGGCGCAAAAGGTGCCACCGCTGAAAAGGCCGCGCAGGTATTTCTGGCCCGGTTTTCTCCCGGCCGCCGCGCGTTTCGCCAGCTTGTTGAGGTACTGGTTTCGGACGGCGAGCTGCGAGGCCGCCTCGGCCGGGTTCTGCGCGCGCGTCAGCGCCACCGCCTGCAGCGCCGCCTCTTCGAGTGTGGACGGGCCGCCCTTCCGCGTCTCAGCGCCGAGGAACAGGGTGACGATGGGTTTGCGGATTCCCTTTATCACCCTTTCGATCCGCCTCAGCACCTCCGGGTGAGGGGGCTTCGAGACGAGCAGAATCACGCGCGTCTGTTTGTCCCCGGCCAGGGCCTTGAGCGCCTCAATGAACATGATGCCGCCAACCTCTTGCTTCACGTCGCGTCCGCCTGTGCCAATGGCTTGGGAAATCCCGGCCCCGGCATTTGAGATGAGGCAACTGACCTCCTGCAAGCCGGTCCCCGCCGCCGCGACGATGCCGATGCAGCCTCGATTGACCACGTTCGCAAAGGCGAGCGGAACCCCGTTGATGATTGCCGTGCCACAGTCCGGTCCCATCACCAGCAGGCCCCTTTTTCGGGCGAACTTCTTCAGCGCGATCTCTGTCTCCAGAGGCACATTGTCAGAAAACAACATGACGTGAAGCCCGCTTTCCAGGGCGCTCCAGGCAACATCACCCGCATAGCGCCCCGCCACCGAGACTATTGCCAGGTTGGCCTCGGGCATCACTTGGAGCGCCGCAGCCAGGCTCGACGGGCGCGTCTCGCCATCGGTGCCGGCCTTGCGCGTAGCTTTGGTGAACAGCCCATCAACCGAGGCCAAGGCCGTATCCGCCGCTGGTTGAGTCCTGGCTTTTACCGCCAGCAGCAGATCGGTATCACCCGCCTCATCGAATTTGGAAATCAGCAAGCCGCTGGAGTGGAGAATCGCCTTGTTGGATTTGGTCCCCATCACGATTGCAGCATCAGCCACGCCTGGAAGCCCGGCCAACTCTTTCCCGACTCGCATCAGCGTTACGGAGTCGAAGTAAGCGCCTTTCTTGATTTGGCCGACAATAATCATGGGGTAGCTGGCGCTGCGCAGCAGTTCTGCACTCAGAATGCCCCGAAGGGTTCTCGACTGTAAAGGCAAAATCGGAAGCCCGGAGACAGATTGATTGGGAACCCCCGTCGATGGCAGGCAACACCTCGCGGTGTCTGGGAGTCCGGCGCGGCGAATCGGAGCAACGGAGTGTTGGGGAATTGGGCCGTGGCCAGGTGTTCCTGGAAGCGCTCGCTTAAGGATTTCTGGGCAATGCCCTATCATTCAATCTTGTCATGAAAGGCCAGATGAGACCTCAACCCATCCGGTCCATTGGCTGCCGCTGACACCATCGCTACACTGGCCGGCTTTGCTCGTGGACTGTCAGGAAAAACCCTGTGGCCAGGTCAGCGCCGGAACTGGCGCCGATGGCAAACAACTTCCCCGTGGCCTTTCGCACTGAAGCCTCACTGCCTGTCATCAATACAAAGAGCAGGTCTTTCATGCGTCCGAAAAGCAGGCCTCGGCGCGCCAGATCCAGAAAAGTGTTCGAGAAGATGTTGTCGCCCTCGGCGGCGCCGAAGATCGCATCGGCCGTGGGCTGAAAAGCCTGGCCGCGTAATTCTTGGAGGAGGTTCAAGCCAATGAGCAGGCCGGCGATAAAGTCGTCGCCGCTGGGGGTCAGACCCAGACCACAGCCTTTCAAACTGCGGATGCCTTCCAGCAGGCGGCCATGAAAGACCTGATGCACGCCCCGGCAAATCCGGTCGGCAAAAGCCTGCTCAAAGCCGGATCGGAAGTTCTTCAGCCGCGTTTCATCCAGCAGAAAAGCGAGGCTTTTTGAAGGGGCACATTCTGTCAGCAATTCGCCAAAGATTGAGAGGTTGTAATGGAAGCAAGGGAGGTTCCCGGGGTCGAAATCGAGCGTGGAGTGGTAGCGCTGGCGGGGGGTGAAAGGGAAGCGGTGAGCCGCAAAGACCACGTTCGAGGTGGTGATTTTGAGGGGCGGGAATGCGCTGGGGAGGAGAGTCCCCCGAACCTTCAACGCGCAATATGCCCCTGAACCTTGCAACGAAAACGGACCCCTCACTCCAGCCCTCTCCCCTTCTGAAGGGGAGAGGGAGAATCCTCCGCGGAGGACAATGTTCAGCGGGCCAGGGCCGATTTGTTCATCCACCACCGAGACGAGGCGGTCATGACGCTCGAAATTGACCACCCGGTTGAAACGGGAGTGAAAGCGGTAGATGCCGGATTCGATTTGGTCCCCGACGCTGAGCAGGCTGTTCACCCCGGATAGAATACCATGCCGTAGTTCTTGCTGTATTCAGCCTCGCGAACGATTTCGACTTCGCCGGCGACGGCCATACCGAATTTCGGATGAGGAATTTTGAGCTGGCCGGTGATGCGCATCCCGTTCTCCAACTCCACCATCCCCAAGCCCAGCTTGGCGACATTGAAATCCGGCGGCAGATTGTGAACCGTCGTAAAGGTCAGCAGTTTTCCCTTTTTGGGCAGCGGCACGGTGTCGAACTCAAACACCTCGTTCTGGCCGCATTTCTTGCAGACCATGCGGAAGGGGTAATGCAGTTGACCGCATTTCTTGCACCGATAAGCATAGATTTCCAGGGCCATATTTCAGTCCTCTCTCTTAAAGACCAGGCAGACAACATTGTTGCCGAAGCCGCCGAAGTTGCACGTGAAACCAATTCTTGCGTCCTTGACCTGCCGCTTTTTGGCTTCGCCGCGGAGTTGCAGGACAATTTCGTGCGCCTGCGCGACGCCGGTGGCGCCGGTCGGGTGGCCCCTGGCTTTCAGACCGCCAGCCGTGTTGATGGGAATTTTGCCGCCGATGCGCGTCTCGCCCCGCTCGAGGGCCAGGTGCCCCTGGCCTTTCTTGAAGAAGCCAGCCTCCTCGCTCTCGGCGATTTCCAGGATCGTGAAGGCATCGTGCAGTTCAGCAACATCAACGTCGCCCGGAGTCACGCCGGCCATCTTGAAGGCCTGCGCTGCTGCGCCGCGAACGGCCAGCAGGTCGGTCGGTTCGGCGCGTTCGTGGACGCAGTGGGAATCGGTGGCTTGCCCGACACCGGCCAACCGGACCAGCGGTTTCTTCAGCTTCTTGGCCACCTCCGCCGAGGCCAGGATCACGCAAGCGCCACCGTCGGAGACGGGGCAGCAATCGAAGAACCGGAGCGGTTCGGCCACATACGGGTTGTTCGTCATCGCCTCCGGGGAATCGAGGATGCCTTCGAGGGTGATCTTCTCGTGCAAGTGGGCGAAGAAGTTTAGCAGGGCGTTGTCGTGGTTCTTCACCGCCACCATCGCCAGGTGCCGCTCCGTCACGCCATACTTCTGCATGTAAAGGCGGGTGAACATCGCCGCCAGCGATGGCAGCGTGACGCCATAGATGTATTCCGCCAGCGGATGGCTCAGCGTGGCGACAAAATCGGTCGCTTCGAGGTTGTTCACCTCTCGCAGCCTTTCGGCAGAGGTCACCAGGACAACGTCGTGCAGGCCGGAGGCCACCGCCAGGAAACCCGTCTTGATGGCCGAGGCGCCGGAGGCGGGACCGTTTTCGATGACCTCGGCCCCGGCCGGGGTGAGGCTGAGCGTATCGACCACGGCGCTGGCCAGACCAGATTGGTGATTAAGCCGGGCGGCGCCCATGTTGGCCACATAGACGTGGTCCACTTTCGACAGCCCGGCGTCCTTGAGCGCCAGCATCGCCGGGTAGGCGGCAATTTCGCTCAACGGATATTCCAGTCGTGTAAAACTGGTGATGCCGGCACCGACGACATAAACTTCACGCATAATCAAAGCTTTCCTTCCTGTTTCCACCTCTGGGACATCAGAGCCGTGCCGGTCGAATCATACATGGACCGTGTCGCGGCCAGCAGATCAGCCGGGGCCTTGGGCGGATCGGTCGGCGGCAGAATGGCCGCCTGGGCCTTCTCCAGCAGGTGCTTCGGCACCGGCCGGCGTCCCACTACGAGCGTCTCGCGCGCCTTGTTGAACAGCTCTTTGGTCAGCGCCCAGGAAGGCACGCCGCCCAGTTCATGGGCAATGTTGAAGCGCTGCTCCAAGCCATACTCGATCATCCAGCGGCGGAAGCCGATGGGGGATTCGGCCACAATCAGAACCTCCTTCTGGCCGATAATGTCGAGGTGGTACTCCATCTTGGACGCAAACGCGTGCGCGCCGACGCGCAACCCGCGCCGCAGCGCCATCGTGTGATAGGACATGCCGACCTCCTTGCTCAGCAGACGCCCGTTGACCACCGCGACCAGCTCGCCATCGATCTGGGCCACCAGGACGTATTCGTCCTGAACGCGGTGGCGGTAATAAGCGAGCAGTTCGCTATAGAGCCGGGCCGCCACCACGTCGTAGTAGTCTCGTTCAACGTGGAGCAGGGGTTCGACGTGGCACAGAATATCAGGTATGTCCTCACGGTTCACCTGACGGATGACCATCTCCTCGCCGCCTGCCAGCATCATGTACTTGGGCGGGAACGGCGGGATGGGGTTATCGATGGGACGCAGGATTTTTTCAACATCAACCGACATAGCATTTCCTATTTTGTTATCACTCAAATTTATTGAGTTTTCAGCACGTGTTTATAATGACTTGCAGCACTTTTCAAGCGGTTTCTTTCACGTGCCGAACGGTGTCTTTCAGTCCTTTCACTTTTGACACTTTCCGCTTTTTCAATTCTGCCTTCTGACCTCTGACTTCCACCTTCCACCCCTTGTCGTGCCGACAGCGCACCTGGACGCTGTGCGTCCCGCGTTGGGATCAAAATCGTGATCTTTTCCATCCGTGGCGAATTGCCCGCTTCCAGCGCCACCGGTCACATCAAATTGAGCCGCCACCCAAATCCCGCTTCCCGGCCAGCCGGTTTCGCGGTAACTTCAATGCACTGGTTTTGGGCGCGTGGCGGAATTGGCAGACGCGCAGGACTTGGGATCCTGTGGAGTAATCTGTGCAGGTTCTTTTCCCCTTATTCCCCGCCACCGACCCGGCACAGTATCCCCACCTGTCATGGCAAAAGTTTTGGGAGAATCCGGCCGATACGTCAGCCAGGAAGCGGCCAACCAGTCCCGCCGCATCATCCTGCTTGTGGTCATCGTCGTCTCCGTGCTTGGCATGATCGAAGGATTTGTCCTCTCCAGTTTCATCCCTTCCGGCGCGCTTCCAGCTTGGGTTCGGTCGCTGATTTTAATCGCGGTTCTGATGGGCATGTTGATTCTGAGCAAATGGGCTTCAAAAAACTCGGGGCTTTGGAAAGGAAACGGGCTGCCCTGCGCCGTGGTGCCACCGGCGAAACGCTTGTCGGAACAATTTTGACCGATTTCCCCGAGGATTTCTGCGTCATCAACGACCTGACCATCCCTGCCAACAATCCCGATACCCCCAGGGCAAACCCACAATACGCATCCGCGCGCCTTTGCTCAATGCAAATTACAGGGATTTCGCGCACCACGCCCCACCGCTCACTGATTCCGCTTGATGGCCTCCAGCAGCGGAAGGTTTTCCTTTTTCCACTTTTCAAACCGCGCCAGTTGTTCCGGCGTCAGCAGGGCGGTGATTTGGTTGTTCGCATTGCTGAGGACCAGGATCACCCGCGGGCGATATTCCTGCCGCAAGTCTTTCAACTGCCCGTGCGTGCCCGACATGATTTCATGCAGTTTCACCCGCTGACCGCTGTCGAGCCGGAGCCGGAACGCCAGGTTGCGCTCGACGCGGGGTGGGACGGTTTCGGGATGGGCAATGACCTCGCGCACGACGTGCCGCACCACCGCGCGCGTGCCGACCACGCCGGCCACCGCGCCGGCCAAAAATACCAGCGCCACCAGCAATAACGATTTGAATGTTTTCATAATCAAAATCCGTTTGGAGCCAAAAGCCATTGCGCCGAAATTTGCGACACGCCGTCGCCCAAATCCAGCACGCCCGCCGCCGTCAGCCCGAAATCCGCCGCCACGCTCAACGCGATGACCGCCACCGCCGCCCACGCAAGCCGTGGGAACAACAAATTCAACTGGTCGAAAACCGAAGATGTCTCCGGCAACGCGGCCGGTCCTTCGCGGCGGATGGCGCGCAGCACGTCCGTGGCAAAAGCCTCCGGGGGCGCGGGCGCGGGTTCGTTTCGCGCCGACGCAAACAGTTGTTTCCACTTTCGTTCGTTCATAATTTCACCAGTTTTTTCAAGGCCCGTTTCAATTTCGCGCGCGCCCGCATGGCCCGCACGCGCACGGCCACACCCGACGCGCCGGTGGCCGCGCAAATTTCCTTCACGCTGCGGCCTTCGATTTCCTGCATGGTGATGACGACGCGGTCGGCGGGCGAAAGGTCGCGCAGGGCCAGGTCCAGGATTTCCGCGGCGGCCCGGCCGTCCAATTCGCTCTTCTCATCATCGCTGCGCAGCCATTCCAGTGCATCCTCGCCGAGTTCGGGGAGGCCGATTTCATTCCGCCGCTTTTTTTCCCGGCGCAAATGATCCAGCGCCACGCGCACGGCAATCCGGGACAGCCAGTGCTCAAACGGCGCGCGGCCGTCGAATTGCTCCAGCGCGCGCCAGGCCTTGACGAAGGTTTCCTGCGCCAGATCTTCGACCTTGTGGGCATCGCGTTCATAACGGTGCAAGATGGCAAAGACCCGCGACTGATGGCGCCGGACGACTTCGGCGAAATCGTCCGGTGCGCCGTTGCGGATTCGTTCCAGCAATTCGGCATCGTCATTCACGGTTCAGTTGTCCGACCGTTCACCGAGGCGTGCGATGGCGCCCCCGGCAAAGTTATCGGCGCGCCGCTCGAAACCGGCGATTTTCCGGCGCTGTTGATCGGTCAGAATGGGCGCGATTTTGCCGTAAAGTTTCATGCGTTCAACCGCCCAATCGGCTTCCACGCTGGCGACTTTGGCCGACGCGGCACGCACGGCCGCTTCATTTGCGTCATTGGCGTGAATGGCCATGCGCAGATTCTTTCGCGCGTCGTGCAATTGACCGAACAGCGCCGTCAGCGTGTCCTTGTCCGCGCCCAAAACGGTCTTGATCTGTGATTTTTGGTCGTCAGTCAGGTTCAGTTTTTTGGCGATGCGCTGAAGGATTTGGCCGCGCCCCGGCCTGGTCCCGGCGGCGGAATCACTCGGGTCTTGCGCTGGCGCGCGGGTTAATCCGCCCGCAATGATCGCGGCGGCCGTTGCGATGGTCAGTAGTTTGATGGTTTTCATACTGACATTGAATACGCAAGCGACCGGAGAAATGTTACATCCGATTCCGCGCACAAAAACAAAAAGGGACGGCGCGAGGCCGTCCCGATATCAACTATGTCACCCCACAGATTATTGTTGCGGGGGGGCCGCGGGGGGCGGAGTACCGGCGGGGGGTGGAGTACCGGCGGGGGGTGGAGTCTCAGCTGGCGGCGGGTTGCCACCCGGAGGCGGGCCGCCCGGACGACGACCGCGTTGGGCCGTCTTCTGCCATTTATCAAATTGCTCCGGGGTCAGGACGGCCTTCATTTGCGCCGTGGTTTCTTCACGGATGGATTGTATTTTGGTCCGGCGATCTTCCGGTGACAGGCTGGTGTCGCCACGCAAATCAGCCATCTTTTTATCGCGGGCCTCAAGGATGGGTTTGACCTTCGCTTTTTGGTCGTCGGTGAGGTTGAGTTGCTGGGCGAGTTGGTCAAGGTTGGGACCCCCTCGCATGCCCGGAGGACGCTGGTCGGCGGGCGGAGCGCCTGCGGGTGGAGTGGAAGGCGGTGGGTTGGTGTCAGCCGCGCGCAAGGCCGGACTCCACACCAGCAAACTGCCCGCGGCCAATGCCGCGATTAACATTGTTTTATTTGCTTTCATAATTCTTTGTCGTGGTTTGTTTTTCAATTTCGCCGCGCCATGATGACGCGGTTCACTACCTGTCAGACGCTTATTATAACCAGAGGTTACAATCCGCGCAACACTTTCGTCGCCGCGCTGACCGTCTTTTCAATATCCGTTTTACTGTGCGCCGTGGAAATAAAACCCGCCTCGAATTGCGATGGCGCCAGGTAAATTCCCTCCGTGAGCATTCCGTGGAAATACTTTTTGAACCGCTCGCGGTCGCTCCTCATCGCGTCGGCAACGTTCCACACCGGCCCGCCCGTGAAATAAGCACAGAACATCGAGCCGCAGCGGTTGAACGTCACGGGCACGTCCGCCGATTTTGCGGCGTCTTTCATCCCGGCTTCGAGTTGTCCGCCCAGTGTTTCGAGGCGGGCATAGGCATCTTTTTCGGAGGGTGGAGTTTGGCTTCCCAAGCCCGCCACAGATTTGTTGCCCCAATTGGGACGTTCGCTTCGCGAATTGTGGTCACGACGCCCTGACTTAATTTCGGATTTCTTTCCAGGGGCTTGCGGAGCTCGCCCCTCCGACAGCAATTCGAGCGCCGCAATGCCCGCCGCCATCGCCAGCGGATTGCCGCTCAACGTGCCCGCCTGGTAAACCGGCCCCAGCGGCGCGAGCAAATCCATGATGTCCGCCCGCCCGCCGAACGCGCCGACGGGCAGCCCCCCCCCGATGATTTTGCCAAGCGTGGTCAAATCCGGCTTGATGCCGAACCGCTCCTGCGCACCGCCGGGCGCGAGCCGGAAGCCGGTCATCACTTCGTCGAAAATCAGCAACGCACCGTTTGCCTTTGTGACCGCGCGCAAAAATTCCAGATAACCCGGCTTCGGCAGATACAATCCGGCATTGCCCGGCACCGGCTCGACGATGATGCCGGCGATTTCATTTTTGTTCGCGGCGAACGCGGCCTT
>Ga0181518_10004814_pt1 | contig 11911 bp, 9 predicted proteins | sample PEATcosm2014_Bin_28_FD_119751 | JGI IMG/M metagenome (GOLD analysis project Ga0181518, IMG submission 119751) | Peatland microbial communities from MTU Mesocosm Facility, Houghton, MI, USA - PEATcosm2014_Bin01_60_metaG | ecosystem: Environmental > Terrestrial > Soil > Wetlands > Peat | place... | reverse complement strand
TTCGGCCCCGATACCAGCAAAAATGTCAAATCCGATACACCCATCACGCCCAAAAGCCTGCGTAACCTGCGCGCGTTCCTCGATGCCACAAACTGGCGCTGCCTCTACGGCCTCAATCTCGGCCGCGGCCCCATCGCACGTGCTGCCGAAGAAGCCTTCCACGCGCAAAATATTCTGGGCCCGCGCCTCATCGCGTTCCAACTCGGCAACGAGCCGGACGCATGGCGCAATCGCTATCGCCCCGCCACGTGGTCCTACGCCGACTACTGGAAGGAGTGGTCCGCGGCGCACACCGCCGTGGTTGCGCGAGTGCCGCAAGCCAAGTTCGCCGGCCCCGATGTATCGAACAAGATGGCCTACGTCACCGGCTTCGCCGAAGATGTGAAGCGCAGCGCGCCGGATGTCGTCATGCTCACCTCACACTACTACGCCATGGGCCCGGCAGGCGCGCCCGGCATGACCCTCGACAAACTGCTCTCTCCTGATCCCAAGCTCGAACGCGATCTGCAGATTGCCATGACAGCGGCGCACAGTGCCGGCCTGCCCTATCGTATGAGCGAAGGCAATTCCTGCTGGAACGGCGGCCAGCCCGGCGTAAGCGACACACTGGCCAGCGCACTCTGGGTCGCGGATATGATGCTGGACTTTGCTTCGCTCGGTTGCGCCGGTGTGAATCTCCACGGCGGCGGCAATGGCTTCTACACGCCCATTGCCGGGAGCCTTGCAGCGGGATTCGAGCGCCGTCCCGAATATTTCGGCATGAAACTCGTCAAGTATATTGCGGGCGCGACAGTCACCGACAGCACGCTAGACTGCACCGACGACCGCGTACGCGCCTACGCGGCTCGCAATGCCAAATCCGGACTCGTGATCGTCATCAACAAATCCAACCAGCCCGCGGCGATCCGCTCGACGCTGCGCCACGCGCACAGGCAATGGCTGCTCACGGGACCTGCCATCGACGCGAAGCAAGGCGTCGCGCTTACCGAAAGCAATGCGAATACGTTGCACAAAGGCACGGTGCACGCGCCGGCGTACAGCGCAATTCTGCTGGAGACATAAGGAGAAATCATGGCACGGGGAAAAATGAAGTGGAGCCGCCGTCGCTTTCTGCGCGACGCGTCGATCACAGGAGCGGTCCTGGCGCAGCGCAATTCCCTTCCCGCGTTGCACGCGGAGATCCCCGCAGAATCCATGCCCAGCGAGCACGTTCTCTTCTTTGAGCAACCCGCGGCCACGTGGCCCGACGCGTTGCCGGTGGGCAACGGACGGCTCGGCGCCATGATCTTCGGCAATCCGGCCAAGGAGCGGCTGCAATTGAACGAGGAGACGGTCTGGATGGGCGAGCGGCGCGATCGCAACAATCCCCAGGCCAGCCGCACGCCGGAGGTGCGCCAGCTGCTCATGACCGGCAAGGTCCACGAGGCCGAAGCCCTCGCCGCGCAGGTCATGATGGGCGTGCCTGACCGCCTGCCCTGCTACCAGACACTCGGCGACCTGTGGCTTGACTTTGACAACGTGCCCGCAAAGGTCAAGGACTACCGACTTGAACTCGATCTCGACGAGGCCGTGGTCAAGACGCGCTTCAGCGCTGCAGGCGCGCAGTGGACCCGCGAAGTTTTCAGCTCGGCGCCGCGCAATGTGATTGTCGCGCGCATTGAATCCACGCGCCCCTTTGCGCTTACCCTCAGACTTGACCGCCCCGCTCACAGTGAAACCACCGCGGATGGTAGCGATCGCCTGGTGATGACCGGCGCGGCACGGCCCGTGAAACCCACGACGGATCCGGCGACACAAGAGCTGCAGGTCGGAGTGGCATTCCGCGCTGAATTGAAGGCCATCGCTGAAGGTGGTACAAAGCGCGCCGTGGGCAACTCTCTACGCATCGAAAATACCCGCGCCATCACGCTGCTTCTTACGGCCTGCACCGATTTTCGTGAACACGACGCAGCCGGCATGTCTGCAGCCTGCGCGCGCAATCTGCGTTCCGCGGCTGCCCGCTCCTACAAAGAGTTGCGCGGCGAGCACGTGGCCGATTATCGCCGCTACGCCGGCCGCGCCAATCTTCATCTTGTTGACGGCCCCGACCCGTTGCGCGATGTTGCCACCGACAAGCGCATGGCGCGCCTGCGCAATGGCGGCGACGATCCCAGCCTCATGGCCACGTATTTTCAATTCGGCCGCTACATGCTCATCAGCAGCAGCCGTCCCGGTACTCTGCCCGCCAATTTGCAAGGCATCTGGAACGAGAGCCTCGATCCACCGTGGGGATCGAAATACACGGTGAACATCAATGCCGAGATGAACTACTGGATGGCCGAATCCGCGAATCTCAGCGAGTTGCACGCACAATTATTCGATCTGCTCGACTGCACCCGTGCATTCGGTTCCGTCACGGCGCGCAAATATTACAACGCCCGCGGATTCGTGGTGCATCACAATACCGACATCTGGGGCGATTCCATTCCCGTCGATCACGTGCAGGCCGGCGTGTGGCCCCTGGGCGCGGCGTGGATCTCGCTGCATCTCTTCTCGCACTACGCGTACTCGCTCGACGCGGCCTTCCTGCGCGACCGCGCCTACCCACGATTAAAGGAGATTGCGGAGTTCCTCCTCGACTATCTCGTCCCCGGCCCGGATGGAATCCTGCTCAGCGGACCCAGCCAATCGCCGGAGAACAAATACAAACTTCCCGACGGCTCCACGGCCAGCCTTTGCATGTCTCCTGCCATGGACACCGAAATCATTCGTGCAATCTTCGATCGCGTCTCCCGGTCCAACAAGATTCTTGGCGTCGACGACGCACTTCGCGCTCAGGTTGAGGCCACGGCAAGGCGTCTGCCGCCATTCAAAATCGGCAAGACCGGCGCGCTGCAGGAGTGGAACGAGGATTACGCGGAGACCGAGCCGGGCCATCGCCACATTTCGCATCTCTTCGCGCTTTACCCGGACCACCAGATCACGCTGCGCGAAACGCCCGATCTCGCCAAGGCCGCGCGCGCCGTGCTCGAGCGTCGCCTGGCGAACGGAGGCGGCAGTACCGGCTGGAGCCGCGCATGGATTGTGAATTGCTGGGCGCGTTTGGAAGACGGAGAAGCCGCACACAGCAGTTTGCTAGCCCTGCTGCGCAACTGCACGCGGCCCAATCTCTTTGACATTTGCGGCATGAAGGCCAACTCGCCTTTTCAGATCGATGGCAACCTGGGTGGAACCGCGGGCATCATTGAGATGCTGCTGCAGAGCCACGGCAACGTGCTGCGTTTTCTGCCCGCACTGCCCTCGGCCTGGCCTTCAGGCAACTTCCGTGGCTTGCGCGCTCGCGGCAATGTCGAAGTGGATTGCGCGTGGCACAACGGCAAAGCGACCATTGCGAACCTGCGCGCTAATGCCGATGGCCGTATCGTGCTGGCAGCGCCGGCAGGGCAGCGCATCCTGCGCGTCACGCGACTTGGAAAGGAAGTTCCTCTGCAGTCTGTGAACGCGCAAACGGCACAACTGGACCTGCACGCCGCCTCGCAGTATCGCGTAACGTTCGCCTAAGCGACGCTGCAGCAGCGCGCACTTTAGCGATGGCCACCATGCGAGCCGCCGCCTCCGCCCCCACCGCCGCTGCTGTGCGAAGCTCCGCCTCCGCCTCCACCACCGCCGCTGGGATGCGGTGCACTGCTGCTTGAAGAACTCCGCGGTGGAGAATACGAAGGAGCAGAGCTGTGATTCACCGGCGCAGGCCGCGGCGGCGGAGTGTAACCCGGTGTGGTCCGGGTTTCACCCGCAGGACGGCTGCTGGTATAGCTCCAGCCAGTAGTGGCAGGTGGCCCGACCCTTGTCCCTGCTCCGGTATTGCCGGGCGTGGTGCGATTGCTTTCCGAAGTGAACCCCTCGTGCGAATACACAGGACGTGACGGAAGCGGACGCAGCGGCTCGACCGTGCTTCCTGCAATCGTCACTTGCGCACTCTTGTCTCGCGCGGGCAAGCTCGTGTGCACCAGCGCCATGTGCCGGTTCACCGGGACCACCGGAATCGGCCGGTGCCCGATTGGTCCGCCAGGCCCGTGCGGCGGGAGCGGTCTGGAAATCGGGCGATACCCGATGGGCGCGAAGCCGATATTGGGGCCGCCATAGAAACCCAATCCCCACCACGGCCTGCAGCCGCCCATTCCCGGCGCCCATCCCCAACCGAAGCCGTTGTAGAAATTCCATGCTCCGCACTGATAGGGCATATAGCCCCACGAATAGCCAGACGCCCACAAGTACCCGTAAGAAGGCGTATACATCCACTCGCCATTTCCGTAGGGATCGAAGTCGGCGTTAGCCGCTTCATACGGAGACCAGACATAGCCTTGTCCGGGCACATCGTACCAACTGCCGCTAGCATCCAGATCGTTCCATGCCGGGTTCTGGGTTTCACCCAGATTCTCGGGCGCTGCCGTCTGCGATGCAGCTTCGGCGGTCAGTGCCTGGTCGCGGTCGGAGTTCCACGCATCCCAGGAGTTTGGCTCGATCGATTCGGCGAGGTTGAATTGGGTCGGGTCCGCAGGATCGAGCGCGACGGATTCGCCGCCATGGAGGTCGACGCTGGCGGGGGTTGGAGAGGCTGGATTCGCAATCTGCAGGTGTACGTTTCCTGAGAAAACGGCGAGGCTGCCAGGAGGCGTGTCCATGGCCACGCGCAGGACGGTAAATCCGCTGCTGGTGGCCACACTGGAACCAAAGTGCACCGTCATCTGGCCGGCTTGGCCGCCGCCTTGAAACTCGAAATAACAAAGACCGGAATTGAGTGTCAATTCGGCGTCGGCCCCGGTGCCCGCGCCGCGCAAAACTTGTAAGGTCAGCATGCTGTCGGGCGCAATCCGCACCACGCTGCCGTCCTCAAACTGGATTTCAGCCTTGCCATTGTCCGCTGTGGTCAGCTGCATGCCTTCAAACAGCGGCGTGTTGGCAACAGCCTGTGCGGCCAGCACCTGATTGCCCTGCGCCAGCTTTACCTGGCCGTCAACAAAACTCAAGCGCACCGCGCGAGCGGGCAGCCCAGTGCCTTGTTGAGCTTCCTGGGCCGATGCCGCGGCCAGCAGAGTAGCTACCCCCAAGGCCAGCCCTGCCAGCCATGTAAATGTTTTGCGATTCCCCAAGAGTTTCATGGCGCCCCGCTTTCTCGTGCCTTGCGGCGAACCCCATCTCCGCTCGTCGGCAGCTCAACATTCTTTTGACACTCTGCGGAGGGAAAAAGTCGCTTTACGCCAAAGATTTATGCCGATCCCTGGGCCGATTTATGCCGGTCCCTGCATCAGCAGCATCCGCGCCCGCTTTCTTACTCTCTCCAATACTGTGTCGTCCTGCACCAGCCGCTCCAGAATCTCCCGGATGACGCAAACCTGTTGCGCCCGGCCATCGTTCACGGCTTCGACGAGAAATTCCATCTCCGCGTCCAGACCCAGCCGGTCGTGTTGCAGCAGCAACTCCATGCGCGCCCCTTCAAGAATAGTCTCCACGACGGCCTCCAGCGATTCCCCCAGATCCTCAATCTCCTTGTCCTTCGAGTAGTTGAACGTGCAGGAGCCTTGTCCTTGCGGTCCAGTATAGGTAAGCGTCTTCCAGCCTTGAAAGGCCACCTTCAGATGGCTTTCGCAAGGCTCTTTGAACCATTTGTGGCGCTCGGCTGCAGCAAAGACGCGTCCGGCATAGTCCGGGCTCACCTGGATATCACGATCCACGGCCGGCGGCACCATGTCCGGCCTGGCGTCGTCGGGCGGTTTGCCCGCCTGAGAACGAAAATGGCCGGTGCCGTCAGGCCGAAGCGTAAGCGTCCATTGCGAAGGCGAGAGGCCGGGGTTGGAAAAGTCCAACTGGAATGTTGGATCTGCAGCGGAAGTGGCTTGGCTATTTGCCGCAACAGGTGCGGCGACGGCCAGGAGCGCAGCCGCCAGCCCCAATTCCCTCCCCAATCCCCTCATCGAGTAACCCCTTGCAGAGCCAGCGTCTGCGCCGTATGAATGTGGCAGATGGCGATGGCGAGCGCATCGGCGGCGTCGGCTGGCTGGGGCAACTCGGCCAGGTTCAGCAACCGCGCCACCATGAACTGCACTTGCTCTTTTTTAGCCAGCCCGTAGCCCACCACGCTTGATTTAATTTTGAGGGGCGCGTATTCCGCTACAGGAATTCCCAGCCGTGCCGCCGTCAGCAAGGCCACACCGCGCACCTGACCCAGCTTGAGGGCCGATTTGGCATTCACCGAGTAGAAGACCTCTTCGATCGCGACTGTATCCGGCTGCCAGCGCTCGAGTTCGGCACTCAGTTCGCGAAACACCTGGTCCAGGCGCTCGGGCAAAGGACGGGCCTTGGACAATCGAATGGCTCCCATGGCCAGGCAAGTGAGCCGCGGCTGCCGTTCGCCGTCGTCCGACTCCACGACGCCGAAGCCCGTTACCTCCGTACCGCAATCGATGCCAAATACCCTCATGCGGTCCAAGTTTACCGCAGATAACATGGTGGTATCGAAGACAGGGATCACGGAACCAGGGGGAAAACGGAACAAGAAAACCAGGGAACGAGCCACAGCAGCGAGCAACGGCTTCTCGTCGGCGACGCGCAAGGGAGCCAGCACGAAATAGGCGTGAAGCCTATTGGTTGCAGCGCGCATCGTAGTAGTAACGAGTAGGGTTCCTCGATGAAAGTTTCATCTGGGGAAAACAAAACGCGATTCCAAGTGTCGGTATCTTGGAGGGGAATATTGCGGATGGGGCTCAGGAGGATCATGAGCGAGGTTCAGACGGCTGCGAAACGCAACGCGATCTACTGGCTGCGCCAGGGGATTTCGCCGCGCCGCCTGGCGCTGACGCTGGCGCTGGGATTCGCTGTCGGCTGCATCCCGGTGGTCGGCATTCCCACGCTTCTTTGCGCCGCCCTGGCCCTGGCGCTGCGCCTCAATCTGCCCGCGATCCAGATGGCCAACTATGTCGCCATGCCGCTGCAACTGGCTCTGATTGTTCCGTTTGTGCGCCTGGGTAGATGGCTAGTCCCGGCGCACGGCGGTGCGGCTTTTGACCCGCGCGCGCTGCTGCATCTACCCACCCTCAACCTCGTTTCCCACCTCGCCGCATCGATCGGGGGACTGGCCGGCAAGGCTCTGCTGGCGTGGCTGCTGGTGGCCATCCCGGCAGTGGCGCTGCTGACGTTCGCGCTCACGCATATGCTGCGCCGCATCCCCGCGCTGCAGAGTGAAGCGTAGCGAAGCGCAGGAACCAGATTTCTCCTTCCGGATACGGCGTTTCGTTAAGTCCCGCAGATTCAGTGGTAATGTCCGTTTTTGTGCTGCGCAAAAGGGGCCAAACGTTCGCTCAGGAGCGACCCGCCCGCAATGTTCAACCGGCGCTTCGTGATTTTTTGAGACAAATTAACGAGAATTGCGCGCCTCAAGGGTGAGTGTGACCATAGAATTTCGCGAATAAGAGACCCGGTTGGCGGAGAATTTCGCATCAACGCATCAAGATGGGCTCCGGAACGCGTTTTTACGCATGTTTTTCGGGTGTTTTGCATGCCGGAAAGCGTTTTCTGGCGTGCATTCGCAGTGGTCAGAAAAGGGACCGGGCCCCGGCCGGCATGGCACACTGGGATCACATGAAGAGAATTGGCTTCCTCTCCTTCGGTCATTGGACAGCTTCACCGCAGTCAGGAACGCGGTCGGCGGCTGATGCACTGCTGCAATCCATCGACCTCGCCGTGGAGGCCGAGCGCCTGGGCATGGACGGAGCTTATTTCCGCGTGCATCACTTCGCGCAGCAACTGGCATCGCCGTTTCCACTGCTCGCGGCGGTTGGCGCCAAAACGCGAAAGATTGAAATCGGCACCGCAGTCATCGACATGCGGTATGAGAATCCTCACTACATGGCGGAGGACGCTGGCGCTGCTGATCTCATCGCCGGCGGCCGGCTGCAGTTGGGCCTCAGCCGCGGTTCTCCCGAGCAGGTCATCGATGGCTGGCGCTATTTTGGCTACCGCCCGCCTGAGGGCAAGAGCGATGCAGAACTGGGACGCCGGCACACCGAAGAGTTTCTCGAGCTGCTACGCGGAAAGGGTTTCGCACGGCCTAATCCGCGACCCATGTTTCCCAATCCGCCGGGCCTTCTGCGTCTTGAGCCCTACTCCGAAGGATTGCGCGATCGCATCTGGTGGGGATCAGCGACCAACGCGACTGCGGTATGGGCTGCGAAGTTGGGAATGAACATGCAGACCTCAACTCTCAAATTCGACGAGACCGGGGAGGCGCTGCACATTCAGCAAGCCGCGCAGATTCGCGCCTTTCGCGCGGCGTGGAAGGAGGCCGGCCACGCGCGCAGTCCACGCGTCTCTGTCAGCCGCAGTATTTTCGCATTGATCGACGACCGCGATCGTGCCTATTTCGGACGCGGCTCCAACGAAGGGGACTCCATTGGATTCCTTGACGAAAGCACACGGGCGATCTTCGGCCGCAGCTACGCTGCCGAGCCAGAACTTCTCATCGAGCAGCTCAGGAAAGACGAAGCCATCGCGGAGGCCGACACGCTCTTGCTGACCATCCCAAATCAACTGGGTGTTGCCTACAACGCGCATGTGATGGAGGCAATTCTGACTCGAGTCGCCCCGGCGCTCGGTTGGCGGTGAGGCGCCGTAGAGGGAGCAGGGGCCTTCTCGAAAAATGGGCGGGCGGATGGCGGCGTGAGTGAACTCACGCCCTGATACAAAGCGAAAAGCAAATGCAGGTCGTTCGACTTGTCCGCTCGCCTCGGCGAGCGGACTCGCTCACGATGACATGCAAGTTTTCGTCGCTCAGGATGACGGCGCATATCGGACATTGAACTGGCAAGGTCATGCATCTCTGCCTCATCGTCCTCGGTGAGCACGCTCCAAGTTGACGAATTCCTCGTGATTGCCACTTGCATAATCTCTCGAAATCGAGAATAATATATCTCGTAAGCGAGGTATTCTATGGCAACGGCACTGGCTGCTCCCAATGTCGCCGGGTATTCATTCGATCAGGCTCCTAACCTCACGGATGCCCAGGAGCGCAGGAAACTGAGCGAGAACGCCATCAAGGTGTTCGTGAACATCGCGCAAAAATGGGATTTGAACGAAGTCCAGGCGCGAGGACTGCTGGGCGGAGTGGCCTCCTCAACCTTTCATGCGTGGAAGACAAAGCCCAAGGGCAAACAGCTCGACCAGGACACTCTGACGCGGATTTCACTGGTCATCGGAATCTACAAGGCGCTGAACATCTACTTCGGCAAGCCGTGGGCGGATCGCTGGATCACGCTGGAAAATCGTGGTCCGCTTTTTGCCGGCCAGGCTCCCATCGACTACATGCTTCGCCACGGCCAGCCGGGCATGGCAGAGGTCCGCCGGATGCTGGACGCCTGGCGGGGTGGACGTTGACGCCTCCGGTTCGGGAGTACCGCCAGCGAGGAATGCACCGGCTGATTCCCTCCCGATACAGCGAATCCGGAACGGTTTTGGAAGAGGTTGCAGGGGATGAAGCCATGCTTGCGGATGCCGCACGGCTCGATGCCGCGACCAATGAGCGGGTTCAAGGCGAACTCTACGGTCTGAGCGGAATCAGTCAATTCGAACTGGTATACGGGATTCCCAACGCGCAAATGATTCGCGCGGCATTTCTTCATCCCGGCCCATCCGGATCCCGGTTCAATGACACAACTCGCGGCGCCTGGTATGCGGCCAAGGCGGTGCAAACTTCAATTGCAGAAGTTGCTTATCACAAAGCGAAGCGGCTTTCGGAGATGATTGTTCCCGGATTGCCTCAGGAACGCCCGGACGATGAGGTCTCCTCGTACGACGATTGGCAGGCCGACTTTCACGGTCCCTTTCATATTCTGGAGCCAGCGGAAGAGTATACGGATTGTCTCGAACCCGAACCCGTACCGCAATGTTACATGCCGTCGCAACTTCTGGCGCGGCAACTGCTCGCCCAACAGTCGAATGGAGTCGTTTATCCAAGCGTGCGGCATAAAGGCGGCACATGTCTAGCCTGCTTTCGGCCTGCCCTTGTATACCAGCCGCGCCGGGCGGAGAGGTATGAAATCCGCTTGCGGGCGGTAAAGGATGGATATAAACACGCAGTCGGGATCATTCCTGTGTAGTTGCTGCAGCAGATCGCAGTAGGTTCCATTACACCGCGTTTGTCTGTTGCAGCTACTCGGTTCCTGACTCCGGCTGCGGCTTCGACCACTGGCTCTGCAAAAACAAATAGCGGTCGCGATACGGATCCGGTCCCGCATGCGAATCCGCATCGAAGTGCATGATCTGCCAGTCGTCGCCCGCGTTGTATTGGGGCCAGTTAGGGACGTCGCCGCCGTTCGGATTCCCCGTCTTCGCGAAATTCGTCCAGTAGGTCTCCACCAGATCGCTCAGTTTGTAGTCCTCGGGCTGCCACTTCGCGTCCGGACGCGAATCCAGAGTTCCGAAGACATATTCGATCTCGTCGGAGTGAAATGCCCCCGACCCCACCGGATGGTATTTGTCTGCCGGCGACGGCCACTCGAAATGATAGCGATACACCGGCTCACCGCCGGTCTTCACCTGCGCCTCCAGCCACGCCCAAGTGCCGTAAGCAATGAACGAATCGCCCGCGAAATCGATCGTCGACCGCACCGCTTCGGCATCGGTCTGGTCGGGATACAGCTTCAGAAATTCATCGGCCCGGTCGCCGAAGGCTTTCTGCGCCGCTTCCCTCAAGCTGTCCACTGTCGCCGGCTTCGGATCATTCGCGACCGTCGCGCTCGGCTCGTCGCGATTCCATCCCCCGATGACGGAAATGTGCGCCTGTTTCCCTTCCGCGTAAATCTGCGGCACCGGCTCGGGCAGAAAGTATCCGTCCACATCCGGCCCGATTGGCGCGCGTCCGCCGCTCGCGGGCACCGCCATCTTCTGCATCATCTCGTCCGCGTTCATGGCCCGCAGCGCCGCCAGGTCCGACGTGCCGAACGTTGCCTCGGCCCACACCGCATCGGCCTTCTCGTTCTGCTCCAGCGTCCGGAATGGCAGCCCGCGGCTTGAAAACGCCGCGCCGCTCTCGCCGATCGCGTGCTCGAACAGCCCCTGCGCCTGTGGCGACGCAATCTGCGCGCTGACGCTGAATGATCCCGCCGACTCGCCGAAGATCGTCACGTTATCCGGGTCGCCCCCGAAGTTCCGGATGTTCTTTTTCACCCACGCAATCGCCGCCGTCTGATCCATCAAGCCGTAGTTCCCCGACGCGTGCTGTGGCGACTCGGCCGCCAGGCCCGCATGCACGAAGAACCCGAACAGCCCCAGCCGGTAGTTCATCGACACCACCACCACGCCCTTGTGCGCCAAGTGCTCGCCGTCCTGCCGCGGTTCCGACGTGGCCCCCGCCACATAGCCGCCGCCGAAAATCCACACCATCACCGGCAGCTTCGCGTGCTTGTTCTTCGCCGGCGTCCACACGTTGAGCGTCAGGCAATCCTCGCTCTCGCCCGGATCGCGGAAATGCATGTCGTGAAAAACGTCCGGCTGCATGCAGCGATAGCCGAAGTCGACGGTCTCGCGCACGCCCGTCCACTTCGCCGAGGGTTGCGGAGGCTTCCAGCGCAGCGATTTCACCGGCGGCGCCGCATAAGGAATGCCCAGATACTCCCGGACCTGCCCGTCCGCGCTCAGCTTGCCCCGCACCTTCCCCTTATCGGTGCTGACCTTCAGATTGTCGCCCCGCGCCCCGAGCGAAATGACCATGCTGCCCGCGCACAGGGCGGCCAGCGCAAACTTCGCAGAAAAACGCATCGGTCCCTACCATCCTTCCCGCAGTTCAAGATAGTTCCCGAGCAGACAACCCACTCTTCTCCCAATCTCGGTTAGGGAAGAGTTGGCGACAAACCTCCCGTCGATCGGCAGGCATGTCCGATCC
>Ga0181518_10004811_pt1 | contig 11913 bp, 19 predicted proteins | sample PEATcosm2014_Bin_28_FD_119751 | JGI IMG/M metagenome (GOLD analysis project Ga0181518, IMG submission 119751) | Peatland microbial communities from MTU Mesocosm Facility, Houghton, MI, USA - PEATcosm2014_Bin01_60_metaG | ecosystem: Environmental > Terrestrial > Soil > Wetlands > Peat | place... | reverse complement strand
GCAGCTTTATCGGCGATAAGGGCTTCCTTGGTGAGTCGCGCCTGTCTGTTAGTTACGCCAGCCAGAACGATTGTAAAAACGGCGATGATGAATGTGGAGAGCGCAGTGATAGCCGGGTTTTGGGTGACAACAAACACGCTCAAACAGTCGAGGTAGATTTGCGAGTTAGAGTAGTCCGGCTTGCTGCTTACGCATTTCCGAAAGACTGTTGAACTATCAACGATCCATACTACCCCAGCGATTAAAATCACCAAGAGGATCAAAGCCCAATATGACCGCAGTAGTTTTGACATCCACGGGTCTCCGTTCGGGAAAATTATCGTGTTTCCTAGCTAATTGTCAGGATGCTTGTTCGGGTCGGGCCCCTCGACTTCACAAATCAAAATCACCTGTTCACAACGGATCAGTAGATCATTTTCTCTGCGATCCTAGCCGAGACGTCTCCTGAGTGCGAGTACCAGGGCGCGGCGGCAGTTCTGAGCGCGACCAGTTCAATTATCGCGCTGTTTTGAAATCTCGACCACACTTTGCGCGAGCGGTGCAGTCGCCACGCGGCAAAGAGTCGGAAAATCCCGGCTGCACCGAAGGCTCGCCCTACGCCGCTGCGCCTCCCGCATCGCCTGGCCACGTCACCAGCGTCCTGCGGTCACCGCTTCTTTCCAGCCTTGAGGCTTTCGACAGACGGATACCCGCGCCGCCGTAGCGTGGCGTCAATCCCCTCGATCACAACGTCATGAATCTTGACCCGCTCAGAACATGAAAATCAACAATGCCGGCGTTGCGGCACGCCGTTGAGTGCGCCTTCTTGATCGGACTGCCGCTCGGGACTTTATAGCCCCGCGGATCGCGGTAGGGCACGCCACGGTTCGTCAGAAAGATCGGCCCCTCACTCGGTGAGCCGCGCGATATCCACAGCCGGTGCAGCTCCGCCCGCGTCAGACGGTGCATGCTGACGGTACGGGGCTCGCCGGTCTTGCTCTCGGGGATAAAGATCGAGTTAGCCTGCCAGTTTACATGCAGCCAATCGCCGCGGAGTGCTTCGCCAATGCGAAGGCCCTGCCATCGCAGCAAAACCGCGACGGGCCGGGCGTGGGGTGCATAGGCTCCTATAAGCCGGTCCGCCTGGCCGGAGGTTAGATACCGCGTGCGCTTGTTGGAAATCTTTTCACCGCGCGGCAGCTTGGGCGCGTCGAAACCCTCTTCGCGGGCGAGATAATTCAGCGCCGCAGAGAAAGTGCCCTTGAATCGCTGAACAGTCGCCGGCGAAAGCCCAGAACAGCGGCGTCGCTTGAATTCGGTCCAGGCGTCGGCTGCCTGCGAAACTGGCCGGTCGCCAACAAGGCGGTTGATCTGATCGAGGCGCCAGAGATCGTAAGAGCGCACTCCGCCAGGTCGAGCAATGTAAATCAAACCGGCGTCGGCTACAGTCAGCGTGTGCGTCCGCCCTCCACGACCGTGAAGGATTTCGTGTCGGAGCTCGGCTTCGAGCTTTGATCGATACGCCTCTGCATCGTCTCGGCGATCCGTTCCGACAGAATGCTCTTTGACGATCCGCGTTTCCCGCCCGACACGGATTGAACCGCGGACGTGGAAGTTTTTGCCTCGACGCCTGATGGTAAGCATGTCGTTATCTTCTCGAGTAGCTCAGCATATTGTTGCTCGGTGACGAAATCGGCGCCTCGCCCCCGTCTGATCATCGGCACACCGTGCCGCATAAACAGCCGCCTCACGCTTCGTTCCCGGTCCCGACCGCTATAGTGAAGCCTTTCCGCGATCGTCGCGAGCGAGAACATCATTCTCTGATGCCCCGTGTGAACCCAATTGCACATGCCAGCATGGCCTTGCTCATTGTCACTCGAAGGGGTTCGATAATGTCCACGACGCTCCGGATAGACCGGTGCCCCGGGGAACTGGAGCCGGAAGGCAAGCCGGCGAATTTGAAGCTGACGCTTAAAGCGCTGCCCAAAAGCCCAGCACCGCCTTGCAGCGCCCCGCCCTCCTCCGCCAATTCCGCCGCAGGGCCCGCCTCGTTTGCCGCCAATTGTTCGAGGCCCGCCTGCGCCGTGAATCGGAAGGGGCGCAGGCCGAGCGAGATCATGGCTTCGCGCTGCTCGTTGGGTAGCTGCCAAGCAATTTGGTAGCAGTACACGCGTTTAGCGGGGATGATCTGGAAGAGAGGCATGTCGTGGGTCACGGCAGCGGATTTTTTTTGATATCGGCTTCACGTTCTCGAGCCTGACGTTTGTCCTTTTCCCTCCGTTCTTTGGCGTGCCGCTCATTTAGCCCGGCGCGGCGCTTTTCAAAAGCCTGCTGGGGCATCTCACGACCATGGTGGTTGTGTTCGTGCGCAACCTCGCGGCTAATGTCCTTCTCGAGCTTCTGCGTCTCCCGGTGATGACGAGCACCCATCTCGTTATCTTCGGCGAGATGTCTGGCATTTAGAGCGTGGACGGGGTTTTGTTTCTCGGGCTCACGCCGTTCTTTGCTCCGTTGGTGCGAGTAAATTGTGCGCTGGCGATATTTGCTCGTCGCGCTCATGCAACCTTCTCCAGGATTTTAGATGCGGTTTCGATGGCAGGTAGCGGGTGGCGCGGCCGAGGAGCATTGCGGGCGGCCATTCGATCAGCGAGCCAAGCCAGGATTTCCGAACGAGACCAAGCTTTGCGACCATTGCCGGCGTCAGGATCGCCAATCTTGAAAGAGCGCGGAAATTTGCCCCGCTGCTCCAACCGCCAACGAGTGGAGGGGTGCAGCCGCGTTAGACCACGGCATTCGGGCTCGAGGACCAGTTCATGATCGGTCATTGCATGTCACCTTTTCTAGCCTCAGGTGACGGACTACATAGGCAAATCAAACCGACTTGTATTGCTCAGTGTTTCATCGAATTTTGAGAAGAACCGCGTTTCATGATCGAGGCGAATTTTTACGAAGTAGCGCTTGGAGCTCGGCGTCGCCTTTGTCATACGACTGCCCCCGAGACATACCCGAGTAATAGATGCGCTTAGCAGTCGAGCCACTGATTTCAAACTTCTTTCCGACGCGCTCGAATAGATCATCGTCTATCGGATCACCGCGCGCATGTAATTCTCGGACACGAAGGTAAAGCGGTAGTTGGATTTCCCTCCATAGCCGCGCTTTCTTCGTGCTTGTTCCTTTCGGCAGTGGGCGACCAAAAACGTCGTCCCACGACTTTGGCAAACTGTGGATCGCCGCCAAAAATTCATCCTCCACCCAAAGCGGAAGGTGTATCGCCCACCCAATACAAATAACCAGGGCTTCAAATAGCGCTCTTTTGTCTCCAGCAAAGAAACGCGCTTCCAGGTCCTTCAAATCCGGGGCAACAAACTCCATGCATGCTTCCTGGATTTCATCGCGGTAAGGGATGCAGTATAGCATTTGAAACGTACTCCAATCCGTTCGAGAGTCTTCCGCTTTAGGAGGCGGATCGCTTAACGAATTACTTTTGCGTGTCATTCCGCCACCACGAGCGAGCCACACGTTTGCTTCGCGGGGCAACCGAGTGTGGTGATCGGCTTATCGGCTGGCCGGCCCTAGCCCCGCGCGAATCCGATTCTACCGACCGACGTGCCGCCGGACCATGATGGAGCGATCTTATCCACCGGCCCTCTAACAACGCTTTATCGGCACGCCGGCGGGATCATGGGATTGACGTTCGTCACAGGCTGATCACGCATGACGGGCGGGATCATCGGGGCGCAAGAGGTCTCGCCCCATGTCGGCACCCGCTGCGGCGATGGGCTCACAGCCGGTGACAGAATCATCGGTGCTGGCGACGCGGCCAATTGGTTCGGCGACTTTGGGCTGTACGACGAATGCGACGGCGTGCTCGGCGGCGATTGGGCTGCAAGTTGTTCGGCGAGCCGAGCTAATCGCTCCTGCTGTTCTCGATGATCCTCTTGCGCAAGAGCTAGGTACTTCCAGCAATTGGCTGCCACTTCGAGATCGTGTCGCCAATCGTAGATCGATTCCGCTTCCATTTTCGCTTCTACTTCGCGCTCGATTGCAGCATGGCGCGCGGAGGGATCATCGTACTTACCGGCTTCGGCTGCGATAGCTGCCGCCTTCGCCATCAATTGATCATGCCGTGCGATCATCTCAGCATCGGGATGAGCGGCTTTCTTTGCTCGGTCTTCCCAGGCCACGCAACTTGCCGTTATAGACTGTTCGGTTTTGGCTGCGGAATTCCCGATCGGCACGCAGTTGCCGAGTGCGAGCACCGCAAATAGCCCCAGCAGCACCAGTGCTCGCGTGAGCATCTCATCTAACCGGCATGGTCCGGGGCGGCCTACAATCACCATACCACGAAACGCGATTAATTGGTCACTAGCATCGCTGTCCGCGCGGACAGTGTTAGCCGCCAGCGCCGAGCACCCGATACACGGATGCACGGCCGATCTTAAGCGTTTTCGCGATCGCTGCCGGCCCAAGGCCCTGCTCCTTCAGCTCACGCACGCGCGCCGGATCGATCGATGGCGGACGCCCCTTGTAGACGCCCGCGGCCTTGGCTTTGGCGATTCCCTCAAGCTGGCGCTCGCGGCGCAGGTTGGTTTCAAACTCAGCGAACACGCCGAGCATATCGAGGAAGCACTTGCCGGCGGCCGTGCTGGTATCGATCGGCTGCTCGGTCGCCTTTAGGACGGCGCCACGGGCCCGTACCGCGCGCACGATGTCTTGTAGGTCGCCGATGCTGCGGGCCAGGCGATCGATACGGGTAACCATCAGCACGTCACCGTCGCGGAGGAAATCGAGAATGGTCTTTAGCTCGTCCCGGCCTTTGGTCGTCGTGCCGCTGCGCTTCTCGGCGCGGATCACTTCGCAGCCGCCCCCTTTCAATGCCGCCTTCTGAATTGAAAGGTCCTGGTCGGTCGTACTCACCCGCGCATACCCGATGACGGTCATGGCTCACACCTTTGTCTCGTTTGGGTCTAGACCAAGAGACCATGGCGTCTTATAATTCTGTTGTCAACCCTATTGAGACAGACTTGGCGTCTCACCCGACCGACTCGATTGGGTACACCCAAATAAGCCGGCCCACCGTCGCATCACCGAAGCTGGCTGTGCCTCCGATGCCCCGTTTTGCCGCCTGCGGCCCTGCCTAAACCGAGAGTACGCGCTTTTTCTTTCGCGGTCGCTTTGGAAGCTTTGGCTTCGGGGTGGGAAGCACACCATCAGACGCAGCGAATAGGTCGCTTCCCAGCTTTTCCAACTCTTTCCATTTGTTTTCTAAATCGGTCAAGGTGTAGCGCGCGTATAAATCTGTTGCCCATACTCGCCCTAGTTTTTTCTCTTTTGCTAACTTGATGTGGCGCAATAAACGCGTCGTCGTTTCGCGATGTTCAATTATTTCCAAGTATGGTTGGCTCGGTAGCTGCTCAGTGTTAGGAAACCCTTTGAAGTAAATAGGGTAGCCGTGCGCTACATGATGTCTCACTAGAGCGAGACTATTTAGCCTCGTGATTACGCGATCAACATCGGAGAGTTTAGCCGTGATCGAAGCGCATAACCTACGCCATTGTTTTACGCGATCATCAAATGTAGCGGCTATTTCCGCCTCATGAGGATAAAGGTTTTTGTTCTTTGCTTGTTGAAATCGTATTATGTCGTGGTAAAGCCGCTGCTCGATCAGGCCCCAAGCCATACTAATCCGGCCAATTACGTAAGCCGCGCGGTGTTGGCCTTTTAGGCTAGCGGGAACGCGTATGGAAAAAGATCGAGGCAATGAACTATTTCCCCGAGGACAGTCAGCGTCGTCTTGAGACGGCGCCGCGCGGTGCGCGCGAGGTTGGTCCCCAAGCCCGCGAAAAGCATGACTCGGAAGCAACCGGAACCGCAACGGAAAAAGAGAAGGCCGCGAAGGCGGTGCGCCGCCGACGCTGCTCGCCTCGCTAACGAGGTAATCGAAATAGCAGGGAGTGCAATGTCCGCTGTGGTCATCAACTGCTTCGCCGACAACACGGCCGGTGCGGAAGCGAAATCTCCGATAGCGGACGCGAAGGCGTACAATCGGTGCGGCTGAAAAGGGCCAATCGCGTCACGTCGCATCGCAGAAAAACAGTGAGCTCTTCGCTATAAGACCTCCGTGAAGTCGGGCACAGACCGGGGCGTGCTATCATTCGCAATGATCCAGTGCGCGTGACCCCCACTGGAGGCCCTCATCACGCGGGCGCTATGGGCCTCGAACCATTGGACGCCCGTAAAATAACTGACGACGCAACGGCTCCAGTGTGGTGCGTACGTCTTCCCCCGCCCACCGTATACCTTGAGCCCTGAATTGAGCGTGGACCTCCTTTTCAGTCAGATGTCCGGTTCTGATCATCTGGCCGACGGCGACGTCATCGTAGACAAAAGCCTTACCAGCCGCGCGGCAGACGGTGAGGAACACGCAGGCGACCTTGCCAGGAATCGCAGCGACACGGCTGACCTCCGATTTCATGATATGCGTGTTGCTGAAGAACTGCCCACGATAGTCGGCGCTTAGCACCAGCAAGTAGGGCTCCAATCCAGGCGCGGCAACGAGCGTGAGGCCAAGCACCCCGACGATAACAGTACGGATGCGGTTTGCGTCGAAGCGTTTGGCGATCGGCACGACGAGGGCTCGATCGGCTGCGAGTCCAATACCGATCCCGAGCGCCGCGATCAGTTCGAACTGCACATTGATATCGGTCATTTCGCCGGATTTCTGCAGCAGGTAGGCTGCAAACGCGGCACCTATATAAATTGCTGTGAAGTGTGCGGCTTCGCTGCGGCGGTCATAAAAGGCCCAGATTGCCCAAACGATCAAGCAGGGCGCCAGACCACCGATCCGGTCAAGGCTACGCCAGGCCCGTTCCAGCGAAATCACGCGCGGATAGAAGAAAACTTGATCGATGAAACTCATGCCATAGACGAACGTGCACAACATAATTCCAGTCATCGCCGCACCTGCGCCGAACAGCGCTGACCGTAGCGCCAGCCGCCAGTTGCGCCTTGCAAGCAGGAGCAGGATCGTTGCCGGCGTCGCTACCAACGAATGCTTGAAGAATCCGGCGACAACCGTGAGCAGGATAACCGGCTCGGCACCGCGCTTCGCGTCGCATCGCATGAACAACAGCAGCGCAACGCACATCAGTGCGAGCGCGAGTATTTGCGGATCATTCATAGCAACGTACCAGTCGGCGTAGCGCACCATTGTGCCGAGAAACCACAGGCCGCCGAGCAGCGCCCCAAATTTGCTACCGTTAAGCTGGCGGATGCACAGGCCGATGATGGCCGCTATCGCTAGCGTTGACCCAATCGACAGAATGCGACCGACGGTGATGGCATCGCCGAAGACAAGCGACATGGTACCGACAAGGTAATAAGAGAGAGGCGGATAATTGTTGCTGATGAGACTGCCGGCCGGCGGATAAAGAGCATCTTTACCCATCGCCGCGTCGGCGTGATAGGCGTTCCAACCCTCGTTGACGTCAATCTCGAGCGGGAATAATACCCGCCATAGCGGCCATATGCTGTAAAAACCACATTCCACCGCGAACAGCAAAAGCGTGATCGTCAGAACTTTGCGGCTGGACGCTGCGGCATTCAACATAGGGCCATCATCCGGCTTGTTGGGCCTGGTGACGATACCAGCTTCAACCGGGTACGCAACGACGGAGAAGATACAACGATGGAGAAGATACCGAGCGGTTCTGCTAATGGAAGTCGGGTAGGATCGAGGCGCGGACCGGGCTTCGAATGATGCCGACGTTTCCTCAATCCCCCTATCATTCCGTACGGCGGGTTTTCCCCAGTATGGCTGGAAGGCTGGCTTTCCAAACGGTGCCCTCCCGGATCGTCAGCAGCTTAAGCTTGCTCCCAGCATGCGCCATCCGACGTCCAGTTTGCATCGTCCTTCGTGCACTTCGTCGTCGCAGCGGTTATCCTGCACTGTGTCAGGCCGCAGACTCGATCGCGCACCGCCTTGGAGGGTTATTAATCCTCCGCCCCAGGGGTCCTCGCTCAGGTCCGGGTTATAGTGTCCCGGTCCGTCATCACTTAATCGACCCCATCCGTCCGACTCGCAGGCACATCGCGACTTCACCGCACGGCGGCTTATACGCGATGCCTTCGCTGTGCGGGAGCGCCTCGGCGACCCGAGTGGTTCCGGGCTTTCGCTGCTCATTCCGTCCTGACATGCCGCCCTCTCTGACCCCGGGGAGTTCGATCGTCGTTTCGGTCCAGTGCACCGACGTCGACATTGGCCTTCGCCACGGACCAAAGGGCTCGGCACTCCCGATATTCCGGCAATCCGTATCGCGCGGGGCACGGTTTTCGGGGCTACTCTGGTTCACAGCTGCTACGGCCTGTCAGGTTGCTGGCCCCCCTGTACGGACCTGACCGGTTTCTCGGCCAACGGGGGCTTTTACTTCCAGGCTTTCAGCGGGCTGGTCATCCTTCCCGTCGCTGGATATGAGATATGACCACAACAGTAACTGGACTCCTCTGTTGGCGGGACTTTCACCCGCAGGAATGGCAGCTAGCCTCGCTGCACTGGTCCGGCCGTGTTCTGCCCCGCCAGTGATCGAAGCTGGCCAGGGGCGCCCAAGACAGGGAGCACGCCATGTCTCGAACCCTCAAAACCGCGATCGCCGTACTCGGCATCGATATTGGCAAGAACTCATTCCACGTTGCTGCGCTTGATCACCGCGCGGCGCAATCGTGCTGCGTAAGTAGTAGTCGCGTGGCCGTCTTTACTGCTGCGATGCACACCCCACTTCCGACATGGGTCAAAATCTGCCACGCCGGCCAGTGGCGAGCGCGGCAGGTTTACGCCAGTGAGCGGACCCCAATCGGCGACCGGGAGCGGTCGAATTGAGGCCGTGTTGATCGTTCTCACAAACGAGAAGAATGACCATGCAAACCGCATAAATGTGGGCAGAGCAGACCTGCACTGCGCGATTAGCGTCACACGTCGATTTGCTCGGCGATGGCCAGAGCATCATCAACCTCGATGCCCAGATAGCGAACCGTGCTTTCGATCTTGGTGTGACCGAGCAGCAACTGGACGGCCCGCAGATTGCCGGTGCGGCGATAAATCAGGGTGGCCTTGGTCCGCCGCAGTGAATGCGTGCCAAACAGGCCCGGATCGAGCCCGATGCCGCGTATCCATTCGCCGAGGAGACGCGCATATTGTCGGGTAGAGAGAGCCCGTTCCGGCTGGTGCTGCGCGGCAAAAAGGAACTCTCCTCGTTTCCTGTTCGCCACACGCAGGTAGTCATCAACCGCCTGCCGGGTTTGTTCGGTGATCTCGAACCGTACCGGTCGGCCGGTCTTCTTCTGACGGACCGTCGCACGCTCAATGGCGTATCCGTGCGGGGCAATGTCCTCGACTTTAAGAGCGACGACATCGCAACCGCGCAGTTTGCTGTCGATGGCGAGATTGAACAGCGCCAGGTCGCGCTTGCGGTCAGCCATTTGAAGCTTGGTGCGGATCGACCAGACGAGTTTTGGCCGCAGCGGCGGCTTAGCTCCGGTCAGCTTGCCCTTGTTCCAAGGGGAACGCTTGGACGCAACGGGGGTTGGATCTTCGCTCTCTTCACACCGTTTGCTCACTTGGTTCTCCAAGGTGCGGGAAGCAATGAAAATTCTCTTTTGCGCACGCACTTTTTTCTATCCTGTTGATCGGGGGCAATTAGTTCACTTCTCCCGGCCACGACATTTCATCGGCGTCCGACGCGAGATATGGGGTGTCAGCGATCGCCGGGCGTTCGCGGTACTCCGGTAATAACTCGAATATGTGCTGTCCCTCTCCGCGCGCTGCCGCCAATGTGAGCGCCATCACGATCAATAACTTCCATCGTGATGTCCTCTTCCGAGGTAGCCGATCGCCGTCGGAAATCACGCACTAAGTCAATCAATTTGGTCATCAGTTTCCCTTTCGCTGTTCTCTATGAAAGCGAGCCGGCCTTGCTGCTCGGCAAGCGCAAGACGCGCTTCTAAGTCGGAAACTTCCGCCTCCGTCAGTTCAGTCAGCTTTTTGGTCAGGAACCGGCCGTCGACCTGAAATGCCTGAATAGGCTTGCCCCAGCCGCGACAAAGGAGCGCCTCAGCAGCGCTCAACCTCACAGGCTCAGATTCCGCTGTTCGCATCAGTTTCACCTGCACTTTAAGCGCCTCCAACGTATACCGCCGAGCTTCATGCATTACGCTGGCGAGCGCTCGCGGCCGTCCACCAGGATTGCCGCTTTTGCCCTTCCTGAATCCTCCTTGGCTGGTCGGGTTTGTCATCGCTCAACCTGTTCCTGATCCTGATCTGAAGCTCATTTCGGCTTGAAATTTTGTGTTTCATTCCCCTAAGCAACGCGCCCTGATCGATCGCGCGTCGGTTGTAGCGGCGAGCGACGCGAAGCCAATTTTCTGACCTCAGCCGAGAAATAGCGCGGCGAACAAGGCGGTGAAGCATCGGACAGCGTGTGCTTTCGGCGCATCACCTTCATGGCGAGCGTCCGTAACTCATCAATCGGCCGCCGCTTTCCGCTGAGTTCGTTCAACCAAACCTGCACGACTTGCGGCGGATTGGCCTCGTGCCACGACCTAGGCACCCCCGCTCGTTGATAGCCGCAAATATTCGCAAGCTCGGCCGCAAATTCGATCGCTTCGCTGCTCGGCTGCCCGCTTTTCGGCGGTGCCGCAACCGCAGGAACTGCGGTATGAACCCCCTCGCCTCCGCAATCATCTTTTAATGTTTTATCCGTGGGGGGGACGGAATGTCCCCCTATGGGCTCGGTCGACTTGTCCAGTCTGTCCTTCGGACGACGCAACCACTTGAGCCATTCGAGTGAGATAATATGAACAAGATTGGATCGATGTTTCTGGCCGCGGACAGGACGTTCCTCGATACTGATCAAGTGTTGATCCCTTGCCTCGTGCAGCGCCCGCCGCGCCGTTTTCCGGCACACCCCGGCACGTGCGGCAATTTCGTCGAGCGTCAGTTCGCAGCGGGACCTCGTAATGTATTCGTCGGCGACGATGCGCAGCGCGGCCATCTCGCTGGGCGTCAGCCGACCAGCGAGGTGATGCGGCATGACGCCTGAGTAGGCAAGCCGGTGCCGGCGGTCGTAAGATGCTTGCCTGTCCGGCGATCTTTGCGCGCGGCGCCTTGGCAAGCGCCCGACCCGTTGCAGGTTCGGCTCCGGCAGCGGGAAGCCGGGCAATGTCACCCGGCGCGGCGGTTGCCGTCTGACAGGGCGTCGGCCCTTGATGTACTCGAAGAGGTACGTCGCATCATCGTCCAGGATCGCGCCAGTGCCCCAGCCACACGACACCTGTTGCGACAACACGTCGAGTTCGGCCGAAGTCTCTGCCCGCCCTATCGCATCGTAGAGTGTAGCGGCTGCCGCGCTGGCGAGGCTTCTGAGGGCGGCGGCGCTCATACACGGCCCCCGCAGCTCTTGCTGACGTGGTCAGCGGCCGCCTTGAACCTTTCGAAGACACGAAAGTCGTGGCGGTCGGCGGCGGTAGTCGCGAAGTTCTTGCCGGCCTGCTCAACGAAACCGACGGTGGCTTGGCCATGGGTAACGTAGAAAAAATACCGTTCAATCCCGCGCGAGAGTTTCGGAATATTGGACTCTGCCCCGCGCTCGGTGGCGGCCGACGCGGGGCTTCGCTTTTGTGAAGACGAACCCTTCGGAACCTTACGCGAACGTTTTGCCCGCCATTTGCCCAAACAAGTGAGGCAAGTGGGCACGGTTCGGGGTTCGTTCAGGCAGATCGAGGCTGAAACGTCATCACCGCAACAGCGGCTTTGATATTGATTTTCCGGGAGTTTGTTTGGAGCGGGCGATGGGATTCGAACCCACGACCCCAACCTTGGCAAGGTTGTGCTCTACCCCTGAGCTACACCCGCATCCGTAAAAGGGGGTAAGGCAACGGCCG
>Ga0181518_10004810_pt1 | contig 11915 bp, 10 predicted proteins | sample PEATcosm2014_Bin_28_FD_119751 | JGI IMG/M metagenome (GOLD analysis project Ga0181518, IMG submission 119751) | Peatland microbial communities from MTU Mesocosm Facility, Houghton, MI, USA - PEATcosm2014_Bin01_60_metaG | ecosystem: Environmental > Terrestrial > Soil > Wetlands > Peat | place... | reverse complement strand
CTCGCGCTGCATCGCGAGTCCCCCGAGTTCCTTCCCGGCCATGCACGCTTCGCGCTCCGTCTGCCAGGACCGACCGCGCGCGGGTTGCTCGAGCACGCCCGGCGCCTGCTCGACGCCCACGGCTGCCACGACGAGCCGCTGTGCTGGTCACCCCGCAGCGACGCGATCGCGCTCGAGATGCTGCCGGGACCCGATCCCGACGCGGTTGACCCCGGCCGCGTCCACGCCGCGGTCGCGCGAGGGCTCACGCCCAGCCAGGTCGCGGAAGAGCTCGCCGTCACGCTCGAGCAGGTGCGTTACGTCGCGCGCAAGCATCCGCCCGCGAGCCCGCACTGCCCGGCTCGCACCGCGCCGCCCAGAATCCGCGTCGCCGCGCTGCTCACCGCTGAGGAGCTACGCGAGCTCGTCAACCAAGGCAATTCGCTGCGCGCGATCGCCGCCCGTTACGAGATCAGCCGCAGGACCATCCACGAGGAGCTGATCGCTCACGGCATCCCGATCCCACCCAGAGACAAACTCCGGCGGGCGATCCAGCGTGATTGGCTTGACGAGCAATACGTCACAAAGCGCCGCACGACCGTTGACATCGCGGGCGAGCTCGGCGTGTCGCGCGGCACGATCTCAAAGCTGCTGCACCAACACGGGATCCCCGTCCGCCCACCCGGCTCCGGCAGCCACCAACAAAACCTCACCGCCGGACAGGGGCTCCCCGAGCCACTCGCCAGCGCCGTCCACGGCCGCGGCGGCGCTGACCGCGTCCGACGCTTCCAGGTCTACGCCCGCACCCGATCGCTGACCGCCGGCGCCAAACGCCTCGCCGTCCAACATTACGCACTCACGCTGCAGCTCGCCAAGCTCGAGCAAACCTGTCAAACCCCGCTCCTTGAGCGCGTAACCCGCGACCAGCGCCCCCAGCGCCCCACGACGCTCGGCCAAACGCTGCTCGACCAAGCCGATCGCTACCTCGGCCCGCACCCCAACGCGCCCCAACCACCGCCCGAGCCGCTCGGCACCGTCCTGAACGCACATTTCGGAGAGCAGAAGCTCGCCACGTTCCTCGCCGCAACGGCGTGGCCAACCATCAGCGTCGCCGCCCTCGAGCTCGGCATCCAGCCCGGCAGCCTCCAGCGGGCGATCCGCAACCTCGACCGCGTCCTCGGCGAACGCGTCCTCACCGATCGCGGCAGATCCGCGTCGCTGCAGCTCACACCAATCGGAAGCCGCCTGCTGACACAAGCCCGGCAGCACGAGCCGTGACCAGCACATCACCAGCCACGAGGCTAGGCTCGAAGCGGCCCACACGGCCGCCTACCATCCACCACCGCACACCTTGGGGCCTCGCGCAGGCCGGGCCCCGGCGGCGAGGGCGTCGCAATATGAAACGATCGATGCGACGAAGCCAGCACCCCCGCTCGCCGACCTCATCCTCGGGATGACCCGGAGCGCGGCGTGACCGCACCGCACCAGAAGGAGTCAGGCGCCCGACACGGCCGAGCGTGGCCAGTCTTGTCCGATGCGGCAGCCTGGGGCAGTCGACGCCGAGCAGCGATCGGGACTTGTCGGCGGAGCGAGGCGTGACTCCCTTCCACCGATTGCAGCTGTCTGACGTCGTCGTGTCGGACGGCCGGTTCAGCAAAGCAGCTACCTGATGCTGCGGGCCATCGCTACTGCTTCGGTCCCTGCTGCGAGCCGCTCGAGGTTGCCGTGGACCATCACTCCGACACGATCATTAGCTCAGGCCCTGGTGGATCGGCCGTGAGATGCGTGACGAGGCTGGGGCGACGGCATCGATGCCTCGGTGGAACTTCAGCTCGCCGCTGATGCGGAGCGCCATTACCGCGAACGTCAGGATCCGCTGCTGAGCTCGAATCCCGCGGGCTCCATGATCACGGCTGAAAGGTCGCGCGGCGCGCGGCCGCGGATATGGTGTTGGTCACAAACTGGTGGGTTGGGCCGTAGAGGGGGTATGAGTCCGAGCGAGCGGTCGGATGCGGAACTGCTGGACAGCGGCGTGCCGGGCGATTTCGGCGCTTTCTATGACCGACACCTTGGTGTGGTCCGCTCGTATGTCGCGGCTCGTGTCCGGCAGCCGGAGGTGATGTTCGATCTGGTCGCCGAGACGTTCGCGCGTGCCCTGGAGAAGCGGGCACAGTTCGATCCGGCGCGTGGTCCCGCGATCGGCTGGCTGATCGGGATCGCGCGCAACCTGATCATCGACAGCGTCAGGCGCGGTCAGGTTGAGGCGGCAAGCCGCGTGCGGTTGGGGATGGCGGCGGTCGAGCTTGATGACGGGCAGCTGGCGCGGATCATCGAGCTTGGCTCGGGGGAGCTTCGAGCAGCGCTCGGGTCGCTGCCCGCCGATCAGCGCGAGGCCGTACTGCGGCGGGTCGTGCTGGACGAGCCGTATCCCGTGATCGCGGGGCAGGTGCGCTGCTCCGAGCAGGTGGTGCGCAAGCGGGTCTCGCGCGGCCTGGCGTCGTTGCGAGCGAACTTGGAGGAAGGCGATGAACGACCCGTTTGACACGCTGCGCGCTGAGCTGGTGCAGGCCGCTGCACGCGCGGAGCTCGCATCACCACAACGCCGCTGGGCGTGGATTCGCAGCCGGCCCCATGGGGTGGCCGTTGTGCTGGCCGCGCTGGTGGTGTGCGGCGGCGGCGCCGCGGCTGCGGTTTCGCTGACCGCAAGTCCGTCACAGCCGCTGAGCGGCCGAGTGCCCGGTCGGGTCGCGCCTCCACGCCGTATGGCACCGCTATCCGTTGCCGGACACCCGTACAGCATTCGCGTGACCCCTGACCTGTCAGCCGGCTCCGCGGGCTGGGCGGTCTGGACCGCCTACGAGGGCCCGCCGTACGCGCCCGGGCTGGGCGGCGGGGGCGGTGGTGGCTACCCGACACCGACTGTGCCGATTTTCCAGGGCAGCGGGGTCGTGCCGTGGAACATTCCCACCGGTGCCCACGTCAGGGGCGACTCGGTCGGATTGGTCGTCACCGGCCCGCAGGTCGCCGCCGTGCGAATCGGGGACCTCACGATCCGGACTTTCACGTCCGCTCTGCTCCCGGGCGGGGATCGCGCCGCCGTGTTCTTCCTGGCCAGCCGCGCGCCGACCCCCGTGGTCGGGTGGCGGCCAGGGCAGCCGATCAAGTTCCGCATGCGCCTTCCGGCCGGGCCTGGGTTCTATGCCACGACCGCGGTGATCCCGGTCGACTCCGCCGGCCACACCCTCTCTTCGCCGTCCCCCTTCGGCTCAGGCTACCGGCGAGGCGCGTCGTTCTGGCAGGCGCCGAGTGCGGTCACCCCCGGGGCCTGCGGACTGACCCAGCACGGACTGCCCGGATTGACGCCCGAGTGGGGCTCGACGATCCAACACATCCCGATCGTGAGGAACTACGTCGGCGAGCTCTTCATCTCCTGCGTCTCGACCGAGTACTACCTGCACGGCTGGCCGATGACCGCCGCGGTCCTGCTCGACGCACGCCACCCCGGCGCCGCGCCGGGGCCACTCCCCGGCGCAAACCCAGTGACGGGACATCCCGACATCGTCGACTTCCCCTCGGCAAGCCTGAGCGCACGACGCGTCGGCAACGCATGGCTGGTCGTCCAGGGCGGCTCGGGCACCACACAGCGCGTGCAGGCGCTCGACGCCCTGCATATCAACAAGCTCAGCCTCCCCGCCCACACGCCATGACGTGACGAGACCTAACAGCGAGGCGCTGCCGCGCGCGCTGGAGCATCGGGCTGGGCGGGGGTCGATCTCACGCGAACGCCGTCCGCCACGCGCCTCACAACCCCAACCCGCACCGATCACGCCGCACCCTCGAGTCGGGCGACGGCGTTCCGGGCAGCAGCTCATGTGCGCTGACGGTTGGACTGTGAGACGCGGCACGTCCGCCGCCGCTGATTACCAGTCGGCTTGCAGGTGAGCGCGTGCAACAACCGATAGCGGCCAAGCGGCCACTCGGGTGCTTGCAAGTTCTCAGCTAACGCAAGTAAAGGTCCCGGGTGCTGTGCCGGGCGCCGGTGGTTGGCGCCGCCCACCGTGCCGAGGCGCGGCAGGTTGTCGTCTCAGCCGCGCTTTGCAGGTCGACGTGCCCACCTGCCGGGTCCCCCCGCTTTCCGGTCCACAAGCCGGACCGAGAGCGAACGCGAGGGATTGTCCATCTATCCCCGACCGCACCCCATTTCTGAGCCCCCGATTGCTCATCTATCCCCAGGCCCAGTGCTCATCTTCGTTCGATCCCTACACCGACGCCGAGGAGTGAGCGCGATGAGCGACCCGCTGTGCACCTGCGGCCACCGCGCCAGCAACCACGATACGCCCGACAGCGGCGACACCCGCTGCCTAGCCGTCGAGGCCCGCGAGGACCTGCTCGGCGTCTTTGACGACGGCCGCGACGGCGCCTACGGCTACTGCGCCTGCCTGCGCTTCACCGGCGCCCAGCCGACCCTGCGACAGGAGGGCTGATGGCGCTCAGAGCGACACGCACGATCGGCACCGGCGACGGCTGGGACGTCACCGGCAGCGGCATCTACGTCCCCGACTGGGCCGACCTCAACGACGCACAGTCCGGCGGCGTGGTCGAGAACCCCGAGCGGCAGCCGATCGGGATTGACCTGTTCGCCGGCGCGGGCGGGTTGCCGGTGGGCGGATCGAGGTGTCTCACGACGCGCTCGACACGGTCGAGCGGGGCAAGACCACCGCGCACCTGCGCGCGGCGCTGGTCGCGCACGGCGTTCTCGCGCCGCGCGCGGAGCAGACCGCAGCGCTTGATCGTGCGACCGAGCGGGCGCTCACACGGTTACCTGACAGCGAGGACCGTGCCCACGTCCGCGCGTTCGCCGCCTGGCAGCTGCGCCACCACCTGCTGCGGCGAGAGCGGCGCGGGCAGACGACCCGCAGCTCTGGTCGCTTTGCGGGTCAACGGATGCGCGCGGCCGTCGAGCTCGTGATCTGGACCCCCAGCCACGGGCTGACGCTCAAGACGCTCGGCCAGCACGAGTTCGAGCGGTGGCGGAGCGAGAGATCGAGCGCCACCCTGCGGATCGCCCCCTTCATCGGCTGGGCCACTCGGGGAGGGCTGATGGCGCCGCTTGCGCTCCCGCTCGCACAACCGCGCCGGCACACCTCCCAGCTCCCCCACGAGGAGCGAATCGCCACCATTCGCCGCCTTCTGCATGACGACAGCCTCGATCTCCGCGACCGCGTCGCCGGATGCCTGGTGATGATCTTCGGCCAGCCGCTCACTCGCATCCTGGCGATGACCACCGAAGACGTCAACGTGACCGGCCAACGCGTGACGATCCGCCTCGGACGCGAGCGGCTCGCGGAGGCGAGTCGTGCTGCGGCATGTTCGGGCTTCTCGCCGATCAGCACCGCTTGAAGCAGCGCGTCGGATCGGTAGGCCCGTCCCGCCGCAAGCTTGCGCACTTCGCTCACGCGCCGCTCGGTTTCGGCCGTCGAGGCGATCGTGAAGGTGCCTGGCGGCTCGCCTAGTAGCTGGAGAAGTCCGGCGAAGGCGACGATGTCGGCACGAGTGGCCGCGACATGCAGGCCGGGTCTTGTCATCGCGCCGATGACGATCGGTATTTGCGGCCGAGTCGGCCGTGGGCGATGGTCCGGGTCGGCGAGGCGGCCTCGGACTGCGATTACCGTCCGCTCGAGCTGTTGCACGCGAGCTCTGTGAGCGGACCATGGAAGCTCGGCCGTCTCGTGCTCGCTGCGCATGTGTCCGGGGCCTAGGCCCAGCTCGAGACGCCCGGTAGAAAGGACGTCGACGGTGGCCGCCGCGCGGGCCAGCAAGGCGGGGTTCCAGAACCCGACGTTCAGCACGTATGTCCGCAGTCTGACCCGATCGCTGATCTGGGCAGCTGCCGTGAGAACGGCGAACGGATCTGGCGCGCCCCGGTGGTCCGGGCGGCGACTATGTCGCAGCCCAGCGCATCGGCTCGCGCGACGGCGTCGCGAAAGCTCGCCAGCGAGTCCGACGCGTGCAACGTGACGCCAAATGAAACGTCGGGCATGCGCCTCGCCACCATACCGCAACCTCAAGGTTGCGCGACCCCAGATGGGCGCCTCGAAGCCCGGCAGCAGATCCACGTACTCGCTGAGCAGGACCAGTGTTCCGACCAGGGGGCCCACTGGGGCGACCATGCCACGTGAGGATCATCGTGGCGCGAACCCGCGCTATCCCGACGCATCATCGGAGGTAACTGTGAATGCCGTAATTGATCGTGACGCTGATACCCGGGCTCGGATCCAGGAGCATTGGGATGCGTCCGAACGCGGGGACATCGATGCTGAGCACGCGGTCTACGCCGCGGACGCGATCCTGGACTACCCGCAGTCCGGCGAGCGGTTCAGAGGCCGTTCAAAGATCCAAGCACAACGCGGCGGGCACCCGGCCGAACGCCACTTCACCATCCGCCGGATCCTGGGCAGCGGCGACCTGTGGGTGAGCGAGTGCGTGATCACCTATGACGGCGTGCCCACACACTCGATCAGCATCATGGAGCTCAGCGACGGTCTCGTCGCGCACGAGACCCAGTACTTCGCCGATCCCTTCCCGGCCGCTCCCGGGCGCGCCGCGCTCGCCGAGCCGATTCCGGCCGCCGACACCGGTCATAGATCGAGCGCGATGTCGTCGCGCGGCTGGGAGCAGCAGATGAACACGCTGCCGTCGGCGGGAGGTTCAACCGGGTCCGGGCTGTAATCAACATCCCCCGCGATGAGCATCGTCTCGCAGGTCTGGCAGACGCCGGTGCGGCATGACCAACGGACGGGTACGTCGCAGGCCTCGGCGAGTTCGAGCAGGCTGCCGCAATCGCTCCTCCATGGGATCGTCAGGTTGCTGCGGGCGAACGCCACCGCCGGGCCGTCTCCGGGCTGGCCGGCAGGTGGGTGGGGCGCCCGCGCCGGCGTCGCTGCGATCCCCGGCGTCACGCTCGCGGCCGGCCCGAACGGTTCGGTGTGGATATGGGAGGCATCGAACCCCAGGGCGCCCAGGCCCGCGCTGATGTCGTCCATGAAGGCTGTGGGCCCGCAGACGTATGCCTTGGCGTCTGAGGGCGGCTGTAGATCGGCGAGCAGGGACGCGGTGAGACGTCCCGGGCTGTCGAAGTCGCGGCCTTCGACGTCGTTCGGGCCGGGGCGGCTGTAGTACACGCGGGCCTTCACGTTCGGCAGCAAGGCGAGGAGGGCGCGGGCCTCGGCGGCGAAGGGGTGCTCGCGGCCGTTGCGTGCGCCGTACAGGCACCAGATCTCTCGGTCAGAGCGCTCCTGCGCCAGTGCCTGAAGCATGGCGAGAACGGGGGTGGCACCGATCCCGGCGCTGATCAGCAGCACGGGCGCCTGCGTCTGGTCGAGAATGAACGTGCCGCGGGGTGCTGCGATGTCGAGTTGGTCGCCGACGGCCAGGCGGGTGCACAGATAGCCGCTGGCGGCGCCATCGCGTTCCTGCTTGACGGTGACCCGGTAGTAGCCGGCCCCGGGTGGTCCGGAGAGCGAGTAGTTGCGCAGCACCGCTCGCTGGCGCTTTTCGGGCTGGACTCGCAGGGTGAGGTACTGACCAGGGCGGGCCGCTGGCAGCGGGTCGCCGGTTGGGTCCTCGAGACGGATCGAGATCGCCGAGTCGCTTTCGCGCGTGATGGCCCTGACGGTCAGCTGACGAAAGCCGGGCCAGGCGGGAGGCGGGCTCGTGACCGCCAGGCCGGCGTTGCCGCTGCCGGGTACCTCATTGAGCAGAGCTCGGAACGAGCCCTGCCAGCCAGGGCTGAGGGCGGGAATCCGGAGCGCTCGGAGCAGCCCTTGGCGCGTGTGCCCGGGGAGGTAGAGCAGCGCGTCGACGTCGGCAACCGTCATCTGCTCAGGTCCCGCGGAGAGCTTGATGATGTCGTCTCCCGCCTGCACCTCGCCCTCTTGGAGCACGCGGAAGTAGAAGCCCGGGCGGTGGCGGGAGACGAGCAACGCGGGAATCCGCGGATCGTTCATCCGGATCCCGACTCGGTAGCAGGTGACGCGAGGCTGCGTCACCTCGAAGATCGCACTGCCGATCTGGTAGCGATCGCCGATGCACACCTCATCGTCGCCGAGTCCTTCCACGGTGAAGTTCTCGCCGAACTGTCCGTACACGAAGTCGTTTCGTCCAAGCTCGTGTTCCCAGTACCGATACGACGCCATCTGGTAGACGAACACCGCGCGCTGCTCGCCGCCGTGCCCCGCCAGATCGCCTTGACCATCGCCGTCAACGTTAAGCCTGCCCACCCGGCGAGAACCGGGCACCGCGTCCTTGAAAACCCCGGTGAATACAGTCCTCCCTTGCCAAGACACGTCCTTCGGCAAGCCGACGTTAACCGACACCAACGTTCCAACCAGCTCGGCGGCCGGCTGGCTTGACTCCACTCGCTTGGGGTGCGGGGCGACGCGCGGACCCTTCATATCCCTTGATCGGTCGTCACCTTGACGAGCAGGCAGCCCACCGACGGCGACCCCGCCACCGGCCGACCGCGTCGAGGACCGGCTCAACAGTTGCGCGGGTCATCTTTTGGGTCCACGTATTCGAGGCCGAGCGGGCCAAGTGCCGATATCTGGGTGACGTACTCGCCGGATCGTGCCCAGTGGAAGTGAGGGGATACCGCCGGGCAGCACGATGACGGCGCCGGGCGGATACGCCTCCAACTTCTCGCTGTCGAAGTGTTCGCCCAGGCCGATGTAGAACACCCCCGAGATGAGCGTGTAGATGCGATCCTCCGGATGCCTGTGTGGCATCAGCTTCACGCCGGAGGGCAGCTTGACTCTGGTCGTGTAGAGGCCTGGCTCAGTCGGATCGCCGACCACGACGGCGAGGCGGGCCGACGGCGGGAACGCCGGGAACGGCTCCCAGTCGATGTCCTCAGGGAGGACGTACCGGAAGCCAACCCCTTTGGTTTGGTGCGTGCTCGTCACAACGGACCTCCTCACGCGCTGACGACCTAGGTAGCTCGATTCGGGGCGAACCTATCGGTCAAGGGCGGCCACCGCGCCAGTGGTCTCCCTGGTCCAGGACCCTGGCCTGCCTGCCACGCGATCGCGGGTCGACGCCGATGTCGAGGCCGAGCAACGATCAGTGGTCATCCCAGGGCCACGGACCAGGGAGTTCACGGGCGCGAGGCAGGCCGCGAAGCATCACGCTGGCCCAGGTCAATCAGCTATCCACCCCGTCGGCCCTGGACAGGAGTAGATCATGCGCCCCGACATCGCCCCCGGCGGCACGCTCCCCGATTACGAGTTGTCCGATCACGAGAACCTTCCTCGAAAGCTCAGCGAGATCCAAGGCGACGACCCCCTGATCCTGACGCTTGCGCGCGGGAACTACTGCCCCAAGGAGCACCAGCAGCACCTCGAGCTCGCCGCCAACTACCCCAAGATCGCAGTCGCCTACACGAAGATCGCCACGATCTCGACCGACACCCATCACGCGAGCCAGGAGTTCCGCGCGTCGACCGGCGCCCAGTGGCCGTTCCTCTCCGACCCGGAGAGGAACGTCCAGAAGGACCTCGATATCCAGGAGTACACCGACCCCGAGCACGACCCGATGATCCCGCACACCCTCGTGTTCAAGCCCGGCCTGGTCATCCACAGCATCTACAACGGCTACTGGTTCTGGGGACGCCCCTCCTTCGTGGATCTCTGGCACGACCTACGTGCCGTGACCCACGAGATCCGCCCCGATTGGGATCTAAGCAAGCCCGGGCTGCGCGAAGCGTGGGATGCGGGCGACTACTCGCCATTTCACGGATGGAATAGGCGCTCCCCCGAGTCGGTTCCGTCCTCCTATGCGTCGTAACACCGCCTAAGCCCGCTGTCCAGTGTCCCTTTCTCGATCTCATCCATAGGAGCAGCCGTGAGCACCACAACCACAGCGGCCCACAGTCAACGCTCGCCTGAGCTGCTTGGGCAGACCGTCGTCGTGATTGGCGGCAGCTCAGGTATCGGGCTAGAGACAGCCCGACGCGCTCGCGCCGAGGGCGCCGATGTCGTCCTCACCGGCCTCCACACCGAGGCTTTGGAGCGTGCAGCGCTCGAGGTCGACGCGCTCAGTACCGCCGCGTTCGACGCCAATGATCCGGCGGCGCTTGAGCGGTTCTTCGCGGGCCTGCCGAAGGAGATCGACCATGTCATGGTCACGGCCGGCGCTCCGCACTACGGACGCCTCCTCGAGACGACGCTCGACGACCTGCGCCACGCCCTCGGTGACCGCCTCCTGCTCGCCGTGGAAGCCGCCCGCAACGCTGCCGGCAGGGTCAGGCCGGGAGGGACGCTGCTGTTCATGAGCGCCGCAACCGGCCACCCGAGCGTCGGCACCGGAAGCGTGTCGACGGTCGCAGCCGCACTTCCGGCGCTGACCGCCAACCTCGCACTGGAGCTCGCGCCGGTCCGCGTCAACCTGATCGCCGCCGGCTTCATCGACACGCCGCTGTCGGCATCGCTGCTCGGGAGTGACCTCGAAAAGCGGCGTGATCAGCTGCGCGCCACGCTCCCCATCAGACGCGTGGTCGGACCGGCTGACGTCGCCGCGCTCGCCGTCCACATCATGAGCAACACGGCTTTGACGGGAGCGACCTACACCATCGACGGTGGCGAGCAACTCGTCCCGGCCTAAGAGACAAGGAGACACACATGGCTCGCACGCACTATCTCTCGGACGAGCGGGTCCACTACAAGTGGGATACCGGCAACAAGCCGGTGATCACAATCGAGTCGGGCGACACGGTCGTCGTCTGGACCAGAGACATCAGTGACAACCAGGTCAGCCCGGAGGCGGACGCGAGCGTGCTGGCGAACTTCGACTGGGACCGCGCCTACCCGCTGAGTGGGCCGATCGGCATCGATGGCGCCGAGCCGGGCGACACCCTCAGGGTCGATGTGCTCGATGTCCACACCCAGGGCTGGGGTTGGACCGGGGTCCTGCCCGGGTTCGGGCTACTGGCCGAGGAGTTCCCGGACGCGTGCTTGCGGACCTTCGACCTCTCGAACGGGGAGGTCGCCTACCTGCGCGAGGACATCGCGGTCCCGCTCGCCCCCTACTTCGGGACGATGGGCGTCTGCCCGGCGGGGGCAAGCGAGCAGCCGGTTGTTCCGCCCGGCACCTTCGGCGGCAACATGGACATCCGCCAGACCGTCAAGGGCTGCACGTTGTGGCTCCCGGCGCAGGTCGGGCAAGGATTGGTTTCCTGCGGCGACGCGCACGGAGCGCAAGGTGACGGCGAGATGTGTGGCACCGCCGTCGAGGCGCCGATGTTCGCGGCGTTGCGGTTCACGCTCGAGAAGGGCCGCTCGATCCCCGGGCCTCAGTACCGCACGCCCGCACCGCTCACGGCGCGCGTGGACTCAGCCCCGTTCTTTGCGACCACCGGCGTGGGCGGTGAGCTCTACGCGGCCGCCCAGGATGCTGTGCGAGCGATGATCGAGCACATGGTGACGGCGTATGAGCTGAGCCCCGAGGACGCCTACGTGCTCTGCAGCATCGCCGTCGATCTCAAGATCTCAGAGATCGTCGACGGCGGTGTGTACATCGTCAGCGCGCTGCTGCCCGAGGCCATCTTCACGGGCGGCACGACGCGAACAAACGGAGCGGTTCCCGCGGCGTCACGCGTCCCCGCGACCGTGGCCGGGTGACGGCGATGATCGAGTTCAGGGCGCCTAACCGAAATCAGGCTGCGAGCAACGGAGCCGTGCGCCCGGTGAGGCGGAAGGACGCCTCGCCGAGCCGCTCCCGACGCTCGACGCCAACCCCGCTGGGCGCCGTGATTCGCGGGGTGGTGGCGGGCGCAATCGGAACGGCGGCGATGGACACTTTGTTGTTTGCGCGGTATCGGCACGGCGGCGGCGAGAGCAGCGCTGAGAAGTGGGAACTCTCGTCGGGTCTGTCCAGTTGGGAGG
>Ga0181518_10004808_pt1 | contig 11919 bp, 10 predicted proteins | sample PEATcosm2014_Bin_28_FD_119751 | JGI IMG/M metagenome (GOLD analysis project Ga0181518, IMG submission 119751) | Peatland microbial communities from MTU Mesocosm Facility, Houghton, MI, USA - PEATcosm2014_Bin01_60_metaG | ecosystem: Environmental > Terrestrial > Soil > Wetlands > Peat | place... | reverse complement strand
TCAAAGCCGCTTCCGCTCGAGACAATGTTTCGCCGCGTCGACCGGCTGGCAGCGCTCGGTACAACCATCATCACGATCAGCGGAGGCGAGCCGCTCCTGCACCCTGAATTGGAAGAAATAGTTCAGCATATCCGCAGGCGCGGAATCATTGCCGGCTTGATCACCAACGGTTACCTGCTGACTCCCCAGCGCATCGAACACCTTAATCGCGCCGGCCTGGACCACCTGCAAATCAGCATAGATAACGTCATACCTGACGAGATTTCAAAGAAGAGCCTGCGCGTTTTGGACCGCAAGCTGCGCCTGCTGGCGCGCTATGCGATCTTCCAGGTGAATATTAATTCTGTTTTGGGAACCTGCGTCCGTAACCCAGACGACGCTCTGGAAGTGGCCCGCCGGGCGCTCGAACTCGGTTTCACGAGTACCGTGGGAATTCTCCACGACCACGGCGGACAACTTGAGCCCCTCAGCGAACGCCAGCAACAGCTCTTTGCCCTGATTATGGAGATGGGCAAACGGTCCTATTCCCGCTTCAATCAGTTCCAGAAGAACATTTCACAAGGGCTGGGCAATGAGTGGCGCTGCCGCGCCGGCAGCCGCTACCTTTATGTCTGCGAGGATGGCCTGGTGCACTACTGCTCGCAGCAGCGCGGATATCCTGCCATTCCACTCGAGAAATACACGCGCGCCCACCTCGAACACGAGTATCACACTCAAAAGTCGTGCGCGCCCCGCTGCACGATTTCCTGCGTGCAGCAGGTCGCCATGGTCGACAATTGGCGCGACCCGCAAACGCGCCCCGCCTTCACCCCCGCCGATGCGCTGGTGCAACTGCAGACAGCTAGGGATTAGAGGCTAGGGTCTAGGGACTAGGGAAAAGCAAAACAAACAATGGAAGGTCCCACAGATTGAGGCCTGGCGAAACCTGTCGGCGAAGTAGTCCGATCACTACCGTAACACAAACCCCTGAGGCGTTTTCCCCTAGCCCCTAGTCCCTAGCCCCTAACCCCTATTTTCCACTCCACCTGCGCGAGGATCCCGCCCAGGATTTTGGCGTCGTGGTTGGTGAGTTCGAGATCCCGGATGAGACGGCGCAGTTTCAGCAGTGTGGCGTCACGGCTTTTTGGTTTCAGATAGCCCACCTGGTCCAGAACGCGCGCCGCACGCGCGAAGAGGTGCTCGAGAGACTGGGCGCCCGCCGGATCCGACGAATGGACAACAGGCCGCAGGGGACGGGCCGGCATAAGTCCGGCGCGCGACAATTCGTATGCGCAAACCGCCACCGCTTGTCCCAAGTTCATGGAAGGACAATCCACCACGGTAGGGATACGAACCAGGGCGTGGCAAAAACTCAGGTCCTGGTTCGAAAGACCGGTCTTCTCGGAACCGAAGAGCAGGGCGACAATCCCTTTCGCTTTGCGTCGCCGGAGCCAGGCAGGGAAATCCGGCAGCGGAATAAGGTCCCGGTCCAGGTTGCGCCGGGAGCCTGCGGTCGTCCCGACTACCAAGGGTGCGTCCGCGATTCCATCGACCAAGCTCTCCACGGCGCGCGCCGAGGTGACGACCTCCTCCGCTCCCACCGCCGACCGCGTCTCTTGCCACACCGGACCATACGGGGACACCACCACCAATTCGCGAAAGCCAAAATTAGCCATGGCTCGCGCCGCCGCTCCGATGTTCAGCGGATTCCGAGGCCGCACCAGCACAAACCGCCAAGCCAAGTCAGGTGATTTCATAACTCGAATTCTATCAGGACGCAGCGGCATGGGTGAGATTCTTCGCGGCGCGCGAAGAATCGCATTTCGTTGCGGCTTCGACGCGCTGTGCCCTCCGGGGTGAATCTCTCCCCTGGCCCGACTAAACTCGAAGCAAATGGCCCGTTCCAAACCCCGCGGATTAAGTTACCATTACGGCCTATGCATCCTGATCCTTACGACCCCGAGTTGTTCCGGCGCCATGGCCACCAAGTCGTCGAGGCATTGGCAGCCTATCTTGAATCCGCTCGAGCGGGTCAACTGCCGGTTCTTCCGCTCTGTGCTCCTATTGAACTTTCCACGCAATACCAGGGCCCGCTTCCGCTGGACTCCGCCGATGACTCTGAGGCTGAGATCGCGCGCTGCCTGGCGCAGATCGTCGGACAGAGCATTCACCTGCACCATCCTGGTTACATGGGCCATCAGCTTCCCGCCGTCTTGCCCGTGGCCGCGCTGGCCGACTTGATCTCGAGTCTGTTGAACAATAGCGCCGCGATCCACGAAATGGCGCAGGCGGGGACGCAGATCGAGCGGCAAGTCATACGCTGGCTTTGCGCCTCGGTCGGTTGGTCTCACGATGCCGATGGCGTCCTGACCTCCGGCGGATCGCTCGGGAATCTGACGGCGCTGCTGGCCGCGCGCAACCACGCCACGCAAGGCGCGGCGTGGCGGCAGGGACTCCGCGCAGGACCGCCGCTGGCTCTGCTGGTTTCCGACCAAGCACACTACTCGGTGGCCCGCACGGCGGGAGTCCTCGGGCTGGGCGAGGAGTCCCTTGTCACGATTCCCACCGACAATTGCTTCCGGCTCGATGTTTCGGCACTCGACCGCCTATACCGTCAGACAGTACAGCAAGGGAAGAAAGTGGTTGCCGTCGTAGGCAGCGCCGGCACGACGGCGACCGGGTCCTTCGATCCCTTGCGCGAGATAGGAGAGTTCTGCCGGGAAAAAAGCGTGTGGTTCCACATCGACGGCTCGCACGGCGCCTCGGCGCTTTTTTCAGAAAAGTATCGTAGCCTTACGGACGGCATCGAGTTGGCATCCTCGCTGGTGTGGGACATGCACAAAATGCTTTTTGTCCCCAGTCTGGTGACCGCTGTGCTCTTCCCCAAGCGGCGATACAGCTATGAAGCCTTCTCGCAAGAGGCAAGCTATCTCTTCGCCCGGCGTCCCGAGGAAGCGGATTTTGACCTCGCGCTTCGTACCCTCGAGTGCACAAAGAGAACCATGGGAATAAAGCTCTGGCTTGCTCTGCGCGTCCATGGCGCAGAAGCCATCGGTGAGCTGGTGGCGAGGACGTTTGACTTGGCGCGCGAATTCGCGGCCCTGCTCAAAGTCCAACCCGACTTCGAACTGGCCGCGGAGCCGGCCAGCAACATTCTCTGTTTTCGCCATGTTCCGCCGGGGATCAGGAACGCCGGGAACGAGCCGGAAAGGCTCGATGCGCATCAGTTAGAAGTACGGCAACGAGTGGTGGCTTCAGGAAGGTATTTCCTGGTGCAGACGGTTTTGCGGAACAAAACCTATCTCCGAACCACGCTTATGAATCCACGCACCGAAGTCGAGGATCTTAAGGGACTGATTGAGGCCATCAGAGACTCGGGCCATAGCGCTGACCTTCAGGTCTGCACCGAAGCGCCGGGCTAAAGGTGCGCTACACTCTTTGCTGTCGGGCATGAGGTGAAAAACCTTGGACCAAACAAATAAAACGATCACGACTTCCAATCGGATTCGGCGACGACTGTTAACTTCCGGAATGCTCGCAGGCGTGGCAACGGCTCTGCCTTCCTTGTCCCTGGTTGCCGGGGCCGCGGCCACCGCTCCCCCAGAAACGCAGGCACGCTTGAAGGCATTCGACTTGGATGAAATCACGGTTGCGAGGCTTCAGCGGGCGATGCAATCGGGCCGGCTCACGGCGCGTTCCATTGCGGAGAAGTACCTGGCGCGCATAGAGGCGGCCGACAAGCACGGACCCGGCGTCAACTCTGTCATTGAAACCAACCCCGAGGCGCTCGACATCGCCGAGAAGCTCGACCGGGAACGCAAAGCTCGTGGCCCGCGCGGCCCGCTGCATGGGATTCCCGTACTCATCAAAGACAACATTGCCACCCGCGACCGAATGATGACCACGGCCGGCTCACTCGCCCTGGTGGGGGCACGGGCGCCAAAAGATTCTTCCGTGGCGAAGAAGCTTCGCGAAGCCGGCGCCGTCATTTTGGGAAAAACCAACCTGAGCGAATGGGCCAATATCCGGTCGTCTCACTCAACCAGCGGCTGGAGCGGACGCGGCGGGCTGACCCGCAATCCCTATGCACTCGACCGCAATCCGTGCGGCTCGAGTTCCGGTTCGGGCGCCTCCGTTTCTGCAAACTTCTGCGCGCTGGCTATCGGCACTGAGACCGATGGTTCCATCGTCTGCCCCTCGGGGGTCAATGGGATTGTCGGGATCAAACCCACCGTCGGCCTGGTCAGCCGCGCCGGGATCGTTCCCATCGCGCATAGCCAGGATACGGCCGGGCCCATGGCTCGAACGGTGGCCGATGCGGCGATTTTGCTCGGCGCATTAACCGGAGTCGACACCGACGATCCGGCCACAGGGTCAAGCCAGGGAAAGGCGCTAACGGATTACACCCGATTCCTCAATCCGCATGGGCTGCACGGTTCGCGGATCGGCGTGGTGCGCAAATCGTTCGGCATAAGCGATGCAGTGGACGGATTGATGAACCAAGCCATCGACGAGATGAAACGCCAGGGTGCGGTGATTGTGGATCCGGCCGACATCGAATCCATGGAGCAGGTTGGGGAGTCCGAATTCCAAGTACTCCTTTACGAACTCAAGGCTGACCTGAACTCTTACCTCGCGGCACTGGGTCCCGGCGCACCCGTGCATACCTTAGAGGAGATCATCAAGTTCAACGAGCACAATCGCGAAAAGGAGATGCCTTACTTCGGACAGGACACATTCGTCAAAGCGCAGGCCAAGGGACCGCTGACGGAAAAGGCGTACCTGGACGCACTCGAGAAGGATCATCGCCTCACCCGCAAGGAAGGAATCGATGCGGTCATGGAGAAGTTTCAGTTGGATGCGCTGGTTGCTCCCACTGGGGGGCCTGCCTTCCTGACGGACCTCATCGACGGCGATCACGACGTCGGCGGCAGTTCGACGCCGGCGGCAGTGGCGGGTTATCCGAACATCACCGTGCCGGCCGGCCTTATCTTTGGCCTGCCGGTCGGAATCTCATTCTTCGGCAGAGCTTACAGCGAGCCAACTTTGATAAAGCTGGCCTATTCATTCGAGCAGGCTACCCAGCATCGCCGTGCTCCGCAGTTTCTCCCCACCGTAGATTTGACCGCATAGTGTAGAACTCCCAGGCTGCTGAAAAGACGTTCGTCAACTGTCATTCTGAGCGAAGCGAAGAATCCCTGAAGGTGTAATCTCAACGAACTGCCGAGATCATTCGTCGCCCCGATCAGATCGGGGCTCGTCAGGATGACAGACCCAAGGTCTTTCAGAAGCACGTAAGCGCTACGATGTTACTCGGGAATTCGAACGCTTCCGTCCTCCGCAATTTGGAAGGAGGGATTCCAGGCGACTTCCCACAGGAAGCCGTCCGGGTCGGAGAAGTATCCTGAGTACCCACCCCAGAAGGCTTCCTCTGCCGGCTTGACGATCTTGGCGCCCGCGCCTGTGGCTTGGGCCAGCACTGAGTCCACTTCTTCGCGAGTCCGGGCGTTGTATGCGAGAGTAATCCCGCTGAACCCGTGGCCGGCGGAAGAAATGTTGGCGTCCTTGGCGAGCTCGTCTCGTGGGTAGAGCGAGAAAGCGATTCCTCCAAGCTGAAAGAATACGATGCCTTCGGCCTTCGCCATGGACCGCCGCCATCCGAGGCGTTCATAGAATTCCCTGCTGCGATTCAAATCCGCCACACCAAGCGTGATGAGACTCACTCGCTGTTCCATGTTGGCCCTCCTGACGACAGCGTTATGTGGTGCAACGAGCCGGATTCACGCATTCAGAAGCGGCACAGGCAACCGCGCCTGTGCTACTTGGGCGCGAGGTGAGGCTTCGAAGCGAAATAGTAGTAATTCTCACCTTCGTCGACTGTTTCGCCGACCACGACTAAGCCGTGAACCCGTAGAATCTGCTCGTACCGCTCCGCTCCCAGCGAAATCGAAATGAGTCCGGTCAGCGAGTCGGACCACGTGGCGGCCTCGCGAGGAAACGTAAACAGAAACTTGCCACCCGGATTCAGTGCTCTCGCGACCTTGCCGATGAGTGTCGTTTGGGCATCGGGCGGAAGCAAAAACATCAAGCCCCATGCGACGATGCCGTTAAACGTGCGGCAGGAGAATTCCGATTCCTCGACCGCAGCGCATTCCGTGCGAGCTTGGGGAAATCGTTCGCGAAATGCAGTGATCAGCGTCGCGGAGGCGTCTACACCGTAGATGACGAAGCCTTCGTCGGAGAGCGCTTGCGAGATCGGATAGCCATGACCGCACCCCAGATCGAGGATCGCGGTTCCGGGCGGTAAAGTTCTGCTCCACTGCCGCACCGTCGCAGGCCCGATGAGGGGATTTCGAGCCCGCATGAACGATTCCGCGATCTGCTCGTAACCGTTCGATTTGTCTTGCGCAATCGTATTCACCACCGCGTTAAAGGGGAACCTCTGACAGCTACTACTCCCTACCCCCTCCTTACAATAGAGTGGTAGGGGTGGTGAGCATGGTGGCGCGGAGCAGACAACCCACTACTGATGCGGTGTCGTCGGGATCGCCGGCGCGTTGGGCTGATCCGTCGGAGTGGCGCTCACGATGCGGACTTTCGACTTGAATTGTTTATAGTCAGTGTAACGAAGGACCTCTTTGATATGCACGGAGCCGGAGGAAAAATAGAGTGTGTCATCGGCCATGGTGTAAGTCGGGAACCAATATTTCCCGTCGATCTGCTCGCGGTAGGTGGTAAAACGCGGAAACAGGTTTTCGCCCTTCTTGGTGTGTAATAATTCGGGCACGGGCTTGCCTTCCGACTTCACGATTTGCAAATCCTGGTCATCGACCCAGACGACGCCCTGAAAGTACTGGTGCCCTTTCTGGATTTCTTTGGGGCGGACGGAGAAAACGTAAGCGGTAATCTCGTCGACCTTTACATGTCCCAAGTACTTGATCTCGTACTCCGGCAGTTCGTCCGTGGTGAGAACGAAGGGCTGGGTGTTGCGGAAAGATGTGAGATCCTCTTCGGTCAGAATGATCTTCTTCAGAGTGTCCGCAGGGGCATAGGTGACGCGCTCAATGCGTTTGCCGGAATCGTCAAAGAGGATGTCCCACTCCTGCTCGTAAACGCCCTCAACTTCGTTGTCGGGTCCAAGTTCTTCAACCTTGTTGATCTGGTGGTAGGTGTAGTTGTCGCGCGCCTCCCTGAAGAGTTTCTCTTTGGCAGCGAACTCCTGAATGATTTTCTGTATTTGGTCGGGGCTGGGATCAGTCAGGTCCTTTGTGTCTTTGGCGGCTGCCGGCTTGGCAGTCGTGGCCTCAGGCGCGGTAAGTTTGGTCAATGTCTCCGCGACCTTCTGATTCACATCCGCAGGTTTGGAGCTGGGAGCGGGTGTATCGGTGGCTGGCGCCTGAGGGGAAGGTCCAGGAGCCTGAGGGGCAGGACTTGCCGAAGATACATCAGCCGCAGGCAAGGGTGAGGTAGCGCCCTCAGTTTCCTGAGAATCCGCAGCTGGGGAGGTTGTAGACGCGGCTTGGGCAACAGCTTGCTGACCAGCCTCCGGGCTCCCAGCGGAACGAGCTAACAGCCTCTTGATCCTTTCCTCGAATCGGCTGGGGTCCGACGGCGACCCTGAGAATCTACGGTAAATGCGGCCGTCCCGCCCGATGAGGACGGTGGTGGGCAGACCCGATATTCCCCCAAAAAGCCTTCCGGTATCAGCCTCAGCCATGGCAACCGGATAGGTCACATTCTCACGCTGGACATAACTTCGGACTGCGTTCTTCTGATCTCTTACGGCAATGCCGACAACTCGCAGCCCATCCCCGTAGTATTCCCTTTGAAATTCAACCAGCGACGGAATCCATTTCCGGCAGTACGGGCACCAAGAAGCCCAAAAATTAACTATCACTACTTTGCCCTTGTAGTCTGCAAGGTCGATCCTCTGTCCCGTCAGCGCCACGAGTGAGAATCGGGGAGCGTAGGGACGGCCATTGTCAGACGACCTGCCCTCGTTATCAGGCGGCTTCGTCTGGAGGCTGCCCAACGTCTCTGCGACTTTCCTATCCACCTCCGCAGGATTGGAGTTCGCAGCAGGCGGATTGGCGGACTGGGCTTGCTGTGGGGGGGCGGGGGCAGGCGCAGGTGCTGCGACACTGGAAGGAGCTTCCTGCGCTTTCCTGCCTGCCTTGGTCAGAGCATCGATCAGATCGTCGCTGGCCCCGGCATCGTGAAACTTCTTTGCCAGATCGGGGTTCATCCTAAAACTGATGCCCCGTTGTTCAACGAGCGTAATGATCTTTTGGGACGGGGACCCCCCAAGCAGAAGCAGGGTTACGTCGTCGGCGTTCAAGGGCTGATCCGCAGCCGCAGCCAGGAGGGCAAATAAGCCCGCAACTAACACCGCCAGTATTCCCACAACTGCTTTCCTGGTCATAAGTTGGTGATCCTTTCTCGAGCCCTACGCACAAACCTGGCGGCAACTTCCCCTTAGTAGATAGAGTACACCTCAAGCCCAAGAGTTGTCTTGCCCTTTTGAGACCTGGGGGCCTGGGTCGGAGACGCGATCAGGAGAGCCTTCCCCCGCTTTGGGGGATTCCGTGGGGTAGCCAAGCTCCAGCCAAGCGTCAAGACCGCCAAGCAGTGGCCAAATAACCTTGTACCCTTTTCCCTTGAGTAGAAGCGCCATCCTGGCGCTGGTAGCCTCGTTCGGTCAAGTACAGTACATGACCACCGGGCGGTCTTTCGGGATTTCACCGTTGCGACGATGGAATTCGCCGGGAGGAATGTGAATCGCGCCCGGAATCCTCGAGCCTTGTTGCTGATAGGCGAGGTCCGACCGCAGATCGACGATGACCAGATTCTCGCCTTGCGCGAGGCGCTGCTTCAAGTCCTGCGGAGATATGCGCGACCTTTCGAGCAGCCGGAAGAATCGCCGGCGCTCAAACCATTTCAAAAGAAACCACCCGGCCAGGAGGACGGACAGAATCAAGGCACTGGTCCTTCCGAGTGCCCCCAACCAGTCGAGCAACCACTCAACCTGTGCCCGAAAACCCAGCCCTAACAACACGGCGGACGTTACCCAGAGGCTAATGCCGCCCAGATCGAACAGCACAAAGCGAGCGTAGGAGGTGTTAAGCATCCCAGCCAAAGGGGAGGCGACCGTAGCCAGGCCGGGTATGAACTTGGCGAACAGCAGCGTCTTCAGACCGTTTCGGGCGAAGAAATCTTCGGTGCGGCCTACGCAGGAATCAGGACTCAGGGACAGGGAACATAGTTTCCGGAGAATCGACCGGCCGCGAAGTCTTCCGAGAAGGTACCAAACAGAGTCTCCCGAAAGCGCGGAGAGCACGCTAAGCGCTACAACGCTTGCCAGGCGGAAATGCAATTCCGCCGCCAGGGCGGCGCCAATTAGGATAAATGGGAAACTGGGAACCGGTAACCCCAGGCTCTCTGCCAGCACCACGAGGAAGATGAACGAATACCCGCAATGTCTCAAAACATGGACCATTCCGACCTACCGCGCAACTGCACAAGGGCAAAGAGATTCTCCGTATATGCCTCGCCGCCCGGCGCCGCGTCTCTCAATTAGATGAAACACGACGGGCGGAAGCTGCGATGCGGAGTGAAGTTACCCCGGCGCTCTACAGACGGAAACACTTGCAGACACCCGTCACTGTCTCCTGGCGGCGAAATGGTATGAGAGAATTGCTTTGTAAGGGTACCCCAGGTGCCGCGGGGCCGCCCTCGCCGGCGACCTTGCCGCAACCGCTGGGCCCAAGGGCGCTCAGCGCGCCCGGCGCCTGTTCTTAAGCCGTGATTGGCGTAATTTGTGGGCTTTGCGCTTGGGTTTTGAAATCGCGAACGTAACCGTTCCCACTCGACGGACCTTCCATTCTTCCGCCTCGGGGGCCTTGCTATCTGGATCCATAGTTTGCTCTCAATTGTTTGTTTAGAGTCGGCTCTACGCCGCCGTTGGGCGAACCCGCAGCCGCGGCGTCGCCGCTACTTCGCCGGTTCGATCGAACTGACGTTAATGGTGTCACCCTTAAGTGTTCCCGTGACCTTCACCTTCTGCCCCGCAAATTCCTCAGGCTTCTTCTGATCGCTGAGCTGATAAACCTTTCCGCTGGCGTCGGCAAGCACATATTTGGAGCCGGCTTTTACACACGCCAGGGTGCAATCCTTGTCACTCTGCCCCTGCATCATGTGCTTCGCGCCGCACATCGAGTCACTGATACTCCCGACAAAAGTCTTGGCCGCAGCTCTCGCTGTTCCGGCGAGGCTCAAGCCCGCGACAAACGAGAGCAGCACACCATAAATTGCGATTCTCCGCATTTGGTCACCTCCAAGCTATTGTAGCTGAAAAGAAAGAGTCACGAGAAAGAAGATATGGGACCAGCGATTAGCCTCGGGCGAGGACACCGAATGCACGGCATGCGCTCATTCCGCCGCGGAATCCTGAAAACGATTCCTCTCCTTTGTTGAAAGGGGTCAGGGGTGGTGGGCCAGCAAGCAGGCAACCACCATCCCCTACTGCCGCCTCCGTACGAGGAGGGGAATCACTTTCAGAGCAGGCTGCGAAAGAGGCGGGAACGCAAGCGCAGAACGGCAAGCTTCTCTGCCCCAGTCCTCTACGCGCAGCCCCGCTCCCCAGCGCTCTCCCCCTTAGCCCCAGTCGCTGGTGGTTTTTGTCTTCCGTAGCCAGGATTACAATAGCCTACTTGCCCCCGGCGGGAGAAACATCAGCAACCGTAATCGTGGTATCGCTCAAGCTGCCCGTCACCTTCACAGCTTTCCCACCCATGCCCTTGAACTTATCTTGATCATCAACCTGGTACACTTTTCCATGGCTGACAAGAACGTACTTGGCGCCGCCCGACACGCATTTTTCAACGCAAGTCTCAGCCGCTGCGCCAGCCTTGGCGTGCTTGAGTCCACAATGCTCGTCGCTGACCGTTCCCGTGAACGTCTTGTTTTGAGCCCAACTCAGACAGCCAAAAGCGAACAACATCAACCCAAGCATGGCAATTCTCTTGATCATCGTATTCCTCCTCGCTTTTCTCCAAGATTTTTGTCCGCCCCTGCGGTGGCAAGACACAGCCTTGAAGTCGAGTCGAAGTCAATCAATCCGCGGCGGCCGAAGCCTTGAGCGGATAAGTCCTCCCGTGCCCGAAGTCAAGCTGTTTGTCCTTGCCCTGACCAGACTAATTGTACCTGTGATTGGGACCCAAGACAAGCCAATTCAGGTGGCAGTAGTGACTCCCTTTGATGTGGCACGTCCATCTTGGCTGTGACCGTGCACGGGCAGAGCCTGTCCTGAGCACAGCGAAGGAATGCCCGCGCACCCGGGAAATGAGTCACGACCCAAGTGGCTGGGAACAAGCTCACTGCTGTCAGCCGTTAGCTCTCAGATGTCAGATCTAAAAAGTCATCTCTCAGCGCGCAGCGGTCGATGCGCGTTTGCTGATCGCTGACGGCTACTCGCTGATAGCTTTCTTTACAGACACCTGACACCCGAAACCTGATACCTGCGTACATTGCAATTTCACGCGTCGGCATCTAGAATCAAAAGGAAAGGAGCGAGACATGGATAATGACGTTCTGCGGATTGCCGGCAGGGAATTTCGTTCGCGACTAATCATCGGCACCGGGAAATACCGGAGCTTTCAAGAAATGGCTCGGGCCCACGAGGCTTCCGGCGCAGAGATGGTAACGGTCGCAGTCCGGCGCGTGAATCTCACGGACCGCAGCAAAGAATCTTTGCTCGATTATGTGGACCGCCAGAAATACTTCATTCTGCCCAATACGGCCGGCTGTTACAGCGGCGACGAGGCTATTCGTACGGCGCGCTTGGCTCGGGAAGTAGGCCTTTCCAACTGGATTAAACTGGAAGTGATCGGAGACGAGAAGACGCTCTTCCCCGACAATTTCGAGTTGGTGCGGGCGACGGAG
>Ga0181518_10004806_pt1 | contig 11920 bp, 10 predicted proteins | sample PEATcosm2014_Bin_28_FD_119751 | JGI IMG/M metagenome (GOLD analysis project Ga0181518, IMG submission 119751) | Peatland microbial communities from MTU Mesocosm Facility, Houghton, MI, USA - PEATcosm2014_Bin01_60_metaG | ecosystem: Environmental > Terrestrial > Soil > Wetlands > Peat | place... | reverse complement strand
GCTGCCGCGACTGCGCGAACTCGCAGCCGGTGACAGCGTCGGCGAGACGGCCGAGCTCGAGGAGCTCTATCGCGTCCGTCGGTCGAGCTTCGTGATGGCCGTTGGCGCGCTCGTTGCCGTCGTCGTGCTGCTCACACAAATAGAGTCCCCCGCAACGCTCTGGCACACACTCTCGGCAGCGAACGCGCTGTGGCTTGCGCTCGCGCTCCTGCTGTCGATTACGACGAACGTCGCATTCGCCGTCGGCCTGATGGGCACGACGCGGCTGCGGCTGCCATTCTGGGCGACCAGCGAGGTTCAGGTCGCGACAGCGTTCTCCAACCTCGTGGTTCCCGTCGTCGGCGGAACCGCGATGCAGATCCGGTTCCTGCAGCGGCAAGGCGCCAGCCTGGCGACCGCGATCGCCGCTGCCGGACCGGTCGCCACGGTCGCCGCTGTGCTTGCGCAACTTCCGCTGTTTGTGATCGCAGCACTGCTGACGCCCAACCACCTCTCCCTCAACAACGTGTCGATCGCAAAGGGCCTTGAACTGTTGCTCGGCGTTGTGGTGTGCCTCGGAATCATTGTCGGGCTCGCGTTTGGCGTTCCACGGCTCCGTCGCCTCGTGCTGCCATCGCTGCGCGATGGCGCAGCCACCGTGATCACCGTCGTGCGCTCACCACGCCAGCTTGGATTGCTCCTCGCGGGCAACGTCGGCGCAGCGCTCCTCTACTGCCTGTGCCTACTCGCCTGCCTGAAGGCACTGGGAGGAACCGCTTCGATCTGGACGCTGCTCTCGCTCAGCATCGGGGTAAGCGCCCTCGGATCGATTATCCCGATAGCCGGAGCCGGCGCCGCGGTCTCGACGATCGGACTCTCCGGCGCGCTGATCGCGGCCGGAATTGACAAGGACATAGCCGTCGCGACGGGCATCATCAATCAGCTCGTCGTCACCTATCTACCCGCGATCCCGGGCTGGCTGGCGATGCGCGACCTCATCGGCCGCGACTACCTGTGAGCCCCCGCAGCGCTCGGCGCGCCCGGGACCGCTCGATCGTTGCGGTACTCCGTGGCCGTGAGTCTGCGCGCGGCACCATAGACCTCGACGCGTTCGTCGGTCACTGGAGAAGGGACGGCGGCTGCGGGGAGCAAGCGCCGCCGTTTCAGTGGCTGACGATGCGCCGCAACCGCCTCGAGAGCCGTGCGACGGACCCGTGGCCGCCGCTCGCCAGTCCCGTGACACCCAGCAAGGTCACGAACGCACCGGCGAGCAGCGCAAGCCCGGCGAGCAGCGCCGGCCAATGCGTCTGCAGCAACCCCCGCGCCCTCGCGAGAATCCGCTCAGTCTCCTCACCGGCAACGATGAGCGTCACGACGATCGCGATCAGCGGCAGCACAAAGCAGACGTTGTAGAGCACCAGAAGAACCAGTTGACGTCCCGGATCAAATCCCGATCCCACGATCGCGGCGATCGCCGCGAAGTACGGGAACGCCGTTGGAAGCTCGACCGCGGTAATCGTCACGCCGAGCACTACACTCGATTTGCCCTCCGTGGCCGGGGCTGGAAGCTCGCGGCGCGCGAGGTTCTCACGGTCGCGCCAAAGAAGGCCGGCCGCAGCCAGCATGACCACCCCGGCGACGGTCTCAACGATGTATCGCGCTGTAGGTCCCGGATGAGGCACGATCGAGAGCAATACCTGACCCGGCCCCAGCGCAACCACGGCACCACCCGCAAAGTAGACCGCGAACACCCCGGCGGTGAACTGCGTCACGTGTCGACACGGCCGCTCGCCCGAGGCGAGATACAAGGCCGGTACGACCGTGCTCGGGTTCATCGAGTCCGCGAGCCCGATTGACACCACCAAGGCGATCAGCCGGAGCATGAAGCAACCGTCCCCTGAGATTCAGGCGTCCGGGACACCACGCGTTCGCGAATCATCCCGCGACAGGTAATCAGGACTCCGAATGCCATCGGCCACCACCTGATGATCGCGCACCCCGCCAGATCCGCCAACGCGCCGTGCACGCCTGTGGATCACGAGGCAAAGAGCCCAGGGCACGGGCACGAGTCCCGCGAGACGCTGAAACCACTGGCGCCGCCGCGATGTTGAGACGGCCGCTTTGCCCGCGCGCGTGCTTGGGGCCAATCGACCGCTGGCGTGGAATGGATAGGCTTGTCACGTGTCTATCCCAGACGAGAGCGGTCTCGTTGACGCTGCGGTCGGACGACGGCAGCAATGGGTCGCAGATCCCGGGGTCGATCGGCCGTACGGATAGTCCTTGAGCCTCCTCCCTCTAGGCGCCCCCCCGTTTGCCGGGAGGGCAGAAAGCCACCAAAGAGCGTGACACCTGAGCCCGAAATTCAACCAAACGTCCTCCCGGTTCACGACAACCGCGGCGGCGGCGGCGATGCGCCTCGGGCGAACAGCGCATCGGGATCGCGGACAGCCCGCGCGCTCATCGGCTGGATGGATCCCGATGGGGCCCGGGCTGCGATGGACCTGCTCGGAGGCCAGGCGAGCGCGTCGATTGATTCCGTCGACCGGGCGAGAGATGCGCGTGCGGCCGTCGCCGCTCGCGCACGGTTTTCAGAGCACGAGGGCGCTGTGCAAGAGCCCACCGAGTCCCTCGCACACTACGGAGATGCTCTCTGGCAGCAACCCGGTGTCGCTCAGTTCGTCGCCAATGGTTGGAAGGTCGCCATGGTCGATATGCGCTACGTGTGCCCCCTGCATCCGTTCGTGTTCGTTGATGGCGCCCTCGACCGTGTCAGCGCGGCAGGCGCAGGCGATATCGTCTCGCTGGCGACCGTTTCGCTGCCGACGCCGGTACCAGGCGACCTGCCGGTCCAGCACGATCCCGTGCACAACACCTTTACGATCTCCTCGCCAAACCCAAACCTCCGGATCCTCGAATCATTCGCAGGTCAATCCTCGCTGGGGATTCGTGGTTTTGGGTTCAATGTTGGGATCACGCCATCGTTTGTCAAAGTTGCCCGGGTCCGCGATCGGCTGCTCCTATGTGATGGCCACCATCGTGTGCTCGGGTTCCTCCGTCGCAGCATCATGACGGTCCCTGCTCTCGTGAGGACCTTCGCGTCGGTGGAAGAACTGCGCGTTTCGCCGGGCATGTTTCCCCGGGAGGTGCTGCTCGGGGACCGGCCCCCGACGATGCTGGACTACCTCGACGATGCCGTATCGGCTGACGTGATCCGTCCGTCAACGCACAAGGTGATCGTCATTCAGGCTCTGGAGGTTCATCCCCTCGGCTCAAGCGCCTTGAGTTGAAGGCTTCAGATGAGTTCGAGCGCCCTTCGGGAGTGAATGCCGAGGCGGTTTCGCCCACTCCGAGGTACGGGCGCCCGCGGTCGGCGGGACGTCTCCTTTCACGAGCTAGACCAGGTCGCGCCAACCGCGGTTGGCTCTCGGCCGCGTGGCCCGGGACCGAAAGGGGTCTACATAGCCCCATTCTTACCAGTAGGTTGGCTGTAGCATCAACGGTTGGGTGTTGGGTAGCGACCACTAAGCTGTCCTGCGTCCCGAAGACGCGCATGCGCATCTGGTCGAGCATGCGCCGGATCGATTCGCCAAGCTATTCCTTCCGACGCTGCGGTTGTCTAGCAGCTAGCAGCTAGCCGCGTGTCGGTGGTATGCGCTTGAGGTCTCCGTGCCGCGTCAGGTACATGATGTCGATGTCGCGCGGGCGGCCTGGGATGAGTGCCGAGTCCAGGACGTACTGATAGCCGAAGCCGGGTTGGCCGAGGCCGGGGGCGATCGGTGCGGATTGCACCCTGAAAGGATGGAGCACCTCGAAGTTCAGGTAATCGCAGTCGGCCGGGTGCGACGGATCGTCGAGCGTCTGCGGCGGAATCGCTCGATCTGCGTACGGCGTTCCCGTAGGCGCGAGATACCGGCCCCGCGGCCCCGCTCGGTTCCGAACACATCGACTTCCATCCCCGAGAACAACGTGACGACCATTTTCACCGGCCGGCCGGCCACGGTCAGCGGGTAGCCTCCCAACGGCGGGTACTTCCAGCCCGCCGCCAGCGGTGGTGTCGGGGGCGGGCTTGCCGGTACGTACCACTTACGAACGTAGGCGCCGGGCATCATGCCGGCGAATCGCCGGTAGCCCTCGAGCATCTGGCCGATCGGACCGGCGTTGGGCAGGCTCCTGGGGCCGTAGAGCGGATTGCCGTCGCAATAAGCGGCCGAGCAGGTCGTTCGATACGCCGGCGCGGCGTATGTGTCGGCAACGCTACACGTCAGGAGCAGGACCACAATCGCCGCAACACCGCAAAAGTGCGGCCAGCGCGACTACCTTACGGAGGGCGGCGCACAGTCGGACGATCGCGATCGCCCGCTGTTGAGCATCCGCTGCCTGCAGCCTGCCAGGTCAGCGGCCTGCGCTAACAGACGTGCCTCCTCGGCCGCCGCCAGGAGACGACATTCCCACCTTGAGCATGGCCGCTGCGACCAACCGGCACCGCCCAGGGCTCGGCGTCGAGGGCGAGGCGCTCAAGATCCGCAGAGGCGTGGCGAACGCGACCGGCGAGATCACGGCAGCGAGACGACCCGCGCAAAGCTCATACCACATCGCCGCCGTAGCCCTCGAGGACCGACAGGTCAGCCAATGTCGGCTAGCGCTAGCGCGATCAGCCTCTGCCCATAGGCTGGTCGCTTCCGCCGCAGATCGGGCGGCGCTCGACCGAGCGAAGCGCGCCGCGCAGGTGTCCGCGGGCCGGTTGGATGGAATCTGCGTTGAGACTCGGCGTCGGCTGTTCCCTTCGCTATGACTCTCATCAGTGTCGCGGCGCGCGCTCGAGGCGGAAGCGGCTTCACAGCCGGCCGCACCGAGTGTCGGCGCGCGTGACCTGTTGCTTGAGACGGCTCGTGCGGGCACCGCCTCGGTCCTGGTAGCGCGCGGGGAGTCTGGTGCAGGGAAATCTGGCATCGCTCGACTATGTGGTAGAACGCGAGTCGACTTACCGGATCGCCCGATCAAACCAGGGACTCAACCCGGGTATCAACGGGCGCGATCGGCGCGCCACGAGGCAACCATGCCTCAATGCGCGAGCCGACGACAGGAGCCACGCATCGGAAGCGACACCGCACGCCGCGGGACCCCGACGACCACGCGATCGCCATGGCCGTGCCCCGCCGAAGGAATGTCGAACTCGGCGAGGCATCCGCGATCAACGACGATGCCTCGCGCGTCGGTTACGTGACCGCGATCGCAGTCGTTCCGGCACTCATGGAGCGACCGGCCGGGAGCGGCCTGGCGGGCGCGATCTCGCGTGGCTACCAGGGCGCGCGATGCTCGCCTTGGCCGGCCTGTGTGCCGCGAGCCCAATCCTGTGCATTACGAGCCCAGTCGTGACTGGATCGCTCGTCTTCGATGATTGCCTGGCCGGTCCGCGCCTCGCCGCGCATCCGCGCAGCCACGGTGCTGCGTTGCCCGTACCCAACTCGGCGACTGCGTCGCGTGAGCGTGGTCGCACCATCGATTTGGAGACACGATGACCACCGCAGCCCCCGAGCCTACGATCGCCCCCGAGCCGCGGCCCGAGCGCGTTGAGTCAAACCAGTCCGCCGCCCAGCCCGTTGGGAGGTTGGTGTCGGTCAACGTTGGTTTGCCGAAGGACGTGTCGTGGCAGGGTAGGACGGTCTTCACCGGCGTCTTCAAGGATCCTGTGGCCGGGCCGCGTCGGGTTGGCAGGCTCAACGTTGACGGTGATGGTCAGGGCGATCTGGCGGGGCACGGGGGCGAGCAGCGTGCGGTGTTTGTCTACCAGCTCGACTCGTATCGCTACTGGGAGCGCGAGCTGGGACGAACCGACTTCGTGTACGGACAGTTCGGCGAGAACTTCACCGTGGAAGGGCTCGGCGACGCGGAGGTGTGCATCGGCGATCGCTATCAGATCGCCAGCGCGCGCTTTGAGGTCACGCAACCTCGCGTCACCTGCTATCGCGTCGGGATTCGGATGAATGATCCGCGGATTCCCGCGTTGCTTGTCTCCCACCACCGCCCTGGCTTCTATTTCCGCGTGCTCGAAGAGGGCGAGGTGCAGGCGGGCGACGAGATCATCAAGCTCGCCTCGGGACCCGAGCAGATGCCGGTCGCCGACGTCGACGCGCTGCTCTACCTCCCCGGGCACACGCGTCAAGGGCTGCTGCGAGCGCTCCGGATCCCGGCCCTCAGCCCTGGCTGGCAGGGCTCGTTTCAAGCTCTGCTCGATCAGCAGCCAGGTGGCGGCAACGCCGGCCTCGCGGTCACCAGCCCGCCTCCCGCCTGGCCCGGTTTGCGTCAGCTGACCGTCACCGCAATCACGCGCGAGAGCGACGCGGTGATCTCGATCCGCCTCGAGGACCCCACCGGCGCTTTACTACCGGCCGCCCGGCCGGGTCAGTACCTCACGCTGCAAGTCGTGCCCGAGGACCGCCGGCGGCCGGTGCTGCGCAACTACTCGCTGTCTGGAGCGCCGGGGGCGGGCTACTACCGCATCAGCGTCAAGCGCGAACGCGGCGGCGCCGCCAGCGACTACCTGCACACTCGTCTGGCTGTCGGTGACCAGCTCAAGATCGCAGCACCACGCGGCACGTTTATCCTTGACCAGACGCGCGCGCCGGTGCTGCTGATCAGCGCCGGGATCGGCGCCACCCCCGTGCTCGCGATGCTTCAGGCGCTGGCGCAGGAGCGCTGTGATCGAGAGATCTGGTGGCTGCACGGCGCCCGCAACGGCCACGAGCACCCGTTCGCCGCCGAGGCCCGGGCCCTCCTCGCCGCACTGCCCAACGCACGAGCCCGCGTGTACTACAGCCGCCCCAGCCCCGATGACGTCAAAGGCCGCGACTTCGACAGCGCGGGACATCTCAGCGCGTCACTACTCGCCACACTAAACCCGCCCCCCGATGCCCAGGCATACATCTGCGGGCCCGCGGCCTTCATGGACGACATCAGCGCGGGTCTCGCGGCGCTCGGGATGAAGGCCGCACAGATCCACACCGAACCGTTCGGGCCCGCAGCGGGCCTGACACCAGGGATCGCAGCGACACCTGCGCGGGCGCCCCACCCACCCGCCGGCGAGCCCGGACACGGCCCGACGATCGCGTTCGCTCGCAGCGACCTCACGATCCCATGGAACAGCGACTACGGCACCCTGCTCGAGCTCGCCGAAGCCTGCGACGTACCCGTCCGCTGGTCATGCCGCACCGGCGTCTGCCACACCTGCGAGACGACGCTCATCACAGGCAATGTTGATTGTGCTGGATCTATGACTCGTACTACTCCTGAAGAAGCGCCGGCAGAGCCACGGTCGCAAAGCTGTCTCGCGTTTCGCCAAACTCGAGCCTGCTCCCGCCGAGGCGTACGTAGGCAATCGCCCGATTCTGCACGCTGCCTGGCAGCGTCTCGCTTCCGGCGACCGGCGGGCCCGCCGCTTAGAACGCAGCGTGTGCGACTCGACGGAGATGCCCGGTCGTGGCCGCTGGCGAGGACGTGAGTGTTCGCGGCGGTCGCCGCGGTCGCCTGGCGACTGGCACCCCGGGTCCCGGTGCGTTCGATCGTCGCCGATAGCCGTTGGCGTCGCCCACGCGGCTCCGCACCCGCTCGGGCACGAGGTCGAGATGCTGCTCGTGCTCGACGACGCGCCCACCCTAGTTTGCACGACGGCAAGGCCGGTCCGAGCTGACCTACGCGCCGCGGCCGGCGGCCGTGGCGCTTGCTGACGCAAGCGCGATCGTTGGCGGCGCGCTACCCCGCGCGGGGTCTCATTTCAGGCTATTGTGTACGCCGTGAGAGGCATGAGCGCATGAGCGACCTCGGCTTCCAGGTCGCGCAGGTGAACATCGCTCGGGCGCTCGCGCCGATGGACGCGGAGGGGATGGCGGAGTTCGTCATGGCGCTGGAGCCGATCAACGCTCTCGCCGACGCGGCCCCCGGATTCGTCTGGCGCCTCCAAGACGAGACCGGCGACGCCACCTCCATCCGTGTCTTTGACGACGAGTTGATGCTGATCAATATGTCAGTCTGGAAGTCGGTGGAAGCACTCGCCACGTTTGTGTATCGCAGCGAGCACACCGCCGTGATGCGCCGACGCAAGCAGTGGTTTGAAACGATGCGACTGTATCTGGCGCTCTGGTGGGTCCGCTCCGGACACCGGCCGACGCCGGGCGAGGCGCGAGAGCGACTGGAGCACCTGCGCTTCCACGGCCCCACCCCCTACGCGTTCACGTTCAAACGCAGGTTCGCTCCGGACGACGAGAAAGCGATCGTCGACGACGAGCTCGAGTGCCCCGCGTGACCTGACGGGCCGGTGTTACAGCTCGTCGCAGACAGCGAGGCGGTCGTCGCCCATCTCGGCGCCGCGACGCGCCGACTCTCGCATGGGCGGCGCCGCAATCTGCACGCTTGCGGACCATCTCGACCCCAGGCCGATCGAGGACTTCTATTCGCGCGACCTTCTGTTCAGGGATTGCTATTCGCGCGACCTTCTGTTCCGGGATTGTCGCGCGCTTCGTGGAGCACCCCGGATCGCCGCCGGTTGCCCGCGCTGGTGTAGGGCCTCTGGCTGCGACGACGGGTTGCTGTCGCGATGGTGGATCCTGATTGCCGTTCGGCCGGCTGCACACCGTCTGAGGCCAGTTGGAGCCGTCGCGTGACGCGCACCTTGCGTGGCTGTGGTTCTCTATCCCGATGCACCTGACGGAGCTGACTGCTCGGGGCGCGTTCTCGCTTGAGGCTGCCGCCACGTTCGGGTTCGGTCCCAATCAGGGCCGGCCGTCGCGCTTTGATGGGACGATGCGGCTCGCGTTCGCGGTCGATGGTGGTAGCGGGTACGCTGGGGCGGCGCTCACGCAGCCCGAGCCCGACGGTCCGGTCGCGGTCGAGCTTCAGATCGCCGGGGGCGCGGAGATCGGCGTGGCCCTCGCTCAGGTCGCGCGCGTCGTCTCGCTTGACCATGACGGCGAGGAGTTCGCGCGCGTCGGGGATTGCGATCCGGTCTTGGGAGCGCTGCAGGCTCGGCATCACGGCCAGCGGCCGGTGCTGTTTTACTCGCCGTATGAGGCTGCGGCCTGGTCGGTCATCTCGGCACGTCGGCCGGCGTCGGTTGGGGCACGGGTGCGGGCAGCGCTCAGCGAGCAGTTCGGTCAGCCGTTTGAGCTTGCCGGCGAAACGGTGTACGCGTTCCCGCGGCCGGGCGCTGTGATCGAGCTAGACAGCTTCGCGGGGCTTGATGTGACGAAGGTGCGTCGGCTGCGGGGCGTGGCCGAGGCAGCCGCCCAGCTCGATGCCGGGCGCTTGCAGGCGCTTGGTCCGGAGCGATCCTTTGAGCAGCTCCAGCAGCTGGAGGGAATTGGACCGTTCTACGCCGGCCTGATCGTCCTGCGCGCGACCGGCTTTGCCGACGCCGTACTACCCACCGCCGAGCCGAAGGTACTTCGCAACACAGCCGAGTTGTACGGCTTGCCGCAGCCGCCGACGCTCGAGCGCTTCATCGAGCTGGCCGACCGCTGGCGGCCGTTTAGGACGTGGGCGACCGTGCTGATCCGGCTCGCGGGAGACCGCGCTCGACGCGGCACCTGACCGCACTCGACACCTGAGCGATCTGAGCCGAGCCGGCGCACGGGCCAATGCTGCCGCGGGCGGACGTACCGGCGCGTTCCATCAGAACACTGTGGCCGGGTGATTTCATCGTCATGTGCGAGTCGAGCGAGAGGTTGCCTGGGACCTCACCGACCTTCGGGCCCGGGAGAACCGCAGTCAACCGGCGACGAGTTCGTCGTTGGGGGAGTCGTGAGCGATGCACGCGAGCTGATCGTCGCGGGGCGGCGCGTGGAAGCCGCATGCTGGGACGGGGCCGCAGATCGCGCACCGTTGGTTCTGCTGCACGAAGGCCTCGGATCCATCGCCCTATGGCGCGCGTTCCCTGCAGCGCTCGCGGCAGCGACTGGCCGGCGCGTGCTCGCGTTCTCCCGATTCGGGCACGGCCGCTCGGACCCCCCACCACAGTTACGCACCGCAGCGTTCTTCACCGACGAAGCGTTCGACGTCCTGCCGGAGGTGCTCTGTCAACTGGATGCCGAGCGACCGATCCTCGTCGGCCACTCTGATGGCGCGTCGATCGCGCTCATCCACGCAAGCGCCCGGCCCGTGACCGGCGTCGTGCTGATCGCCCCGCACGTCTTCGTCGAACCGATCACCCTCGCCGGGATCCGCACAGCTCGCGCCGAGTACCTCAACGGGAACCTGCGAGAGCGAATGGCGCCCTACCACGACAACGTCGACGCCGCCTTCTTCGGCTGGGCCGACGTCTGGCTGCACGGGACTTCGAGCGCTGGGAACTCTCGAAGGAAATCACCCGCCTGCGCGCCCCGACGCTCCTGATCCAAGGCATCGACGATCAGTACGCCACGCTCGAGCAACTCGATCGCATCCAAAGCGACGCCGCGGCCCCGATCCAGCGACTTGAGCTCCAATGCCAGCACAGCCCGCACCTCGAAGCGCCCGACGAGACGCTCACGGCCATTGCCACCTTCACCACAGCCCTGGACTAGCCTGCCCGTCGAGGTCGATCTTGCCGCTGCCGGCAATGACGACATAGATCTCTCCAGCGGGCTCGTGACGATGAGCGCCGCCTCTTTGCCGGGGCTTGATGACGTGGTAGGCAAGGCCAGTGTCGTGGCGTCGAGCGCGCGCCGGGCAAAGCGGGCCTCCTGGATGGCGTCGAAGCCGAAGCCGGGTGCGACGTCCTCGATCTCGCGCAGATTCTGGATCGTGTAGCTCGCCGCGTGAAGGCTACGCCGCCCCCCAGCGCCGACACGCCACCACACCGCTGCCGCACGATCAGACCATCTCATCCCGGAGATGATGAACGCACGGGTCGCGAGGTAGAACCTCGGCGAGTGCCGATCTGCTTGAAGCTGGCTCGATCGCTAACGCTAGAAGGGCAGGCTCTCGACGGTCACAGCGCCGTCGGGCCATCTCGCGGGCGGGTGCAACGACAGCCACATCGTGCGATCGGGCATCGGGGCATACCCATCTGGTTGCTTGACGAGCACCTCCGAGGTGATCTCGGCGAATCCGAGCTTGCGATACAGCTCGGCGCGGTCTTCGTGACAGAACAGGAGCGCGAACGCCGGGCCGAGGGTTCGCGCCGTGGCCAGCGCGGCCTGCACCACCTCCCTGGCCAGGCCCTGACCGCGGTGGTCGGCTCGCACGATCACGCCGCCGAGTCCGACGGCCGAGAAACTCTGGCGCCGCACTTCGACCTCCGCGACGAGCATCCCGGTTGAGGCGACGAGCCGGCCGCGATCGTCCTGGATGCCGACGTGGCGGTGCTTGGGCTGATAGGCCAACGTCGAGCCCGCGGCGTCAAACGGGTCGTCCTCGTCTCCTTCTAGCTCGGCGCGCTGCTCTGGCGCGAGGCGGCCGAACTCAACGACCTTCATGCCCCCATGCAACCACGAGCATGCCGGCCAACGCTCATCGCGCGCGAGCGCTCACGATCGCGGCTGGTGCGGCGGATGTGAAGCGGCCGCCTTGCCGTGATCGGCCCCTCTCCAGACGGTCGCAATGGGAACGCTGACAGCGACGCGGCGATACCGACACGACTAGGGCGTCCGGATACGGGCCAGCGAAGTCGCGACCGCCACCCCGATGCCGAGGCACAGCGGGCCGTACCAGCGACGATCTCTACGCACGAACTCAGGCCCAGGCGTCCACGAGACGAGGTGCTGCGTGCTGCCAGTCAGGCCAGCGCCGCCGCGAACCAGGAAAGCGCCGCAGACGACGCCGCGAGCAAGGCGCGCGATCGAGCGCTCCCCTCCGAGGCCCGCGACCAACGCGCTTGAGGTAACCAGCGCGCAGGCGACCGCCGTGCACTGCGCCCGACCGGGCATCTGCTCGGTGCCGGCGACCAGCTGCGCCAGCCGGCGCCGATCGC
>Ga0181518_10004805_pt1 | contig 11921 bp, 9 predicted proteins | sample PEATcosm2014_Bin_28_FD_119751 | JGI IMG/M metagenome (GOLD analysis project Ga0181518, IMG submission 119751) | Peatland microbial communities from MTU Mesocosm Facility, Houghton, MI, USA - PEATcosm2014_Bin01_60_metaG | ecosystem: Environmental > Terrestrial > Soil > Wetlands > Peat | place... | reverse complement strand
TGTCGCCCGCTACGCCGCCCAAATGCGCGCCTTTGCCCGGATGCCCATCCTCGAAGTGGGGCGCTTTCAGGTTCATCGCCTGGGCGAGGTTGCGCCGGTGCACGATGCGTTGATGAAGGCCGAGCGGGCTACGCCGCAGCATACGCTGGAGAAGTTGACCGAGCTTGCCTCCGAGAAACCCGGCGCGCAACGGCGCTTCATCGAGTCAGAGCCGACGCTGACCCGCGTCACCGGACGGCAGGCCGCGGCTGTGCTGGCCGCGCTTGGTCCTTATCGTGAAATGCTGGAGCCGCAACGGCAGCATCTTTTGTCTCTTTATCGCCCGGTGGACGTGGCCTTCAAGGTTGTCGGCACCGGCTCGGTGGGGCTGCGCGACTACTGCATTTACTTTGAGGGCAACGGCCCCGGCGATCCGCTGTTTTTGCAGATCAAGGAGGAGCCGGCCTCCGGTTACGCGCCCTATCTGACGGACGCCGCGCCGCCCCACCACAACGGCCAGCGCGTGGCCGAAGGGCAGAAGGCGATGCAGGTGCAGTCCGACCCGTTCCTGGGGTGGACGCACTTCGCCGGGCGTGACTATCTTGTACGGCAACTGAACGACCACAAGGGTTCCATTGAACTGGAGGATTTGGAAAGCAGCGGGCTGGAGGCTTACGGCGAGGTTTGCGGCGAGCTGCTGGCTCGCGGCCACGCCCGCTCCGGTGACCCGCTGATTTTGTCCGGCTACATCGGGTCTGGTGATGGATTTGCGGAGGCTCTGGCGAAGTTCGGCGGGGCCTACGCGGATCAGACGGAGAAGGATTGGAAGGATCTGAAAAACTCGGGCAAGGCGGGGACGAAGGCGTAGTGCATTTCCACCATCACCGAACCGGATACTTGCCGCCATGTACATTATATGGTACACTTGTACTAGATAAGGTGCAGGAAAGCGATGAGCAAAAAGCATATGGGTTCGAGCATCGACGATTTTCTCAAGGCGGAGGGAATCTTCGAGGAGGCGCAGGCAGAGGCGATCAAGGAGGTTGTCGCCTGGCAGTTGGCCGAGGCAATGAAGAAGCAGAAGATTTCCAAAAACAAAATGGCCACGCTGCTCAAGACCAGCCGCACGCAGGTGGACCGGCTTCTCGATCCGAAGAACGACATTACGCTGTCCAGCTTGCAGCGCGCGGCGGCGATGGTCGGGCGAAGGGTTTCGATTGAGCTGGTGTAGGGATGGTTGCTCGTGTAGATATATGGGATTTGACGGCTCACACGTTTCAGAATCTAGCCCCGGGGCACCCATAAATCGCTGTTGAGTGAGGTCCCTTGAATACGGGCCACCCGTCGAAAACGTCCGTCTTCGATCCAGCTACGCCGGGTTAGGGGCGATACAATTCTGTGTATGAAAACATTGCTGCTGTGCGCCGTTGTTCTGTCGGTCCTTCCCGCGCTACCGGCCCGCGCTAGAAATCTTAGCTCCGTGGACGGCAACGTACTTCTGACGAAGTGCCACCCTGCGCTGCAAATGGCGGAAGTCACCCCTAAGCTTAGTCAAGATGAATGGACGGCAGCGTTTTACTGCCTGGGGTTTGTACAGGGCGCGATGGACGCTGACGCGGTATGGCAAACTGCACAGACTAAGGCACTCGGGGCAAAAGCTCATTCGATTCTGTTCTACTGTGCACCGCAGGATGCATCATGGCCACAGATCATCAGGGTTCTAGTTAAGTGGCTAGAGGACAACCCGGACAAGCTGAACCTATCCGGGTACGACGTCATAAATTTCGCTATGTCGAAGGCCTACCCATGTCCTGCTGCTCCGTAACCGATCCATTGGGGAACATCCGATCTGTCTGGATAAAATCCCATGACGGGCCCGGGGAATTGTGACGTAATTCTTGTGCCAAGAGAGTATCGTGAGAACGTAGAGGTGAGCTCTGCATAAGCGCCGTTAGGAGTCGCGAAATGCGTAAGTTGATTGCGACCCGCGAGGAATCGGAATGGTTGGTGAGGGTTACGCTACAGTTATTCAATCTCTCAGAACCGGCCTTCGCCGATCCGCATGAGCGGGAACAATTTAAGACGCGTCTGATGAGCATGGTTGAAATTCTCCGCGAATGCCGAGATGCGCAGTTGGACTTAGGACGCCTCATTGAGACGCATACCAAAGAACTCGAAGCAGGCGATGCGGCCAGGATAACCGATGGTCGAATCGAACTTCTGAAAGATATCGAACCAAGATTGAATCGATATTTCAAAGACTTCTTCTCAAAGGCTCGCGTTGTGCTTTATCACCTTTATGGGCAGAGGGATAAGCCGGAATCCGTGACCTTTCGGCTGTTAGGCCGCAGTGTCAATTTCGTTCAGATTGAAAATGAAGCGACTTTTGAAAAGTGCGTCGCAGAATTTTTGCAGGCTGATCCTTCCGATAAGGCGAGAGCATTGATGGATATGCTCAGAGGGGAGCGACAGACATGGAGTGCAGTGTTAATCGGGACGCGCAACCGCATCGACCACGACATAGACTGCCCTAAATTGCAAATGAATTACGAAATCATTGCCGGAAAGGTTCGAGCGGGGTTCCCAACGGTCAGCAAACAAGAGTTGCGCGCCTATGTTGATCAATTCTGGTGCAATCTTTATCAGGCGGTCGAAGAGACTGTTGCCCTGTGCCTCACCATGAGAATGCCAGACAACATTGTGCTCAGACGTATCCCGGATTTGCTGAAGAACCCTCAATTACTGTTTCGCTGGACTCTCACTTCGGACCCGGGGCACCCAATCTTGATGGCTGACCGGAAAACTGACCACTGATCTCTGATCACTGACCCCTGCCTTTACGCTCTTCCCGCGAACTCGCGCGTCTCGGTGTAGACCTTCACCTTTTCGCCCACCTGGATGTAGAGCGGGGCCTTGATCTCCAGGCCGGTCTGGAGGCGGGCGAGCTTGGTGACGTTGCCGCTGGTGTCGCCGCGCGCGCCGGGTTCGGTGTAGACAACCTCCAACTCGACCTTCTCCGGCAACTGCAAGCCGATGGGATTGTCGTTGAACTTGTGCAGTTGGATGATGGCGCCCTCGACGAGAAAGTCAAGCGCGCCGCCGATCATATCGCTGTTGAGCGTGTGCGTCTCAAAGCTCTCCTGGTCCATAAAGTGCGAGCCCTCGGAGTCCGAGTAGAGGTACGAGGCCTCGACCAGCTCCAGGTCCGGCTCCTTGAAGCGCTCGCCGGCCTTGAAGGTCTTGTCGAAGACGGCCTGGGTGAGCAGGTTGCGCATCTTGAGGCGGACGAGCGTCTGGCCGCCGCGCGCCGTGGGCGTGGAGACCTCGGCCTCCATGCAGTAGTAGGGGGTGTTCTCAAACTCGAAGTACATCTTGCGCTTGACGGTAATCGCTTCCAGCAGTGCGGCCATGGATTCCTCAAAAGGGCAGGCGTTCGCAGCCGAAAAACGCACGCAGCTTTGATTCGGCTCCCTGACCATTATAGGAGGATGCGCCGTGCCGGGCTTGCTCCTTTTTGCTGCTCGCCGCATCAAAGAGATGAGCCCGCCTGTGCGGGCATATCTTCCAAGAGCGAGAACGACATGGCGCGAGAACTGTTTATTGCACGGCTGGAACGCAAAGAGTGCATCTCCGAAGTTGCCCAGTGCTACCACTTCGACTTCGTCATCGACGAGCTGCCGGGCTTTTCCTTCACCCCAGGGCAGTTCGTCTCCGGCGTGGCCTTCGACGCCAAAGGCAAGCTGCAGACCCGCGCCTACTCGATGGCCTCGGCGGCCAACGGCAACAAATTTGAGTTGTGCGTCAATCGCGTTGAGGAGGGATTCTTTTCCAACCATCTGGCCGATCTGCCGGACCTGCCTATCGGCGGCACCATCCAACTGCATGGGCCGCACGGGCACTTCACGCTCCGCGAACCCATCACCGACTCCATCCTGGTGGCCACCGGCACGGGCATTGCGCCCATGCGCGGCTATCTGCAATGGCTCTTTCCGGCAGGAGGCCCCGACCGCAGCAACGGCAAGCAAATCTGGCTGGTCTACGGCACGCGCTACGAGAGCGACATCTACTACCGCGCCGAGTTCGAGGCGTTGGCCGCACGGCAGCCCAACTTCCACTACCTGCCCACGCTGAGCCGCGCCGATGAGAGCTGGACCGGCCTGCGTGGCTACGTCCAGGAGCACGTAGCCCGCATCGTCGAAGAGCGCGCCGCGCGGCTCGGCCAAACGCTGCCCGCGCCTCCGCTTGATCCCGCGCTTCCGGCCTCGGAATTGAACTTTGACATCTACGCCTACATCTGCGGCCTCAACGAGATGGTCTCCAGCGTGCGCGAGCGGCTGAGCGGCTTCGGCTGGCACAAGAAGCAGATTGTGTTTGAGAGGTACGACTGAGACAGCGAAGCGGGGCCGATGCAAGTTGAACAGCTCTTTTCGCATCTTCGTCCGCGCCCTGCTCCCGACCGGTCAGGAACATTTGCCTCTTCCCCTGCGTAAACTCACCATGTCCAAACAAAGAGTGGTTCTGCTGTCCCTGTTGCTGGTGTTACTCTCGAGAGCATTATCCAGCCAGGCCGTGCCCAGTCGGCTTCATGCGGGGCCCGTCTTTGACTTTCATGCTCCTCCTGGCGATCCCTATGCGGAAACCATTCGACAGGATGCCTTTGCCTCTATCGCGGAGATCGAATCGTTCTTCGGCGCCCCATTCCCAGACCCCATTCACTTCCACCTTGTACCCGCCCGGCCTGAGTTCGATCAGGCCCTTGCCCGCTTCGATCTCGGGCCTACACAGTGCTGGATGGTCGGCATGGGCACAGCGGATCTGATAGTCCTTCTGTCGCCGCAGGCGTGGCCCAAGCAGGCCTGTGAGCACGACCCTGCCGATCGGCAAGCTACGCGCCGCCTCATCGCCCATGAGCTGATCCACGTCTATCACGGCCAGTTCAACGCTGCGCGAGACTTTGCGGGCATGGACGATCTGGACTGGCTTGTAGAAGGGCTGGCCGTCTTCGGTTCAGGGCAACTCACGAAAGACCGCATCGAGCAGACCCGGACCGCGGCCGCTGCCGGCCAGTTGCCTGTCTCGCTGTCAAAGGTCTGGACTGGACCCAGCCGCTACGCTTTTGCCGGTTCGCTGATCCGCTACATCGACCGCACCTGGGGCCGGCCGGCGCTGGTTCGCCTGCTTAAGGTGCACACCTCCGCGCAGGCTCTTGCGCTTCTTGGTGTCAGCGAAGAGAAGCTGCTTGCCGGATGGCGCGCCGCGCTCGCTCTCGATGCAAGCCCTCAGTGAACCCAGGTCAGAGTTGCCGACAGTGTACCGCGCGGCTCGCCAGTTCGGAATTCGCTATCTATCCCTGCCCGGCTTCGTCAGCTACAGATTGAACAGCTCTCTGAGCCGGCGGGTTTGCGCGCGGCTGACGGGAATCTCGGTTTGGCGCTTGTCGTTCATGCGCAACTGGTAGCTGGACTTGAACCATGGCACCACCTCGCGGATGTGGTTGATGTTGACCACAAAGCCGCGATGGGCGCGCCAGAAGATGGCCGGGTCGAGCTGATCGAGAAGCTCTTCGAGCGTGCGGCACTTGGAGGTGCCCTCGAAGTTCTGTGTCACCACGCGAATCACGCCGTCGTCGATGGCCGCGAAGCATATCTCAGCTTGGTCGATGAGCAGCAGGCGGCTCTGCGCCTGGACAATCAGTTTGGCCGGCTGTAGTGTGCGCGCGGCGCCCTGCGGACGGTTGAGCAGGCGGAGCAGCGACTCGATTTGCGACTCCGGCAACGGGCCTGTCACGCCATTGGGCGTGCTGCCGGACGGACTGGACAAGGCAAAAGCGAGGCGGCCCCGCACCCGCTCCACGGCTTGCTCGACGCGCGTGCGGTCAAAGGGCTTCAGCAGGTAATCGACCGCGTTCACGTCGAAGGCGCGCACCGCGTACTGATCGTATGCCGTGGCAAAGACGATTTGCGGCAGCGGCTCGGCTTCCGCGCCCGCCTTTGACCTGAGAGCTATCAGCCGTTCAATCACCGCAAAGCCGTCCAGCCCCGGCATCTGCACGTCGAGGAAGACCATGTCAGGGTGGTGCTCCTCGATCAGATTCACGGCCTCGATGCCGTTGGCTCCCTGCGCCACCACCTCCACTCCACCCACCTGGGCGAGCAAGTAGGAAAGCTCCTCGCGAGCCAGTTGTTCGTCGTCGATGATGAGCGCGGAAAGGTTCATGTGGACCATAAAATGAAAATTGATCTCTGGTTTTTGTACTCCTGCAGGCAGTATGCGAGGCTTTCTTGCATCTTTAGATTGCTTCAGTGATCGGATAGGAAATAATTCAGTCCCACCAAAATCATGAAGCCACCTACCGCCCAAAAGAGCAGCCTTCCCTTCCATGTTGAAATCACACGACCGGATGATGAAGCACCCACGCCTCCCATTGCGAAAAACTTTTTGATAAAAAATGAGGCAGTGATCATTGTGCTTCCCGCCACGATTGCCGTAATTGCCTGTCCCTGGTCCATCGTCCGACACCAATATTCGGTATTCTAGATCCTTTGCATGACCGTATCCCTCATGCAATCACATCGTTCCCCTTACTCAGTTTAGCAACCACTACTACAGTCTTCACAGGATGAAGTTTGATTGTAGGGATGCAGCCCCGACGGGTCAATTGCGCCGCCTGTTAAGCTGGGCGGATGGGCAAGCAGGACGGGGACGCGGAGAAGATCGCGCGGGTGCGGGGGCGGCTGCTGGAGTGGTACGAGCGCAGCCGGCGCGACCTTCCCTGGCGTCACAACCGGGACCCCTACGCCATCTGGGTTGCGGAGATCATGCTGCAACAGACCCGCGTGGCGGTGGTGGTGGAGCGCTACCAGGCCTTCATGGCGCGGTTTCCCACGCTGCTTTCGCTGGCGGTTGCGCCGGAGCAGGAGGTGCTGGCCTCGTGGAGCGGGCTGGGCTACTACCGGCGGGCGCGCATGCTGCATAAGACGGCGCAGTTTGTCGCTGACCACTGCCAGGGCAACCTGCCGCAGACGGCGGCGGAGCTGCGTCTTCTGCCGGGCATCGGCGCCTACACGGCAGCGGCCGTGGCCAGCATCGCCCACGGCGAGCGGGTGGCCGTGGTGGACGGCAATGTGGAGCGGGTGCTGTGCCGGATGGAAGGCTGGAAGGCCGGCAGCCGCGCGGGCGGCGGTTCTCAGGTTCGGCACAGGATCGAGGAACTGGCCGCCGAACTGGTTTGCCCCGAGCAGCCGGGAGACTTAAACCAGGCGCTGATGGAGCTGGGCGCAACCCTCTGCTCGCCGCGCAATCCGCAGTGCCTGGCGTGCCCGGTGGCCGATGACTGCAAGACCCAGGGGGAGCACCAGACCGCGCCTCGGCCGCCGATGATCTGCCGCGAGGCGGCTTACGCGCTCTCGGTGCGCAGCGGGGGGCTGGCCGGCCAGGCACATCGGGAGGTTCTGCTGGAGCAGCGGCCGGCGGAGTTGACAGTGATGCCGGGGCTATGGGAGCTGCCCACGCTGATCGATGCAAAAGTTCCCGAGGCGGAGCTGCGCCTGACCCTGCGCCACTCCATCATGCAGGTGAACTACTATGTGCGCATCCGCACGGTCTTTGAAGGCGACATTGACGCGCTGACCGTGGCAGGCGGCGAGCGGCGCTGGGTTTCGCTGAATGATGCGGGCGGGATGGCGCTGACCGGCCTCGCCCGCAAGGTGCTCACCCGCCTGCATCTGCTGGCTGCCGCGCCGCTGGACGCCATTGCTCCGCGGGAGGGCGGCGATGTACTCTGAAGGGCCGTTGCGGCGTGCTGTTGAACGCGCCTGTACGTTAAGAGCGGTTCTCCAATTCGCGCGCGTTTGCCAAAGCTGTGCAAGGTAGCTTTTTCCTTAAGAAAAAGCCTTTCGGCGGTTCATGCTGGTTTCCCCTTTCCTCCATATTTAGCGAGAAATGGAAAACCCTTTTTATTGCAAAAAATCTCGCCCAATCTACTCATTTCAAGTGATTTACCTCACAATTGGATGATTTTCGACAAGATATTCATGTGAAATGGGTTGACAGTTGTTCCCTTGAAGGTAGATTCATCCCAGGATAGGTTTTTCTTTCATCAGATTCCGTGTTTAAAGATGGTTGCCGGCTTCCCCGGTCAGCACTGTCTGGCCGCGGAGTTTCGCAGGCCAAGTCGGAACTCCGGTGAAGAAGCGAAAAAGCGCAGATCCAATTTCAGGAGGACAGAGATGCGTCGTTTAGCGATGTTCGTGATTTTTGTTGTGTTTGCAGCCTTCGCCCGCGCGCAATTCGATACAGCAACGGTGCTTGGTACGGTAACCGACCCGAGCGGAGCGGTCGTTCCACATTGCCAGGTGGCGTTGCACAACACAGCCACTGGGGCGCTCGCCGCGGCAACCACCGACGACCGGGGAGAATTCCGGTTCGTGGACATCAACATCGGCCCCTATGAGCTGAAGGTGACGGCGACGGGCTTCCAGCCGGCTTCGGCCAAATTCGAGCTAACGGTCGGCGCGCGCCAGCGCGTAGACATGCCTCTGAAGGTGGCTACGGTGGGCACCACGGTAACCACCACGGCCGAGGTGACGCAATTGGAGACCGAATCGAGCGAACGCGGGCAGGTGATCAATGAGCGCGAAATCGCCGAACTGCCGCTGAATGGGCGCCAATACTCGCAGTTGGTCGAACTGACCGCGGGCGTCGTTCCCAGCCCCAGCGAGCTGGGCACAGGCTACGGCCAGCGCGAGGGATCGTTCGATATCAACGGCCTGCGCAGCGTCTTCAATAACTACATGCTGGACGGGCTGGATAACAACTTCTATGGCACCTCCAACCAGGGATTCTCGAACCAGGTGGTGCAGTTGTCGCCCGACGCAGTTCAAGAGTTTCAGGTGGTGACCAACAACATGAGCGCCGAGTTCGGCCGCTCCGGTGGCGCCACCATCAACGTCGTCACGCGTTACGGGACCAACCAGCTTCATGGCCGGGTATGGGAGTTTGTGCGCAACACGGACTTCGATGCCGCCGGCTACTTTAAGCCAGATTTCGGCGGCAAGCCGGCGCTGCACCAAAACCAGTTCGGCGCTACCCTGGGCGGTCCGCTCAAGAAGGACAAGCTCTTTTTCTTCTTGGACTACGAAGGTTTCCGCCAGTCCAGCTCCTTTACCGATTCAGCCACCCTGCCTACCGCGGCCGAGCGCGGCCTCACCAGCAGCGGCGCACAACTCGGCTACTATCTTATTGACGACCCCGGCGATCCGAACAATTCACTCGGTTACCTTCCCATTGGCAACCCATGCTCCTATCTTTACGGCTCGGCCATTTGCAGCTCGGCGGCAGGATACGGCGCGGCTATGGGCTTTGGCGGTCTTGGTGCGCAGGCTTTCTACCACGGCACGCAATACGTCAACGGCCAGATTCCCTCGACGGCTGTTATACCCTATGCCGCGCAAATCGTACAGACGATGCTGCCGTCCACCACCAACAACAACTCGACCAACAACTACATCATCCTGCACCCCAACACCTTTGATCGCGACAAGGGCGACGTGAAGGTGGACTATGACGTAAAGAAAAACCTGCGTCTGTTTACCCGCTATTCGCAAGCCCGGTTCAATGCCTATGATCCCGGAACCATTCAGGGAACGGCCGGCATGGGCGGCGATGGCCACGTCATTGCTCCTGTGATTCAGATCGTGGGTGGCGCCACCTGGACCATCAGTCCGAAATCTTTGCTGGAGGCCCGTTTTGGCTTCTCGCGCATGCAGGCGGGTAAGACCCCTCCGCTGGCCGGCGGTCCCAGCATGGCTGACCAATTCGGCCCCAACTGGGCAGGCCTGCCTGGTGATAATGAGCCACAATACACCGGGGGCATCTCGTACGTGTATTTCTTTGACGGAGGCTTTACCAACCTGGGCCGCTTGTGGACCAGCCCCCAATACCAGAACCCCACGGTCTGGAATCCCAAGGTCAACTACACGCGGCTGCTGCCGGGCCACACTATCAAGGCCGGGCTCGAGTACACCATGCTCCACGTGGCGCAAGAAGACCTGCATCCGGTGATGGGCGGCGATATCTATGGAGCGCAGATGACCGGCGTATGTTATGTCAATTACTATGCGCTGAACGCTGTATACCACAACGCCTGCGCAAACGATGGTTATCCCGCTCCCTCTGTTGTATATCCCGCTTCTCCCGCTGACGCCCAAACGAACAAGATGTTCGACTACGCCGACTTCTTGCTCGGCTATCGCTCCACGACGGGCCTCTCCAACTCTCCCATCGCCAACATCCGCGACTGGGGCTGGAACGGCTACGTGCAGGACGACTGGAAGGTGAACCATCGGCTGACAGTGAACCTGGGCCTGCGCTACGAGTACGCCACCCCCATCTACGAGGCCAACAACCAGCTCTCCAACTTCAATATCACCACCCAGACCATGACGCTGGCCAACTCCGGCAACCGTTATACGATCAATCCGAATAAGAAGGACTTCGGCCCCCGTATCGGCGCAGCCTACAGTCTCACCCACAACACCGCTCTGCGCGGCGGCTTCGGCATCAGCTATTCGCACTGGAACCGCACCGGCTCCAGCTACCTGACCATGAATGCGCCTTACGGTATCACCACGCTGGAGTATGTCTACCCCAGTCTGCCCACCTATCTCAACACCCAGAACGGGTTCACGCCCGCTTTTGTCAGCTCCTTACTCAGCACCACAAACTACAACCCTCAAATCACGGCTCTGCAGTACATGCCGGTTAACTCGCCCGACACCCAGGTACGGAGCTGGTTCTTCAGTGTGCAGCGCGATATGGGCCACAGTCTGCTGATCGACCTGGCCTACGTGGGCAACAGCGGCATCCACGAGGTCTTCTTCAACGACATCAACCAGGCCGCGCCACAAGCCACGGCTGGCGGCTCTGTCCCGCTTACGTGCCAGCCAATTGCAACATGCGCGGAACGCGTTTACCAATACCCCGGCTTCGGCTCGATCGTCGGCACGCTGCCCTGGGGCACCTCCAATTACAACGGCCTGCAGGCCAAGGTGGAGAAACGCTTCACCACCGGGCTCTACCTGCTGAACTCCTTCACCTGGTCGAAGGCCATCGACATCGCCGCCCAGTCCCTGGACGGCGGCGGCAACTGCGACAACTGCGGCAACGGGATTCCCTCAGTGCAGAACATCTACAACTGGCAGGCGGATCGCGGTCTCTCCTCCTATAACCATCCGCTGGTCGACTCGACCGCCATGGTCTGGACGCTGCCCGCCGGCAAGGGCCACCGTCTGGGAGGGAACATGAACCACGTTTGGGACACGGCGCTGGGCGGCTGGCAGATGACCAATATCTTCCAGGCCCGCAGCGGCGACCCGCTCACCATGGCCTATAACCCAAGCACCAACGCGCAGGTTTCGGGGATTATCACTATCAGCGGCCGCAACGCCTACCGGCCCAACCTGGTGCCCGGCGTCTCGATCAAGAACTCGACCTGGGCCTACAACCCATCCATTGGCGGCATTCAATACCTCAACAACAGCAGCAGCACGCCCGCCTACACCACCCCGCCGGCCAATTTGCCCTTTGGCAATTCTCCCCGCAACGCCGTCCGGGGCTTCGGCTTCTGGCAACTCGACACGGGCCTGACCAAGGACTTTCCGTTTACCCGGAAAGCCCACATACAATTCCGCGCCGAGGCCTTCAACATCACTAACCGGACCAACTATGGCGATCCGAACACCCTGCTTGACGGAACTTTCGGTGTAGTTAACTCGCTTGCTGGTCCCGGACGCGAGTTGCAGCTAGCCGCGAAGATCGTCTTCTAGAAGCCATCTCATAAATGTCTGGCGAGCATGAGTAGGCAGGCGAGCTGAGTAAAACCGAGGAAGTTTTCGATGTGGTATTCCCATCGGGTGACGAGTCTGCGGTAGTTTTGCATCCAG
>Ga0181518_10004803_pt1 | contig 11923 bp, 10 predicted proteins | sample PEATcosm2014_Bin_28_FD_119751 | JGI IMG/M metagenome (GOLD analysis project Ga0181518, IMG submission 119751) | Peatland microbial communities from MTU Mesocosm Facility, Houghton, MI, USA - PEATcosm2014_Bin01_60_metaG | ecosystem: Environmental > Terrestrial > Soil > Wetlands > Peat | place... | reverse complement strand
TTATCCGCGATACTTGACGGAATACCGTAGAGCTTGCGAATCTGATGAACCGCTTGACGGGTGATACCGAATTTCTCGCCGATTGCGGCATCGGTTACCAGCTTCTTCTGAAGCTTGAGGAACTCGGTTTTGGAGATTCTTGGCATGATACGTTTACTCCCTCCTGATTAGGTTTAGGAACTTATGCCAGATCTACTATTGATAATAAAATATATAATAGCTATACAGGAATGCTCTTTTTCCAACGCGCTCCTGTTAATCGGCACGAAATAGTCCGATGCGAGAAGTATAAACGTATCCGACAAAATTGATTTTGTTCAATATTTGCGGGCTTACTATGTTTTTTTTGCGCAACAAGCAAGCGACCACGATGTATTTTGACCTAATCGACGCGTTACCCTCATCATAAGGAAAATGAGCCATGCACCGCCTTTTTTCGCACAAACCCCTCCACCTGATTCTCGGGAATTCCGCTGATGGCCGACATCAACTCAAACGGGTTTTAGGCCCGGTCAACCTTGTTTCGCTCGGTATCGGCGTCGTGATCGGCGCCGGCATCTTCGTACTGACTGGTCAAGCGGCCGCGGCCTACGCCGGACCGGCCATCGTTTTGTCATTTGTCATATCCGCGATCGGCTGCGCGCTTGCCGGGCTCTGTTACGCCGAGTTTTCTTCAATGATACCCGTCTCCGGAAGCGCCTATACCTATGCGTATGCAACGCTCGGCGAGCTTTTCGCCTGGATTATCGGATGGGAACTCGTCCTTGAATATCTCTTCGGGGCATCCACCGTGGCCGTGGGCTGGTCGGGCTACGTGGTCAGTTTTTTTGGGGATTTAGGCATTGCCGTTCCGGCAACCATCGGCCAGGCGCCCTTTCTTTTTTCCACCACGCACGGCTGGCATGCATCAGGCGCATTTGTGAATGGACCGGCGATGTTCATCGTCATCGCGATGACCGCCCTCTTGGTCATTGGCATTCACGAATCGGCAAAGTTTAATAATGTCATCGTGGTCATCAAACTCATCGTCATCCTGCTCTTCATCTGCTGCGGTATTTTTTTCGTCAAATTCATCAACTGGATTCCGTTTGTCCCGCCGAACAGCGGTCATCTGGGTTCGTTCGGCTGGAGCGGGGTGCTGCGCGGGTCGGGAGTCATCTTCTTCGCCTACATCGGGTTCGACGCCTTGTCGACCGCGGCGCAGGAGGCGCGTAACCCGCAGCGTGACATGCCGATCGGCATCCTCGGCTCCCTTGCCATCTGTACGGTTCTCTATATCCTTGTCGCAGGCGTCATGACCGGCATCGTGAAGTACACCAACCTTGCGGTGCCGGATCCCATCGCGGTTGCGGTGGACGCCGCCGGACCCGGGCTCGCCTGGCTCCGCCCGTTTATCAAGATCGGCGCGATCGGGGGTTTAAGCTCGGTCGTTCTGGTGCTGCTCATGGGTCAGCCCCGTATCTTCTTCGCCATGGCGCGCGACGGTCTCCTGCCGAAAACCTTCGCACGGGTTCATCCGAAGTTCAAAACTCCCTATGTCACCACGATTCTCACCGGCTCGGTGGCCGCGGTCGTGGCGGGGCTTCTTCCCATCAATATCCTCGGCGAGTTGGTTTCGATCGGAACCCTGCTCGCCTTCTTTATCGTCTGTATCGGGGTGCTGTTTCTTCGCTACCGTCATCCTGAACTGCCGCGCGCCTTCAAGACTCCTTTCGTGCCCTTCGTCCCCGTAGCCGGAGCGTTCGTGACCTTGCTGCAAATGATCTTCCTCCCCGGCGCAACCTGGTTGCGGCTCGGCATATGGACGGTGATCGGGCTCGTTATTTACTTCGGATATAGCATGCGGCGGAGCGCCCTGCACGCGACGGAAATCGGTTCGGCGGCGGTCACACCCCGATCATCATGCGCAGGAGCCGTTTCTCCACGGGAACCGGGGCAATAGGAAAATTTTTCCCCGTCTCCGCAAGACTCAGGTAGGTGCCGAACAGACGATCCCACACGGTCAGCACGAAACCCATGTTCCTGCTCGAAAGCCCCTGTCCGCCATGGTGAATACGGTGGTAGTTCGGCGTGACAAGGAAGGGTTCAAGCGGGCCGAGATCGACCCACAGGTTCGTGTGAATCCACAGGTTGACAAAGATGCTGATGGAAAGCGCGATCCCGGTCCCCAGGGGGCTGAAGTGCAGGAGAAAGTAGCCGATAAACACCTGCGGAATCGCAAAGAGCAGGAGATGAAATAAACTGGTGCGGCTGCCGGCAAGCCACCAGATTTCCGGAATGGAGTGGTGAAACATATGCGTCCGCCACAGGAGCGGGTGGTGAATGGCGCGATGAACCCAGTAGAGGGAGAAGTCGGTGAGTACGATGCCGAGCAGGATCTTCGCCGCTTCGGGGAGCAGGCTGAACCGGTTTCCCTGCATGGCCGCGCCGAGGTTGACGGAATCATATCCAGCGTGTACGAGGAGTTTCACATATTCCCCGCCAATGACGACCAGCGCCATCGACGCGATATTGATGATAAGATCCCGCCTCTTGTTTACCTCGAAGCCGGGAGTCCGCTTTTCCCGGTAATTGAAGAACAATACCAGGGTTATAAAGGTGACAAGTTGCAGTATGAAGCCGGGATCAGGCATGGGCAGTACCTCCGTTCCTTACCAAAGTTTGCTCCTGGTAAAAGCGAATATCATGCCACTATGTTATATGGCGAAGCATCGAGTGGTATTTTACGCGCTCTGTAACGGAACCTTCGAAAAAAGCGGTTTTTGCAACAAATTATGAAAATACGAGAGTCCTTCGCAAAAATGCGAAAGATTATTCAGAATATGGGAGGCGCTATATGGCTCCACCTCCCGAATTGCGCCAATTGCAATCGCGGTTGCCGCCGGATGATCTATTTCCCGAACAGCTTGAAAATTTCCGGCAGCCGGTGCAGGTCGTTCATGGAAACATAGATGAAAAAAGCGATAAAGAAGGCAATCGCAAACCGGTTGATCGCCAGTTGCGTTTTGAGCGCAAGCGGCCTGCGGCGAACAGCTTCGAGGAGGAGAAACAGGAGCAGCCCGCCATCGGTGATGATCAGCGGAAAGAGATTGAGCACCGCGAGGTTGATGCTGATGAGCGCCATGAAATTCAACATCGGCGACAATCCCTGCAGGGCGATGATGCCTGATGCCGGTATGATCCCGACCGGGCCGGAGAGCTCCGCGGTCGAAACCTTTCGGGAGATCAATTTTCCCAGAACGTCAAAGATCATGGTGGTGAAATCCCATGCCTTATTCAGGCAGCGGCCGATTGCCGGCACGGCGCCGTAGCGGACCAGGCGGGTCTCCGGTTTCTTGATCTCTATACCGAGCAGATAGCGGCTCGCTGATTCGTTGAACTGCGGCAGGACGGCAAGGGTTTCGCGCATACCGGTTCTGGCAATGCCGATCCGGCGCTCTTTTCCCGGTTTTCCGTTCTGCAAAAGATCGCTTATCTGGTACCATGAGTACAGTTTGACGCTGTCGATGGAAAGAACCGTATCGCCGGCCCTGATACCCGCCTTTGCCGCCGGGAGCGAATCGCTCACCCGACCCACGACGGGAGGAAGCGCCGGATACATGCCGAAGGGCGCCTGCGAGTACTCTTCGCCTTTTTTCGGCTCCCGCCAGAATTCCCGTTTCAGCCGCTCTCCATCGCGCATGAGCGCCAGGCTCACCGGATTCGCGAGGGTCATGAAATGATCGTTCATGTCATCCCACGAGCTTATTGATGCGCCGTTCATGGCAATTATGCTGTCGCCGGCGAGAATGCCGGCGTCATGCGCCGCAGAGCTGTCGGCAACGAACCCGACGACGGGACGGTCGAAATACTTCGGGTGCTCGATTCCGTACTGATACATGATCCACAGCATGAGAATTGCTGAAAGGAAATTTGCAAGCGGTCCCGCGACCGCCACGGCGGCGCGCTGCCATTTCGGCTTGACCATGAACTCGTACGACTCCCCGGTCTGCTCGTCTCCGGGCTGCTCTCCCGCCATCTTGACATAGCCGCCGAAGGGAATGGCGCCGAGGCGATACTCGGTCTCGCCCACGGTTTTTTTAAGGAGCGCCTTGCCGAAGCCGATGGAGAACGCCAGTACCTTGAAACGCAGGGTTTTCGCCACGAGAAAATGGCCGAGTTCATGGATGATGACCATGACGCCGAGAATGAAAATACCGACAACTACCGACAGCAGAACTCTCATCGTATCACCTCGTGTTGGTATGCTCCCGACGAACCGTCTCACGCGTCAGCCGGTCCGCCTCCTCGATGGTTTCGAGCGAATCGGCGGCTCGCGGCCGGTGCTTTTCAAAGGCGCGGGTAACCGTCTCGGCGATGGCCGGAAACGGCATCCTGCCCGCAAGGAATGCCTCGACGGCGACTTCATTCGCGGCATTGATGACTGCCGGGGCGATGCCCCCCTGCCTACCCGCTTCGATGCAAAGACGCAGGCAGGGAAAACGGTTGAGGTCGGGTTCAAAGAATTCGAGCTGGCCGATTTCTGGAAGCGAAAGCCTTCTGCCGCTCATGGGGAGGCGATCGGGATACGAAAGCGCGTACTGGATCGGCAGTTCCATGTCCGGCAGACCGAGCTGCGCCATGATCGCCCCGTCGTGGAATTCGACAAGGGAGTGGATGATCGATTGCGGATGGATCCAGACGCGCAGCCGGTCGTAAGGAACGGTGAACAGGTGATGCGCCTCGATCACCTCGAACCCTTTGTTCATGAGCGTCGCGGCGTCGATCGTGATTTTTTTTCCCATCGACCACGTCGGGTGGTTGAGCGCCTCATTCGCGGTGACGCCGGCAAAGCGTTCCTTCGGAAGGTCGCGGAACGGACCGCCCGAGGCGGTCAGGATGATGCTCTCGACGGCCGGATTTTTGACACCTGCGAGACATTGCAGGATCGCGCTGTGTTCGCTGTCAACCGGAAGGATGGAGCCCCGGCCTTTTTCGAGGAGCGGCCGCAGGAGGTCGCCGCCGATGACGAGACTCTCCTTGTTGGCAAGCGCGATGCGTTTATTGCGCTCCAGTCCGGCGACGGTGGGCCGCAGCCCCACGGCGCCGACAAGCGCGTTGAGCATGACGTCGAAATCGATGTCCCGTACGAGCGCTTCAAGTCCTGCGGGGCCGGAAAATATGGTCAGTCCGGGGAAAATGGTTGCAAGCCGCTTTGCGGCCGCAGGCGCGGTGACATAGACGGCTCCCGGGTTGAACTCCCAGATCTGGGCGATCAGAAGATCGACGTTGGCGCCGGCAGAGAGCCCTGCAACCGAAAAATGGTCGGGCAGGCGGCGGAAACAGTTGAGCGCGCTTCTCCCGATCGAGCCGGTTGATCCGAGGAGAAGAATGCGCGATGCCATCGGACTCCTTATATATGAATAATGCGGCTGACGATCCAAGAGAAGATCGATATGGCCGGCACCGTGAAAAAGAGGCTGCCGAAACGATCGAGTATGCCCCCATGGCCGGGAATAAGATGGGATGAGTCCTTGACCCGGAAGTACCGTTTCATGAGCGATACGAACAGGTCGCCGATCTGGGCGAATATGCCAATGAGCACCCCGAGCAGGATGCCGAGCCCTTTGGGAAGCCGGGGGTCGGCAAGGAACAACCAGCCGACGCTTGCGGTCAGGACTGCGGCGACGAATCCGCCGATCGCCCCTTCGATGGTCTTGCGGGGACTGATGATGCTGAACCGGCGCTTTCCAAAGGAGCAGCCGATAAAATAGGCGCCGCTGTCGCACATGCAGACCGCCAGAATGACCAGACATATGCCGAGTTGCGAAAACATGGGCGCTTCGAAGATGCGGGGGAACAGTTTCTGAAACGCCTCATTGTAAAAGTTAAGGAGCGCCGCCGCGCACATATAGATAATCGCCACTCCGATGAAGAGGAGGCTCGCCCGCATCCACCGCCTCGTTTTTTTGAAGCGCCCCCAGCCGAACGCCTCGACGGCTACCAGAAGCAGGAGAACCCAGAAAGCGGCGTAGTGGGGGGGTTGGATATCGAAGAAATACAGGACAAAGTGGAGTGCGAGCCAGATATAGCTGATCCAGAACCCGTTTCTCGGGTACAGGATCCTCAGCATGCCGATATACTCCCAGCAGGCAAGGAAGGACAGTACGATAATGAGAATATGGCCGGGACGGATGGGTCGGATGACGGCGGGCCACGCCGGCGAGATCGAAAAGGGGGAGGCGTTGATGACCCACCACGCAATCGGAATAGCCGGAATCACGAAGAGCAGCCGTTTTCCGATGTTCGGGAAGGTCATGACTCCTTGACCTTCCCGAACCGCCGTTCGCGCCGGTTGAAATCCTCGATCGCCCTCAGAAGTTCCGCTTTGTCGAAATCGGGCCACAGCACATCGGTGATGTACAATTCGGCGTAGGCGGCCTGCCAGAGCAGGAAATTTGAAATGCGCGAATCGCCGCCGGTACGGATGATGAGTTCAGGATCGGGAGTATCCTTTGTATAGAGATAGGCGCCGAAGACCTTTTCATCGAGATCGTCGAGAGACGAGGGATTTCTGATCGCTTCCTCGGCGACCCTTCGCGCCGCGGCGACGATTTCGGTCCTGCCGCCGTAGCTTACCGCCAGGGTGAGCGTGAGCCCGGTATTACCGGAGAGCCGTTTGATGCCGTCTTCAAGAGCGAGACGGGTTTTCGGCGGGAGTTTTGAAAGATCGCCGATCGCCCGGAGCCGCACATTGTTTTCGTGAAGGCTATCGATCTCGCGGCGCACCATTTCGACCAGAAGATCCATGAGCATGCGAACTTCCAGCCGCGGACGCTTCCAATTCTCGGTTGAAAAGGTGTAGATGGTAAGATATGAAATCCTGAGTTCGCCGCACGCGCGCACGATGGAACGCGCGGCATCGGTGCCCGCACGATGGCCGGCGGTACGGGGCAGTCCGCGCTTTTTTGCCCACCTGCCGTTGCCGTCCATGATGATGCCGATATGGCGGGGAATGTTCATAGGGGTCTTATTTCAAGCGGGCGTTTTTCGGCCCTTCGGGCAGCTGACATACCCGGTAAAAAACTCGTCACCGTATTACTATAGTGAATCAATAATTGAGCAAAAAATATACATCGTCCGCTGTGAATAGATTCCTTCAGCGTCATTATGACTCCGGCAATTAGCTTTTATTATATACAGTGAAAGGATAGCATGTTTTTTCCATAAAAAAACGTAGTCTCCTTAATCATAGGTAGTTGCCGGAGCGGCGACAGTGGAAACCTGCGGGCATGGTGCATGCCGAGAACGGCTTTTCAGATGTTGTAATCAATTTCATGGTCCGCTTTGCGCTGCTTGTCGACCAAATCCTGAAATGTCGTTTCATCAAAAATGTCGGCGATGGCAGATTGCGCCCGATGCCAGAGATTCTTGAAAACACAGACGCCTCGAAAAGGACAATGGCTGTTTTCCGGTTTTTTGAGGCAGTCGATCGATTCATCGGCACCTTCGATATAGCGAATAATTTCCCCCACCGAAATACTCGATGGCGAAACCGTCATTATATACCCCCCCTGATTTCCTCTCCGAGACTCAATATACCCACCGGTCCGTAATTTGCTTAGAATCTGTTCAAGAAAGCGGGGCGGGATATTCTGGGTTTCGGCGATTTCCGAAACAGTAGTCACACGATCAGCAGGGAAACGAATCGCCAATTCAAAGAGCCCACGGAGGGCATACTGACATTTTTGTGAGACGGCAAGTAGTGAAGACATATTCTTTCTTAAAAATAATTTAATCTCAACTAATATGGTAGGGATAATTAAATAATTCTTGACTTCCTTATTCCGTCAGTGTATATTAAACTAAGTTTATCGTTTTACTCAACTTTAATTCTAGGAGGCGGTTTATGGCAATTGCAAAAGATGTCACTCAGCTGATCGGAAAAACCCCGCTCGTCACCATCAATCGTTTGAATGTTGGCGGCAAGGCGATTGTTGCGGCAAAGCTGGAGTTTTTCAATCCCCTTTCCAGCGTGAAGGACCGTATCGGGTTGGCCATGATCGAAGCTGCCGAGAAAAAGGGAGTTCTCAACAAGAATTCGGTCATCATTGAGCCGACATCAGGAAATACGGGAATCGCCCTGGCATTTGTTGCGGCGGCAAGGGGTTACAAGCTCATCCTCACCATGCCGGAGACAATGAGTGTCGAACGACGAAAAATCCTTAAGGCGTTCGGCGCTGAACTTGTTCTTACCGAAGGCCCCAAAGGAATGAAAGGGGCGGTTGCCAAAGCCGAGGAACTTGCTGCCGCAACGCCGAATTCCTTCCTTCCGCAGCAATTCAAAAACCCTGCCAATCCGGCGATTCATCGCGCCACTACGGCCGAGGAGGTCTGGGCGGATACCGACGGCAAGGTCGATATTTTTATCAGCGGCGTTGGCACCGGCGGGACGATAACCGGCGTCGGCGAAGTGCTCAAGCAGCGCAGACCGGGTGTAAAGATCATTGCGGTGGAACCGGAAAAATCTCCGGTGCTGTCGGGCGGGCAACCCAGCCCGCATAAAATTCAGGGGATAGGCGCCGGGTTTGTGCCGGAAATTCTCAACCGCTCGGTACTTGACGAAATAATACAGGTCAAGGATGAAGATGCGGGAGCCATCGCACGCGCGGCGGCAAAGCAGGAAGGACTGCTGATCGGCATCTCTTCCGGAGCTGCGCTCTGGGCGGCATTGGAGGTCGCCAAACGGCCCGGGAATGAAGGGAAACTGATCGTTGTCATACTACCCGATACCGGCGAGCGTTATTTGAGTACCTGGTTGTTCGACGATCCGACGTGATTCAAGAAGTCGATCGAGGATCATTCAATGTAAATAATAATCGAAAAAATCATATCTCTTTTCAGAAAGGATCGACTGATGAGTCAGAAGAATTATCGCTTTGAAACGCTGGCGCTTCACGCGGGACAGCCCATTGACGCAACGCTCTCGCGGGGGGTGCCGGTTTACCGGACCAGCTCGTACGTATTCAAGAATACCGAGCATGCGGCCAATCTCTTCGCCCTCAAGGAGCTGGGCAACATCTATACGCGCCTCATGAATCCCACGACGGATATCCTTGAGCAGCGCGTAAGTCAACTTGAAGGCGGAGCCGCCTCGGTGGCCCTGGCATCCGGAACCGCGGCGATTTTCTACTCGATCATTACGCTCGCCGAATCGGGCGATGAGATTGTCTCCGCGAATAACCTCTATGGCGGTACCTATACGCAATTCGACGCCATTCTGCCAAAACTGGGAATCAAGGTCAAATTTGTCGACCCGAAGGATCCTCATAACTTTCAGAATGCAATTACCCCGAAAACAAAGGCTCTCTTCATAGAAACCATCGGCAACCCAGTGCTCGATTACACCGATGTCAAAGCTATCGCCGACATCGCGCATAAAAACGGTCTTCCGCTCATCGTCGATGCGACCTTCACGACGCCCTATCTGCTTCGCACGATCGATCTCGGGGCGGATATCGTCGTTAATTCATTAACGAAATGGCTTGGCGGCCACGGCTCCGCCATCGGCGGAATTCTTACCGATGCCGGCACGTTCAACTGGAAGCGCGGCAAGCATCCGCTTTTCACCGAGCCGGATGCCAACTACCACGGACTGCGCTGGGCCATCGATCTGCCCGCGCCTCTCGCGCCGATTGCCTTTGCCCTGCGCGTGCGAACGGTTCCGCTGCGCAATCTCGGCGCCGCCATCTCACCGGATAACTCCTGGATATTTATCCAAGGAATCGAAACGTTGCCGGTGCGTATTGTCAAACATTCGGAGAATGCGCTTAAAATCGCCGAGCATCTTAAAAAGCATCCAAAAGTCTCCTGGGTTCGCTATCCCGGATTGAAGGACGATCCGTCCTATGCATTGGCAAACAGGGACTTCAAAAACGGTTTCGGCGGCATGGTGGTCTTCGGCGTCAAGGGCGGCTACGACGCGGCAGTGAAGATCATCGATTCGATTCAGCTTTTCTCACATCTGGCGAATGTCGGGGACGCAAAGAGCCTGATCCTGCATCCGGCCAGCACCTCGCACAGCCAGCTCTCCCCGGCGCAGCAACTTGAAAGCGGCCTGACGCCGGATCTGATACGCCTGTCAATTGGGCTCGAACATCCCGATGATCTCATCGCGGCGCTCGATGAGGCATTGTCGCTTGCCTGATATCCCGCAATTTGGGAAGGAGCACGGCTCGATACTGTGCTCCTTACTATCGCGTTATCCGGATAAAAAAACATTGTTGCACCGCTGATGCGGAATAATCTCCTCCCATCAGGTTGATTGCATGACATGCATTATTTTCCATAAGCGGAATATTCCCGGGCGCGTATCGCCGCTCCCTCCGCTATGCCTGGAATAAAGAAGGAGCGCTTGGTGTCTCTTGGTGATAGGCCATATGTATCGGCATTTTTCGTCACGTTGCTGTTGCAGATACCGTCCGTGCGGATCATTTACAAATACTTGCCGCACCCGGGCATAACGGCGGTTTGTTTTCTAATTCTCTCCTTTACCTGCTACCGGGTGACGGTTTTCAGTCGTAATCAGAGGTTGCAAGCGGTATTGAGAAACCCTCTTTTTTCAGGCGGATTGCTGCTCCTTTTGCTCATCGCTTCATTTCTTGTGTATCCGCGCGCCCATGCACTGAAATCGGTCGGGCAAGGATCAACCGCCGATGATGCGCTACGAATTGCCGCTATTAACTTTTTTAACGGTAAAGGAATGTATTCTGCTCCCATAAATCAAACAACCCCCATAAGTCCCGGGCCCGGATGGGTTATCCTGAACAGCCTCTTCAGTTTGACCGGCCTCTTCCCGCTCATGACTTTCGCTTATCTAGTATTGTCTGCCGCGATCATTTTCCGACGCAGCTCCAGGGGAGTCGCGTCAGGGTCTCTGTTCATTGTCATTATGCTCTCATCGCCGATGCTCTGGTACTTGTCGGTCACCGGTTACGATATGCCGGGCATCGGGTGCAGTTTCGCCCTGTGCATTGCACTCACGCATGCGCTCTCAACCAAATGCGGGACAAAACGGTGGACTTCGGCGATCCTTTTGGGGCTTTGCATGGGTGCCTTTGCGGGGACAAGCAGAATGCTCTACACGTTTTTCCCCTTGTTACCGGCGTTGTTACTGTACAAATCATCCCGCAGGGAAGCGTTTGCTCTGGGGCTATCCGGGATTCTGGTCGCGCTCGGAATTGATTATCTCTTTTACATCGCGGACCCGCGCCACTTCCAACCGCTGCACATCGGGCACCGTGCTTACGCCGACACAGGCTTGTTGCCCCTTATGGTTGCCGGCGCGGCTGCCGGGATCATAACCGCCGGCCTCGCCTTCTGCAAGGTTACGGCCTCCCTGCGGTCGTGGTTTTTCTGGTCGGGGGTTTGTGTCCTCGTTCCTCACGGGTTAATTGCTTTAGGAGAATTATCCGCCTGCTCGTGGAACCTCGCCCACTGGGAAGGCGCGCATTACTATTTTCCGGCCGTTCCCCTCCTTGCCGCTGCAATTTCCATGACTGTGCTCAGCGCGGCCGCCCCGAACGCAGGGCCACCCGGAAGCTGATCCTGCACGTGCATCGCATTCTACGACGGTAATTTCTATAAAGATAGAACGGTCTCGCCAAGAACGCCGCATAGACCCTCCCTGACCATGCATGAATCGGGCGGGCAAATGATGTGCAGGCGAGTCACTTGCAGACTTCCCCAGTCCTTATTGAGCGCAAGAAAATACCGGGCAGCGGGGATACTCGTGCAGTGGCAAAAGGGCTGCATGATTGTCGCGCACTTTATATTTTTATGAACTATCTGGAACCGAACCCGAAGCCGATTGCCTTCACGTTTGAAAAGAGTTAATCTCCGTTTTACTTTTGAGGGAGAACTTCTCTTTTTGAATCGTGGAACG
>Ga0181518_10004800_pt1 | contig 11935 bp, 7 predicted proteins | sample PEATcosm2014_Bin_28_FD_119751 | JGI IMG/M metagenome (GOLD analysis project Ga0181518, IMG submission 119751) | Peatland microbial communities from MTU Mesocosm Facility, Houghton, MI, USA - PEATcosm2014_Bin01_60_metaG | ecosystem: Environmental > Terrestrial > Soil > Wetlands > Peat | place... | reverse complement strand
CTCGTCACCGACGATCCAGATCGGGTAGATCGGAACGTAGCCGCCGGGAGTGGCCGCGACGAACCAGATCAGGGGCAGACCCCGCCGCCAGGCGTTGCGGAGGGCGACGTTCTCGGGGTGCATCGGATCCTGCCCCCGGTACTTGTACCGGAGGAGCCCATCGGGTCCCTGGGCATCCTGGTAGGGAGGTTCCTGACCGGGTCTCGTGTAGCTGGTGCGGATGGACAGTGCGGCGTCGAGGTGCGCCGGCTTGCGGATCCCCCTCTGGGGGTCCATGAGCGGGATCCGGCGTCCCTCGAAGGTGAACTTGGCGAGATTGTCATAGCTGATCAGCTCGCGACCGGCGTGTCGCCAGTCGTCCAGCCATCTCATGGCGGCATCACGGAGTCGGTCCTCGTTGTCCAAGCGATCGCAGCATACGTCCCGACTATCCTGCTGGCCTGGGACGACGGTTCCGAGTCATCCCCTCTCGCCACCCCGTACGATCGTGGCGTGGAGGGTTGCCCGACCTGTGCTGCCGATGCGGAGTTCCTGCGGATCGCTAGGCGACCGGAGTACGAATCGACGACCCCCAGGATCCGTATCGTGGATCTCTTCGCAGGTGGCGGTGGCCTGTCCCTCGGGCTTGCCGAAGCTGCCCGTCGCATCGGCCGGGGAGTCTGGGTCAAGGCCGCCGTCGAGGTGGATCCTGATGCTGCCGACGTCTATTCGCTGAACTTCCCGAAGGCCGACGTTTACGAGGACGACGTGGCCGCGCTCTTCCCGGGCGCGCTCGGGCACCCACCACGGCGGGCCGAAGCAGAGTTCCGTGACGAGATCGGGCCGGTCGACCTCCTCCTCGCCGGTCCACCTTGCCAGGGCCACTCGGACCTTAACAACCACACACGGCGGACCGATCCCCGCAACGAGCTGTACGTCCGGGTCGCCCGGGCTGCCGAGGTCCTCCAGCCGCGGTGCGTCCTGGTCGAGAACGTCCCGACTGTCCGACGAGACGCGGGCGGGTCTGTGCCCATCACCGTCGACGCTCTACGGACGGCCGGGTACCAGGTCGCGACCACGATCATCGACCTCACCGATCTCGGTGTTCCCCAGCGCCGCCGCCGCCACATCCTCCTCGCGTCTCGAGACGAGCGAGTCGACCCGGAAACGATCCTTGAGACGAGGATCCCGTGCGAGGTTCACTCGATGCGCAACGTTCGTTGGGCGATCGACGACCTCGTCGACGTCAGCGCAACGGAGGGAATCGATTCACCCACGGTCGCGACGACGGAGAACCAGCGGCGTATGAAATGGCTGATCGACAACGATCGCTACAACCTGCCGAACAAGATGCGCCCGCAGTGCCACCACGACGATCACACCTATCTCTCGATGTACGGCCGGCTCGACTGGGACGCGCCCGCTCAGACGATCACAACCGGGTACGGCTCGATGGGCCAGGGGCGTTACGTGCACCCATCACGGCCGCGAACGATCACCCCGCACGAGGCAGCGCGCCTGCAGACGATCCCTGACTTCTTCGAGTTCGGTCAGAACACACCGCGCAAGACTTGGGCGCACGTCATCGGCAACGCCGTCCCGCCGCTGCTCGGCGTCCACATCGGTCAGCCGCTCCTCACGGCGATGGTGACGCCCGTGCGGAGGTCCAGGTCGAACGGCGCCGAGCGCCGACGAGCCGGCGTCCCCCCTGCATCGAGCGAGGTCATCCGCAAGCGGATGTCGACGACTCGTCGACGAGACACCAAACCGGAACTCGCACTGCGTGCCGAGCTGGACCGGCTCGACCTCGACTACGAGGTCGATCAATCCGTGGATGGGACGAGACGCCGAGCCGACATCGTCTTCCCGCCGTCGAAGGTCGCCGTGTACGTCGACGGCTGCTACTGGCACGGCTGCCCGGACCACGGGACGATGCCGAAGGCGAACCGGGAGTGGTGGGAGGCCAAGCTCGCCGCCAACCGTGCCCGCGACGCCGACACCGACTCGACCCTGACCGCCGCTGGATGGGCCGTGTTCCGGTTCTGGGAGCACGAGGACCCGGTGTCAGCGGCCGACCAGGTCGCCCGAGCGGTCCGCCACCTGGGGGCCCGGGCGAACGGCCGCTCGACCGCCCCGAGCCGGGTCAAGGCCTCCGCCTCGCGGTCACACGTCGCTCGGTAGCAACTCCGTCACCACCTGCGACGCTGTCACAGACATCGGCAAGAATGTCCAGCGTGCAGGGCACGGAGACGGCCGGTCCGGTCAAGCCCTGGGACGCGGTCCTCCTCGAGGACCAGGACCCGGCGAGCCTCGTGGCGATCGCTCGCGACCGCCGGTTGGTCCTGGAGGGCCGCTTCGGACCCCAGTTCGTGGACCTCTGCTGGGTGGACGAGGTGGCCCTGTCGCTCATCGAGCGGGCCGTGGCCGGTGGCACCAGCCTCGACCTCGTCTACCCGGCGCCGGCCGGACAGGTCGCCGTCCTGCTCGCGGCCCAACTCCTCCTGTACCGATTCGTCCGCCGTGTCCCTTCGTCGGCGTTGGGCGTCGTCACAGCCGACACGACGATGGCGGCCCGCACCTGGGACGCCCTGCGGATCGCCACGGTGGGCGCGAGGGAACCACTGACCGAGGTCTTCCCCTGTTTCCGGGCCGGTCCGGACGGATCGAGTCCCACCGGCGGACGTCACATCCAGGGACTGATCGTCGGTCAACGGTGCGATCGGTGGCCCGTGGACTTCCTAGTGGTCGACCACCTCGCGGGGCCTGTCGTCGTGGACAGCGACCAGCCGGCCATCGAGGTGTTCTCCGATCCGCTCGATCCCGCCCTTCGCCGAGCCGAGGAGGATGGCCGACTGATCTGGGGTTGGTCCGAGGGCGACCTCGCACGATGGAACCAGGAGCTGGAGGTCCGTCACGAGCACACCATCTCCTTCTCGGTCGCATCCGACCGCATCGAGGCGATGGCGCACGGGACCGATGTCACGATCACCGTCGCTCGTCACCCCGAAGCCGAGGGTGCGATCGCCCGGGTCCACGAGGATCTCCGCCTCCTGCGGATGCTGTTCCCGCACCGCACGAATCGTCACTTCGAACGAGGGATGTCGGCGGCCTGGCACCACCTCGCGACGCTGATCTCCCTCCCGTGTACACCGAGCCAGTTCGACCGTTTCGCCGGGGTTCCCCCGTGGGCCGCTCGGGCGACCATGACGTTCGCATCTGAATTGTCGGCGTGGGCGGGGACTCTCACGGGGGAGCAGGCGGAGTACTCGTCCATCCTGGCGAGCGACATCGCTGATCTCCGTGCCGCACTCGATCGGGGAAACCCTTTCGAGGAAGCACTCACCGGAGCCATGCGCAGCGGCGTGAAGACGTTGGTCGTCACACGCACGCGGACCGCATCACGCGCCATGCTCGCTGCGCTCGGTGGGGATCCTGATGACGACGAGATAGGGAACCTGACGCTGTGCCCGATGGGTCGCCTCCACCGGGTGGGAACGTGGTTTCACGTCCTGATGATCGGTGAGCCCTCGCCGTGGGACTGGCACCGTCTGCTCTCCGGGTTGTCGGAGAATCTGGAGATCCTCACGCTCGGCTCGCAGTCGGCGACCGGCTGTGCAAGGAAGGTTGACGAGGTGCGCAGTGCGCGAGACCACTGGGGTAGCAACGAGGTGCGTGGTCGCACCTGGCACGAACTCCTCCGCTGCGATCCCCCGCCAGCGCCACGTCGATCCGATCCGCCCTCATCGAGCATCCTCACCGTCGATGGAGCGGAGTTCGTCCCTGAGCCGGACCCGTTCGAGTCCTTCACCTCCCTCTTCGAGCTCGACCCGCTGGACCTCGGTGGGGAGGGACCGCGTGACGGCATAGCTCGGCGGACCGACGACGGGGATTGGGCCGCTGAGGTGACCGCGGTAGCGGTACTCACTGACCACGGACAGGTCCTGCTCGAATCAGGTCGGCAGGTCGAGGTCCGCGTTGGGCCGAAGATCGTTGACCGCACGCCCGAACTGCTCGAGGCCGGTGACGTCCTGCTCATCGGGAGGCACGCCGGACGAGTCGGTCTGATCGAAGCCCTGGAGGAGCACCTCGCCGATCGCCCCGATCTCCTCGCCGCTCGGCTCCTCATCGACCAGTACCACGAACTCGTGCGCACGCGGTTCATCGAGTCCGGGATCACGATCGCCGAGCTGCATCGCCGCATGGCCGCCAAGGGGTGCGACAAGACCTCCTTCGCCGTGCGGAGCTGGGTCACCGAGGGCGGGATCATGGCTCCCCGCGACCGCACCGACCTCGAATCCCTCAACGACGTCCTCGAACTTTCCATGTCGGATCAGCGGCTGTCCGAGCTGTTCGCTGGTGTCCAGCGTCGGCGCAACTTCCGTCGGGCCGCGGGCCGGGCGTTGGCCGAGGCAGCGCGTAGCTCCACTGTTGCCGGTGACCAGCGCCGCATCGACGACGAGACCGGTCTCTCGATCGCCGATCTCCGCGACGCCGTCATCGAGGCCACCGTGATCTCCACCGAACCGTGCGACAATCCGATGCCTCTCACCCTCATCGGCCGAATGGAGCAGCCATGACCGACCGCCTCACCTCGGAGAATACGACGGCGTTCGTCGAATGGATGCTTGACCAGGTGGTCGCAAACGCCCGGGGGGACGACATGGCGACCCTCTCCGTGAAGCCCGACGGCCGCCTGTGGTTGGGGCGCCTGGCTCCCGAGATCGTGGTCCAGAACAGCCGGCTCGGCGAGCGAAGCGAGCGGTTGGAGCCGTGTGAGGCCGGTGTTCGCGTCCGTCCCACGGCCCTCGACGGCCGGAGCATGCGCTGCACCGGGCGTCTCGTCGTCTGGCAGGAGTACGACGGTGGTCCAGGCCCGGACGACCCGAAGTGGCGCAAGTCCGAGCCCGTCGAGGTCGAAGCCATCCTGCAGGCACCGACGGCCATCGGCGGCACAACGGTGGCGGGTCAGGCCGAGTTCGCCACGGCCCTCGCAGCGGTCGGCGCGAGCGGCATGGCGTGCGAGTTTCACGCCGAGGCCGAGCTGGGCAAGGACGGTCCCGAACTGGTCGTGACCCTGGTCAATGTGTCACCTGAGGAACTCACCGGGTGGGACACCAACGTCTACCAGGCGAGCCTCGAGGTCTATGTGGGTGCGACCGAACCCTTTGTCCTGGACAACCTGCCCGACTCGTTCCGCTACGACCGGTCCGTCGCCGCGTACGGGGTTAACGGCGGCGTCGAGCGCGTGTCGGACACCGTCTTCCGCACGACCGACGTGGCGGTGAACGACCAGCGACGCCCCGAGTACTGGGATGAGGAGATCGGGCCGGTTCCGAACATCACGTTCACCACGCTCGCCAACGATCCACTGCCCCCGCTGAGCGAACTTGTCGAGGCAGCGGACCGCTGGGGCGCTGCCAACTGGTCGGATGCCGCCCTCGATCGCCGCGCCCGTGACGAGCATTGGGACGACGGAATGCGCGATCAGGCCCGAGAGGAAGCGGCGAAGTTCTTCGAGGAAGTTGAGCGCATGCATGCGGGTCTCCACCTGCTCGAAGGCGACGAACGGATCCGGCGGGCGTTCCAGCTGGCGAACCGCTCCTTCGAACGAGCGGTATCGGTGCGCCACACGCGCTGGCGGCCGTTTCAGCTCGGGTTCGTACTCGCCAACCTCGTGTCGATCGTCGATGAGGCACCCGGCGGAGAACGCCAGGTCGTCGACACGTTGTGGTTCGCCACCGGTGGCGGAAAGACCGAGACGTACCTCCTGTATGTCCTGACCGCCGCCTTCCACGACCGGCTCCGTGGCAAGCGCGAGGGCATCACTTCGTGGGGGCGCTTCCCGCTGCGCATGCTCTCGCTCCAGCAGACACAGCGGTTCGCCGATGTGTTGGGCGCGGCCGAGCTGGTCCGTCGTGACGAAGCAGTTGGCGGACGCGAGTTCTCGCTCGGCTTCCTCGTGGGGAACAACGGGACACCCAACCGTGTGCCGACACACCAGCAGATGCGTGCCGGCGACCCCGACCCGAACGACCCCGACATGCCGGCACGTTTCCAGGTCCTGTTGCGTTGCCCGTTCTGCGCATCGGAACAGCTCCAGATGCGCTTCGATCCACAGCGTTGGACGCTCGACCACGTGTGCACTGCCCAGGACTGCCCGTGGGGTGGGCGTCCCTTGCCGATGCGGATCGTGGACGAGGAAATCTACCGCTCCCTCCCGACCGTCGTCCTCGGGACGCTGGACAAGGCGGCGAGCATCTCCATGCAGGCAGCGATGCGCGGCTTCTACGGCCCACCGTTCGGCCGGTGCCCTCAACAGGGTCACGGCTTCACATATGCCCCACGCAGCAGGACACCCACCGGCTGCCTGTTCCCCGGGTGCAACGCCACGCCGTCCGCTCTCGGCCAAGATGCCGCCCTCTATCCACCAACCATCCGAATGCAGGACGAACTACACCTCCTGCGCGACAGCCTCGGGGCAATCGATGCACACTACGAGGCGCTCCTCGACGGACTCCAGACGTCGTACAACTCGTGGCCGAAAATCATTGCGTCCTCGGCGACACTGGCTGGCCACGACGACCAAGTGCGCGTCCTCTATCGGAAGCGCGGGCGGACCTTTCCGCTGCCGGGACCCCAAGTCGGACATTCCTTCTGGTCCCGTGAAACCGACCAGCTCGCCCGCAAGTTCGCCGGACTCGCCCCACGTGGGGTGACGTTGGAGTACGCCACCGATCAGCTGACCGAGGCACTCCAGCGCGTCATCCGTCGAGCCGTCGACACGCCAGACGACGTTGCCCGTGAGATCGGGGTCGACCCGGCGGCCATCCCCCAACTCGTCCTGATGTACGGGGTCGATGTCGTCTACGGGTCGACCCTCAAGGACGTCGAGGCGGTCGCTCGGTCGTTCGACTCGCAGATCCGACTCGACCGTGTGAACGCGTCGACCCTCACCGGGCGGACTCCGCTTGACGAGGTGCGTACGACGTTGGCTCGGCTCACCCATCCCGAGGACGACTTCTACGATCGGGTCCACCTGGTCGCGGCATCGTCGATGTTGTCGCACGGGGTGGATATCGATCGCCTCAACGTGATGGTGATGCTGGGACTGCCGCTGGCCACGGCCGAGTTCATCCAGACCACGTCCCGTGTCGGCCGTACACACCCCGGCCTGGTTATCGTCCTGCACAAGATCGGTCGCGAGCGCGACGCCGCCGTGTACCGGACGTTCCCAGCGTTCGTCGCCCATGCTGACCGGCTCATCGACCCCATCCCCATCACCGCCAAGAGTCGGCGGGTGCTGGAGCTGACGTTCGCCGGCCTCGAACAGGGTCGCCTGTACGGCGTCCATGAACCCGCTGCGATCGCGGCTCAGTTGAAACAGTTGACGACCCCTGCCGCTGTGCGTCGGGCCTTCGGCCGCCTCCCGGTCCAGGAAACCGACGAACTCGACACCCTCGTGGACATGCTGGATTTCAATGGCCCGCTCGACGAGAACCTGCGCCAGGACCTGACGTCCTACCTTCGTGAATTCTTCCGTGCGCTGAACGACCCAGCGACGAACGCCCAGTGGGTCGACGACCTCTTCCCGACGGGAAAGCCGATGCTGTCGCTGCGTGACGTCGAGGAGCAGGCGCCTGTCTTCGATCGGGGGGCTCGGCGGTGAGGGTCGAGCGGGGTGCCTCACAGATCCTGTTCGGCCTGCTCCCCGGGCAGACCGCAGACCTCGAGGGCCGCATCTGGCGTGTCGCCAACTGGGCCGACCCTGTGGCAATGGCGTTGGACCAGGACAGTGTCCGACAGGCGTTGATCGGTGCGGCAGCGCCCTGGGCGCAACGCAACAACGACGACGGATTCACGAACGACCTCCGTGCTCGCGCCAACGTCGAGATCGTCGGGTTGAACATGGACCGCGGCGTCGTCATGGAGCCGTTCCCACAACAGTGGCGGTGCAAGACGTGCGGGAGGCTCACGCGATCCCGTACGGACCGGTGCCCCTGCGGTGGCACAACTCGTGCACAGATGCAGTTCGTCGCGTACCACACGTGCGGAGCGGCACGGGAGCCGTATCCCCCACGTCCTTGCCCTGCGCACAACGAGATCGCCGTTCGGCTCCCGGGCACAGCGACGGCTCGTGAACTCCGCTTCTTCTGCCCGGTGTGCAACAACACTCTCTCGGACGGATTCCCCTTCCAGGCGTGTGACTGCGGAGGCGGGGCAATGAGTCTCACCGTCCACCGAGCCGCAGTCGTCTATTCACCGCACTTCGCCGTGCTCGTCAACCCTCCGGATCCGGCAGTCGCAGCGCGCCTCCGTGCTGGCGGTGGTGGGGCACGAGCACTCGAATGGGTGCTCAGCGGCATGGAATCCGACGACCCCGCAGCCGGTCGTCAGACGGTCGCTGGCCTCATCGACCAACTGTGCCTCAGTGGGATCTCCGAGGAAACAGCGCGAGAACTCGCACGACAGGCCCGGGACCGCGGCGAGGTCGACGACGGTGGCGGGGCGGTCGTCCAGCTCCCCGATGCCTCCCGCGAGCGGATCCACGACGAGGCCTTGAGCCTCGCCTCTGCAGTAACGGGCGGCCGCGTCCGTGTCGCCGACATGATCGCGGGCACGACACCGCCGCTGCGCACGCTGTACGAGGGTGCATACCTCGACGCGATGCGCACCGCTCACCTGGAGAGCGTCGACCTCCTCTCGAACTTTCCTGTTGCGACGCTCGCATTCGGGTACACCCGAGGTGACATGGACCCGGGAGCCGCTCGTTTGGTCCCGTTTCGCGACCGCGGGCACCTGCGGGCATACGGATCGCTGACCAGGACCGAGGCGCTGCTCTTCCGCCTCGACCCACTCGTCGTCCACCGGTACCTGGTCGACCTCGGACATCCTCTTCCCGCAGCCACGGACCGACGTAGTGCACGACTCGCCCTCCTCCAGAACGTCGACCTGCCGTTCCCCGTGCAGGAACAGTTCCAGCCGTTGGGAGGCGACCTCATCACGCTGCTGCACTCCTACGCACACCGCTCGATCCGGCGACTGGCGTCGTTCGCCGGCATCGAGCGAGACGGTCTCGCTGAGTATCTCCTCCCTCACCACCTCGCGTTCGTCATCTATGCCGCGTCCCGCGGCGATTTCGTCCTCGGTGGTCTGCAAGCGGTCTTCGAGATGTCGCTGGACCGCTTCCTGGACGACGTCGTAACTGGGGAATCGCGGTGCGCGCTCGATCCGGGCTGCCGTGCTGGCGGCGGAGCGTGCATGGCTTGTATCCACCTCGGTGAACCTTCGTGTCGTTGGTTCAACCGCTTCCTCGATCGCTCGTGTCTCTTCGGCCAGAATGGTTTCCTGCGTCGGGCCGATTGATGGACGATGCAGAACTCGTCGCAGGAGTCCTGATCGACGCACCGGATCCTGTGGTCGCCGGACAGCAGCTCGCCGCCGTCCTCATGGACAGACCAGTTGCAACGGCAACGACATTCGATGACCATCTCATCCAGGTGTTACGCCGACGTCTCGGGTCGGATCAAGCTCGGATCGATCGCGCCTGCGAGCGGGGAGCGGCGTGGGTACTCGGCCGTCGGTCGGTGCCCGAGGGGGAGCAGTGGGAATTGGTCGCATCGCTCCCCACTGGGATGGCTCTCCCGGTGGGACTACGCCGGACCACGGGCGAGACGTTGGTGCAGTTGGTCACGGGGGCAACCCGCCGGATCCGCATGGTGTCTCCCTTCATGGACCGACCAGGGCTCTCGTTCCTCGGTGACACCTTGGCGGCCGCGACCGTCAGGGGCGTCGTGCTCGAGGTACTGCTCCCCACACGATCCACGCATGCCGATGAGGCACTCGCCGATCTTCGGGAGACCATTGAGCGCGGCGGGGACATCCGCAACTTCCAGGTCTCCCGTCTCCGGGACGACGCCCCGTGGGCTCACCTGAAGGTCCTCGCGGTCGATTCGATCGCCGCGTACATCGGGAGTGCCAACGTGACCGGGGCGGGCATGGCAGGGTCGAACCTCGAACTCGGCGTCCTGGTCCGGGGACCGACGGTGGCTGTGGTGGGGCGGGTGCTGGACCTGTTTCGCCAGGTGTGACCTCGGCGGCGGTCATGGGTGCCATCGGCGGCGGTGGCGGGTGACGCTGCGCCCGAGGTGCAGGACCAGCATCAAGCCTGCGTGGGTGACAAGGGGGAGGTGGAACACCGCCAGGACGATCCCCTCGGCGATGGTGACGAGGACCCGGCGATGCGTCGGGAGCCGGTGCCGGCCGACGAGCGGGCGGCGAGGTGTGGGGGGAGTGGTGGTGGCCATCGGTGGCCCTCCTGAACTGGATGCGATACATCCGCCCAGGCGGCCGGGTCGGTCGGAAGCCCCTCGGTCACGAGGCTCGTCTTGGGCTTCCACCGGTTGATCGGGGTCGCCACCATCGGATGACGCAGCCCACTAGGAGGGTTGGTGCTACCAACTCCACCCGAGCTCAGCCAGTCGGAGCTGCCCTCCGCCAGAGATGCCCCGGTACACGCCGTCGACACCACCACGCCGTGAAACCGTCCACGCGGTGACGTCGGGCCGATCCCTTGGCCGATTGGTGCCGATGTCAACGGCACGTCTTCGGAGCCTCACTTCCCCCGTTTCGGCTGATCCGTCTTCTGCGGCAGGCCATCCTCCAAGAGTGGCGAGCACGCCCTGCCTAGGTGGTTCCTCCGACGATGGTCTGGCGAAGGTCCATTCACCTATGAAGTCAATGGCGAACTGATCACTAACCGACATGGAGCACCCAGGACGGCGGACCACCTTCCGCCAGTCCTTCCACCAGTCTGTGATCTCACGACCAGTCCGATTAACTGCAATGGCACCCTGAACCGACTGTACGAAGTGCCAGATAGGCCCGTGGTGGAGGCGGTCATCGATCGAAGCGAGGTCCTCGATTCACCGGCCCAGGTGACTGACTTTGCAAGATGGTGGGTGAAGACGATCCTCCTCCTCCAACATCCGGCTTGCCGCAATGCGTTCCCGGGAGTCGAACGTCCAGCATGGGACCTGCCCGTGTCGGTGTATGAGGATCTCATCAAGGGCCACGTGCCATTTGATATCTCGCTGTGGCTGGCCATGTTCGACGACGTGCATGGAAGCGAACAGCTTCCTGGCACGATGCGGATTTATCTCCCTACGACTTTCAATCCAGAAGCCGGAGGTGGAAAGCCAGCAACCCTGCTGACAGGTTTTCGACAGGTGGGCACCCGAACCTTGCAGATTCAGACGGTCGTTCATCCGCTGTATGACTTCGAGCACCCTTTCGAGCACGCTGGCTTGGCCACTCGAATCTGGCCCGAACCGCCTGAGCACTTGGATATCAGTGACCTTCCGATCTTGGGCGCAGAGGGACGTCGCCAACTTGGCGCGCTGTTCGTTGATGGCGGATTTGGCATCAACCTGCCAGTGGGTGGATGGCGTGATTATGTCGAGGCAGTGCCTGACGGCGGTTCTTTAGCGCCCGCGGTCCTGGTAGCACCCCCAGCGAGTGATCGGAGCTGAGAACGCAGAGACGACAGCGCGGTCAACCTGGGGCTGGTCATTCCTGAGGGCACTTTCGTGCGCGAGGTGTATCCGAGAAGGTCTCCCTAGCCTTGCTGGGCAGCGTCCAGTTCCTCGCGGATCCTCCGACCCGCTGCTTCGAACCGCTCTTCGTACCAGTGGCTGATTGCTCGAAAGATCTCAACGTCGACCCCACGAGGTTCGAGGATCACGGCCGTAAACTGAGCTGTCAAGCCGATCGCCCCTTCAGCCGCCATGGTCATACGGTGCTCTTCTTCAGGGTGGGCGCTCATCACGGATGCAAATAGTTTGCCCCTCGATACGTAAGTGTTCAGGAGCCAGTAGCTCGGGTGCGCGGCGAAGCTCGACAGCGATCGGTAGAGAACGTTGTATGCGGCGTCCCAATTGCCATGTGGAAGGCCTGCCCT
>Ga0181518_10004798_pt1 | contig 11937 bp, 12 predicted proteins | sample PEATcosm2014_Bin_28_FD_119751 | JGI IMG/M metagenome (GOLD analysis project Ga0181518, IMG submission 119751) | Peatland microbial communities from MTU Mesocosm Facility, Houghton, MI, USA - PEATcosm2014_Bin01_60_metaG | ecosystem: Environmental > Terrestrial > Soil > Wetlands > Peat | place... | reverse complement strand
GCGGGCACCAGCCGTTTCAGGAGCAGCCAAAGCGCTTCAACGAGCTGGCGGCGGAGTTCTTCGCCGCCGCCGGCAGCCGCGTCCGGGCGGTCACCGCGTGACAGCGCGGGCATTGGTGCTTCAGCATCAGCACAACGCCCCGCCGGCGCTGGTCGCCGACTGGGGGTGCCGGCGCGACATCGAGCTGGTCGTCGTCCGGGCCGACCGCTGCCCCGCGCTTCCCGAGCCGGCAGGCTTTCAGTTCGCGTTCGCACTCGGCAGCGACCACGGCGCCGGTGCAGGCAACCCGCCGTGGGTGATCCGCGAGCTCGCCTGGCTGCGACTCGCTCACCGGCGGTCGTTGCCGGTGCTCGGCATCTGCTTCGGCGCGCAGGCGCTCGCCGTCGCGCTGGGCGGGGAGGTGCGTCGCGCCGCGCGCCCCGAGGTCGGCTGGGTCTCGGTGCAGACCGACGATCGGGACATGGTCGGCGAGGGCCCGTGGTTTGCCTGGCACGAGGATGTGATCCAGCTGCCCGACGTGGCGACGGAGATCGCCCGCAACGACTTCGGGACCCAGGCGTTCATGGCCGGCGCGAACCTGGGTGTCCAGTTTCACCCCGAGGTCACCGCGGACGTGACGGCGGTCTGGGCGGCCAGGCCGCGAGGGGTTCGCCAGCTGGCGGTCGCCGGGCTGAACCTGGAGCGACTCATCCACCAAGGTCGCGACAACGGGCCGCGAGCCCGCGACGCCGCCTTCCGCCTGTTCGACGCCTTCGCGTCGCGCGCGGCATCCCCTATCCAGCATCCGAACACGGCAGGAGAGACATCGTGAGCATCATCGACGCCGACCGATCGACTAACAGCGCCTCGGGCAGGCCGACCGGGCGTGCTCAGCTGGAGCGTGCCCTGGCGCGTCGCGAGCTTCGCGAGGTGGAGATCCTGTGGTCTGACCACCAAGGGCACGCGCGCGGCAAGCGGATCGCCGCCGAGGGGTTCCTGGAGCGCGCTGCAGGTCAGGGCTTCGCGTTCTGCGACGCCGCGCTGTGCTGGGACGTCGCCGGCGACGTCAAGGATGGACTGCGGTTCTCGGGCTGGGAGACGGGGTTCCCGGATCTGTTCGCCGTGCCCGATCTCGACAGCTACCGGCCCGTCCCGTGGCGGCCGGGGGTGGGCCAGGTCGTCTGTGACCTCGTCGGCCACGATCGCGCGTTCGTGCGCACAGCGCCGCGGACCGTGCTGCGTCGCGTGCTCGACCGGCTGGCGCGGCTCGGCTATGAGGCGCAGGTGGGGATCGAGATCGAGTTCCACCTGCTCAAGAGCGACGGTACGCCGTTCACCGACGGGGTCCAGGCGTATTCGTTGCAGAAGGCCGCTGAGCTCGAGCCGTTGCTCGACGGGATCGTCACTGGTCTGACCGGCTTTGTCGATCTGGAGGGCGCGAATACCGAGTACGGGCCCGCGCAGGCGGAGGTCAACCTCCGCCACCGTCCGGCGCTGGACGCGGCCGCGCAGGCGGCGCGGCTGAAGTACGGCGCCCGTGAGCTCGCGCGTCGCGCGGGCGGGTTGGCGACGTTCATGGCCAAGCCCTTCGCCGACCAGGCGGGCAATTCGATGCACCTGCACATCTCGTTGTGGCGCGACGGCGGGCCGGCGTTCGCGCCCGACGGCCATGCCGAGAACGACCTGCATCGGCGCGCGATCGCCGGCCTGGTCGAGCACCTGCCGGGGATCGTTCTGTACGGCTCGCCGACGGTCAACTCCTATAAGCGCTTCACGCCGCTGTCGTTCGCGCCATCCACGCGCACGTGGGGCCACGACAACCGCACGGTGGCGATCCGCTCGCTGGTGGAGTCGCCGGCGGCAACGCGGATCGAGGTGCGCACCGGCGCCGCCGACGCCGAGCCTCATTGGGCCACGGCGGCGGCACTGGCCGCGATCGTCGCCGGGCTCGAGGCCGAGTCCGCCGATCCCGGCGACCCGGGCGAGGGGAACCTGTACACCGCCGGCGAGCCGCTGCCCTCGAACCTGGCCGAGGGCACCGCGGCGGCGCGTGCCGACGCGGCGATCGCCGAGATCCTCGGCGAGGACGCCGTTCACGACTACACCAAGCTGGCGGAGTACGAGTGGCAGGCGTTTCTCGGCGCAGTGAGCGAATGGGACCGCGAGCGCTACCTCACCTCGATCTGATGGCCACGTCCACGCGCCTGAGATCCCGTCCGCCGACCAACGAGGCGGCGCTGCGACGCGCCGCGACCTTCCCGGCACTGCGCGCGATCTTCACCCGGCGCTCGCGCCGGTTCGCGCTCGGCGCGCAGCTCACCGGTTCGCTTGCCTATCGCTCGGACGCCGAACCGGTGGCGCTGTCGGAGGCCGAGGAGGCGATCCTGGTCGCCGCCGCGACGGGCATCACCGGCGTCGCGCGCGACGATTGGCCGTTCACCGACGAGCACGGCGAGCGGACCGGCGCCGACAAGCTCGGCAGCTTCACCGGTCGCAGCTATCCGAGCCCGCTGGCCACGCACGGAACCGAGTTGTTCTGGACCAACGACGAGGGAGTGTTCGCGCTTCCCCAGCGTGACGTTGCGCCCGAGCGCTACATCCAGCTGACGCGCCATGAGCAGCGCCACGAGCTCTACCGTCGCGCCATCAAGCTCGGTGACGGACGGCTCGATGTCCCGAGGCGCACGCCGAACCTGTTCGCGATCAACCACTGGATCGCCAACGCGCCGGGGACGACGCTGTTCATGCCCGTCTCCGACGTCACCCGGCAGTGCATCACGGCGATGCTCCTGTACTTCGACGAACCCCACCGGTACTACATCCACGACCCGCGGCTGGCCGGGGACCCCCTGCGCCCGCTAGTGCGCGCCGGATGGTTCGACGACTCGCACGGGGTCGATCTGTGGGACTTCGAGCGCTGGCAGATGGTCGACATCAACGGGGTGGAGCAGGGACTCCGAACACGCGCCGCTCGGAGCGGGCGAGCTCGTCCCGGTCGGCCTACCCGGCCTGTTCGAGGGTGCGCTGCCACCGTTTCACGCCTCGATGGCCGATGCGGTCGACGCCGTGCTGGATCGTCGTTGGGGGCCCACGGGCTTCTTCGCGGCGCCCGCTGAGCATCGGCTGCCGTGGCGCGATGCAACCCCGGTGGCCGGCGTCCCGCGTCCATCGCCGGAAGCGGTCGAGGCGACCAAGCTCCTGTGCACGTACATCTGGGAGACCTACGGCCGCTTCCCGGCGACGATCGATCCCTTCCTGATGACGATCTGGTACCAGGCGCAACACCTCGACGTGGGCTTCTACGACACCTATTACCCAGGCGAGGCGGTGCCCGACCACGTCCGCAACCACATGCACCTCTGGCACGGAGAGCAAGCATGAGCACTGCCGACGACGATCGGACGGGCGTCTCAGAGCGGGAGCCCGACAGCCCCGATGCGCTGCGCCGGGCTCGGGTGACGACCTCGAGGACGCCGCCTGCGAGGTGTTCACGTGGCTGCTTGTGCAGGAGCTGGTCGCCCACCACGTCCCGTCGTCATGGCTACCGCGGATCAACCCGGCGTTTCTGGAGGTGAAGCTGTTTCTGTCGGGCAAGGTGATGGACGAGGCCCGCCACGCCGAGGTGTGCGTCAAGCGGCTGTGGCTCAACGGGCACGGCCCCTCGGTCACGGGTCCGGCCAGCGATCAGGTTCTCGCCCCACTCACGCAGCTGCAGGACTATGAGCAGGCGTCGCTGCTGGTCGACGTGCTCGGCGAGGGGCAGATCCTCGACGTGTTCAAGATCGTCTACGACCTCGCTCCCGACGAGGCGACCCGGCGGATCGTGCTGCTGTCTCGCCGTGACGAGGCCAGACATGTCTCCTACGGCGTCGCCCGGCTGCGTCACCGGATCGAGACCGCGCGCGACCCGGACGCCGTCGGCCGCCAGGTCGTGCAGTGGATCGCCGACCGCATCGAAGTCTCCGACGAGTTCTTCGTCCTGCCCGAGAGCGTGCAGCGCGCGCTCGGGGTGCTCGGCCAGGAGGTGGGCATCGATGGGCGCGCGCGCGCCCGTGAGTTTCCCCGCGAGGCCAACCGGTTTCGCGCCGGGCGGCTGGAGGCTGCCGGACTGCCGCCGGACGCGCAGCAACGCATCCGGCAGCTGCTGCGTCGCGCGGGCTAGTCTAGCTAGCGCTAGCTAGCTAGCTACGGTCAACCTGGGTTGGGGGCGTGGCTCCTGAGTGCTTTGACCGTGGCTTCGGTGTCGATCACGTCGGCGATGCCGCCCGCCAGTGAGGTGGCGATCACGCGGCGAGCATCGGCGTGGGGTACGGCGCCGAACCCGGCGTCGGGTAGGTCGGGCCCGGCGTTGGCGTCGACGACGAACACCATCCGGTAATCGAGGTCGTGACCGTGGCGGGTCGTCGTCACCGAGCAGTACTGGGTCATCAGGCCGGCGATGATCAGCGTGTCGACACCTGAGGTCTTGAGGATCGACTCGAGCCGGGTGTTGACGAACGCGCTGTACCGGGTCTTGTCGACGATCGGCTCGCCGGCGCCAGGCACCAGCTCGGGAACGATCTCGACGCCCTTCGTGCCCTCCGTGAACGAGGGCGCGTCGCTGAAGTCGCCCATGCGCCCGGCGTCGCCGCCGTCCGCGGCATTGACGTGGCGGATGAAGATCACCTGGGTGCCGCTGTCCCGGGCCGCGCCCAGGAGGCGTTGGAGGTTGGCGAGGATCTCGCTCGCGTGTGGCGTGAAGAGCGCGCCGTCGGCGTCGAAGTACTCGCGCTGGGCGTCGATCATGAGCAGGGCGGTGCGCTTGGGCGCGAGTTCATAGACCATCACGCGTCATCCTTTCTGTGGCCGTAGTGGTGCCGTTCGGGTGACGCCAGGCCGGGGGGATGGCGCCGCTGATCTGCGCGGGCACCTGAGCGAGCCGGGTACGTTGCCAATCCTGGCGCAGCAGTGCGTAGACAGCGACGTCGTGGGGTTGGTCGTCGTGGCGGTGAAACGCGCGCAGCACGCCCTCCTGGCGAAAGCCAAGTCGCTCGAGCGCCTTTCGGGAGCGTGGGTTGTCGAGGTCTGCATAGGCACCGAGACGCTCGAGGTCAAGCGGTCCGAACGCGAGCTGGGCGATCAGCCCCTTAACCTCGCGGTTGGCGCCGGTTCCCCAGTGGCGTCGTCCGAGCCATGTTCCCACGACGGCGCGGCGGTCGCGAAGGTTGAGCTCGGACAGCAGCGTGATGCCGATCGCCTGATCGTCTCGGTCGGCGATCGCGAGCTCGAGCGCGATTGCGCGCGCGCGGCGCTCGGGAAGCGTTGCCAGCCAGGCCTCGGCCTCGCGCTCGTGCCGATACGGACCCCACGAGAAGAATCGCGTGACCTCGGGGTCGCTCGCGAGCGCGAACAACCCCGGCGCGTCGCCGAGTGTCGGGTAGCGCAGCGCCAGCGACGGCCCCCGCACCAGGAGCTCGGGCGCCACCCGATCAGAGCTGCCGAGCTGTGACCCGGTTCTGACTGTCGGATTCACGCCGGCGGATCACTCCCCGCCGATTTCGTGGCCGCGTTCGCCGTTTTGGGCTGTGCGGATGGCTTGGGCTTGGGTGCTGTCCATCCAGATCTCCCAGCGGCCGGATCCCGATCGGCGGTCGTCGAGGAAGCGGTACGGGCGCCGGCCGGCGAACTCGGTGCTGCGCAGATGCCACGCGCCGCCGAGCACGCTGGCGATCCGACGGCGCGGCCACGCCAGCGCGTCTTCGATCGCCGCGAAGGCGCGCGGGTGATCGGGCGCGGCGGCCAGCGCGTCGAGCAGCTCGCGCATGAGGTCGCTGCAGCGCTCGTGAAAACGCTCGATCTCGCCGGGATCATGCATGGCATTCTGGGGAGCGTGCTGGACGCGGGCGGACGGGCCGGTGGCTGACATCGCCCACACAGTAAAACGCACGGCAGAACGCTCGGTCGCTTGATCGCCGGTCTCGGTGGACCGGTGTGAGTGGTCGACTGCGGCCACGGCAAGGACACGTCAAACGGCATCACGGACGTGCTGAGCGACGCGTTTGTCGTCGCCATCCGTTGAGGACGTGCCGGCGCGCTCCAGTTCCCCGCCAAGCAGGTCGACAGGCGCGCTGGGACGCTCGCCGGAACGCCGGCGCGTGTGGACCGGCGGGCGCCCCGCGCTCCGATTCGCGTCCCACCGCTCTGATCTGGTCAGGGGACGGAGCGATGCACGGGCTGCTCGCCGTAGCCCATCTCGCTCGCGGCAGACGTCAGGACCCAGAGTCGTCAGGCGGCTGGCGGAAGGGCCGCGGCAAGCGGCGCTCGCTGATGTTGACCCGATGTTGGGCGAGCGCACGTCGCTGTTCGGCGGCGATGAGGTGATACAGCCGCTCGGAATGGGGGCGACCGAACGCCACCGCGACGCCACCGTCAGGCGAGAAGCGCCGGATCTCGATCGGGAGCTCAAGCTTCTCGCCGCCAAGCTCGAACTCGAGCCGCAGCGGCGGTGCCGGCACGCGCGTCGTGACAGTCAGCATCGCCCCGGCCGCCGACAGGTCGACGACCGCGCAGCGCAACGAGCGGTCGACTCCGATCAGCCTAGCGCGCGCGAACACGAAGACTCGCACCGATTCACGCCGCGTCATATGCGGTAGACCCGCACCGATTCACGCCGCGTCATAGGCGGTGCATTGTCCCTCCGACCGCGGGATTTCGCCGGCTGGACGTGTGGACGATGGCAAGGACCCGGACTCTCGAGACGTGGCGCGCGATCGACCGTACGGTCGACGGGTCGCCGCCGGGGCTTCTCACCAGGGGACCAGCGTTGTGCTCACGAGGGACCTGCGGACTTATTACGCATTAATCGGTGAACGGTGCTCGACTGTTACAAAGTCGGCACAAAGTGTGTTACAAAGTTGTCACAAACTTGTATGCAGCGGCCGATAAACAAGTACAGCGGCTGCTTCGCTCAAATCTGCTCACTCTGTCAGCGCTATTGGCCTGACGAAAACGGAGAAAAACTCGTGGCTTACTTTGCCCCCCCTCGCCCCGTCCTGAGTTCTCACCCCGGCCTGTTGGGCTGGGTGGCTGAGATGACCGACCTCTGCCAGCCCGACACCGTGGTGTGGTGCGACGGCTCGGAGGAGGAGCATGACCGCCTCTGCCAACAGCTCGTCGATGCCGGCACGTTCGAGCGCCTGTCCGAGGACAAGCGCCCGAACAGCTATGTGTGCCGGTCAGACCCGTCCGATGTCGCCCGCGTGGAGGACCGCACGTTCATCTGCTCGCGTGATCGGGGCGACGTCGGCCCGACCAACCACTGGCGGGAGCCGGAGGCGATGCGCGCCAGGCTGACCGAGCTGTTCGATGGGGCGATGCGCGGCCGGACCATGTACGTGGTGGCGTTCTCGATGGGTCCGCTCGGATCAGACCACAGCCATATCGGCGTGCAGCTGACCGACTCGGCGTATGTCGCGGTCAGCATGCGCATCATGACCCGCATGGGCCAGGACGCGCTCGACGTGCTGGGCGACGGCGGCGTGTTCGTCCCGTGCCTGCACACGGTCGGCATGCCGCTCGTCGACGGCGCCGACGACGTCGCGTGGCCGTGCAATAACGTCAAGTACATCGTCCATTTCCCAGAAACCAGGGAAATCTGGTCCTACGGCTCGGGGTACGGCGGCAACGCGATGCTCGGCAAGAAATGCCTGGCTCTGCGCATCGCCTCGGTAATCGCGCGCGATCAGGGCTGGCTGGCCGAGCACATGCTGATCCTCAAGCTCACGAGCCCCGAACGCGAGGTCAAGTACATCTGCGCCGCGTTCCCGTCGGCGTGCGGAAAGACCAACCTGGCGATGCTGATCCCGACCCTGCCCGGCTGGACGGTGCAGACGGTCGGCGACGACATCGCGTGGATGAAGTTCGGTGCGGGCGGCCGCCTGTACGCGGTCAATCCCGAGGCCGGCTTCTTCGGGGTCGCTCCAGGCACCAGCCAGGCGTCGAACCCCAACGCGTTGGCAGCCGCGTCGGCCAACAGCATCTTCACCAACGTCGCGCGGACCGACGACGGCGACGTCTGGTGGGAGGGGATGACCGAGGTCCCGCCGGCGCATCTGATCGACTGGCATGGTCAGGACTGGGTGCCCGAGCTTGGGGTGCCGTCCTCGCACCCCAACTCCCGGTTCACGGCGCCGGCGGTCCAGAGCCCGAGCATCGCCCCCGAATGGGAGGACCCGGCCGGAGTGCCGATCTCGGCAATCCTGTTCGGCGGCCGCCGCCCGTCGGTCGTGCCGCTGGTCGCCGAGTCCTTTGACTGGGAGCACGGCGTGTTCATGGGGGCGACGATGGCATCGGAGAAGACCGCGGCGGCGGCCGGCAAGGTCGGCGAGCTGCGGTTTGACCCGTTTGCGATGCTGCCGTTCTGTGGCTACAACATGGCCGATTACTTCGCGCACTGGCTGTCCATGGCCGACCGCCATGACGCCCAGCTGCCGAAGATCTTCTACGTCAACTGGTTCCGCAAAGACGGCGACGGCCACTTCCTGTGGCCCGGATTCGGCGAGAACAGCCGTGTGCTGGCGTGGGTGTTTGACCGCTGCAACGGCACCGCCGGGGCTGCGGATACCCCGATCGGGCGCGTTCCCCGCCCGTCTGACCTCAACACCGACGGGCTGGCGCTGACCGAGGAGCAGCTGACCGAGCTGATGGCGGTCGACGCGGCCGCCTGGCGCGAGCAGCTTGACCAGTTCCGCGCGCACCTGGACACCTTCGGCGAGCGGCTCCCCGGGGAGCTCAACGCGCAATTGGACGCGCTGGCCGACCGCCTGGCGTAAGCCACGACACGGCAACCTCTCTGGTCATCGTGCGGCGACCAGAGAGCTGTCGCGCGACCGCACCCGAGACCGGATCGCCCAGAACGGCCACCAGGCTCTCCGTTGCTACCGACCTTGACCTCGGGTGAGTCTGCTATGAAGCTCTGCGCCTACTGGAGTGCGATGCTGCGGGCGGCGATCCGGTGCAGCGCGGCGATGAGCGCGTCGACGTCGGCGGGGGTGTTGTAGAGCGCGAGTGAGGCGCGGACTGTGCTTTGGTGCCCGAAGCGGCGGATGATTGGTTGGGCGCAGTGGTGGCCGGCGCGGACGGCGATGCCTTCCTGGTCTAGTGCCTTGCCGACGTGCTCGGCTGGCAGGCCGTCGAGCACGAACGACAGGACCGAGGCCTTGTCGGGTGCGGTGCCGATCAGTTGTAGTCCTGGGACTGTGAGCAGCGCTTGGGTGGCGTAGGCGAGGAGGTCGTGTTCGTAGTGGGCGACGTTGTCGGTCCCGATCTGCTGTAGGTAGTCCAGTGCGCTGCCGAGGCCGACGGCGTCGGCGATGCTGGCGGTGCCGGCTTCAAAGCGGACGGGTGCGGGCTGATAGACGGTCTTCTGGAAGGTGACGTCGGCGATCATGTTGCCGCCGCCCTGCCATGGCGGCATGGCGTTGAGCAGATCGGCCTTGCCGTATAGGACGCCGATGCCGGTTGGTCCGAACACCTTGTGGCCCGAGAAGGCATACCAGTCGCAGTCGAGGTCTTGGACGTCGACGGGCATGTGGGAGACCGCTTGGGCGCCGTCGATCAGGACCCGCGCGCCGTAGCGGTGCGCCATCGCAACGATCTCGCGCGCTGGGGTGATCGTCCCCAGCGCGTTGGCGACGTGCGCGAAGGCGACCAGCCGGGTGGCTGGGCCGAGCAGCTTCTCGTATGCGTCGAGCATCACCTGCCCGGTGTCATCGACGGGTACGACGCGTAGCCGGGCGCCTGTCTGTTGGCAGAGCTGTTGCCAGGGAACGATGTTGGCGTGGTGCTCGAGCCAGGTGATCACGATCTCATCGCCGGCTCTGACGTTGTCGCGACCCCAGGCCTGGGCGACGAGGTTGATCGCCTCGGTCGCGCCGCGGACGAACACGATCTCGTCGCTGGATGCGGCGTGCAGGAAGCCCGCGACCTTCTCGCGCGCTGCCTCATAGGCATCGGTCGCGCGGGCTGCCATCTCGTGGGCGCCGCGGTGGACGTTGGAGTTCTCGTGGCGGTAAAAGTAGTCCAGGCGATCGAGCACCGCCTCGGGCTTCTGCGTCGTCGCCGCGTTGTCGAGCCAGATCAGCGGCCGGCCGTGCACGTGCTCGCCCAGCACGGGAAAGTCCGCGCGCACAGCGTTGATGTCAAACGCGGGATGGACCGCAGTCGTGGGCTGTGGCGGGAGCGCGGCGAGGTTGCCGGCGTCCAGCTCACGCGCAAACGCGACCGCTTCCTGCACGACGTAGTACGAGCCGTCCACCGGCTCCGCCGCGCTCACCCGCCGCTGCGGTGCTACCCCCAGCCCCCCGAGCGCCAGGGGACGGTTGTGCAGGGCAAACAGGTCGACCGCAGCAGCCTGGGGCGCGGGCACCGGCTGGGTGCGCGCCGCCGCGGCGCTCGCCACGCCCGCCGCCGCGTCCACGACGGGCGCGATCCGGGGGTCGGGCGCGATCCGGGGGTCGGGCGCGAGCGCCGCGATCGCCTCCGGTGTCGTCGGCCGCGCACCATCGGCGAGCGCGGCCCACTGCAACACCTCCTCCGGCGACGCGTCCGGCGCGGCGGCGGGGGTGAGCCCGTCGATCGCGGGCAGCTGGCCGAGCGCCTCCTCGGCGCTTGCCTCCGGTACGGCCGGCGTCTGCGCTCCGAGGTCGGCGCCTTGCGGTCCTGCCCTGAAGATCTCGTTCGCGAGCCGCTCCAGCTGCGCCAGGTCAAACGGCGAGCTGGCGATCGCCAGCCCGCCCAGGGCCAGGGGACTGCCAGGCTCGGGCGGTGCTACTCGCCCGTTGGCGTGGTATCCGTTGCCGTTAGCTGCGGTAGACATGCTGGTAATCGTGGTACTTGCCGAGCTCGACGCCCTCGAGCACCGCGACCGCGTCGTCGGTCAGGATCGCCGCCGAGCAGTACAGCGAGATCAGATACGACGCGATCGCCTTGCGGCTGATCCCCATGAACTTGACCGACAGACCGAGACCCTCATCACCCGAGGTGCCGGGCTGATAGAGCCCCACCACTCCCTGGCGCGCCTCGCCGGTGCGCAGCAGCAGGATCTGACTGGTGTCACCCTCGACCTTGAGCTTGTTGGTCGGCACGATCGGAATCCCGCGCCACGTGATCACCGGCGAGCCGAACAGGTTGACCGTCGCCGGCGGCACACCCCGCCGCGTCGCCTCGCGCCCGAACGCCGCGATCGCCCGCGGATGAGCCAAGAAGAACGCCGGCTCCTTCCACACCAACGTGATCAACTCGTCCAGATCATCCGGCGTCGGCGGACCAGCGAAGGTCGTGATCCGCTGCCTGGGCGCGACATTGGTCAGGATCCCGTAATCACGATTATGCAGGATCTCTGACTCCTGGCGCTCCTTGATCGTCTCGATCGCCAAGCGCAACTGCTGCTTGATCTGATCATACGGATGGCTATACAGATCCGACACCCGCGTGTGAACGTCCACAACCGTCGTCACCGAGCTCAAAAAATACTCACGAGCCTCCTCGTCGTAATCGACGAACGTCTCGGGCAGGTCACGCTCATCCTCAAGCTGCGAGCACGCCGTCAACACGCGACTCTCGTCCTTGACCTTGTTAACCCGGTAGATCCCGGCCTCAACACCAACCCACGGCAGCAGGTGAACCAGCCACCGCGGAGAGATCGACAGCATCGTCGGTGCTGTCTTGGTGGCATTCGCAAGCTGGCGAGCCGCCACATCGCCCAGCGCCACATGAACATCCATAGTCTCCGCCATGGCCTCCTCTTTCTGATCGGGAAGCTGTCAACACGACAACCTGGCACGCCGCTACCGCCGAGTCCTTTCGCAGACCCGCTACCGGTCAACCTAGCGCCACAGCAACAGCGCTTCAAGACCGACGACAAAACGAGCCTAATTGCCCTTATCGGGATCGGCTCAAACTACTCTCCAGGCTGGCATG
>Ga0181518_10004791_pt1 | contig 11946 bp, 9 predicted proteins | sample PEATcosm2014_Bin_28_FD_119751 | JGI IMG/M metagenome (GOLD analysis project Ga0181518, IMG submission 119751) | Peatland microbial communities from MTU Mesocosm Facility, Houghton, MI, USA - PEATcosm2014_Bin01_60_metaG | ecosystem: Environmental > Terrestrial > Soil > Wetlands > Peat | place... | reverse complement strand
GAGGGCACGTTGAGCTGTCCGCCGGTCATCGAGACCCGAGGCTGGGTCCACGCCCCGGAAGCGGAGGAGCTCCTGGGCGAGGCAAGCGAGGTGGTGGGGGCGGCCGTGACCAAGGCGCTGCGTGACGGGGCGCACGATATTGAGGTCCTGAGCCGCCACACCCGCAAGGCACTGGGCAAGTTCGTCGGCGACCGGACGCGGCGCCGGCCCATGATCGTGCCGGTGGTGCTGATGGTCTGACCGGTCTCCCGCGGCCGGACGGTCAGAAGGAGACGGGCGACCAGCTCGACCCCCCGTCGATCGTCTGGAGCAGGGCTGCCGTGCCGGCCGAGGTCGAACCGAGGGCGAAGCCGTCGGCCTCGTCGAGGAAGAGCAGGCGAGTGACCGATCCTTGGGCGAACGGAAGGGTGCCCACGCCGGTGAAGGTCTGGCCACCGTCCGTGGTTCGCTCGACGGCGGTGGACTCGATGCCCAGGTACCGGAAGGCGATCTCGGCGGACACGGGGTCGAAAGCGAAGCCCCCCGTGCCTGCGTAGGACCAGACGGCGGTGAAGCCGTGACCGCCGTCGGTGCTGCGCAGCTCCGAGACCATCATGCCGGTGGGGCAATTGGCCCAGATGACGCTGCCGGCCATCGGGGCGAGGGCACACGCAACGACGCCCGCCAGGCGGGGCTGGCCGAAGACGGTGAAGCGGGGAGGGCGACCGCCCGTCGACTCGGCCAGCTGGGGGACCGGCGTCTTCGGGTCGAGATAGGTGATCCACAGCTGCGAGCCCGCGGCGCCCATTGCGGCGCTGGCGCCCGGGGGGCGCAGGACGCCATGGGGCGGGAAGGCGGAGAACGACCAGTGCGTCGAGCCGGCGACGGATCGGGCGAGGGTGTAGCCGGTGCAGTCGCCGGTGCTGATGCGGGTGCAGTGCTCCAGGAGGGCGTCGAACACGTTGCCGGACGCTATGGGCTGCGTCGTGACGGCGGACGAGCCGAAGTCGACGGGACGCCACCGCTCCCCGGCATCGGTCGTGGCGTAGACGTGTGTCGGATCGTCGAAGCTGCTCCGGGTCATGAACAGGCCATCCTGCTGATTGGCGAAGACGAGGCTCACCATCGGGCCGAGGGACGGGCTGGGCGCGATCCGTACGGGCATGGTGCGCTGGGTGAACGTCGTCGGGACACCGGCCGCGACGGTGGAGCTCTCCCAGAGCTGCAGGCACCGCAGTCCGCTGCCGCAGGGCGCCGAGCCGACGACGAAGACGCGGGGGAGCGTTCCGGCCCGCGCGACGGTCGCAGGTGTGAACACCGGGCCGGGGGAGAGGGCCGTCGCCATCCCTGAAGACGGCACGACCGTGAACGCGACGGCCGCCAGGACGACCGTGACCGCGGCGATCGCGCGCCGTGATGCCGGCATGGGGCCATCGACTCCTGGCGAAGAGGGCTACGAGTAGCGGGCTGCTCGGGTCCCGGGCGGATTGTAAACGCCGGGCACGGCGTCGGGGTTCTCCACGCAGACCTCCGACTCGAGCCCGTCGGGATCCCGAAAGAAGAGGCTGAGCATGGGCCCGAAATCCGTCACGTAGTCGTCGGCGGCCCCTCGGGCGATCAGCCGCTCGCGGATCTTCTCGAACGCGTCGAGCGACGCCGCCTGAAGTGCGAGATGATCGAGGCGCCCTCGACCGAACATCGGAGTCTGGCGCTCCGCTTCGGAGTTCCCCTCGATCTGGAACACGTTGAGCTCGGCCCAGTCGCCGACCTTGATGATGGAGAGTCGTGGTCCCTGGCCCTCGGGGAACTCCGAGCCGTCCCGGAGGATCTCGGCGTCGAAGACGTCCCGGTAGAAGTCATTCAGGCGAGACGCGTCGTTGGTGATGACCGCCACATGGTTCAGGCCCTTGAGCAGCACGAGTGTCCCTCCTGGTGCGGTGGTTCCGTCCGGCTCCCCCACCCTATGCACTCATGGCCCGGCAGGGGCGACGCAGGACAGCGCTTTCTCGATGTCAATCGTCGAGTCGACCGAGGAACCATCCGGGCCTCACCACGTCGGCCCCCAGATCCCGGGCCTTCTCGCTCAGGGCGCGATCCGCGGTGACGAGTGTCACCGCGGCATCGGCATCGGCGATGACCTCGAGAACCATGTCGTCCCCACTGCGAGGCGCATGGATGACGGTGACCCCGTCGGCCACTCCCGGCTCGGCGCCGTCACATGCCATTCCCTCGAGGACCACGACGACGGGTTCGGTGAGCTGTCCCTTTCTCACCGCATTTCGCACCCGCTCCACGAACGTACGGGCCGCCCCGGGTCGGTCCTTCCACCAGCCCGTGGGCCGGGACCCGATCACATTGGCTGCATCGACGAGGAGCATGACGCCAGGGATCAGCTGCCGTAGGGCCGGGTGAGGACCTCCATGTTGTGGCCGGAGGGATCCTCGAAGTAGAAGCCGCGTCCGTGGCTGTTGATGCGGTTCTCCTGCTGGTGGCCGGGGTCGGCCCAGTAGGTGAGGCCGCGTTGGGTGACCCGGGCGAAGATGGCGTCGAACTCCTCCTCGGTGACGAGGAAGGCGTAGTGATGGCGCTCCGGGGCCCAGCGGTCGTCGTAGTCGAGGCTGACGCCGTTGGCGGTCTCGACGCACAGGAACGGCCCGAACTGCTTCGGGGGGTCGAGGCCGAGGATCTCGGCAAGGAATGCGGCCGACGCCTCCTTGTCCTGGACCGGGACGATCGTGTGGTTGAGCTCGACTCCCATGGCGCCTCCCCGCGGCCTGCTGCGACCCATTATCGGCCCGTTGTGCCCGAGATGCCTCACCGAGGTGGTGGACGCGGCCGCGGGCTCCCCGGGGGGGGCTCCCGGCCCCGGCGTGGCACGACGATGATGACCACGAGTGCGAGGACCCGGAATCCTCACCCGGGCCGCCATGCCAGAAGCGTGGCACCGATCACGAAGCCTCGCCGATCACCGCCTGAGAAACGCCCCCAGCGCCGCGATCCTGTTGCTCACGACAGCGTCGATTCCGGCGTCGACGACGCGGGCCATGTCCTGCGGCTCGTCGACGGTCCACGTGGAGACCTTCAGACCGGCATGGTGCACCGCCTCCACCCCCTCGGGCGTCACCAGACCGAACATCGGGTTCCAGTACTCAGCCCCCAGCTCCTCCAGCAGGGCGAGCGGCGGCGCGGGACCCTCCACCCAGGTCAGGCCGATTCGGGCATCGGGGGTCAGGCCGCGGAGCATGCGCAGTGCCTCGACGTTCCCCGTGACGAACAGCGAGCGCTCCACCGCTCCGGCCTCCAGCACCGCCCCAAGCGCGCCATCCACGACCTCTCGCCGGGTGAAGTCGACCATGAGGGGCAGCGGTACCGCAATGAGCACCTCGCGAAGCGTCGGGATCCGCAGGTCGCCTTCGCCGATGGTTTGTACCTCCACCAGGTCCAGGTCGCCCACCGACCTGTTCACGCCCCACAACCGGTCGAGCATCTGGTCATGCAGGACGACGATCTCGCCGTCCTTGGTTCGTCGCAGGTCCAGCTCGACCATGTCTGCGCCCAGCGCGACCGCCGCGGCGAAGGCCGGCAGGGTGTTCTCCCGGTCGCCCAGCGGCTCGCCCCGGTGGGCGATGGCGATGGGGGTCACTCTGGGTCGACGTCGCCCACCGCCGGACTCTGCGCCGCCGCCGGAAGGCTCACAACGTGCTTTCCGGTCCCGCTCTGGCCTGCGGGCGGATTGTCGTCTCGGGTGCTCCTGAGGAGCGGGCGGGCGAACACGACCGCCACCACGCACTGCAGCACACCCGCCAGCACCAACGGCAACCTCAGCCCACCGATCGTCGCCACGGTGCCGGCCATGAGCGCTCCCACCGGCGCGGCGCCCCACACGAGGCCGCGCCAGGCACTACCCACCCGTCCCATGAGATGGGGGGGAGTCAGCCTCTGGCGGAGCGAGATCGCGACGACGGTGATGACGGTGACCGCGACACCGACGAGCGCAAAGGCTGGGGCGGCCAAGACCCAACTGTTCGCCCCGGCCATGATCAGATAGCCGACGCCTGAGACGACCGTCGCACCGATGAGAGCACGGGCACTTCCGAAGCGCCTTGCTTGGCCGTCCGCCAGGGCGCTGCCTAGGAGGTTTCCGACCGCGGCTGCGGCGAGGAAGAGGCCGTAGGCGCCCACCCGGACGCCCCACTTGGTGGTTGCCAGAAGCACGAGCACACCGCCCTCCATGCCCTGGAGAAGAGCGACGGAGGCGATCATCACCACAAGGACGCGCAGGCGACGGTCGGCGAACAGCAGCCGTACGCCCTCCCAGACCGATGTGGAGGACTCGGAGGGTACCGAGGCCTTTGACGGGAACCTGACGAAGGGGATGCACGACAACAGCATCGAGATCGCGTCGAGCAGGAAGGGCACCGCCTTGCTGGCCGCGAAGAGAATGGTTCCGACCACCGGGCCCGCCAGGTGTTCAGTACCCGCTTCGGTGCCCGTGAGCACTCCGTTGGCGCGCTCGAGAGAATCGGATTTGACGAGGTCGGGCACCATGGCCTGAAGCGACGAGTAATAGATCGCCCGGCCCGCAGCGTTCACCAGCACCATGAGGATCAGGATGGGCAGCGTCATCCTGCCGGTCGCGACCAGAATCGCTGCGCCGAAGATCGCGATGGCTCTGACGATGTTCGCCAGGGCGATAACGGACCCTCGCTGGTACCGGTCCGCGAAGTGGCCAGCGGGCAACGCTACCAAGAGCCACGGGAGACTGTCCGCGGCGGCAACGGTAGAAACCGCCAGCGGATGGGGATTGATGACGACCGCCAGAAGTGGCACGGCGCCGTAGATGAATCCGTCGCCAGAGCTCGCGAAAGCAAAACCCACCCAGAGGCGAGCAAATGGACGACCCAGTCGCCGTCGGTGCCGACCCTGACTACGAATCCTCATGGCCCGTACCGCCCTGCCGCCTCGTCACGAGACGCACAACGATTGCCCACTCAGGAATCATCGCCCCTCAGCAGGCTCGAGGCGCGACAAACGGCGGGCGCCGCCATTTGCGAAAACCAAAAAAATCGCTCAAGGCGGCGACCCGCCGTGTCGATAACTCCACCGCAACACCCCGTACCGATACGAAATGGTGCGATGATGGCCTTACCATTGCGGCTCGCAGCCGCTGGTTTAGCCGACCTTCGAGTTGAAGTCGCTCATCATCTCCCACCTCCTTCACCTTTCGGTACCGGTGGGGAATGTGAGGGCTCAACAACCGTGCTACCGGCGCCTTCCCATTCCCCGCGCCCGATAGTCTCGCCGATACTGCAACCGGATTGCAACCAATATTTGCGCCATTGTTGTCAACGACCGCAGGGAATGGCCCGGTTCGGCGAGATCCGAAACCCCCGTGTAGGCATGATTTGCGGCGCCTCAGGCGTCTGGGCGGCGTCGAAATCGGGACCGGAAGAGTTTCGTGAAATTTCGCCGGCCGGTGGCTTTCCGGCGAATCTCCCGCCGGGACCCGGTGGCGAGGATTACCAGAAGATTACCCGAGGGCAATTGACGTCGTCAGCCCGTCGGGACCGCGAAGGGGGGTCTCCGGGGGGCTGTGCGCCGCTCAGAGACTAAGGGTTCAGCTGATGCTGTGCCCGCGCGAGAGTGCGAGGCGCTCGCGCCCGGACGGACCCAGAATCGGGTGCGTGGGCGCGAACTCCAGGGATGCGCCTTGCAAGAGCCATTCCTGGAGCTCATCCGGACCCTTGGGCTTGGACAGGTAGTAGCCCTGAATCTGGTCACATCCGGCGTCGGCCAGCATCGCGCAGGTGACTTCGTCCTCCGCACCCTCGGCCACGACGCTGAGCCCTAGGGAATGCGCCATGGCGATGGAAGAGCGAACGATGATGCGGTTGCTCACCTCGTTGGGGAGGTTGGTCACGAAGGAGCGGTCGATCTTCAGTTCCTGGACCGGAAGGCGATGCAGATAGGCCAGCGACGAATAGCCGGTCCCGTAGTCGTCGATCCCGATCCGGATGCCAAGGTCGGCCAGTTGGTCGAGGACGAAGGTTGCCTGTGTGAGATCCGCCATGACCTCCGTCTCTGTCACTTCGAGCGTCAGGACGTTGGGCGGAAGGTCGTGTTCCCGGAGGTGTCTGGCGACCCGATCGACCAGGCTGCCATCTCCGAATTCGCGGCCGGAGACGTTGATCGCAAGCCCGATGTCGATTCCCGCCTGACGCCACTTTGACAATTGGGTACATCCCTCGGAGAGGACGAAGTCGCTGATCTGGCTGATCATGCCCAGCTGCTCGGCGATCCCGATGAACTCTTCGGGGGGAATCGCTCCGTGCACGGGATGGTTCCAACGGGCCAGCGCCTCCACCTGGACGATCTTGCGAGATCGGACGTCGGCGATCGGCTGATACATCACGCTCAGCTCGGTCCCGGTCTGGAGGGCATGGGTCAACAGGCCGCCCAGCATGAGCCAGCGACGCATGCTCCGGTCATGTTCGACGGAGTACACCTCGATTGTGCTCCGTCGCTCCTTGGCCAGGTACATGGCGATGTCCGCTCTCTGGAGGAGCAGCGCCACGTCCTCACCGTGCTCCGGAGCCAGGGCGATGCCCGCGCTGGCTGTCACGGCAAGCGTCAGGCCATCCATCTCAATGGGGCGTGACAGCTCGGCGTTGAGTTCGTTGACGACGGCAACCGCCCTCTCGGCCTCGGTGACGTCCGCGATGACCAGGGCGAACTCGTCACCCCCGAGACGTGCCACGGTGGCCCGCTCGCCGACCGCGCGTAGCAGCCGCTCGGACACTTCGCAGAGCAGCCGGTCTCCAATTGCATGTCCCAGCGTGTCGTTGACGTCCTTGAATCGGTCAAGGTCGAGCAGGACGATGGCGACGCTCCCGCTCTCGTTGATGGCGCTCGTCGCCCGACTGAGGAACAGCATGCGGTTGGGGAGTCCGGTCAGCATGTCGTGCGTCGCCTGGTGGGACTTGCTGTCGACCTCGAACCGCAGCTCTTCGACCAGACGGGCACGTTCGAGGTTGGCACTGGCGTGTGCCACCAATGCCTCGAAGAGGCGGAGATCATCGTCGTCGAAGCCGTCGAGTTCCTCGTCGCGATCCAGGGCGACGATGGCGCCGATCGCCGTGTTCTCGTTCATGAGCGGTGCCACGATGGCGTGGACGTATCTTCCTGCGATCGGGTCGTAGCTGCTCTTTCGCTGTGGCGTGTTGGTTGTGTACAGGGACGCATCACCGCTTTCGATCGCTCGAGTAACGAAGGACGACGTGGCGAGGTTGATCGGTTCGATCCCAGATACCCCGTGATCGTCCAGAGCGATTCGGCGGGGGATGCCCGACGGTTCGGCCAGTACCAACTGTGCACGTCGCGCGCGCATGACCGTGCGCACCTGGTGCAGCACCTCCAAGCTCATGGAGGTTGGCTCCAGGTTTGCCGTACCGAGCGCACGGCTGAAGTCGTATAGGCGCTGGAGCGAGGCGAAGCGAAGGGAGAGGCGTGTGTAGCCCCTGTACGCCGCAATGAGCAACGCGGCGACGAGGAGGACCGGCACGGTTGCCCACGGGTTCAGCAAAGCAGCGTCGAGCACCACGATCGCCAGGCAGATGCTTGCCGTCGTCAACATCGTATGGATCAGCAGCTGGGGTCCCGTTCGGCGCTCAGGTGTCTGGCCGAGCAGTCTCATCATGATCAGGACTGTCCCGTCCGAGGTGATCGCAGAGGCGCACAGGGCGGCCACCGCCGCCGCAAAACCCCAGATGGTGACGGCGCCGTGCGCTCCCAGGATCCCGCGGAAGACGACCGCCGGAACGGCCGTGCTCAGCGCGCCTGAGGCCAGGTTGAAGAACGCCTTGTAGAGAGCCTGCCTGCGCAGGACGAAGAAGACGAAGGCGTGAGCGCTGACGCAGGCAAGGAGCAGCAGGGTCGGCGACAAGAACACCAGCCCGAGGAGCAATGGCACGGCCTCGAGCACGACGAGATTCGTGTTGCCTCGATGGTGGAGTGAGACCGGTGCCCAGAGCACGACCGCCCACACCACGCAGAGCACGGCGAACATGGCGGGTTGGGGGATCAAGACCCGAACGGGTCCTGCGCCGTGGAGAGGGCCGTGCAGGACGAGCCAGAGTGTGGCCAGAGCGAGCGCCGCCGAATAGGCGTTGATGGTGGCGAAGATCAGCCCCCTCGGCCGAGTCGATGATGGCGCGACGGACTCGGAAGTGGCCTCGAGGGCGGGTTCGGGCCCGACGACGGCCCCGTCCTTCGCTGGCTTGGTTGCGTCCGCCACGGTGTGCACCCCGTCGTGCGAGTGAGCGGCCTGGTCGCCACTCGTGAGCACTCTCCCGATATCGGCACAACCCGAGAGTGCCTTGAGACTCGGGGGGCAACGGCAGTTGAATGCCGTTCCAACTGGGCGTTGAACCATGTGAGCCGTTGTTGTCACGTGGCGGCCAATGGGCCTTTTGACCCACGGCTGCGCGGGACTTCCGGCCAACCTCGGAGAGGCTCGCGTCGGGTCCCGGGTCGGTCTTCTGGCTTCCCGGTCCCCGCCTACGCGTTGCCGGCGTACACCGCCCCGGCCACGTTGGCGATGATCTGGTTGAGCGCCGGCTCAATGAGGGTGTCCACGGCGGCCTGGGTGATGTGCACCCCGTCAGCGCTGCGCGCCATGAGGCCGTCAACCATGGAGGAGTACTGGCCGCCCGGGTCGAGCACCGTGTAGAGGTCGTCCACCGATACGTAGGGGTACCTGGCGGCGACGCCCTGCACGATCTGGTTGTAGGCATCGACAAGGTTGTGGGGCGTCCCATCGTCGAAGTAGGGCGAGGTCGAGAGGATCACCGCCCCCCCGTCGGAGTGGGCGATCTGCACGGCCTCCTCGAGGTTGGACTGGATGTACGCCGAGTAGGCGGCGTCGGCCAGGGTCGCGAAGCTGCCGTCGAACTCTCGGTTCTGGGTCTCCCAGTACCCCGTCTGAATCACGGTCACGTCCGGGTGGAAGCGCGACACGACCCACTGCAGCTGGGACGCCCACAGCGCGCACGCCCCCGAGCTGATGTACAGCGAGCTCGGGTCGTTCCACGGGAGCGTCGGCGCGCCGTTCGTGAAGCCGCAGCCGGCGGCGGCCCCGTCGTCGACCGCGTAGGACGGCGAGGTCTCTTGCACGTACTGCCCCTCGTAGAGGGCGAGGGAGTCGCCCGCGAACGCCACCCGCTGCGCCCCCTGATGGGTGGCCTGCGGTCCCGGCACGTCGTTGATGATGGTCACGACGGGCGGGATCGGGGTCGACAGCGGTTTGGGGAAGAGGGGCGGGTGGAGGGGCGACTGCGCGCTGCCCGAGAAGCCGGCATCGCCGAAGGTGAAGACGCCGGCGTCCTGCCCGACCAGCCAGTAGCCGTTCCCGTCGGGCGTGGACGTGATGGCGACGATCGGCTCGTTCAGGTCGAGGCTCCCCGTCGACCCCCAGAACTGCGCGTCGCCGTAGGCGAAGATGCCGCCGTCGGAGGCCACCAGCCAATAGCCGCCGCCGTCGGGTGTGGCGGCCATGCCCACGACGGGCTTGTTCAGCGTCGTCCCGCCCGTCGAGCCCATGAACCGCGCGTCGCCGAAGGAGAAGATGCCGCCGTCCGAGGCGACCAGCCAGTACCCGCCACCGTCCTTGGTGGCGGCCATGCCGACGATCGGCTGGTTGAGCGCCATGCCGCCCGTCGAGCCCATGAACCGCGCATCGCCGTAAGTGAAGATGCCCCCGTCGGAGGCGACGAGCCAGTAGCCGCCGCCGTCGGGGGTCGGGGCCATGCCGACCACCGGCTTGTTCAGGGCCATGCCGCCGGTCGAGCCGAAGAAGGAGGCGTTGCCGAAGGAGAAGATGCCGCCGTCGGAGGCGACCAGCCAGTAGCCGCCGTGTGGATCGGCCGCCCCGCCGACGATCGGCTTCTGCAGGGGCACCTCGAGGGTGTCGCCGTCGTACCCCGCACCTCCGAAGGTCATGACGCCCCCCGCGGCGTCCACGATGGCGTAGGAGGAGTCCGTCGCCGAGGACGTCGCCGCGTCGGCCCTTGCGCCGCTGCCAGGCGGGGACACGGTCACGAGCGCTACGGCGGCGAGCAGCACCGCCAGGCCCACAACGGCACGGCGGCCCACCCGCGACCTCAACCTTCCCGCGCCTGACATGAGTCCACGATCATAGGGAGGAGGGGGCGCCGTGCCGGCGCGCCCTCCTCAGAGGAGCCGCAGCTGCTGGCCGGCCTCCGGCATCCGCTCGGCCCCTGGTAGGGGCACCTTCGGCTCGTCCCGATAGCGGTGCCGGCCCGTCACGCCGCATCGCAGCGCCGCCGCGCGCACAATGCCCTCCACCCGCTCGCGCTCAGCATCCTCCTGGTATGCACCGCGCTGGAAGCGCCCCCGGTGGAGGCGGACCAGATCGGGCCTGGCACCCGCCAGCCAGTCGAAGTAGTGGGCGCGCACCGTGCCCCGCAGGTGCAGCGCCACCCCGTGGATGGAGACCGCGCCGGCGTCCGCGCAGGCCTCGACGACCTCGCGCAGCTGGTCCTCGGAGTCCGAGAGGCCCGGCAGCACCGGTGCGACCAGGACCCCGCACGAGATTCCCAGCGCCGTCAGGCGCCGCAGCGCCTCGATCCGGCTGTCCGGCGGGGGAGTGCCCGGCTCGGTCAACGACCACACGGAGCGGTCGAGCGTCCCCACCGAGAAGCTCACCGAGACCTCCGTGCGCTCCGATGCGGCGGCGAGGAGGGCGGCATCGCGCAGGACCAGCGTCGACTTGGTCAGGATGCTGAAGGGGTTGCGCGCCCCCGAGAGCGTCTCCACGATGCCTCTCGTCAGGTGGTACTTGCCCTCGGCGTGCTGGTAGGGGTCAGTGTTGGTGCCCATGGCGATGCTGGCTCCACCCCACTTGGGTACGCGGAGCTCGGCGCGGAGCCGCTCCACGGCATTGACCTTGACCACGATCTTGCGCTCGAAGTCGGACCCGATCCCGAGGCCGAGGTAGTCATGCGTCGGCCTGGCGAAGCAGTAGACGCACGCGTGGCTGCACCCTCGATACGGGTTGATCGTGTGCCGGAAGGGCATCTGGCTCTCCGGCGGCACCGTGTTGATGATGGTCCGGGCGTTGACGTGGAGGAACTCCATCCCGGCGTAGGCGCCCTTCCCCACGTGGCGCTCGGCCACCCGCTCGTCGGGGAAGAGGGTGCCACCCCCCTCGGTCTCCGCTCTGGCCCACCGCAGTGCCATCCGGGTTAAGATAACGAACATATGTTCGTAAATCAAGGGGTCGGGTGTCCACAAAAACGACCAGGTCAAGCAGTAATCTCGACTTCACTGTGGTGACCAAGACCCGCGGGGGTGCCGCGACGCGTGCGCCTTCCCGCGCCGCCAAGAAGCCGGCATCCCGCTCGAAGCAGGCCAAACCCTCGAGGCCCCCGTTCTGGCGGGTCCAAGCACGCGACCTGTGGGCCGTCGGTCTGATCACGCTCGGCGTCCTGCTGGCGCTGGCGTTGTGGGGCGATCAGCTCGGGCCGGTCGGCCATGGCAGCGACACGGGGCTGGAGCTGCTCGCCGGCTGGGCCCGCGTGCTGCTCCCGCTGGTCGCCGCCGCGGCCGGCTTCGCGCTGCTCCTCGACCGCGGCGCCCGCGCTGACGACGAGGACGATGCCGAGGGCGCCGACCCGTGGCGCCTGGCCGTCGGGACGGTGCTCGGGCTGCTCGGGATCTGTGGCCTGGCCGAGCTGGCCAAGAGCGCGCCGCCGCTCTCGGACTCCAGCTCCCTGCGCGAGGCGGGCGGCTACCTCGGCGCCATCGTGGGCCGCCCCCTCCACGCCGGGCTGGGCACGGCCGGTGCCGCCGTCCTCCTGATAGCCGTGGTGCTCGTGGCGGTCCTGATCGCGACCGGCGTGTCGCTCGCCTCGGTGGGGCGGGCACTGCACACGTCTGCCACGGCCACGG
>Ga0181518_10004789_pt1 | contig 11949 bp, 8 predicted proteins | sample PEATcosm2014_Bin_28_FD_119751 | JGI IMG/M metagenome (GOLD analysis project Ga0181518, IMG submission 119751) | Peatland microbial communities from MTU Mesocosm Facility, Houghton, MI, USA - PEATcosm2014_Bin01_60_metaG | ecosystem: Environmental > Terrestrial > Soil > Wetlands > Peat | place... | reverse complement strand
TTCTGGGCGAACGGGTCCTGGGGAACGAGTGCGTTGCCGAAGATCGCCGCCAGGATCCAGAAGCCGACGATCGTCGCCCCGGCGATGAACGTCTTGGAGCGGACGAGGCTGCGGACGAGATCTCCGCGCACCTCGGCCTGGGCGGAGTTGACCGCCGCCACCGATTCGACCGGGACCGCGCCGATGCTCACTCCACGCCCCGGTAACGGATCCGCGGATTGAGCAGCGAGTAGATGATGTCGGCGATCAGCGTGGCGAGCATGTAGACGATGCCGATCACGAGCACCCCGGCCTCGAGCATCGGGAAGTCCTTGGCGGTGGCCGCGTTGTAGATCAGGCGGCCGATCCCCTGGTAGTTGAACAGGACCTCGACGAGCACCAGGCCGCCGATCAGGTAGCCGGTCTGCGTGGCGATCACCGTGATCGTCGGCAGCAGCGAGTTGCGTAGCACGTGGCGGCGGATCATGACGCCCCGGGGCAGGCCCTTGAGCGTCGCGGTCCGGGCATAGTCGGAGGCCAGAGCCTCCACGGTGCCGGCGCGCGCCATCTGCTGGATGTAGCCGAACAGGATCAGCACCAGCGGGATCGCCGGCATGATCAGGTGATAGACCTGGGTCCCGATCCCGGCTCCGGGCGGCCAGGTCGCCGAGATCGGCAGCACGTTGAGCGCGATCCCGAAGATCAGGATCAGCACGATCCCCGAGACGACCTCGGGGATCACGGTCGCCGACAGGCCGAACACGCTGATGATCCGGTCGACCGGCTTGCCGACGCTGAGCGCCGCGATCACCCCGCCAATGATCCCGAGCGGCACGACGATCACGAACGCCACCGACGCGAGCTTCAGCGAGTGGCCCAGCGCTTTGACGAGCAGCGGGCCGACGGGCGCCTGGTACTGGTAGGAGGTGCCGAGATCGCCGGTGACGAAGTGGCTGATCCAGTGCCAGTACTGGGTGGCCAGAGGCTGGTCGGTGCCGAGCTGATGTGACAGCGCGGCGACCGCCGACGGGGCTGCGAGCGGCCCGAGGATCGCCCGTGCGGGATCCCCGGGCAGCACCTGCGCGGCGAAGAACACGATCAGGCTCAGGATCCACAGCGTGATCAGGCCGAGGCCGACCCGCTTGAGGATGAATCCGAGCATCGAGTAGTTCAGTCCTCCGCCGGCTACTTTACGCGCTCTTGTAGGCGTCCTTGAGGTAGATGGCCGAGATCGAGGTCGGGTTGACGCCGTGCACGCTCGGCGTCGTCGCGGTCAGCCCGTTGATGAAGTACGGGATCACGATCGGTGTCTCGTCGAGCAGCAGCGTCTGGATCTTGCCGGCGATCGTCTGCTGGGTCTGGAGGTCGACGGCGGCGACGTACTGCTTGACGAGGTTGTCGTAAGTGGGGTTCTTGAAGTGGGCGGCGTTCCACGGACCGTTGGACGTGAGCGGCGCCTCCAGGAACACGTTGGGCACGCCGCGGTCGCCGTAGTCGACGAGGCTCATTGTCGCGTCCAGCCAGTCGGAGTTGCCGTACGTGGCCTTGCCGTAGTAGTTGTCCTGGGTCTCCACCTTGAGCGTGATCTTGACGCCGATCTTGGTCGCGGCTTCAGCGATCACCTGGGCCAGCTCCGGGATCTCCTCGTACTGCTCGGTCGTGAGCGTGGTCGAGAAGCCATTGGCGTGGCCGGCGGCGGCGAGCAGCTGCTTGGCCTTGGCGAGGTCCTGGACGCGCTGGGGTACGCTCGTGTTCGTCGACGGGAACTTGGGCGCGAACGGGCTGTCGTTGCCGACCTCGCCGTACCCGTCGAGCAGTGCCGACACCATCCCTGGCCGATCCAGGGACAGCGCGATCGCCTGGCGCACCCGGGCGTCGGTGAATGGCGCTTGGTCGTTGCGCATCGACAGCTCGCGGTGGTTGGCCGACTTGAGCTTGATGATCGTGTAGGAGGAGCTGTTGAGCAGCGACTCGGCGCCCGTGGGGACGAACTGGACGACCACGTCGACCGTGCCGCCCTGGAGGGCGAGGATCTGCGGCTGCTGGGAGGCGTAGAAGGTGAACGCGGTCGAGTCCAGGTTGGGGGCCCCGCCCCAGTAGTCGGGGTTGGCGACGAAGCTCGCGCCGACGTTCTGGGTGTAGGTGGAGAGCTTGAACGGTCCGGTTCCGATGAACGTCTTCTGCCAGTCGGCGAAGTTGGTGCCGTTGGGGACGATGATCGCGTTGTAGTTGTCGGAGGAGACGAGGTAGGGGAAGTTGCCGTTGGGCGCCGAGAGGTGGAACGCGACGGTTCCGGAGTCGACCTTCACAACACCGGCCGGATCGAGCACGCCGGTGAACGTCGACAGCGCGTTGGAGGCGTTCTTGGGGTCGGCGAGCTGCTGGAAGGTGTAGACGACGTCGTCGGCGGTCATCGGCGTTCCGTCGGAGAACTTGACGCCTGGGCGCAGCGTGAACGTCCACACCGCTCCGGCCTTGCTCGGCGTCCAGCTCGTCGCGAGCATCGGCTGGAGCTGGAGCGCCAGGTTGTTGTCGAAGGCGAGGAACTCCCCGGTCTGGGCGAGCATGCACAGGCCGCCGGAGTCGGCGACGGTCAGGGGGTTGACCGCCGCGGCCGGCGCCTGGATGGCGAGCTTGAGCGTCCCTCCCTTGGTCGGGGTCCCACTCGCGCTGCTCGATGCGGCGCCCGAGGAGGAGGACGCGGACGACGACGAGTTGGCGCTTCCACAGGCCGCGAGGATCGTCCCCACCAGCCCGGTCGACATCCCGATCACCGCGCCCCTGCGCATGAACTGCCGCCGGCTGAGCCGGCCGGCCACGAGCTCGTCGATGTAGTGGTTCTCCAGCTCGGAGCGGTCGCTGCGGATCGCGTCGAGCCTACGTGGGTCTGTCGCCATGCTCCGTCACCTCTCATGATTGCAGCCGCGGACGCGCGCCCGCGGCACCTTGTCCCCATCCACTGATCACGGTTCTTGCACACCCCGTCCCGGGTGTCAAGGTTCACGTGTCCAGCACCCGGCGGGCGACGGCCATCGCCTCGAGGATCTCGTCCATGTCGGCGCCCTCGTCCGGGGTGTGGCTCTCCCCGCCGTGCAGGGGGACGAACAGCAGCAGCGCCGGGACGATCGACGCGAGGTGCTGGGCGTCGTGGCCGGCGCCCGACCAGGTCTCGGCCGCCGGGACGCCGAGCGCTCGCGCGGCGGCCAGCGCGGCCGCGGCGAGCCGCTCGTCGAGCGCCACCGGCTCGCCGCCGCGCAGCAGCGCGATCTCGGCTCGGACTCCGCGCTCGCGCGCGATCTCCTCGGTGCGGGCGTGGATCTCCCCGTCCAGCCGGGCCAGCGAGCCCGAGTCGATTCCCCGTGCGTCGATCCCCAGCCGGGCCTGCGCCGGGATCACACCGAGCGCGCCCGGCGAGACCGCGATCGTGCCCACCGTGGCCACGGTCTCCGGCGGCTCGGCGCGCGCCGCCGCCTCGATCGCCAGGATGACCTGCGCCGCGGCCGCCAGGGCGTCGTGGCGCTGCTCCATCGTCACCTCACCGGAGTGGCCGGCCTCGCCGGTGACGGTGACCGCGAAGCGGCGCGGCGATGCGACCCGGGTGACGACGCCGAGCTCGCGCAGCGTCCGGCGCTGGGCGATGTGGATCTCGGCGTGGGCGCGTAACCGCTCCCGCGGGGGATCGACGCGCGGCAGCTCCCGCAGCGCCTCGAGATAGCCGGCGCGGGCGTGTGCGGCACTGACGCCGGCAGCGTCGTGCATCCGCTCCAGCGCCGCCGGTTGGAGGCTGCCGACGAGCAGGCGCGAACCGATCGTGCCGGCGCCGAACCGCGGTGCCTCCTCGGCGGCACAGACGAGCACGCCGGCCCGGGCGCCCCCGGCGGTCCCGGCGCCCCTGGTGGCTCCGGCGGTCACGGCGGCTCCGGCGTTCGCGGCGGCTCCGCCTGCCACGTCGGCGGCCAGCTCGAGACCGAGCACGGTCCCGAGCGCTCCGTCGTAGCGCCCGCCGTCGGGGACCGTGTCAACGTGCGAGCCGGCGGTCACGAGCGGTCCACTCCAGCCGGCCGGGAGCGCCCAGAGATTACCGTGGGCGTCGATCCCCGGCTCGAGGTCCAGCTCGCGGGCCCAGCCGGCGACGAGCAGCATCGCCTTCGCCTCGGCGGCCGAGTACGCGGGCCGGTCGGCGCCGCCGCCGGGCCCGCGCGCGATCGACCACAGGTCCTCCAGACGCGCGGCGATCCGGGCGGCGTCAGGCAAGGGCGTACTGCGTCAGCGGCTTGCCGAGCATCGCCTCCACCTCCGGGTAGACGCTCGGCTCCCGGACGCCGTCCCCAAGCGGGATGTGCGCCTTGGGGACGTGCAGGACGGCGACCTCGTCCCCCTCGCGGATGTCGGCGATCGAGATGATCCGTCCGGTGGCGAGCGACAGCGTGGCCAGCACATCGGGGAACGTCGCGAGCCGCTCTCCGGCCGATTCCGCGGTGAGGTACTCGTTGACGAAGCCCAGCTCGAGCTCGCCGACGTCGATCGCGCCGATGTCGAAGGCGTTCTCGGTGCGCAGCACGCGGCGGCGCACCGGGCCGCGGATGACGATCCGGCCCCGCAGGTGCTCGGCGGTCGTCTCGATCACGCGCTCGGCGCCGTCGGGCTCAGCGGCGAGGATCGACTCGCCCAGCGAGAGCGCGAAGCTGATCGCGCCGACGGCCGCGTGCTGCGCCACGAACGAGGCCGGCAGCGGGTTGCGCGCGGCCGCGATGAAGCCGCCCGACTGCTCCGACGCGGTGCGCAGCACGTTCGCGGTGTAACCCACGGGGCCGCGTGTGACGACCTCCAGGTAGCGGTTCTGGGACCGGTTGCCGCCGGCGACCGCCTGCACGGTCCGGTACTCGTCGTCGGCCGCCAGTCCGAATGAGCCCATCTTGCCGGTCGGGTGCGCGCGTCCGTCGCCGGCGGCGTCGACGACCACGGTTCCGAGCACGGCGGACGCCATCCAGCCGTTGCAGGTCGTCGAGGAGCCGTTCTGGGCGGTGACGGTCCCGACGATCGGCTCGTCGACGGCCTCCATCAACAGCTGCAGCGCGCGCACGTAGTCGCCCGGCCGCATCTCCCACCCGGTCGCCGCCGGCGCGCCGATCGCGCTCACGGTGGCCAGCATCGCGTCCGGGTCCAGCTCCTCCAGCGTGACCAGCCGTGGGGTGCCGTACTGGACGGCGGTCGTGCCGACGAGCATCCCGTGCCCGACCCAGCCGCCTCCGCCCGCGGCGAGCACCGAGCCCCCGGCGACCGCGGCCTGAACGGCGTTGAGGTCGAGCTCTCTCATCTCGTAGACCCTAATGCACCGCCGCCCAGCCCCAGCCCGTGCTCCTCGGCGCAGCGGCGCGCGTCCTCGTAGCCGGCATCGGCGTGGCGCAGCACGCCGAGCGCGGTGTCGACGTGCAGCGATCCGCGCAGCCGCGCGGCGGCGTCGGCGCTCCCGGTCGCCACGACGGTCATGCCGGCGCTCTGAGAGTAGCCGGCGTAGCCGCCGCCGCCGGCGTGCAGGGCGACGAGGTCCGCTCCGGCTGCCGTCGTCAGCAGCGCGTTGAGCAGCGGCCAGTCGCTGATCGGGTCCGATCCGTCGGCCATCGCCTCGGTGATGATGTTTGGATGCGTCATCGCGGCGCCGTCCATGTGGTCACGCGTGAACGCGACCGGCCCGCGCAGGCGGCCGTCGGCGACCGCGGCGTTGACGGCCAGCGCCAGGCGGTCGCGCTCGCCGTGGCCCAGCCAGGCGATCCGCGCCGGCAGTCCCTGGCGGGCAACGTGGCGGCGGGCGAGGCCGATCCAGTTCGTGACGAGCTCGCTGCCTGCAAACAGCTCCAGGCAGAGGCCGTCGATCAGGTCGAGGTCCTCGTCGGCGCCCGACACGCAGATCCACCGGAACGGGCCGATTCCACGGCAGAACAACGGCCGGATGTAGCGGGCGGTGAAGATGTCGATCGTGAGCGCGTCCGTGACCCCGCCGCCGGCGGCGTGCGGGCGGATGTTGTTGCCGTAGTCGAACACGACCGCGCCGCGCTCGCGCAGCTCCAGCATCGCGCGCACGTGGCGCACGATCGTCGCCAGCGCCAGGGCCTCGAGCTTGCCGGGGTCCCCGCGACGCAGCGCCTGCACCTCGGTGAGCGTGATCCCCGCCGGGATGTAGCCGGCGCGCAGATCGTGGGCGGAGGTGAGGTCGGTGACGACGTCGGGCGTGATCTGGCGCGCGAGCAGGCCCTCCAGCAGCTCGGCCCCGTTGCCGATCAGCGCCACGGCCAGCGCCGTAGCGCTCGCCCGTGCGGCCAGCGCGGCGTCGAGCGCCTCGTCGATCTCCTCGCAGACGACGTCGACGACGCCGGCGGCAAGGCGGCGACGCGCCTTGTCGCCGTCGATCTCGGCGATCAGCGAGGTGCCGCCGAGCATGCGGCTGATCGCCGTCGGCTGCGCGGCCCCCATCCCGCCAAGCCCCGCGCTGACCACGAGACGGCCGGCGAGCGTGGCGCCGAAGTGCTCGCGAGCCACTTGGGCGAAGGTCTCATACGTGCCCTGGAGCACGCCCTGGGAGCCGATGTACTGCCAGCAGCCGGCGGTCAGCCCGCCCCAGGCGATCAGTCCCTGCGCCTCGAGGTCATAGAAGGTCTCGGGCGTCGACCAGCGACCCACGAGGTTGCCGTTGGCGAGCAGCACCGCGGGGGCCCGCGGGCCGGTGCGCAGCACCGCGATCGGCTTGCCCGACTGGACGATCAGGGTCTCGCCGTCGGCGAGGCGCCGGAGCGACGCGACGATCGCCTCCAGGCTGTCGCGATCACGCGCGAGCTTGGCGTGCGCGGCGTACACGACGAGCCGCTCGGGGTCCTCGGCGATCGCCAGGTTGTTCTCCAGCAGCCGCAGGATCGCCTCCTGGCGCCAGCCGCGACACCGCGGCGGAAATGCCTGGGGGCATTTCCGCTGGAGAGATTTCCCGGGGGGAAATCTCTCGGCCTTCGCGGGACGAGTCGCAGGCGGAAATGCCTGGAGGCATTTCCGCTCCGGAGATTTCCCGAGGGGAAATCTCTCGGCCGTCATCGTTGCGCGCGCGGTCGACGCCGGGACGAAGCGCCCGTGTCCCGGGGCGCTCAGCACGCGACGGCCGTCCCAGATCTGGACCCCGCGTGAGAACGTGGCGATCACTCGGCCGCGCAGCCGGCGCCCGGCGTATGGGCTCCAGCCGGCCGGCGTGACGAGCGCGCCGGGGTCGATCTCCCACACGGCCGCCGGGTCGAGGACGAGCAGGTCGGCGTCGGCGCCCGCCTGGAGGCTGCCCTTGCGCGGCCACAGGCCGAAGCGGCGCGCCGGCTGCTCGCAGACGAGGCGCACGAGCTCGGCGGCGCCGAGGGCGTCGTGGACGAGCGGGACGATCAGCTCCACCCCGGGCGCCCCCGACGCCAGCGCGAAGATGTCGGGGCCGTGCTTGGCGTCGCGCGGCCAGCCGACGTGGTCGGAGGAGATCATGTCGAGGCCGTCGGCGGCCAGCGGCGCGGCGCGCAGCGGCGGGTTGATCTTGGCCTCGCCGCCGATTCGCGCCAGGTCGGCCTCGTCGAGCAGGAGGTAGTGCGGGCAGGTCTCGGCGCTCACGTCGACGCCGTCGGCCCGCGCCCCGGCCACGAGCGCCACGCCGCGCGGCGTCGAGACGTGGCAGACGTGCAGGCGCACACCGGTGGCGCGCGCCAGCTCCAGGCAGCGGGCGATCGCCTCGTGCTCGGCGACGGGTGGGCGCGAGCGCGCGTGGGCGAGCGGATCGCCGCCGTGCCCGGCGGCCCGCTCGGCGGCGATCAGCGCGCGGACGATCTCGTCGTTCTCGGCGTGCACGCCGGCCAGGCCGCCCGCCCGGGCGATCGCGCCGAACGCCGCCAGCAGCTGGTCGTCGGGAATCCGCGGGAAGCGCTCGGGGTGGGTCTCGAAGGTCGAGAGCTTGAACGCCGCCGCTCCCGCATCGACGAGCGCCTGTACGTGGGACAGTGGGCCGCGCGGCGGCACCGTCGCCCACAGCGCGACATCGACGTGGGCGTGGCGCCGCACGTCGGCGACCTTGCGGGCGAACGCCGCGGGCGAGTCGATCGGGCCCGCGGCGTCGTAGGGCATGTCGACGATCGTCGTCACGCCGCCGGCGGCGGCGGCGCGCGTGCAGCGCTCGATCCCCTCCTGCGCGCAGCTGCGGGTGTGGACATGGACGTCGACGCCACCGGGCAGCAGCAGGGCGTCGCCGAACTCCAGACCCTCGCCGCCGGGCTCGCCGAGATCCTCGATGCAGCCGTCGCGGACCGTCACCCGAGCGCGCCGCGGGGCGCCCGCGGGGTCCAAGACGGTGCCGAGAATATTCTCGCTGGCCGAGATTCTCTGAGCATAAACTGCGCACGCAGGTGTGACTCTGATCTCGGCCAGCGAGAGGATCGTTCTCAGCGGGGATGGCCTCACGGTCGATGACGTCCTGGCGGTTGCGCGGGCCGGGGCACAGGTGGAGCTCGACGAGGCGGCGCTCGTCCGGGTGCGTGCGGCGCGCGACGTCGTGGATCGGGTGCTGGCCAGCGGCGAGGCCGTCTACGGACTCAACACGGGGCTGGGCTCGCTCGCGCGCCACCGCATCCCGCTGGAGGACATGAGCGCCTTCTCGTTCGCCACCGTCGCCGACCAGGTGTCCTCCTACGGGCGGCCGCTGTCGACCGATGTGGTGCGCGCGATGATGGTGTCGCGCGTCAACGGAATGCTCAAGGCCGGCGTGGGGGTGCGCCGCGAGCTGATCGAGATGCTCGTCCGGCTGCTCAATCTCGGCGTGCACCCGATCGTGCGGATGGTCGGCTCGGTCGGGCAGGGCGACCTGTCGGAGATGGCCGACATCGGCAAGGTCCTGATCGGCCGGGGATGGGCCGAGTTCGAGGGCGTGCCGATGCGCGGCGACGAGGCTCTGAGAGGGGCGGGACTGGAGCCGATCACGCTCGGTCCCAAGGAGGCGCTGGGGCTGATCAGCTCCAACGGCGTCACGATGGGGCGCGGGTCGCTCGTGCTCGTCGACGCCGCCGATCTGATCGAGAGCATGCAGATCGCCGCGGCGCTGAGCTTCGAGGCGTTCCTCGCCAACCTGTCCGTGATCCACCCGGCGGCCGCGCGCGCCCGGCCCCACAGTGGGGTGACGACCGCGATGGCGCGGCTGCGCGAGCTGCTGGAGGGATCCGACCTGTGGCGCCCAGGGGCCGCCCGCAACCTTCAGGATCCCCTCTCGATCCGCTGCGTCCCCCAGACCCACGGCGCCCTCTACGACGTGCTCTCGGTCGCCCGGGGGCTGATGGAGATCGAGCTCAACTCGGCCGCCGACAACCCGCTCGTGCTGATCGAGGAGGAGGCGATCGTGTCGGTCGGCAACTTCGACGTGACGGCGCTGGCGATGGCCTTCGACTACGTCCGGCTCGGGATCGCGCACGCCTCCCAGGTGGCCAACGAGCGCGTGCAGAAGCTGCTCTGGCATCACTTCAGCGGCCTCCCCACCGGCCTGGCTCTGCGGGAGGGCACCACCGGGGGGCTGCGCCCCCTGGGTCGGTCGTTCGCGGCGCTGGCGTCCGAGACCCGCTTTCGCGCCAGCCCCGTGTCGCTCGACTATCGCGGACAGCTCGCCGAGGGGATCGAGGATCACGGCTCGATGGCGCCGCTGGCGGTCAGCACCACCTTGGGCTTGGTCAGCCTCGCGCACCGGCTGGTGGCGCTCGAGCTGATCGTCGCCGCGCAGGCGATCGATCTGCGCGGCGGGCCGGATCACCTCGGCGCGGGCACCGGCCGCGCCTACGCGGTCGTCCGCGAGCACGTCGCGACCCTGACCGACGAGACCGAATGGAACGCCGACATCGAGGGCCTGGCACGGCTGATCGGCGACGGTGCGCTCGCCCACCGCGTGGCCCGCGTCGCCGGCGCCCGGCCGGCGCTGTCCGAGCACGACCCGCCCGGGATCTGATCATGATGGGTGCGTTAGGAGACCGAAGCGCCCACGACCGCTCGCTCGCGCCCGCTGTCACGGCGCCCACCTTCATGGCGCTCGGCGCCGCCGGTGCGCGGGATCGGAGTGGACTGCAGCAGCTCATCCTCGTCACCGGGTCGCAACACGACGATCTCGCCGGGAGCGTTCGCGAGCAGCCACGCCACGTCGTCGGGTTGGAAGCCGGGGTTGTCGCGCGTGGCGGCGGCCATCACGATCCGCTCGAACCGCTCGGTGGCGAATGTCCGGCGCAGCGCGTGGCGGTAGCTGCGCCCGCGTTCGATCCGGGCGTCGACGTCGATCCCGAATCTGGCCGCCCGCTGCTCGATCGCCTCCTGGAGCGGGATCGCGATCCCGGCCTGTCGGGGGAGGGGCGCGTCGAGGGGGAGATGCAGCGGCACCCGGGCCAGGAACACCGGCATCAGGATCGCCTCCTCGGCCCGGGCCAGGCGCAGGGCTGCGTCCAGCGCCCGGGTGGAGAGCGCGGAGGCGACGAACGGGAACAGGATCCGGCGCGTCTTGCTCGCCGGCGCCTTCGCTGGCTGGCGCCTGGCGACGGTGACGTGCCGCACGCCGAGCACGGCCAGCGCCACCGCCAGCACGACGACCAGCGCGATCAGCAGTACGGTCATGTGTCCTCCGTTGTTCGCAGGGTGCGATCGGCGACGATCCGCAGGTCGATCCCGGGCAGCATGCTCATCAGCCGGTAGGGCAGCGCGGGCGTCATCAGTCGCCGCAGCGCGCCACGGGGGCGGGGCGTGCCCATCAGCACGTATGTGGTCCCGCGCTCGCGGGCCACGCGCTGGGTGGCCACCGCCACGTCGTCGTCGTGCTCGACGATCAGGTGGGCGCCCAGCACGGAGGCCAGCCGGCGCAGCGCGGCGAGCTGCTCGAGCTCTGACTCGTCGGGGTCGTGAGGAGCGACCCAGAGGATGTCGAGCTCGGCCTGCAGGCGCTGCGCTGAGCGCCAGGCGCGGCGCACGACCCGTTGGGCGTGGGGCTCGGGCGTGACGAGGGCGAGCAGCCGCTCCCCGATCGCCTGCGGGGGGCCGGAGTCGCCGCGGCGCTCGTCGCGGCGGCCGCTGCTCTCGATCGAGGTCCGCTTGGCCTCGATCTCCTGGGCGACCTGCCGCAGCGACACCTCGCGCAGCGCGGACAGGTTCTCGATCTTGAAGAAGTTGTTGAGTGCGGTCTGGACGCGCTCGGGTGGGTAGACCCTCCCGGCGAGCAACCGCTCGATGAGCGATTCGGGCGTGATGTCGATCAGCACGACGTCGTCGGCCGACGCCAGCACGGCGTCGGGCACGGTCTCGCGGACGCGGGTGCCGGTTAGCTCCGCGACCTGGTCGTTGAGGCTCTCCAGATGTTGGACGTTGACCGACGAGAAGACGTCGATGCCGGCCGCCAGGACGTCGGCGATGTCCTCGTAGCGCTTGTGGTGCTCGGTGCCCGGGGCGTTGGTGTGGGCGAGCTCGTCGATCAGGCACAGCTCGGGCGCGCGGCGCAGGATCGCCGGCAGATCCATCTCCTCGAGCGTCGTCTCGCGATAGCTGACCAGGCGCCGGGGGATGACCTCCAGCCCGTCGGCCTGCGCGACCGTCTCGGCGCGCCCGTGGGGCTCCAGGTAGCCGATCACGACGTCGCGCCCCTCGAGCGCCTCGGCGTGACCCTCCTGGAGCATGCGGTACGTCTTGCCGACGCCCGCGGCCATCCCGAGGAAGACCTTGTAGCGCCCGCGGCTGACGGCCATCGCCTCAGTCCTCGGCTTCGAGCCATTTCAGCTCAAGCGCCTCGCGGCGGACGGCGCCGCTGATCGACCCGGTCGTCATGCTCCAAGCAGATTGTGCACCAAGAGGTCGATGAGCTTGATGCCGATGAACGGAGCAATCAGGCCGCCGAGCCCGTAGATCCATAGGTTGCGCCGCAGCAGCGCGCTGGCGCCGATCGGGCGGTAG
>Ga0181518_10004783_pt1 | contig 11955 bp, 12 predicted proteins | sample PEATcosm2014_Bin_28_FD_119751 | JGI IMG/M metagenome (GOLD analysis project Ga0181518, IMG submission 119751) | Peatland microbial communities from MTU Mesocosm Facility, Houghton, MI, USA - PEATcosm2014_Bin01_60_metaG | ecosystem: Environmental > Terrestrial > Soil > Wetlands > Peat | place... | reverse complement strand
GCTCCCGGTGACTACGTGCTCGAGTCGTCGCGGCGTGCCCGCGGCTTCGCCACCTGGGCGGCCCTGCGCCAGCTTGGCCGCACTGGCGTCGCCGAGCTCGTTGAACGGTGCTGCTCCCTAGCTCGCCGCTTTGCCGAGCAGCTCAGTGCCATCGACAACGCCACGATCGTCAACGACGTCGTGCTGAATCAGGTCCTCGTCGGCTTCGGCGACGACGAACGGACCGACCGGGTCATCGAGAGCGTGCAACGCTCGGGTGAGTGCTGGATGGGCGCCACAACCTGGCACGGCCAGCGTCTCATGCGGATCTCGGTATCGAGCTGGCGCACAACAGAGGCCGACGTCGACCGCTCGGTCACTGCCATCCTGACAGCAACGCGGTAGCACCCAGCTGAAACAAAGACGGTGACCCACCCGCGCTGTCGAAGCAATGGCCAATGGCGCCTCGGTGCGTCCCCGAGTTGCCGCCCTGCCGGTGCATCAACTTCCGCGAGCGCGACGGTCGCTGTTTGGCTCGTCGTGAGCACGTGACCGCTCGCTGAAAGCGTCGGGGCGTGGAGCCAGCACAGGGGGCAGGTGGCCCGTGCCGTACGTCGGACCGGTCGCGTAAGGCTTCCGGCGTTCAGATCTCCAGATTGCTCGGCCGCCAACACTTCCCTGACCCGAGCCCACGAAGCTGGGAGCAGCAAAGGGAGGCCCGTGAGCCCGACGTCGCGTTTGTGGGTCCGTCCGTTGGGCCCTGCCCGCCTAGTTTGATTCCCACAGCGCCGTCTATCATCTCGTTCGCCTCGGAGGGCTTGCACCGCGGTGATTCTTGAGCGGTCACCCTGGCCGCGCCCTTGTCCGAACGCCAGCGAAGCGAGATCGGCCAAGTTTCAACGGGCCGAGGGCACGACGCTGATGCCGTGGCTCGCACCGGGAGATGGAGCGCGAGACCTACGCAGGCAACCGAGACGCCCCGAACGCAACCGCTAGGTGGAATGACCAAGCCGCGTCCACTCAATCTCCGGCTGTGGGAGATGTCCCAGTCCGTGGTTGTCGCTCGCGTACAGGTAGGCGCTGCGTTCGTAGACGAGCATGCACATGGTCCTTGAGGCACACGAGACCTGAAATTCTGCCTCGGGGTGCGTCGCGGCGATCAGAGGTCGCGGCGTCGACCAGCGCGTGCCGATCCATGTGCGTCCCGTTCCATTCAAAAGGGCAACCGCGCAGAAATCGTTGCTGGAACAGGACACATCCTCGGCCTAGCTTGGTCCGGCGCTTCCGGTCCCTCGCCATGCTTTGCTAGTCCAGACCCAAAGCGAGACGCCGAATCCTCCGCCGATCCCTGCGCAGAACGAACGCGATGTGCACGACAGCTGTTGGAAGCCCAAGACTGCCGACTTCGGGGCAGGCGTCCCCGTGGTGCTCCATGACTTGCCGTCCCAGGAGATTGTCCAAGTACCCGCGGACGCGTCCATACAGAAATCAGAACTGGCGCACTAGACAGTGCCGCCGCTATCGATGCCCGTCGTCATCGCCTGGACCAGCCGCCACGACGACCCATTCCAGACGGCCGAGCCGAGCCGAAGCTGTCCCCAACCGCCATGAAGAAGTCAGGTCCGGTGCATGAGATCGCTCGAACATTGACTCGATCTGGGCTTTTGCGGTGGGCCGCCCGGGGCTCGAACCCGGCACCTTGGGATTAAAAGTCCCCTGCTCTACCTGATGAGCTAGCGGCCCTTCCTGGCAGCCATTCCGATGCCGTCCTGGTCACGTCCTGTGACTGCGGCAACCATCCTTGCATGCGTTGAACGGGGAAGGCAGCGGCGCAGCGACCGGTCAGACAGGCGCCCGCCCTCACCTGAGAGCGTGACCTCGCGGCCTGTCGACTCGGGGATCAGACTGGCCGGTCACAGCGACACTGCCTTCACCGCCTGGGAACACTGACACCGAAGTTGGGCTGCCTCTACGACAACATCGCAACCACGTTGTGATCTCGAACGGGACAGCGGGTCATGGCAGTGGCATTCTCCTTACGGCGCGCGTCAAGGGCGGCGACGCCTACAACAACCTCGTTACCGGGAACGAGATCGACGGTAACGGCCCCGGAGACGTCACGATCCACAAGCACTACGGGCTCTCGAACCTGTCGGGCGACCTGATCATGAACAAGTGGATCGGCACCGACAACGTCTCCGGTGAGCCCGCGAACGGGTTGACGACCGGCGTCTTCGTCGGAGGTGACCCACTGTCGTTCCTGCCGATCGGGTCGCGTCTAATTCCTGGTGCAAATGAGCAACGGGCATAGGTTCCTTCAGAAGCTTCCAAACTCAGAAGGAGGACCTACACCCGTGGCATAACGAGTGTCGCCCAGTGAGCGCGTTCGCGCAGACCTCGAGGCGCTGTTCAGCTCCGATCGGGACCTTTCCGTCATCTTGGAACAAGTCGGACGCCTGACCGTCCGCCTCCTCATGCAGCAGGCGATCGAGGCCGAGGTCGACACGTTCTTGGGGCGACGGCCCTATGAACGACGAAGTCAGGAGACCCCGGTCGGATCGCGCAACGGCTGGCAACCGCCCGTCGCCATCAAGACGACGATGGGACCGGTCGAGCTCGACAACTCCGCCCCGGGTTCGAGACGGTCACTTTGGAATCGCGTTTCCGTCAGCCGGCTGTGATATCCCCCGGGTCTTCGGTTTCCGCTTGGCATGCCGCGCATAGCCCGATCACCGCAAAGTGATGCGGGTCGATCGCGAACCCGAACTCAGCTATGGCGCGTCGTCTGAGGTCGGTGAAGAACCCTTCCGCAATCTCGACGTGGGCATCGCACTTCTGACAAACCAGGTGGCCGTGCGTTGCGCTCGCAAGGTGATAGGACGCAGGCCCGTGCCCGAGATGGGAGTGCGTGACCACACCGAGGCGCTCGAGCTCCTCCAGGTTCCGGTACACGGTCGAGATGGAGACGTCGGGTGCGCGAGCCTGAATCTCCGCCGCGAGCTCCTCGGCCGTTCGATGCCCACCAGCCTCGAACAGGGAACGGACAAGAAGGCGACGTGGCGTGGTCACGCGATCTCCAGCTGAGCGCAAGAGGGAAAGGACTTCCTCTTCCTCGTCTCCCGACGAACTCAAGTCGAAGCCTCCTGGCTTACCTGCAACCACGAACGGCGAGGTGCGTCCGGGCGTGCCGTCCGTGAGTCGCGACTCAGGTCCAACCTTCTTGCTCGGCGTCGAACAGGCCGGTGTGCCTCCTCCTCGGACGGATCGTCTCCGGGAGGTCTGTCTCAGGTGCTTCGCCATCGAACAGACTTTCGGGCCGGCGTGCCGGGGACGAAGGCCGCTCCGCTGTCGGTTCCGCCTCGGCCCGGGTCACCCTGTCGCCGATCATTGACGCGTCATTTCTTTCGTACTTGGACGAAGGCCCGCCGGCAGCGCCGACGGCATGTCGCCCCACCGGCTCCTCGGCGCTGTAGACGGCGCCGGCCTGCTGGTGAGACGACACGGCCGGCACGGGAGCACCCGGCCCGCCCAAAGCGCGATCGGGACGTGCGTCGGTATCGTCCTCGGGCGGAAGCGTCGCACTGCCGTCGGTCGCCGCGGGAGACGCCGCCGCAACGGCCACTCCCGGCGCAGGACGTCCGAGCGGGCTGCGAACCATCTCCTCGACGACTGCCTGGACGGTGGTCTGCAAACGGGCCAGCTCGGCGATGGCCTCCTGACGCTGGTCGTAGAGGTAGGTGATCTGCGACACGGCACGTTCCCGGTCCTGCTCAATGCGCTGCAGGTAGGCGTGGCGACGACGCTCGGTCTCGTCCCGGATCGCGAGGGCACGTCTTGTGGCTTGGTCGACGACATCGGCAGCCTCGCGACTCGCCACCTCGCGTATCTCACTCACCTCCTCCGCGACGGCCTCGCGAAGCTCGCTCACCTCGCGTTCGGCCTCCTGGCGGAGGGTGTAGGCCCCCTCCCACGCCTCTTGAAGAATGCGCTGAACGCGCTCACCGAGAGTGTCCAGCGAAGGCGGCTGAGCGGTACGGGTTTCACTCTCGTAGACGGCGACACGACGGTGTAGCTCGCGGAGTTGTCCCACCGCTGCTGCGAGCCGGCGTTCCGACTCAGAGGCGCGGCGGAGCGCCTCGTCCAGCCGGCGCTGCTGGTCTGCCACGTAGCGGTCGACCTGCTCCGGGTCGTAACCGCGCCGGTAAACATTGAAGATCGGTGTCGCCACCCGCTGTTCCGCGACTGCCTCGTTCTCGTCCATGATCCCTCCACACTCTCTCAGCGGATGCTACTGAGCCACCAGCTCAAGAGCGGGGATCCTTCGGTGGGCGAACACGGCGCTGACAGCGACGGCGACCGCTCCTCGACGCCGACCTCCACACAGGGCAGACTGAGGCCGACCGCCGGACAACCGCCGGAGCGCAACGAGACCAGAAGGGGGTTTCTCAATGAAGGCCGACGTAAAGGGATCCACGCTACCGGTGCTCGAGTTGATCCTCGATCCCGGCGAAGCTGTCGTCTCGACCCATGGCGATCTCGCCTGGATGTCCGCGAACATGCAGCTCAGTCAAACCATGAACACAGGTGGCGGTGGCGGGCTCATGGCGGGTCTGAAGCGTGTCGCCGGCGGGACCGGGATCTTCCTGACTCGCTACGAGCCCACCGGCGGCCCGGGAATGTTGGTTCTCGCCGCAAAGCTTCCCGGGCGGATCTTCCCCGTCGAAATCGCGCCGGGATCGGAGTACATCGTCCACCGCCATGGTTGGCTGTGCGGCACGCCAGGTGTCCAGCCGACGATCGCGTTGCAACAAACCTTCGGCGGCGCCGTCTTCGGCGGCGAGGGTTTCATCCTCCAGCGCCTCGAGGGGCAGGGAACTGCCTGGCTCGAGCTCTCCGGGGAGATCTCGACCTACGAGCTGGCTGCAGGGCAAAGCCTCTGTGTGCATCCCGGTCACGTCGGGGCGTTCCACGCGACCGTGAGCTTCCAGACGACGCGCTTGCCCGGGATCCAGAACCGCATGTTCGGGAAGGACGGACATCACATCGTCGTGCTCACGGGCCCGGGCAGCGTCTGGCTCCAGAGCATGCCGCTGCCGATCCTCGCTCACGCGCTCGCGCCTTACCTCGGCGACCACAACGAGAGCGCGGCGGGAGCCGGCGTCGCCGGCGGCGTGCTCGGAGGAATGCTCGGCCGGAAGCTCTGACACCCCGGCAATGCCCCTCACCGTTGGCCCGCTCACCGACCTCGTCGAGGCACCGACGCTTGGACGCGTGCTTCACGAGTCGCTCCGCAGAGGGGGTGACTTCGCGGAGATCTTCGCCGAGGACTGCTCGAGCTCTTCGATCTTCCTCGACGACAGCAAGGTCGAGGAGCTGTCCAGCGGGCGCGACCGCGGCGCCGGGATCAGGGTCGTCGTAGGCGAGACAACGGGATTCGCCCACACCGCTGACCTGTCGGAGAAGGGTCTGCTGACTGCAGCCGAGGCGGCCGCAGCTGTCGCCCGGGAAGGTGGAGCCGGTGTCCGCGAGGCTCCGCTCTCGAGGAGAGCACCAGAGCCGCACCAGGTGACGACGTACCCGAGCACGGTGCCGAAGTCGGCCAAAGTCGACTTGCTGCTTCTCGCGGACGACACCGCCCGCTCGGCGGGGGGAGCCATCGTCCAGGTAAGTGCCGGCTACGGCGACAGCCGGCGTCGCATCCTGGTCGCGAACTCGGACGGCCTGCTGGCAAGTGACGACCGCGTCCGAACCCGGTTGTTCGTGACCTGTGTCGCGTCCGGTGAGGGCGGTTTGCAAACCGGCTCCCACAGCCTCGCGTACACGCTCGGCTTCGAGATGTTCGATGACCACCCCGTGGAGGAGGTCGCGAGACAGGCAGCCCGTAGGGCCATCACCAAGCTCGATGCCCGCCCCGCCCCGTCGGGCGTGCTGCCCGTGGTCCTGAAGAGCGGGACCGGCGGGATCATCTTTCACGAGGCGTGCGGACACGGCCTCGAGGCTGACCACATCTTGAAGGACAGCTCCGTGTACACCGGCCGCCTGGGTCAGGTGGTCGCCAGCCGAGGCGTCACACTCGTCGACGACGGTTCGCTCGGCCCGAACTGGGGCAGCCTTGCGATAGACGACGAGGGCCGCCCCACGCAACGCAACGTGCTCATCCAAGACGGAGTTCTCACCGACTACATGTGGGATTACCTCCGCGCTCGCAAGGAGGGACGGACCTCGTCGGGAAACGGCCGGCGCCAGAGCTACCAGGACCTGCCCATGGTCCGCATGACCAACACGTTTCTCCTGGCCGGCAACGAGGACCCGGACGAGATCGTGTCGCAGACACCGCACGGGGTCTACGTCGCGCAGCTGGGTGGAGGGCAGGTCAACACAGCGACCGGAGACTTCGTCTTCGGGATGACCGAGGCCTATCTGATCGAGGACGGCCGCATCACCGAGCCGCTCCGCAACGCCAACCTGATCGGCAACGGCCCGGATGTGCTCTCCAAGATCGACGCCATCGGCGACGACTTCGAGATGTGGCCCGGAACTTGCGGCAAGGACGGCCAGAACGTGTCCGTCGGATGCGGACAGCCGACCCTGCGCGTGACAGGCATCACGATCGGCGGCACCGCAAGTGCCTGAGCTCCTCGGGTTGGCACGCCGGGTCGCCGAACGGGCGACTGTCGGTGAGGAGGTCGAGGTCTATGTCGCCCGCGGCCGGGAGACCTCGATCCGGGTCTTCGAGGGCGCCATCGAGCAGCTCACGGCCGCTGAGTCGGCCGGCGTGGGCGTGCGGGTGATTTCGGCAGGAAGACAGGGCTTCTCCTACGTGGGCGAGCTCGACGGGTTCGCCGCACTGGAGGCACTTCGCGAGGCCCGCGACAATGCCACGTTCGCCACGGTCGACGAGCATGCCGGGCTCGCCTCGCCCGACGGCGTGGAACCGCCGGTGCTCGATCTCTGGCGGCAGGAGCTCGTCTCGTTCCCGACCGACGACAAGGTCGCACTTGCCCTCGATCTCGAGCGCCGCGTTCGAGCCGGAGACCCGCGAATACGCCAAGTCGTCTCCGCCGACTACCTCGACGGCCTCGGTGAAGAGGCGATCGCGACCTCTCGTGGGATCGAGGTGACGAGTCGGAGCACGGGCTGCTATCTCTTCGTCCAGGCCGTCGCCGGCGATGGCGACGACACCCAGACAGGCTTCGGCTACTCGGTGGGCCGCGCTCCGGCCGATCTCGATATCGAGGCCGCTGCTGTAGATGCCGTCGACCGCGCGACGCGTCTTCTCGGGGCGAAGAAGGCCAGGAGCGCGAAGCTGACCGCCGTCCTCGACCGCCGGGTGACGGCCACGCTGCTCGGGATCCTCTCCGGCACGCTGTCGGGTGAGGAGGTCGCAAAGGGTCGCTCCCTTTTCACAGGGCGCATGGGCGAACAGGTCGGCGTCGACGAGCTGACCCTCATCGACGACCCGACGAACCCGCTCGCCTACGGCGCCTCCCAGCACGACGCAGAGGGATTGGCGTGCCGGTGCAACTCGCTGATCGAAGGAGGCGAGCTGAAAGGTTTCCTCTACAACACCTATGCGGGACGCCTCGCCGGCACGTCCTCGACCGGCTCGGCAGTCAGAGGCGGGTTCCGGACAACCCCAGGTGTCGGCGCGCGGGCTCTGTCACTCCAGCCCGGGAGACACGACCAGGCCGAGATCATCGCAGAGGTCAGCGAGGGCTTCCTCGTCCAGTCGATAACCGGTGTCCACTCGGGGGTCAACCCCGTGAGCGGTGACTTCTCCGTCGGCGCCGAGGGTCTGATGATCCGTGGAGGTGAGCTCGCGGAACCGGTCCGCGAGGTGACGATCGCTTCGACGATTCAACGAATGCTGCAGCATATTGTGGCCGTCGGGTCCGACGTCGAATGGCTGCCCGGCGCGGCCACCGGTGTGACGCTCGCCATCGACGACATCGCCATGAGCGGCTCGTGAGTTGGACCAGAACCAACCGCGTCGCTCAGGAAGCTGCCTCAGCTCTCGAGGGGCTCGAGTCGGACGACCCCGCCGACGGCGAAGCAGCGGGTGTACCTGGCGCGAGAGTCTTTGAAGGTGCCGAGCCATCGGTAGCCGCTTGCTTGGCCGAGTCAGCGCTCGACGGAGTGGCCGTGGCCTCGGACCCGACGCTTGAGGCGGCAGCGGCCGGCCTCGAACTGGACCGTCCCGCTCGGCTGTCGTTCTTGTAGAAGCCACTTCCCTTGAACACGATCCCAATGTTCCCGAACACCTTCTTGAGGTCGCCGCCACAGTTGGGGCATTCGGTCAGGGCGTCGTCCTTGAACGACTGCACGACCTCGAGATGCTCTCTACATGACTTGCACGAGTACTCGTAGGTCGGCATGGATCCCTTCTGTCCTTCGCCTCGGCCAACCTCACCGTCCCGCCGACGGTCTGGCGTTGGCACTCCCGCTTCGTGAGTGCCAAGTATATCGTGGCTCTACGGCTGGCCTACCCGGGGAGGAGCATCATGGACCGAGACAGTGTTGAGGAACTTGTCTCCCTCGAAGCGGTTCAGCGGCTCGTGCTCAGTTCGTGCCTGCCGCTCGGCCCGATTGAGATCGGGCTCAGCGACGCACTCGGCTTCGTCCTCGCCGAGGACGTGCGAGCTCTCGAGGACCTTCCTCCGTTCGCGAACACTGCGATGGACGGTTACGCAGTGCGTGCGGACGACACAGCCGGTGCGCCCGTAGAGCTTGCGGTCATCGGCGTCCTCCCAGCCGGGGCGGCGCCCACGCAGGCCGTCGGACCTGGAACGGCGGTCCAGATCATGACGGGAGCTCCCATGCCTCCCGGTGCCGACGGGATCGCCATCGTCGAGCGGACCGAGCCGGGCTCGTCAGACTCCAAGGTTCGAATCCTCGATCAAGTCTCACCGGGCGCCTACGTCCGCCCAGCCGGCAGTGACCTGCACCGCGGTGATCTGGCCGTCGCCGCCGGCACGGTGATCGGCCCAGCCCATATCGGCTTGCTGGCAAGCGTCGACGCGACACGGATCACGGTCCACGCACGGCCGAACGTCGGCGTCCTTTCGACCGGGGACGAGCTCGTGGGCGGCACGGTGCCGCTCGAGTTGGGGCAGATCCGGGACTCCAACCGGCAAGGTCTCCTCGCGTCCTTGCAGCGGGACGGCTTCGTCGGCATCGACCTCGGTGTTCGCCCCGACGACGAGGAGGCGATCTCGGCAGGGATTCGAGAGGGGGTCGAGCGCTGCGATGCGCTTCTCACCTCCGGTGGGGTGAGCATGGGCGAATTCGACTTCGTGAAGGTCGCCCTGGAGAGACTGGTAGCCGAGGTCGGGGGGCAGGTCCACCAATTCAAGCTCGCAATCAAGCCCGCGAAGCCGCTGTCGTTTGCCGCCGTTGCCACGCCCGGTGGACGTTCGGTCCCCGTATTCGGTCTGCCGGGCAACCCCGTCTCCTCGATGGTCAGCTATCAGGTCGTGGCTCTGCCAGCGCTGAGGAAGCTCGCGGGCCACCACTCGCCGCTCCCCCGCCGGATCCTGGCGGTCACGGCCGATGACCTCGAGCGGCGTCCGGACGGGAAGCTACATCTGCTGCGTGTCATCGCCGCTATGGGCGCGGACGGCCACATCATCGTCCGTTCGGCGGGCGGCCAGGGGTCTCACCAGCTCGCGGCCCTGGCAGCCTCCAACGCCCTGGCGCTGGTGCCCAATGGACCCGGTGTCACCACTGGAGCTGACGTCCAAATCCTGCTTACTGGCCCGCTCGAGTAGCGTCAGGGGCAAGCGCACGGGACGCCGCGCCCAGCGCCGGGATCAGGACGTGCCCTGAGGTTGGCGGCGATCAAGGCACTCCCTCGGCTCACCACGTAGACTGCTATCCCATGCCGAACCGAGGACTGACCCATGTCGACCCCCTTGGCCGGGCTCGAATGGTGGATGTCACTCCGAAGGAGGCGACTCACCGCCGGGCGCTTGCCCGCTGCAAGGTCAGGATGCTTCCCGAGACGACGGTGAAGATTGCGAGCAATGCGATCAACAAGGGCGACGTCCTCGGCGCGGCACGGATCGCCGGAATTCAAGGGGCGAAGCGCACTGCCGACCTCATCCCGCTCTGCCACCCGTTGCTCGTCGGTTCTGTCTCCTTGAACTTCACGATCGGAGACGACTTCGTCGAGGTCGAGACACAAGTTGAGGCCGTCGACCGGACTGGCGTCGAGATGGAAGCCCTGACAGCTTGCGCGGTCGCCGCTCTCACGATCTATGACATGTGCAAGTCCGCCGACCGCAGCATGGTGGTGGAGGAGCTCTGTCTCTGGGAGAAGACTGGAGGCCGCTCAGGGGTGTGGCGCCGGGCAAATGAGCCCGGGGAGGACAACATCCACCATTTGGCTGAGACCGTTGATTAGCCTTTTCAACAAAGTGAGGGTGGTCCCGGGAGCGTGAGGCTTGTGGTCATAGCTGTGCTGGCAGTCATCTGGGTCGTCGCTCTGACTCCGATGATGCTACGCAAGCTCTCCGATCGCCGGTTCTCCACCTCGGTCGATTCCTTCCACCGCCAGCTCGGGGGTATGCGACGCGCGTACCCGCGACTGGCAGCAAGTGCTGCCGACCCGGAAATGGCACTTTACATGGCGCCGACGGCAGACACTGGTGTCCGAGCGTCATATGTGGCGCCTTCAAGGATGCCGCGATTTGAAGCCTCTGAAGGGCGCTCGCGACGTCCTGCGCCGCAGTCGGCACGCCGGCGCCGCGTTCTGCTGATCCTTGTCGCGACGACGCTTGGTTTCTTCTTGCTCGGCATGATCCCGGCCTTGAAGGTTCTCTGGGGCTTCTCGCTGCTGACGTTCGGTGCCGCGGCCGGTTACTTGGCACTGCTCATCCACATTCATAGGCGCGCCGTGGAACGCGAGACCAAGGTCGTCGACATCCGCGTTCGCCGCGGCGAACCGAGTGTTGGTGTGCCGGTGACTGCCACCGTTCCCGCTGCCGTCGTACCCGCTCGCCGGAACGCTCCAGAAGAGGTGGTCTGGGCCGACGACGAATGGCTCGGCTCGGCCTTCGAGTTCGACTATGACGAGATCGTGGCCGCCGGTCGCTGACTGGTTGGCCCCCGCAAAGTCGTCGAGTCACGCGTCGCCCGTTTGCGAGTGCTTGGCGCTGCTCCGCTAACCTGAATCGTCGGCCGGACGTGGCCGGGCGCTCCAAAGGAAGCCCTTCCTCTGGTCCAGCACCGGCCGCCTCGGGGGTGTAGCTCAGCTGGTAGAGCGCCACGTTCGCAACGTGGAAGTCGGCGGTTCGAGTCCGCTCACCTCCACCGGTATTTTTCCTTGTCAAAGGCCATCTTCGTCACCTGCTGTATCTTGCTGCTCTCTGTCCATCGCGCGTTCATCGCGCGAGCCCGGCATGAACCGGCCGCTAAGACGATCCGCTGCGGCCTGGTCAGCCTCAGGCACAGCCTGAGCGTAAAGAGCCAACGTCAGTCGCGAATCGGAGTGGCCCATGCGAACCTGCGTTGTCTTCATGTCTGTCCGATCCTCCACGAGCGCCGTCGCCATCGCGCGCCGAAGGTCGTGAAAGCCCAGATTCGGAAGACCTGCCGCCTCACGAGCGGGCGACCAAACGCGATTGCGCCAGTTTGCGTAACGGAGGGGTCCTCCTTCGGGCGAGACGAACACGAGCGCGTCGCTATCGGCCTCGGTCAAGCCCCTCCGGCGGAGGTGGTCCGCCAACAGTTCCCGCAATGGCGCTGGCAACGCAATGGTTCGGCGAGAGGCAGCCGACTTCGGTGCATCGAATACCGGGCGCCCCTGGGAATCTCGCGTGATGGTCTCGTTGACCGACACGGAACCGCTGCCTAGGTCCATACGTCCCACACGCAGCCCGGCGACCTCCGAGAACCGCAGGCCCAGCACAGCCCCGAGGTAGACCATGGGCCGGTTGCTCTCGTCCATCGCCGCTACCAGACGAGCAAGATCCTCAG
>Ga0181518_10004780_pt1 | contig 11958 bp, 10 predicted proteins | sample PEATcosm2014_Bin_28_FD_119751 | JGI IMG/M metagenome (GOLD analysis project Ga0181518, IMG submission 119751) | Peatland microbial communities from MTU Mesocosm Facility, Houghton, MI, USA - PEATcosm2014_Bin01_60_metaG | ecosystem: Environmental > Terrestrial > Soil > Wetlands > Peat | place... | reverse complement strand
GTGAAAATCGCGCATCCGGGCGAACCGGGGTTCGGGTCGAAGCCACCCTTAGGCCACCTTCACCCAGGGAATGCAGAACGCAGAATGGAGAATGCAGAATGCCAGGAGCACCTTCAGGCTATCCTGAGGCCACCCTCAATTAAGAGCCGGGGCACCATCTAGCGCCTCGGCCCTCAGAAGCAAGGACAGGTCGCAGTAGTCTTCGTCCTTTAAGGCCCAATCCCCTCGGGTTCACTAAAGTTCGACCGGGGGAGTGCCTACTCTTGGCGGAGGAAGATCCGCTTCATGGTTTCGGTGGCCGAGTCGAGGTCGGCTAACAGGGCCGTCCAGTCAACTTGCAGGCCTTGCGATTGGCCGGTTTGGGCGCCTTCCAGGGCCGCCTCTTTGACCAATCGCTCCGCTACCTCAGACTGCTGGAGGTATTGAAACATCTGCTCCGCCTCGGCGGCATGCGGCGCACCCCGCACGACGGCCACGGTGTTGGGGATCAAGAGCGTTTCGGGGGTCAGCGGCATGGCCGCCAACGGCAGTCCTTCGTGGATACCGCCCGCAATATCATCCGAGTCCGTGAGCCCGATCCAGGCTTCTCCCTGTCCGACCAGCTTGACCACAACGGAGTTACCGTCCACCAGGAACGGCTTGTTGGCTTGCAACGCCCGGCACCACGCCTGCCAAGAGGCGTCGCCCCACCGTTGCCGCAGGGCCAGGAAGTGGGTTGCCGTGGTGCCAAACATCGGGTAGGCCAGCGCCACTTTGCCACGCCAGGCCGCGTTGGTCAGCTCCGCGAGGGTGCGGGGAGCCTCGGCCAGCGAGACTTTGTTGGTGTTGACGACGATCCGCCGGCTGCGAAAGCCAAACGCCACGAATCCGTTAGTCGCCCGGAAGACCCTGAGATCCGCCAGTTGCCGCGCGCGCAGTTCCTCGTTGCCCCAGAATACGTCGCACTGCGGGTGGTCCTTCTCAGCTAACAGCCGGTTGGCCAAGCCCACGGTTTTGACCGCTTCGTTGTCAAAGACCGCGCGGGCCTTGATGCCTGTTTGCCGGGTGAACTCGGCCAGCAGCGGTTCGGCGAAGACCTGGTCCTGGGCGCAATAGACGATAATCGTCGGTTCCTCCTGGCCTCCGCACCCGCCCAGCAAGGCTGCCATGATTGCCAGGTTAGGGAGAAGCAGCACGAGGGCATTCATGCTGGCTTTGAGGCTGTTGCTGGCTGGCATGGTTGTTTCCGGGTAATTCTATTTGCCGCGCCGGCTCGCTCAAGAGAATTGCCACTCGCATGATCAATCGGGTAAACGCAGCCGAAGCGTGGCGCCGCGTGGGCGCGCCTGCTTGGTTATTGAGGATAGGGGTTCCCGGCAGAGGAGGGAATCACTACTGTTGAACGACTCTTAAGTCACCCGGCTCCGGCTCGACAGCCGGATAGGGAGACGGCACAAATCAATTCCTGGAGTTCCCCTTTACCAACCGGGCTTCATTGGTTTTGAGGTATTGCTCCATGGTCTCAATGCTGCTGGTCTGGGTTCTCCGCGCCTGCCCCAACTCCCGCATCATCCGGTAGTCAATCAGCCTTTTGCCCAACTCCACGATCTGGATGTAAGCATTCTCCGTCTTCCACAACTGCCCATTGGCCAATGCCGGCAGAGCCTTCTTCCTATTCGCTTTCATTTTCACGCTCATTAGACGCACGTAAGGCAGGTTTTGTTCAGTATTCATGCTCCGCCAGACGAAATCAGGGTTGAAATAGTCCGCCAGGAGTCCAATTTGAGGCAGGATGAACGGGATAAACTCGCTCAAGCAACCGGGGCCCGAGAGGCTCCAGGGCTGGCTCGGCTTGGTTCTGCTCGCGTTCTGCTGGCCGCTGAACTGGACGCTGCCGGGAATGCGCACAGCGTATTTGTTCTTTCCCCTCTGGCTGGGCTACGTCCTTGTGGTCGATGCCCTGGTTGCGCGTCGAACCGGCAGCTCGCTCTGGACGCGGTCACGATGGGACTTCATCCTGCTCTTCGTGGCTTCAGTGCCGGTCTGGTGGCTCTTTGAAGTGATTAACCGGCGGACGGGTAATTGGGAATACCTGGGCAGCAACTCGTTTACCGAGCTTGAATACTATCTGCTCTGCACGATTTCCTTTTCCACCGTCATGCCTGCGGTGTTCGAGACGGCGGAATTGGCCCGCAGCTTTCCCTGGATAGCACGCCTGGCCTCTGGCCCGCGCATTCGATCAACGCCAGCCGTTAATCTCGGCATGTTTCTTGGCGGCGGCGTCATGCTGGCGCTAACGCTCACCTGGCCCAAGTATTGTTATCCGTTCGTATGGACCTCGCTCGTCTTGATCCTGGAGCCGCTGAACTGCTGGCTTGGCCGGCGCCACTTCCTGCAACACTTGCAGCACGGTGATTGGCGGCAGGTGGCTTCTCTCGCAGTCGGTGCGGTGATCTGCGGGTTCTTTTGGGAAATGTGGAACTACTACTCGTATCCCAAATGGATTTACCACACGCCGGGCGCCCAGTTCCTGCACGTCTTTGAAATGCCGTTGCTCGGATACGGCGGATACGTCCCCTTCGCGCTCGAACTGTGCGCGCTGAAGAATCTCCTCTGGCCCTGCTCGCCAAGGTTAAGGCTGGAGGGAATGGAGGAGTGGGAGAATGGAGTGGCAGAGTAATGGAGTCGAGAAATGGTGGAGCGCCATGGAGTGGGTCTTCTTGTCGCTCCATCGCTCCACTTTTCTGGATCCGCAATCACGATTCCCTTTGCTTCTTTCGTCTGGTAATGTCGGCGCATGGCGTTCGATTCATTCCGAGCTTTTCTGAACCGGCTGGACGCGGCTGGTGAGTTGAGGCGCATAAACCAGCCAGTAGCCACTGAGTTGGAGATTACGGAACTGGCCGACCGCGAGATGAAAAAGCCCGGCGGCGGCCAGGCGCTGCTGCTGGAAATGCCAACGGTCAAGGGGCAGGTTTCCCCATTTCCGCTCGCCATCAACACGCTCGGCTCGCACCGGCGTATGGCGATGAGCCTGGGCGCCAACTCGATTGAGGAGGCAGCAGCCGAGCTTGGCTCCCTGTTGAATGCCAAGCCGCCGACCAGTTTCCGAGAAGCCCTTAGTCTTCTCGGCACGGCGCTGGCTCTGCGGCACGCGAAGCCGAAGGTGGTGAAGGATGGGCCGTGCAAGGAGGTCAAACACATATTCGAAGCGCCGCCCACGCGCACCGAACCTTGGCCCAAAGCACCCGACATTCTCAAGGTAGGACAGGCGTCCCGCCTGTCCGGTGATTCGGCTCAGAGTGGGGACAGGCGGGACGCCTGTCCTACTTTGTTGAACCTGCCCATCCAACAATGCTGGCCGCTGGACGGTGGGCGCTTTATCACGCTGCCGGGAGTAGTTACCCGGGACCCCGATACAGGCGAGCGCAACGTCGGCATGTACCGGATGCAGGTCTATGATGAGCGCACCACCGGAATGCATTGGCAGTTGCAAAAGGTCGGCGCCCGTCACGGTCGGCGCTACTACGAGACGGGCACGCGCATGCCGGTGGCGGTGTATCTGGGCGGCGATCCGGTGTTCACTTTCTGCGCTACCGCGCCGCTGCCCGACGGCTTGGACGAGTTCATGCTCGCGGGTTTCCTCCGAAAGAAGGCAACCGAACTCGTCCGGTGCGAGACCAATGACCTCGAAGTGCCGGCCAACGCGGACTTCGTTTTCGAGGGCTACGTTGACCCCAAGGAGCCGTTGCGCGAGGAAGGGCCCTTTGGTGATCACACGGGCTATTATTCGCTGCCCGATCATTATCCTGTCTTCCACCTCACCGCTATTACGCATTGCAAGGACGCCGTTTATCCGGCAACCATTGTCGGCGTGCCGCCGATGGAAGACTTCTACATCGGCAGCGCCTCCGTGAAGCTGTTCCTCCCGATCCTGAAGATGACCTTCCCGGAGTTGGTAGACCTTGCGCTGCCGGTTGAGGGTGTGTTCCACAACCTGGTATTTGTCAGCATCAAGAAGACCTACCCCATGCAGGCCTTCAAGATCATGCACGGGCTCTGGGGGATGGGGCAGATGATGTTCACCAAATACATCGTGGTGGTGAACGACGACGTGGATGTGCACAACACCAGCGAAGTGCTCTTCCGCGTTTGCGCCAACACTGACCCGCAGCGCGACACCATCTTCACCAAAGGCCCGGCCGACGTGCTCGACCACGCCACGAGTGAGCTGGCCATTGGCACGAAGATGGGAATTGATGCCACGCACAAGCTCCCGGGTGAAGGCCACAAGCGGGGCTGGCCACCGCTCATTCGAATGGACGAAGGCATAAGAACTAGAATCGACACCCTGCTCGGAGCATGAACCCTGAGGTCTTTCGCGCGAATTGAACCAAGATGCTGCCTTATGAATCCTAACGCCTCCAAGCCACCCCAATACCCTATTGGCACAATAGCTGCCTACGGGCCTGACAACAAGCGGGCCACGAAACTCGTTGTCGCGGTGTTCAAGACGCCCGGTCGCAAAGAGCCGAACGAACTGCACCGCTGGATTACCGACGTGGGCGACGTGCGGAACGATCCGGCGATTGCTTCAGAGGTGGCTGATTTTCTGAAGCGCAACGGTGTGCGCGATACCGTCTCCAGCGATCGCATCATGGGCTGTCCGCATGAGGAAGGGATCGACTACCCACTGGGCGAGGTCTGCCCGCTATGCCCATTTTGGGCGAATACTGACCGCTTCACCCACGAGCCCAAGCAACCGCCCCAATCGCCCAGAGTTGGTCGCAACGACCCGTGCCCCTGCGGCAGCGTCAAGAAATACAAGAAGTGCTGCGGTGCTAGGGTATGAGCAACGATTCCAGGACGGTCCTGGTCGATCGCCGGCCCCGGGGGTTGCAAGGACGGGCGGACAAATATCTGGGCGAACTTGCCCAGGGCCTTCGCCGAGTGCTGTGGAAGACTCAACAGGCTTTCATCTAGCTGATTCGAGGGGCAGCAAGTGCACAAAACGGAACCGCCGCGGGAGAGGGACGTAGTCGAGACTCACGAGTAGCCGCCTGCCCGGGCGTTCATCGCCTAAGACGATACTGCGCTCAGGTTTATCAATTAACGCTCCCGCGGGCTGCCGCGCTAAAGTGGGGGCATGAAAACAAATGAGCACGCGCGGAAGGTTCTGAAGCTTCGTCACTGGGCCGCTCTGCTTGCGGTCTTGCTGCTGGCCTCAGCCGAACTCGTGATGGTGTGCCGTCTCGGACATGGCTATGGACAGATATCCACGCCGCCGGCCATCCAGACTCCGCCCATCAGCGACTGGTTCGCCGGGAGGTAAGGGCGACGCGCCAAGGGTGGACGTGAGAGGGATCTAACAACGAAGGCGCGAAGGGGCGAAGCAGACCCACTCGGCGAAGGGACAGGAGCAGCCCGGGAGATGATTAAGGAGCGGCGGTGACAAGGTACTCCAGCAAGTCCGCCATGGCTTGCGGCGTGAGCCCCGCTTCCATTCCCGCAGGCATGAGGGACCAGGGCTGGGCTTGCAGGTATTGGATGTTGTCGCGCGGAAACACGACTTCACGCCCGTTGAGTTGCTGGAAGGTGAGGGTCGTGGCGTTCTCCCCGCGCAGGAGGCCGATCGAGTTCTCGCCTTCCGCTGTCTCAACAACGCAGGTCAGGTAATCTCGCCGCACTTCGGCGTTCGGCTCCAGGATGGCTGCGAGAGTCCTTTCTTTGCCAGCGATCCTTGCCCCGACCAAATCGGGACCGACTCCCTGGCTCGCGCTGCCCAGCAGGTGGCAGGCGGCGCAGCGCGCAACAAAGATTTCCCGTCCACGTTCTGCGGCACCTTTCAGCCCAAGAGCCGGCTTGAATTGCCGCACCACTTCTGGACGCTGGCGGGGGACGGGGCCGAACAATCGCAGCGCGCGCTCCCTAAGGGTCGGGTCTCGATGGGTCCGCAGGAAGTTCACTTGCGCGGAGGAAAAGTCGGCACCATTGATCCGCCCACTTTCCAGCGCGCTCATGACGGCCCCAAGGCGGCTGTTCCGAGCCAGAAGCACATCCACAGCATCGTTTCGCAGACGAGGCGTCAATACGTTCCAACGCTGAATCAAAGCCGGGGCGATCCGTGAATCGTCGAAGCGGCCCAGGGCGGAGATGGCGGCGGATTGCACAGCCTCGGACTGGCCGGAACCCAGCGAGAGCAGCAGTAGATCGCCGATGCTGCCGGCGGTATATGGGCCGACGCCGATAAGCCGCATCGCTTCGACCAGGATTGGGTCAGAGCCGGTGTAGTTCATGACGGTGTCCGAGGCGAGCGAGTAGTATTGCTGGCAATGGTTTTGCGAGTCTATGAGGGCCAGCGAGCTGCGAGCCCGATGCAGGCCATCTCCTAAACTATAAAGCAAGGGGAACGCCTGGAGGGGGTCGAGCTGTGCCTGGTCGATGAAGGTCAGCACCTCGGCGGCTTCCTCAGGCTGGGCCCTGACCCCGATCATGGTCGCCAGCCGGCGGAGGAACTCCCCCCCAACCGGCTCGCTCCGCACCCTGGGATTGCCAGCCAAGTTGACGAAGAGGGTGCCAGCGTCACCGCTCAGCGAACTCAGAATCGCCGCCTGCATCGCGGAATTGCCGGGAGTCAGCAAAAAGAGCCCCGCCAGGACCGGGGGCTTCTCCGGCCGGCGAATTTCCCCCATAGTCAAAGCAAGCTGGCACCGCACACGAATGGAAGGATCGGCTGCCATCGGCAGGAGTTGGTTCCAGGTGGTGTCCGGAAGCGCGCCGTTCCGGACCAGCCGCTCCGCTAGCCGCACCGCGTGTTCCCGCACATGCTGATCCTGATCCCGCAATCCTGATTGGAGGTGCGCCGGGGTCAACGCGCCGAGCCCGTCGAGGACATGCAAGGCATGCAGGCGCGTGAGCGGCAGCCGCGAAACCCTGAGCGTATCCGCCACGAGCGCAACTGCCGCCGCGTCCCGACTTTCATACAGCAACCGCGCAGCCGTATCGCGGTGCCAGCCGTTCGGGTGGGAGAGGGTCGCCACCAGGCTATAGGTGGTGGCTTTGCCGAGCCGCGGAAGCTTAGGCCGCGTGAAGTCCACTGGAACGATGCGGTAAATGCGCCCGCGGTCGTGGCCGTCCCGCATATCCGCGACGTACAGCGCGCCGTCAGGCCCGTTGATGATTTGCACCGGGTGAAAGGCAGGATCCGAGGAAAAGATGAACTCGGTGTTCTTCTCGTCCGGCGCCCGGGTGGCAGCTACGTCCAGCCCGGTTTCGCGCAGCACGGCGCGGTGTACTACATGGGCGGAGGGGTCGGCGATGAAGGCGTTGCCGAGGTAGTTCGAGGGAAAGGCGTTGCCGCGGTAAATCACGCAGCCCTGCGCGTTCGTGAGCCAGGTTGCAGCCAGCACAGTTGTTGCCTGCGGTACGACCCGGGCCGGTTCGTTAGTCGCCTGGGAGCGTTCGCCGGCTGCCGCAGGGCGTCCGACGGAGACGAGTCGGAAGATCGCGGTGGCCGGGCTGGCCACCTCAAGCATCTGCGGTGGCGGCGAAAAGAACGGGTTGCGCGCCAAATAACGGAGCTCGCACCACGGTGCCCGCAACGGGCGCATAGGATCGCACGTGAACTCACGCCCCCAATTGTCAAAGCCCAGGCCGGACTGCGCGGGACCAGCCTCGGCGCGAATCGTGAGCGCGCGCGGGTCGAATGAAAGATCGGCGTCGGTTAGGGAAACCAGGGCGGCGTCTGGCGCGTCTGACCCCGGCAGAAAGGCCGCTACCCCTGCGGATGCGGCGTGAATGCGATTGTCAATGCCCCAGTTGAAGTTGTTCGGCAACGCCTGTGCCCCGAACAGATTCGTCCCGTTGAACCCTGTGAAGATGGCATTGCGCACGTCTGCGATGCCATTAGTCATGGTATCCTTCAGGAAGAGGATGTCTGGCCTCGTCGCCACAAATACGCCGCCACCGTAACAGGCTACCGCGGAGACCGAGGGCAGGTTGTCCGCATACACCTGGCTCGTATGGAACTCGCCGTTCCCATTGGTATCTTCGAGCACGCGGATGCGGCCGGAATGGCTGTTTGTCCCGAGTCGGCGGGGATCATCGCTGCTCTCGACGACGAATAACCGGCTGTTTTCGTCAAACGCCATCGCGACCGGGGAGGATACCATGGGCTCCGCCGCGACTAGTTCAACGCGAAAGCCCGGCTTGACGCGGAAGCCGGCAAGCGCATTCGTGGCTGGGACCGAAGTGACGACGGACAGGGCATTCGACTCCGGCTTTGGCTCAGCAGCCCAACCGGAGCACACAAAGCAGAAACAGGTCGCGACCGCCATAACGGCAGAGCCGCGCAACCTCTCGTCTCCGCCCTTCCTGCGCAGAATGCTCATCAGTAAAAAGTCGTCCAATTTAGATGCGCGGGAAAGGGAAAACGCCTCGCCGCGCGCTGCCGCCTCCTCTGCCAGGAGACGCTCGACGGATTTGCCAAACGACTAATACGATGAGAGGCTTACAGCAAATCAGTGGCGCAGTCTTGCCTGGCCGCGCTGCATGAGTGGAGCGGGCGGAGTATCAAATGGAAATGTTTTCGGCTCTACCTGTGCCGTGACTTGCGCTAAGAATTGACTATGTGCCCTGAGATTTCAGTCGTCGTGCCCCTCCATAACGAAGCCGGGAACGTCCAGCCGTTGGTGCGGCGGATTCTGGAGTCCTTGACTGGTTCGGTGCAGAGCATCGAGCTGATTCTGGTTGATGACGGTAGCACCGATGGCACCTGGGAACACGTCCTCCAGGCCCAGCAAGCCGACGCGCGGGTCCGCGGCATCCGTCACCCGGTGAATCTGGGGCAAAGCGCGGCTCTCTTTTCCGGTTTTAGGGCCAGCGAGGGGAGCGTCATTGCGACGTTGGACGGAGACCTGCAAAACGATCCGGCCGACCTGCCACGTATGCTCGAGGAACTCAGCCGCTGTGACATGGTCTGCGGCGTCAGGATTGCGCGGGCGGATGGCGTGCTGCGTCGCCTCTCCTCTCGCGTTGCGCGTTCGGCCAGGAAACTGGTCTTGCGCGTTGATTATGCCGACTCCGGCTGCAACCTTCGTGTCTTTAAGAGGCGCGTGCTCGAAGCCCTTCCTGCTTTTAAGGGTGTCCATCGCTTTATTCCGATCCTGGTGAACAGTGCCGGGGCGGTCGTGAAAGAAATGCCTGTGTCTCATCATCCCCGAGTCGCCGGACGCTCCAACTATGGGGTTTGGAACCGGGTCGGCGCTGGAATCTTCGACTTGCTGATGGTAGCGATGCTCATCCGACGGCAGATTAAACTCGATTTTCAGACGCCAGGTGAAGATCGTCGGCAAAGCTAAGACCCCGCCGGGGTTTCAGGGATTTGGTGTATTGCGCGCACGTGTGTACTCGGCGCTGCGGGGCTGAGTGGTGAGCTTGCGAGAGCCGAATTACGGACCCGGGACACTAAGATGAGCGCGCATCCAAAGCATATCTATATTATTCGCCGGGATGGTCGTGAATTGCTTCTTAACAGTTTCTTGTCCCATCGTCTGGGGGGGCTGAAATTCCGCCGTCCGATAGCGGTGCATTTCCGCGTGACCATCCGCAAAAGAAAGTCCTCCCGAACCGGCGTGGTAGGCGGCCGGGAAATTAGGAATCTGGTTTACAGCCAGGTAGAACAGGAATTCACCATCGTCAATGCTGTCATCCCGCTCATCAATGAACACGAACGTTAGACTCGGTGAGATACGCGTGATATCGCCCAATTTGTGAAATGACTTGCCGTCGAACGCGCCGTCGGGGGTGCCCATGGCGACGCTCATGGAAACATTTCGGCATAGGGGATAACGGACGTTCCCCTCAAGGCACGTCACCCGGCTGGCGGCACAGCGATAGACCCCGGGGGATTTGGTGTAGGGGCCGAGTGTGGCCCACTTGGCATCCAGGAACAGGGAGGTGTTCGTATTATCCGTTGTATTGGCCGTTATGGGGTCGAGCCAGCCCGACAGCCAGTTTTCATTCTGTACATGCGCCTGTTCGTCCTGCCAGACGTTGCGGGTCAGAGTTTCGTTGTTGTCATGGGCGTACATCAGCCAGCCGAGCTGGAGTTGCCGGTCGTTGCTCATGCATTGGACGGCTGTGGCCTTGGCCCTGGCCCGGGTTAGCGCCGGCAACAACAGGGCAGCCAGGATCGCAATGATCGCGATGACCACCAATAGTTCGATAAGCGTGAACCCCGCCGCGCACGCTTGTTCGGAGGACCCCCGGGTTGAGTTATGCCGGAGACGGATCGAGGCACTTCTGGGGAGTTGTTTTCTTGCGCGCCCGCAGGGGCTCGGCGCTGCGCGGGTGAGAGAGAATTGCGTTTGGCTCCCACTCATTATGGTCCAAGGATGCCATACGGGAGCCACGCCAGCAAGTGGCAAGTCTTGCTGGCAAACGGGCATCCAACGAAGACTGCCGGCGAAGCAGCAGGGCGGAGGCGGTCCAACTAAGGGGCTTGCCCGGGTGCGGGCGCTTAGTTCCTCCTCAGGATGGCGTCAGCTCTGCGGGTCAGATCCTCAGAAATGCTGGCGTTCTTAATGGCTTGAGCCAGATCCCTGGCGGCGGGTCTGTCCGTCCTCCGCAGTGTCTCCGCCAACGTGATCCCGGCAAGCCCGGCCTCTTGCTGGTATTGGGGATCACTCAAATAGGGTTTGATGGCTTCGCCGGCGGACTTGTCGGGCACCGAGGCGAGCGCGGACAGCAGCAACTTTTTATCTTCGTCGCGCTTGGCCACTTTGATCGCAGCGAGCGCGGCCTTCACGCGGTTGGCAGCGCGTTCCTGGTCAGAGGACTTCACGAGCCGGGCGACGGCCTGGACGGCAAGCACGTTGTGGACGCGTGAGACATGCAGAGCCGAGGCGATCACGAGCAGGGGTGTGGTGGCCGGGAAATCGGGCCAGTTGGCCAGGGCGCGCGTCGCCGCGTCTTTGACTTGCTCATTGTCGCTTCCGGCGGCAATGGACACCGCGGTCAAGGCCTCCTTGCCCCCTACCAGGGCGAGTATCTCGTAGAGCGACGCCAACTGCTGAAGTTCCGCCGTCTTGGTGAGCGCGATGAGCTTTTGGGCGGCGGCGGCCTTGTCGGTGGCGCGGCTAGCCACGGCCTGCAAGGCGGAGTCGGCGTCGGGGGTCTTTCGCGTCAGCACAAGCTGAACCAGCCCTTCCAGTTCTTTGTCGGTTCCGATTTTCCCCAGGGCCGCACAAGCGGCTGTGCTTACCGCGGGGTCGGCGTCGGCGGCGTATTGCAGCAGCGCGGACGAAGCCGACTGGTCATTGCGTTGGGCCAAAGCGTTGATCGCCAGGACACGGGTCTTCGCGTCGCCATCGCTCGCCGCTTTCGCAACGGCGGCGTCGGCGCCGGGACCGGAGATTCGAGCCAGGGCGGCGGCTGCTACCTTCTGCGTGCCGGAAGCGGTCTCCGCGGCGGCCTTCACGAGAATCGCCACGCTGGCTGCGCCGCCGACTCGGCTGAGGGCTTCGAACGCGGCGAGCCGCACGGTTTCGTCCGGGTCGCCCGCGGCGGCGATGATCTGCGCTTCAGCGGAGGCATCGAGCGCGCGCAAGACAAAGACTTTGGCGCTGGGCGAGAGTTTGGGCAGGAGGGGGACGAGGGCGGCGGTGACACCCGTCTTGCCGTGCGCAGGCTCAGCCGCGGCGACCGCAGCGAATTGGAGCGCAGGCTCCTGCTGCTGAAGGGCCTCGTCGATAAGGGATCGGGCCGAAGCAGGATCAGCCGCGGCTAGGCCGATGAGGGCGGCACAGCGGACTTGCACGGGCGCAACGGGATGTTTCGCGGCCTGGGGTGTCGCGCCCGCTGCCGTGGTGCCGGCCAGATACAGCCGGTTGAAGAGGTCCTTCGCGGCGACCTTATCACCGGCCGAGGCCAAGCGATTGCCGGCGGCAACCAGTGCGTCAGCGGCTCCCGCAATGCCTT
>Ga0181518_10004774_pt1 | contig 11973 bp, 12 predicted proteins | sample PEATcosm2014_Bin_28_FD_119751 | JGI IMG/M metagenome (GOLD analysis project Ga0181518, IMG submission 119751) | Peatland microbial communities from MTU Mesocosm Facility, Houghton, MI, USA - PEATcosm2014_Bin01_60_metaG | ecosystem: Environmental > Terrestrial > Soil > Wetlands > Peat | place... | reverse complement strand
TAGGGCAGATTTCAAACGGCGGAGCCGATTTCACGGCACCCTCATCGAAGGAAGCGTTTGCAGCGCAGGTCGCCGTTCAACCAAGAAGCCGCTGCACGACGGCCAGTCTTTGGCCTAGCGTTAACGCGCCATATCGGACGGTATCCGGCCAGCCCGATTCGGCCTTCTTCAGGTCCAGCCGGACCCGCGAGGTAAGCCCCTCCGGGATCGGGCGGCCCACCAGGGCGCTGCCCAACGTCCATTGATCTTAGGGTCGGACGCGAGACGTCGCCAGAATGCCATTGGAGGCGGCAAATTCGATGTGAATGACTCGGCGGTGGGTCGAGACCGCTGCTTGAATCGATGTATGCCTGGCTAAAGGCGACGTTCTCAAAACTGTTGAGGAAGTCGGACGTTGCGGTGGCGATCCACTTTGCGCTCGAACCATGGACTACGCTCCTGCTGTTCGCGGAGGACGGGTCGAGATGGACAACACCGCCGCCGAACGCGCGTTGCGCGCCGTCGCGCTGGTACGGAAGACCTACCTGTTCGCGGGGTCGGATGCAGGCGGCGAAGCTGAACGAAATCGATCCGGGGCTTATCCAGTAGTGCTCCGGCCTTGCGTTGCGTCCAGCCGAGTGCGATTATTCTCATGGCATGTCCGTCACTACCGGAAGTCATCTTGGCCCGTACCGTATTGCGGCGCTGTTAGGCGCTGGAGGCATGGGCGAAGTTTATCGCGCGCAGGACGAGCGTCTTGGTCGCGAAGTCGCGGTCAAGGTGCTCCGCGAGGAGGCCATCGCGGATCCCGACCGCCAGCGCCGTTTTGCGCTCGAAGCGCGCGCCGCCAGCGCCCTCAACCATCCCAATATTCTCACTGTCTACGACGTCGGCATGGATCAAGGTACTCCTTACATCGTCACCGAGTTGGTGAGCGGCGAACCGCTGAAGGCCGTCATCGTACGGGGCGCGATCCCGCTGAAGAAGACGCTGGATCTGGCGATTCAAATGGCTGCGGGATTGGCCGCGGCCCACCAGGCTGGCATCATCCACCGCGACGTCAACCCTGCCAACATCATGGTCACTGGCCAGGGTCTCGTCAAAATACTCGATTTCGGCCTGGCCAAATCCGTGCGTCGGCAGACGACGGCCGCGGGCGCCGAACCGGGCAATACCGCGCCTGGCTTTATCGTCGGCACCGCGAATTATATGAGTCCCGAGCAGGTCAAGGGCGAACCGTTGGACCATCGCACGGATCAGTTTTCGTTCGGTCTGGTGGTATACGAAATGATCTCCGGTCAAGCTGCCTTTGCCCGCAGCAGCGCGGTAAGCACGATGGCTGCGATCGTGGAGGAACGGGCGCGTCCGCTGGCGGAACTGAACGCAGCCATTCCCCCGCCGCTGCGCTGGTGTGTGGAGCGCTGCCTCGAAAAGGAGCGCGAAGGACGCTATGCGTCCACCGCGGACTTGCAGCGCGAACTGGAGACCATCCGCGCTCACATTGACGAAAGCGCTCCGGCGCCGCCGCCCGACGACAAACCGCGGCGCCACAGCAAAGTTGCACCCGTCCTGGTGGGCCTCGCCGGTCTCGCGATCGGCGTAGTTGGGACCGGCGAACTGCTCATCCCGCCGTCGGCCACCAGTCTGGCGGCCAGCCATATTCGACCGGTCGCCGTCTCTGGCGAGGTCGCCCGCTCGCCGGTGTTTTCCAACGATGGAAAAAGCATCGCGTTTACTGCGGTCATCAATGGAGTGCGCCAAGTCTTAGTCCGCGACCTGAACTCACCCATGGCAGCCCAGATCACGAACTCGCTCACCGATTGCGCCCAGCCTTTCTGGTCACCGGACGACTCCCGCATCTACTTCTTCAGCGCTGGCCCCTCTGCGACAGGGCTCTATGCGATCGGCGCCACGGGCGGCTCAGCCGAGGTGATCGAACGCAACGCATCTGCCGCCGCCATCAGTCGGCGCAGTAACACCCTCGCGTTTTTGCGCGCCGACCCCACTGGCAAGGACCGGCTCTCCTTGTGGACGGCCGATTCAGGTGGCGCGCCGCGGCGCTTTAGCAGGCGGCCCTTTGATTCCGCGAAAAACCAGTCCGGTTACCTGGCATTTTCGCCCGACGGCAAAAGTCTTGGTGCGTGGATTTCCCGCTGGGACGGCAACTCCGAGTTTTGGGTGATTTCCTGGCCTGACGGACAGCCGCGCGAGTCCTTTGCCATGGTGCAGCGCGCGAGCCCATTCTCCTGGATGCCCGATGCTCGCAACGTGGTCTTCGGCGGCCCGGCCCCAGGTTCCTTCGGCTCCGACCTGCAGCTTGTCGATACGCGCAGCGGCCGCATGCGCCCCCTGACGTTCTTCGCCAACGACGCGGTAGAGGCTTCAGTTTCACCCGACGGCACGAGCATCGTATTCGTCGCCAGCGAGGACAACTTCGATGTGATTTCGGTTCCTTTGGACGGGTCACCGGCGCGGACTCTATACGGCACCAGACGCAACGAGTTCGATCCGTCCTGGGCTCCGGGCGGCGATCAATTCGCCTATTCCACTGACCGCACAGGTATGTTCGAGATTTGGCTGCGCAGCGTGCGGGAAGGCTGGGACCGGCCGTTGGTGACCGGGAAAGATCTGGGTCAGGCGTGGGTCGCCGAGATTAGCGAGCCGAACTTCTCGCCCGATGGCCGCCGCATCGCGTATTGCGTGGCAGGGGGCAACCACCACTCTATATACGTTTCTGCCGTCGCTGGCGGCAAGCCCGTTCGACTCTCGACGGAGAATGCCGATGAGAGATCCCCTTCCTGGAACGGCGATGGCTCGTCGATCGCATATCTGCGCAACAACGGAGGGAATTGGTCGCTGGTAAAAGCTGCTTCGGGCGGCAACTCGGCCCCAACGGTGGTTCGCGAGGGCTGCCTGCCTTCTCATCCCCGGTGGAACCGCGCCAACGGTCACTGGATCGCGTGTGTCACCACCGATGGCCTGACCCTGACTTCCGAAGATGGCAAGGAGAGCCTCCCGCTAACGCAGACCCGCTGGTTGGTGTTCGGCTGGAGAAGCGATGGCAAGGTGCTCTACGGCATCAGTGAAACCGTGGCTCACCGCCACGCGATCATGTCCTTGGACACGGAAACGCGCGTGGAAAAGGTGCTTGGCGAACTGCCGCTTTCTCTCGCGGCGGACGTTCGCGGATTCAGTCTCGCGCCCGACGGAGCGTCCTTTGCCACCTCCGTCAGCAACCCTAGTGGCGATATCTGGACACTCGAAGGATTCCGCCAGCCCGGCCTGTTCTCCTGGCTGCGCTGGTAGCGGAGAAGCAGAAAACCAACTCCACACGCTTGTTGTCTCGTGGGAAGCGTGATGCAAATGCGCACCGCCAACACCTCAACGGCAGCGTTATGACCTGATATCGGTAGCACTTCGCTGCCAGCCCGTGCGCAGCGACCGATTGGCTGCGTTGCGATTCTTAAGCGCCAGCACAACGAAGGCTTCCGCCGCCGAAGCGCCGCCCGAGCCAGAAACCGAAGGGGGCCATCGTGTATGGACGCGCTGTGCGACGGCAAAATTGTGGCGGTTAGGTCTCAGAGCTTTCCGACGGGCGCTTGGCGCCCCGGCCCAGGAGCTGATGCAGGGCAAAGGGGACTTCGTCGGGGTGCGTTGCGCACCAGGCAACGATGCGCTCGAACTTGACGGTGTCCTCAGCGATGGCGCTGATTTCCATCAGCTCAGTTTCGATGATCTCCGGGTCTCGCATAGAACATCCAGCATGGCACACGGCGGCATCGTTGGCACATTGGTTGGCGCGTTAATAATTCATTGTCGGAAGCTATTCTCAGCCTTGCATGGGTCCGCCTCGCCGCTCTGCCCCTCATGGGCGTCAGGCAGGGACCAGATGATCCCCGCCGCAATTAACGGCAGAATCCCGAATCCCACGAATACTGGCACGTACGAGTAGTGGTCCACAACCCAACCCGTCACCAAACTGAACACCATTCCACCGAAGCCCGCGCCCATACTCGCAATGCCCCAAACTGAACCTACTGTGTTCTTAGGAAACCTGTCGGCCGGCATTGCCAGCAGGTTCGAAAGTGCTCCTGTGTATCCTAGCGTTGCGGCGGAAATTAGCGCAATCGAAATAAACACGTTTGACACAAGCACCGCCGGAATCGCTGAGGCCATTAATGCCGCGAACACAACCACGGATACCTTGCGCGCCCAATTCACAGGGACCCCACGGTTCAGCATGGCCGCGGCGAGCGCACCTCCAATGAGATTGCCCGCATCAGCCGTGAAAAACGGAATCCAAGCGAACTTACCAATCGATGCCATGTCGAATCCCCGGGCGCTTTTCAGGTATTGTGGAAACCAAAAAATGTAAAAGTACCAGGCCGGGTCGCTGAAGATTTTGGACACCGTAAACGTGCAGACCCAGCGCGTCCGCAGAAGCTTCCAAATTGAGATGGGCTTATTGGCGGCCTCCGTCTGGGCATTTGTGGGAGTATAGTAGACCAACAGCCAGACGAGCAGCCAGATCAGACCGACCCCGCCAACCACCAGGAATGCGCTTCGCCACCCTGACTTAAGAATGATCCAGGCTACGAGCGGTGGTGCGGCAACGGCCCCAATGGAAGAGCCGCTATTGAAAATGCCCGACGCGAGTGCACGCTCCTTCGGAGGAAACCACTCAGCAACGACTTTGACGCCGGCTGGCCAGTTGCCCGCCTCGCCCATACCCAATAGGAATCGAAATACACCGAGACTGAATGCCCCTCGAGCCACTGAGTGCAGCATGGTGGCAATGCTCCACCAGGCCATGCAGATGGCATAACCCGTCCTTGTCCCGAGTCGATCTATCATCGGACCTGAGACACCGTTCATGACGGTGTATGCCAGCATGAACGCGAAGACTACACGCGAGTAGGCCACATTGTTCATGTGAAACTGCTCGGTAATCACGGGCGCTACTACGGAAAGAGTCTGACGGTTCAGATAGTTTATGACTGTGGCCAGGAAAACCAGACATATCATGCCCCATCGATATTTGGAGGCTGTGGTCATGACGGTATTCTCCGCACCGAGGTTGGCGGCCCCATCCACTTGAACCGGCCTACCGCCAGCAAATCTGCATCGGAAGTAGCTTCGATAAGAGCGATCATTCGGTCATGAAAGACCGCATAGTCCAGTAACACCGCTTTGAGAGAACGGCGGCGATGTTCCTGGTAAATCATCTCGTTGAAGCGTTTCAAATCTCCCCACCTCAATCCGGGTGCCGGTACGGCCGGCGTTTCACCTCGCTGTTCTGCTTCATGCCATTTCAGGATTCGCCCCTGCCAGCCCACGACATGGGCCAGGATGTCCTTCACAGACCATCCACCGGGGGTAACACCTGGCAGCGTCATCTGCCGGGCTTTGATCTGCTTCAGAAGTGTGTTGAGCGCCTCCCGTTCCACCGTGATTTCTTGAAATAGCGCTTCGACGCAGTATTTTACCTCCACTTGCGGGTTCGGTCCGGTCAACTCCAGGATGGTCGCCCACTCGGAGAATGTTGCAGGCATCGCGGTCGGGCATCTCGGTCCGGCTTTGGCGGGCGTTAACACCTCATATCGGTAGGCAAGGCAGACTGCCCGGCGTAAGAATCCCGGTCGCGGGGCGACGCCGCTGGGATGAAGTCCGCCAACCCCGTCTTTCGGCTACAATGGTCGTCTTCCTCAGGAACTATGGCGGCGTTCACTTCAGCGGGACGGTGACAGTCTCGTCAACATGGCTGCCGGCGCGCTCCAATGACGTGACCGGCGGAATCGCTGGAGGCCGTTGGAACCACCTTCGGGGGTTCCCCTTTGAAACCCATCGCGAAGCCTACTGGCTTACATTTCCGACCTCGGGAACTTTCGTCTGGTGGGCGGTGTCGTAGAGGTTGTGGCTAAAGACGAACGACCTTCAATGGGCTTAGGTAGATTGCCGTACGCGGTTCCGACCCCACGCTCACACTACCTGCCGCAGCTTCAGCTTGAGCGCGTACTCGTTGGGGTTCCTACGGCCGCCACCCTCCAGGCAGCGCGGTTTTCTAGAAGACGGCCGGGGTATTGTCCACCAGACCGTCAGCCGCGTCGCCGGGCGGTGTGCATTCGGATGCAGTGTCTCGTTTAGTCTGCTGTTCTGGACAAGGTCGAGAACCGAGCTACGCAGCTCATCGCGAACTAGACCAGAGGGTATGGCAGTTGCGGAAAATCGGGTTTTGCGCCAAAGCCTCCGCCGCATCACTCAACGGTGAGAAAAACCGGTCGGCGGATTCCCTTGCCGGCAGTAAGCAATTCGGTATTGACAATCGTCAACATTGTGACTGCGGGAACGGCGGTGTCAACCTGAAGGTTACCCCATGATCCGGTTAATGATCCGTACGGTTCTTTCGCTTACCGTCGTGGCTCTCGGGGGCACGTCCATCCTGTTCGCCGGACAGACGGGTAGGCAATTCTCGCTATCCGGCAGTGTCGTCAATGCGGTGACGGCTGCGCCCGTGCCGTATGCCTCCGTCGCTCTATCTAACGGCAGCTCAACTGAGACCGATGCCACGGGGGCATTTCAATTCTCGGGCTTAGAAGCAAACGTTTACGGAGTAATGGCGACGAAGGCTGGCTTCGTACCGGCCGGCCTGCCGGGCAAAGAAGTTCCAGAAGATGGCCTGGAGATCTCCTTGACAGCTTCGGTGGCGAACATCGTGGTCAAGCTGATCCCGCTAGGGGCGATTCGCGGCCGAGTGGTGGACGGCGCGGGCGAGCCCGTGCAGAACGCCACCGTGACCGCGCTGCGATCAACCGTGGTTTACGGGCGACGCCAACTCCAGATGGTCAACCTCGTTCAGACGAATGACCTCGGGGATTACCGCATCTCTGGCCTGCTCGCGGGGAAGTATCTGGTGCAAGCGGCGGGAACTACATCCCACAACGCGTATTATGGCGAAAAGCCGCCGGCTGAAGGCGCTACCGATGCCTTTGCGCCTACGTATTTCGGTGGCGCACATCGCGCCGATGCGGCGGAACTCGTTTCGCTTTCGCCAGGCCAGGAGGCCCGCGCAGACATCGCGGTCGAACTGGAAACGGAACATGTCATCCGCGGGCGCATCGCCAATTACCGCCCGAATACAAAAGCCACGCTGCTGCTTTCGAGCGGGGACGGCGACCGCGGGCTGGCGTCGGTCGCGCTGGAGTACGCCACGGGGAGGTTCGAGGTTCACGGTGTGCGAGATGGTGTGTACCGCCTGCTGGCCTATCAGAACAACGGGGGGCAGCAACTCGTGTTCGACCAGCGCACGATCGAAGTCACCGGGCACGATGTGGCGGACGTGGTGTTGAGCCTGGCGTCGGCGGCGAGCGTTAAAGGTACGGTGCAAGCCGATGATTCGACTGGCAACCGGTCCCCACGTTTTCAAATGCAGCTGGTTCCACAGGATGTTGTTTTCTCTGAAATCACCGGGCCAGCTTGGTCGAATCCCGCCAAGAACGGGTCTTTTGAAATCGCCTCCGTCCCGCCGGGCAAGTATTGGGTAGACTTCGAATCTGGGGATGGGTATTACGTTGCCTCAGCGAGGGCGGGCGATACAGACCTTCTGGCGACCCAGGAGATCGCGATCGGCGAGGGCGGGCGGCCGCCAATCGAAATCGTTCTGCGCAATGATAGCGGCACCGTCAGGGGTATGATCGACTCGCCGCCCGCAGCGAAGACCGACGCGATAGCGCTGCTGGTACCGGAGTCCTGCAGCCGGCATGCGATCGTGGGATACGTAGCCAGCGGCGTGTTCGGATTCGCCGACGTGGCACCGGGAGCGTACCGGGTCTACGCGTGGCGACAAGGAGTCGAGTTGGAGTACGGCTTGCCGAACACGTTGTGCGCGCTGGCTCACGGCGGGGTTCGCGTCGAAGTGGAAGCGGGCCGGGAGGCTACCGTGCGATTGTTGGATCTGTCGGAGGAACCAAAATGAAAACAAGATGGCTGCCGATTTTGGGCGTGGTAATCGGGTGTCTGCCCGTGAGCATCGCGGGGCAAAAGCAAGTGAGTGGGGCTGGCGGCTACCGGATTTCTGGTACGGCCGTGAACAGCGTGACCGGCGCTCCCCTGGGCCAGGTTCATATTGTAGCGGCGAGAGACGACGGCGCGGCGGGCCAGCTGGATACGACTACCGGTGCCGATGGTAAGTTCGCAATCGAGCCGGTCCCGGCAGGATCCTGGTCGCTTACTGCGGAACGCAAGGGCTACTTGCGGCAGGTTTACGGGCAGCGCGATCTGAACATAGGCACCAACAGTTCGGTGATTACTGGTCCAAAAGGCGCGTCCGAAAACCTGCTTCTGCCTATGCACCAGCCGGCGGCGATCAGTGGGAAGGTTGTTGACGAGCGGGGCGAGCCCGTGCCGGGCGCGATTATTCATCTACTTGTTCAAACGATCAGCAGCCGCAAACAGGTCATGATTCGGAAGGTGGTAGCAACCGACGATCAGGGTGACTACCGCCTGTTCGACCTTCCGCCGACCACTTGCTATCTTTCCGCGGTTGTTCCGAACCCGATGGGCGTGATAAGCGAAACGGCGGGATTTGTGCCGCAGTATTATTCGAATACCGCAGACGCGCGTTCGGCGGCCCCGATCCAGTTAAAACCGGGCGCTGAGTTCGTTGCAAATTTTGCGCTGTGGCGCGCCCGCGGAGGCGTATCGGTGACTGTGGATGGCGACACCGGGGTCGAAGGCGGCAATGGCTCACAGCTACTGGTGTTGGTCACCGAGGGGCCGGAAGGGTCATCGGTCTCGGCGGCTACGCTCGGGCCAGGTCAGGGCACGACATTCTCCCACATTCAACTCAGGCGCTACAAGCTGGTGGTGGGTGATCTTGAGAGCATCAACACACTGGCCGAATGGGTCGAGGTAGGTTCGCAAGATGTGACTGTGACGCTACCCATGGCCGACCCGCCGGAGATCTCGGCGACGGTTCGGGTGGTAGATGGCGATCCTGCCTCACTTCGCGGTGCGACGTTGGCGCTTGCGAGTTTTAGCGATGTGGTCAATAGTATTCGGCCGATACTTCCCGACGGAAGTGTGAAGATCGCCCCAATGCCGTCCGGACGGTACGAGATTGTTCTGGGCTCGGCGCAACTGTACGTCAAGAGCGTTACGGCTCGAAATGCGCGCATGGTGGATGGGATGGTCGAATTGCCGGAGAGCGGGGCGGTGCGACTCGATATCGTGGCAGCGGGGGACGGGGCCAGCGTGAGCGGAATGGTCAGCTCGGGCCGCGGGCCATTGAGTGGCGCGCTGGTAGTGCTGGCGCCTCGAAAGCAACCGGGCGATCCCACTGACAGCCACGGGTACCAGGCCGACAGCGACGGCAGCTTCAAATTCTCAAACATAAAGCCCGGCGAGTATTACCTGTTCGCGACTGACGATTGGCAACTAGAGTGGGGCGATCCGGCCAAAGTGAAGCCCTACCTGGCGTTGGCGAAGGTTGTCAAGGCAGATCCCAGAGGGACGCTGGAAACACAGATCGAAGTTTCGCGGAGGCCCTAAACGCATACCGAATCCTATGGTGGCGAATGCCGGGACGCCCTTCGCAAAAAGGCTCTTGTCGTACACCTCGTTGGCCTCCTGCTGAGAGAAATCAATATCGAGTTCCTGAGGTCGCGGCCGTAAGTGGTTTGTGGAAAATGCTCACGGGCGGGAGCGGCCCAACAGAAGAAGTCCGATAGCCCCATTTTTTGTCCAAAACCCGGCCTCGCTCGCCCGAACAGTTCTTCCTTATACACGGTCAGCTCCAGCGCAGGATACGTGTCGCAGATCGAGTGATCGAGCTGCTGCAGACCACATGCCTCGCGGACCTAACCAAAGTCACTAGGCCAGAGTCACCGGGCCGGTGTCCAATCAAGTTATGAGCAGATTTCAGGGAACGCCTATCCTCTCGGCTGCAGTTGCGCTGGCGCTTTGGACAGTGCCTAGCCACGCCCAGGGCGATTCGGCACCCACGCCCATGAGCCTGGAGATATCCGGGCAAGTCCTCTACGACACACAACCAGTTGCCGGTGCCAACGTTTGGCTCGTCGAATCAGAATACCGCTTGGGTGTTCTAGGTCGGTTCCGTCTCGGCCCACGAATTACGGACAACCAGGGCAAGTTCAGTTTCGATAGCGGCCTGGAGCCGGGGCGTGAGTATTACGTACTCGCCGAACGTCACGTGCCGTCGACGGCCACCGCAGGCGACATCGTGCCGATCGCCAGACGGAGCCTTATCGAAGCTACCACTTATTATGGCGATGCGCCGTCCCTCACGACTGCACTGCCGATAACTCTTGGCCCCCGCGAGCACCGCCAGCAGGTGAACATCAGAATGAGAACGGCGGTGCCGTACTGCGTCAGTGGGCGCGTAGAGGTCTATGGTATGCCTTTTGCGCTGTACCTGACCATTCAGGAGTCGGCTCTCGCCAGGACTGACCGTTCTATACACGGAGACGAGTCCAAACAAGATGGTTCGTTCCGTTTCTGCGGTCTGACGCCCGGCGAATATGCTTTGTTCACGCCGGAGAACGGAAGCGGGATGGCGCTGTTTTCTATTGCTGACGCTGATGTTCAGGGCGTCGTTTTGAGCGTCGACACGACTCCGCCGGAGCTGCAACTAGAGGTGGCCTGCGATGGTGACGCGCAGCCAAGATCCGAGGTGCAGTCGCCGGACCTGTCCCGGCGCGGACCGCAGAACGACTCCACTTCTCCAGATCCACACGAAAACCGAATTTCCGTGCGCTTGCTTCGCGAGGATGGTGAGAGCTTCGCCAAAACGGCGGTCGTACCATTCGCCGGTACGTTCGAGCCAGTCTCCGCCGGGGCCTATGCCGTCGACGTCACTCCGCCGGCGGGCCGGTACGTGAAGCGGCTGACCCTAAGTGGCGTACGTCCCGCCGAGGGGATACTGCACCTGTCTCCGGGCAGCAAAGAGACCTTGGGAATCGTCGTTTCGCCGGGTGCGGGGACTATTAAGTGCGAAGTCATTGGTGAAGGCGGCGGCCCCATGCCGGATACCGCTGTCGCGCTAATTCCCGCCGGAACCTACACCCCCGCTCAACTGTCCGTATACGCGCGTCAAATGCGTACCGATTCCAGCGGCGTGTTCGAGGTGGGCGCACTTTCGCCGGGCGACTACTGAGTAATTGCATCGCGTCGACCGTTTCGCCACGTCCGTGAAGATCTTGAAAAGCTCCTCCTGATCACATCCGTTGGGCAGAAGGTGGAGGTCACCGAAGGGGCAACAGTCCACGTCAGACTGCGACCGATACCCTTGGAATAAGCCCTTGCAGGTGTCCACAGTCGCAATCACCAAAAGCACGCTATACAGCGCTTGGACAAAAGTGGGCTTAGCGGAAAATAGGCAGGTATCGCGCGGCAGACAATGTTCGCTTTAACGGCTGCGTCTATGAACCGGATTCACGACTGCACCTGCTTGCCAAGCAGCTCGATCCACGCGAGCGTTAAGTACCATTATCGGCAGCCGAACCTCGGCGACGGCAAGGACGAGTCGAGGACATGGGGCGCGGATCGGATTGAGAGATCCTTGGCCGCGGGGCAGCGCCGGGGCAGCACGTCAGCCTTCCGTGGGGCCCTTTGCGCCCTGGTCGCGAACCGAACTGGACCGAAAACACTACTACTTAGACCCAACTGGACTGTATCGGACTGCCAGTCACCGGGTTCGATTCCCGTTAGCGCTACCATGTCTTCATAGAGTTACGGGCAATGGGGCAGACACGGGGCAGCACGCGCAAGGCTCTACGCCAAAAACAGGGGCAGCCCCGGGCCAAAATCGTCTCCCTGAGATCTTCCATGGGCCACGACCGCAAAATCTTCTAGCATGACCACGTTTGTGGTCGAGCAGAATCTGAAGACCATGACGCGCGCCAAGACGCTGTCGCTGGATGCCAAGACGGGCCGCATCCTGCTGATCGCAGCCGAATACGCTCCGCCTCCGTCTCCTCC
>Ga0181518_10004773_pt1 | contig 11974 bp, 8 predicted proteins | sample PEATcosm2014_Bin_28_FD_119751 | JGI IMG/M metagenome (GOLD analysis project Ga0181518, IMG submission 119751) | Peatland microbial communities from MTU Mesocosm Facility, Houghton, MI, USA - PEATcosm2014_Bin01_60_metaG | ecosystem: Environmental > Terrestrial > Soil > Wetlands > Peat | place... | reverse complement strand
CTTCACCGAGCGCAACGGCATCTACATCATCGACCTCCAGCAGTCCCTCGACTACATCGACCGCGCGTACGAGTTCATCAAGGAGACGGTCGCCCACGGCGGCACCATCCTGTACGTGGGCACCAAGAAGCAGGCCCAGGAAGCCATCGCCGAGCAGGCGGGGCGGGTCGGGATGCCGTACGTCAACCAGCGGTGGCTGGGCGGCATGCTGACCAACTTCTCCACCGTCTTCAAGCGTCTCCAGCGGCTCAAGGAGCTCGAGGAGATCGATTTCGGCGACGTGTCAGGCTCCGGCATGACCAAGCGCGAGCTCCTGCACCTCCGTCGCGAGCGCGACAAGCTCGACCGCACCCTCGGCGGGATCCGGCACATGGCGCGGGTCCCGAGCGCGGTGTGGGTGGTCGACACCAAGAAGGAGCACATCGCCGTCAGCGAGGCCCGCAAGCTGGGTATCCCGGTGGTGGCCATCCTCGACACCAACTGCGACCCCGACGAGGTCAACTACCCGATTCCGGGGAATGACGACGCCATCCGCAGTGTTGCCCTGCTCACCAGGGTGGTCGCCGACGCCGTGGCCGACGGCCTGATCGCCCGGGCGGGTTCCGCCGAGGGCGAGGAGAAGCCGTCCGCCGACCGGCCCGGCGGCGAGGTCGGCAGCGAAGAGCCTCTGGCCGAGTGGGAGCGCGAGCTCGCGGAAAGCGGGACCGCGACCCAGCCTGGAGACGCGGCCGAGGGTGCCGCAGCCGAGGGTGCCGGAACGGAGGGTGCCGCAACGGAGGCGGCTCCCGCCGAGAGTGCCCCCGCCGGGAGCGACACAGCGGAGAGCGCCCCGGCCGGAGCCACCGCCGGGGCGGCCAGTCCGGCCCCCGCCGCCGAAGAGACCGCCAGCGCGGTCAACGGCACCCAGGCGGAGCAGGGCGAGCCGGTGAGCGCGGTCAGCTGGTCCGAGTCCGGCGAGAGCGCCGAATAGGCATCAGTACGGGAATCGGCGGGACCCGGCGGCGTCACGGCGCCGGGTCCGCCGCATGCCCGGCGCGGGTCACGTGCGGCGGCGGTTCTCACCGGCCCACCACGCCCGCGAGGCCGGGCGACGCAGACATGTGCACAGGATGAAAGTGAGACGAGGGACATGGCGAACTTCACCGCCGCCGAGGTAAAGCGTCTTCGTGACCAGACCGGCGCGGGGATGATGGACTGCAAGCGGGCTCTGGAAGAGGCCGACGGCAACATCGAGAACGCGGTTGAGATCCTGCGCCTGAAGGGCGCCAAGGACGTCACCAAGCGTGCCACCCGGACCGCCGCCAACGGCCTGGTGGCGGCCGAGGTGTCCGGCACCGACGCCGGCGTACTGATCGAGCTCAACTGCGAGACTGACTTCGTGGCCAAGACCGACCTTTTCCAGCGGGTCGCCGGCGAGATCGCGCGGGCGGCGCTGGCCAGCGGCGCGGCCGACCGGCTGGCCCTGCTGGGCACCGAGGTCCGTCCGGGTCAGACCGCTGAGCAGGTCATCGAGGAGGCCAGCGCCTCCCTGAAGGAGAAGCTGGAGCTGGGCCGGTTCGCCCGCTTCGAGGGCGGCTACGTGGCCAGCTACCTGCACCGCTCCGACGCGGCGCTGCCGCCGACCTTGGGCGTGCTCGTCCAGATCGACACCCCGGACGCCGAGGTGGCCAGGGACCTGGCGCAGCAGGTGGCGGCGATGCGGCCGCTGTACGCGACGCGCGATGAGGTCCCGGCGGACGTGGTGGAGAAGGAGCGGCGGATCGCGGAGCAGATCACCCGCGAGGAGGGTAAGCCCGCCCAGGCGATCCCCCGGATCGTGGACGGCCGGCTGAACTCCTTCTTCAAGGACGTCGTGCTCATCGAGCAGCCGTTCGTCAAGGAGCAGAAGAAGGCGATCAAGCAGGTTCTCGCCGAAAGTGGCGTGACCGTGCGCGGCTTCGCCCGCTTCCAGGTGGGGCAGGCCTGAGCAAGCGTAACCTGGCCGGCGGGCACTGCCCGCCGGCCAGCACGGCAGACCGAGCACGGCAGACCGAGCACGGCAGACCGAGCACGGCAGACGGGGCGGCGGATCAGAGGGAGGTCACTCGGTGCAGCAGCGGGATGGCATATGGAGCGGCAGAACGCCAGCAGAAGATGCGACCGCCGCGGCGGTCCGGGCGGCGTCCGCCGCCATCGGTGACCCAGCCCCGAAGGATCCCGGGGCCTTTTTTGTGCCCGCGGCGACCGCGAGCGTGGTCGCGGCGCACGGAGCGGCCGAGGCCTTGCATCCGCGCTGGAAACGGGTAGTGCTCAAGCTTTCCGGCGAGGCGTTCGCCGGTAACGAGCCGCTCGGCATCTCACCCGACGCCGTGGCGCACATTGCGACCGAGGTGGTGTCGGCGGTCAAAGAGGGCGTCGAGGTGGCCGCCGTCGTCGGCGGCGGGAACATGTTCCGGGGCGCGGCCCTGTCGGAGCGCGGCATCGACCGCGCCCGTGCCGACTACATGGGCATGCTCGGCACGGTGATCAACTGCCTGGCCCTGCAGGATGTGCTGGAGAAGATGGGCGTCGACACCCGCGTGCAGACCGCCATCACCATGGGCCAGGTCGCCGAGCCCTACATTCCGCGGAAGGCCATCCGGCACCTGGAGAAGGGCCGGGTCGTCATCTTCGGCGCCGGGCTCGGTGCGCCTTTCTTCTCGACCGACACCTGTGCCGCGCAGCGGGCACTGGAGATCGGCGCCGAGGCGGTGCTCAAGGGTACCGCCGTGGATGGCGTCTACGACGCTGACCCGCGGAAGAACCCCGCCGCCGTCCGCTTCGACCGGGTGGACTACGGTGAGGTGCTCGGCCGGGGTCTGAAGGTCATGGACGCCACCGCGGTGAGCCTCTGCATGGACAATGGCCTGCCGATCGTCGTGTTCGACCTGCTGGGTCAGGGCAACGTGGTGCGGGCCATCCGGGGGGAGAAGGTTGGCACGCTCGTGTGTGCCGTGGGCGCCTGACGCGCCCCGGCCGGCCTGCGGCCGCCACCGCGCGTGCCGTGCGGCAGGTACGCTCGCGCTTACCTGGATAACGTGAACTTCTAGAAGACCCTCGCCTGCACAGGAGCCGCAATGATCGACGACATACTCCTCGACGCAGAGGAGAAGATGCAGAAGGCGGTAGCGGTCGCCAAGGAGGAGTTCGGCGTGATCCGCACGGGCCGCGCGCATCCGGTTATGTTCAACAAACTCACGGCCGAGTATTACGGGACGCCCACGCCGCTGAACCAGCTCGCCTCGTTCCATTTGCCCGAGGCACGGATGGTCATCATCCAGCCGTACGACAAGTCTTCAATGGCCGCGATCGAGCGGTCCATCCGGGACAGCGACCTGGGCGTCAACCCCACCAACGACGGCGCCGTGATCCGGGTGGTCTTCCCCGAGCTGACCGAGGAACGCCGCCGGGAGTACATCAAGGTCGCCCGGCACAAGGCCGAGGAGAGCCGCGTGTCGATCAGGAACATCCGCCGGCACGGCAAGGACGCGATCGACAAGCTCGTCAAGAACGGTGAAGCGGGCGAGGACGAGGGCCGCCGCGCCGGCCACGAACTCGACGAGCTCACCAAGACCTACGTCGATCAGGTGGACGACCTGCTCAAGACCAAGGAATCCGAGCTTCTCGAGGTCTAGGTGGACGACGGCAACCAGCCGGACGCAGCTGCCGCGCATCCGGGAACGCCCACCCTGGCGGACACGCCCGCGGCAGCCGACCCGGAACGGGGGTCTGGACCCGCGCGGTCGGGGCGTAACCTCCCCGTTGCGGCCGGAGTGGGCGTGTTGCTCGGCGGTATTGTCATACTCACCCTGTTCACGGTAAAGGCGACCTTCCTTATCTTCATGGGGGCGGCCGGCGTTGTCGCGCTGTGGGAATTGGCCCGTTCGCTCGGCTCCCGCGGCATTCACGCGCCGTTCCTCCCGGTTGCCGCGGGCGGCACCGCGATGTGGGTCTGCGAATACTGGTGGAGTGACCGCGCCGTCCTCGCGTCGCTTGTCCTCACCGTGGTGGTGATTCTCGCCTGGCGCCTTCCCGCCGGGACGGACGGTTATCTCCGGGACGTCATGGCCGGCGTATTCGTGCTCGCCTATGTGCCGCTGCTGGCGGTGTTCATCGTGGCCATGCTGGCCCCGGCGGACGGTGCACGAAGGGTTGTGCTCTTCGTGATCCTCACCGTCTGCAGCGACATCGGTGGCTATTTCGCCGGCAGCCTGCTGGGCCGGCATCCGATGGCCCGCACCATCAGCCCGAGCAAGACCTGGGAAGGACTGGCCGGCTCCGTTCTGCTCTGCCTCGTGGCGGGCGCCGTCCTGCTCCCCCTGCTGCTGCACGGGCACGTCTGGCAGGGCATCCTGATCGGTGCCGGGGCCGCCGCCGCCGCCATCCTGGGCGACCTGGCCGAGTCCGCGATCAAGCGGGACCTGCACATCAAGGACATGGGCTCGGTGCTGCCGGGCCACGGCGGCGTCCTGGACCGGATCGACTCCCTCCTGGTGGCCGCGCCGGTGACCTGGCTCCTGATGGCGGTCTTCGTAACCGCCCACTCTTAGTCACCGGTCGGCGTGCGCCCGCGCGGCCACCGGCTCGACCGAGCCGGGAGGGCAAGCCGGGCGCCCGGCCCTATGACCAGTGCCCCCGGCCTTACTCGCTGACGACCCAGCTCCGGTCCTGCCCGGCGAGCCGGGAGATCAGGCTCGCCGATCCCTGCTCCTTGGCGATCAGCCGTTCTTCCTCCGAGATCGGCAGCACCCACAGCCAGCGCACCGGGTCCCCGCCGAAGGAGAAACCGGACAGGTCCGGAGCGGTCGGCCCGGGCAGCGCGGCCGGATCATCAAGCAGCAGCACGGCCTCGTAGCCGCCGCCGAGGGGGAACGTGGCGGGTTCGCCGTACCACCGGACGCTGTGCCCGGGACCGAACCAGGTGACCGCGCGCCACGGGTACGGCGCGAGCCACAGGAAGACCCGCGCCGCCAGGGCGGGCGGCAGGGTCGTCGCCATCGCGAGCTCGATCCGGGCGTACGACCCGGGATCCTTGACGAGCCGCTCCACCACGGGCATCCGCTGGCAGCTCATCCCGACCGTGGACAGCACGGTATACGGGCGCTTCCCGTCCGCCGCCCGTTCGGAGATGCCCGCCAGCGGCTGCTTGCCCATCGACGCGTCCCAGTAATGCCCACCGGGGCCGAGCCGCTCCAGATGCCCGAGCACTCCCTGCTGGAAAACGCCCCACGACCGCTCGTCACTCCGCCACTGCCAGTAGGCCCGGGCCCGGTCGACCCGTGGGCCCAGTCCTTCCATGGCGTCGTCCAGAGACCAGCCGAACGGGGTCTGGCCGAGGATGTCCCGGCTGTACCCGGGCATTCCGCGCCGGGCGTCGGACCAGCCGGGGATGGCCGCGAGCAGCTTCCCGTTCTCCATGACGGCCGCGCCGTCGCCCTCCTCGAACCACAGCGGCTCGAGCGTGCCGGGCTCGATCGGCGGTCGTCCCTCGGGCAGTTTCGTGTGCCCGGACGGCATGATGGGCGCCTGCCCGGCCTCGATCCGGCTGGGGTCCGGGCTGGCCGGGGCGGGCACGTGATTGGCAACCCAGGTCGCCGCCACGGTCGACGTTTCGTCGTGCAGGTAGGCGGCGGTTGTCACCCCGTCGAACTCGACCGTGAGCCGGCGGCTCTCATACGGGTTCACGCTTTCCAGCAGCATCCTCGGCTGCTGCGACTCCGTGGATACCCGGTGCAACGTCGGCATACCTAAAATTTACGCTAACCGCATCGGACTCCTGCGCCTCCGAAGCGTCGCCGCCGGGCTCCGGCCAGCGCTTATGCTGGGATTTCGCCGCCCTTTTCGCCGAACGGAAGCATTGTGTCCCCTCGTCGTCCCCGCACATCGCCCGCCGTGGTCCCGGCATCCGCCCTCGCGGCCGACCTGCCGCCGGGGCTTACGGCCGGGCGCAACGGGTCGCAAGGCCCGCCGGGCCCGCCGGGCCGGGCAAAACCGCCCCGTCACCTTGCCGACCTGGGGCTGCCCGAACGCCGTGCGGCCGTGGCCGAGCTGGGGGAGCGCCCGTTCCGCGCCGATCAGCTGTCCCGGCAGTATTTCGCGCGGCTGGCCGAGGACCCGGCCCAGATGACGGACCTGCCGCAATCGGTCCGTCAGGAACTGGCGGACGCCCTGCTGCCGCGCCTGCTGACCGCCGAACTCGAGCTGGCCTGCGACGACGGCACGACACGCAAGGCCCTGTGGCGGACCTTCGACGGCGCCTACGTCGAGTCGGTGCTGATGCGCTACCCGGGTCGCGTCACCATGTGCGTCTCCTCCCAGGCGGGCTGCGGGATGGCCTGCCCGTTCTGTGCCACGGGGCAGGCCGGCCTGACCCGTAACCTGTCGACCGCCGAGATCGTGGAGCAGGTCGTGGCCGGGGCGCGTGCGCTGGCCCGGGGGCAGGTCCCGGGCGGCCCGGGACGGGTCTCCAACGTGGTCTTCATGGGCATGGGCGAGCCGTTGGCCAACTACCGCAGCGTCGTGCAGGCGGTGCGCCGTCTGACCGAGCCGTCCCCGGCGGGCCTGGGTATCTCGGCGCGCGGCGTCACCGTGTCCACCGTGGGCCTGGTCCCGGCGGTCGGCCGGCTGGCGGCCGAGGGCCTGCCGGTGACGCTGGCCGTATCGCTGCACGCCCCCGACGACGAGGCCCGGGACGAGCTGGTCCCGGTCAACCGGCGCTGGAAGGTGGCCGAGGTGCTGGACGCGGCGTGGCGCTACGCCGACGTCACCGGCCGCCGCGTCTCGATCGAGTACGCGCTGATCCGCGACGTCAACGACCAGGCCTGGCGCGCGGACCTGCTCGGCGGCCTGCTGGCGGGCCGCCTCGCGCACGTCAACCTGATCCCGCTCAACCCCACGCCCGGATCGCGGTGGACCGCCTCGCGGCCCGCGGCGCAGGACGAGTTCGTGGCCCGGCTGGAAGCCCACGGCGTGCCGGTTACGGTCCGGGACACCCGCGGCCGGGAAATCGACGGCGCCTGCGGGCAGCTCGCAGCTGCTGGCCCGGGGGGGCGACCCCCCGGAACCCCCCGCGACGGCGCGCTTCCCCAGGCCTAGGACTCGGTGTACGTTCGTTCGGCGGCTGGTTCTTGATCTTGGGAGGCGCACTGGTGTCCGGCGTGTCGTGGTGGGGCGCCCTGGGCCGCAGCCGGCGTTCGCTGGGGCAGCGCGCCGTGCACTGCGCCTGGCAGGCCGTCCAGCGCGCCGGGGCGGTCACCGCGGATACCCCGGCCGGGAGCCGGTTCGCGGCGTTCGGGCCGGGCTCGGTCCTCGTTTTCCCGTCCGGCGCCATCTTCGGCGAGCCGTGGATCGAGGTGGGCGCGGACACGGTTATCGGCCAGCACGTTTCGATATCCGCGGGCACCGTGCCGGGCCAGGAACTCGGGCCGGTCCCGCTGCTGCGGATCGGTGATCGCTGCGTGATCGGCCGTGGCACGCACATCGTCGCGCACGAGTCGATTGTGATCGGCGACGACGTCTTCGCCGGGCCGTACGTCTACATCACCGACCAGAACCACGGGTACGCCGACCCTGACGCCCCGATCGGGCGGCAGTGGCCATCCAACGCGCCGGTGTCGGTCGGCACCGGTACCTGGCTCGGCGCCGGGGCGATCATCCTGCCCGGCACGGCCATCGGGCGGAACGTCGTGGTCGCGGCCGGCTCGGTGGTCCGGGGACACGTCCCGGACCGCTGCGTGGTGGCCGGGGTCCCGGCCAAGATCATCCGTGCCTATGTCGCGGGCGACGGGTGGCTGCCCATGCGGGCCGGCGGCCGCGACCCGGAGCCGCTCGCCGAGCCGGGACCGCTGCCCGAGCCGGGACCACTGGCTGGCCCAGAGCCGATGACCGGTACCGGGCCGATGACCGGTGCGGGGCCGCTGGCCGGCCAGCGGTCGCTAACCGACGCGGAGCGCGTCGAGGGCGTCCCGGAGCCGCCCCACCCGGTGTTCTAGCTGGGCGGCGCAGTCGGCGAGCACGTGGTCCGAGTTGATCGCTGGCTGTGCCGACAGCACGCCCACCAGGTCCTCCACCGCCGCCAGGCGCCCCGACAGCTCCAGCAACAGCGGCTGCGCGCCGTCCGTGTCCGCCGCGTCGCTGTCCAGGCCGTCCGGCCCGGCGGACTCCGCGAGGTCGCCCACCTCCGCGGTCGCGGCCACCGGATCGGCGGATTCCGGCGCGCTGCTGAGGGCCGGGATGGCCCGCCGGGCCGCTCCCCTGGCCGGGTTGTTGCCCGGGTCCTTGCCCGCGTCCTTGTCCGCGTCCTTGTCCGCGTCCTTGTCCGCGTTCTTGTCCGCGTTCTTGTCCGCGTTCTTGTCCAGCTGGCTCCGCAGCAGCTCGGCCTGTTCCCGCAACTGCCGGTTCTTGACGTACAGCTCGACGAAGACCGAGACCTTCGCGCGCAGGACCCACGGGTCGAACGGCTTGGAAATGTAGTCCACCGCGCCGGCCGCGTACCCGCGGAACGCGTGGTCCGGCTCGGAGCTGGCCGCCGTGAGGTAGATGATCGGGACGTCACGGGTCTTCGGGCGCCGCTTGATGTGCGCGGCGGTCTCGAAGCCGTCCATGCCGGGCATGACCACGTCCAGCAGGATGACCGCGAACTCGTCGACCAGCAGCGCCTTGAGCGCTTCCTCACCGGAGCGGACCGGCACGAGGACCTGGTTGAGGGAGGACAGGATCGCCTCCAGGGCGACAAGGTTCTCCGAACGGTCGTCGACGAGCAGGATCCGTGCCTTGTTCGTCACCTCAGGATCTCCTTCGGCCGGCTCATCGTGAGGCCGCCCGTTCCAGGCAGGTTCGCATGACGGCCAGCAGATGCCCCGTGTTCACGGGCTTGGTGATGTAGTCGGTGGCGCCGGACGCGATGGCCTTCTCCCGGTCGCCCTTCATGGCTTTGGCGGTCACCGCGACGATCGGCAGGTCGGCGAACTGCGGCATGTTCCGTATCGCCTCGGTGGTCGCGTATCCGTCCAGCTCAGGCATCATGATGTCCATCAGGACGAGCCGGACGTCCTCGTTGCGCTCGAGCGCCTCGATGCCTTCGCGGCCGTTCTCGGCATAGAGCACCTCCGCCCCGTACCGCTCGAACACGCTGGTCAGTGCGAACACGTTCCGCACGTCATCGTCGACAATCAGTATCTTCGCACTGTACAGCGGGTCGTGCGGGTCAGGTGCCGCGGACAGAGCGGACCCGGCGTTCGCGGCCGTCCCGGATTCGCCCGGCCGGCCGGCCGCCCGCGACCCCATGGACCCGCCCGCGTAGCCCTGCGCCTGCCCGCCCCGGCCGGACCCGTTCAGGCCGTCGAGGTGCCCCGCGAGACCCGCGGGCTGGTCCGCTCCGGAGCTCAGGACCTGACCCTGAATCCGCAGTGGCCCGGTGCCCGAGCCGGCCCGCAGGGATCGTGCGGGCAGGTACAGCGTGAAGGTGCTGCCGTGGCCGAGCCGGCTCGTCGCCTTGATCTGCCCGCCCAGCAGGCGCGCGATGTCCTTGCTGATCGACAGGCCCAGCCCGGTCCCGCCGTATCGGCGGCTGGTGGTCCCGTCGGCCTGCTGGAACGCCTCGAATATAAGGTGCTGCTTCTCCTCGGAGATCCCGATGCCGGTGTCGGAGACCGAGAACGCGATCACCTCGGGCTCGTCCCGCAGCGGCCCGGTGAAGGTGACGTCCTCGGCCGGGGCGACCCGCAGCCGGACGCCGCCCTGAGCCGTGAACTTCACCGCGTTGGACAGCAGGTTGCGCAGCACCTGCTGGAGGCGCTGCTCGTCGGAGTAGATCATCTGCGGCAGGCTGGCCGCCGTGTCGACCTCGAAGGTGAGGCCCTTCTCGGCGGCCATGGGGCGAAAGGTGGCGTCGAGGTACTCCACCAGGCCGTCCAGCGGGATCTCTGACGGGTGCACGTCCATCTTGCCCGCCTCGACCTTGGACAGGTCGAGGATGTCGTTGATCAGCCGCAGCAGGTCCGAGCCCGCATCGTGGATGGTCATCGCGAATTCGACTTGCTTGGACGACAGGTTGCCGTCCGGGTTCTCGGCCAGCAGCTTGGCCAGCACCAGGAGGCTGTTCAGCGGGGTGCGCAGCTCGTGCGACATGTTGGCCAGGAATTCCGACTTGTACCGCGACGATGTGGCGAGCTGCTGGGCGCGCTCCTCCAGCGTCCGCCGGGCCTGCTCGATCTGGAAGTTCTGCACCTCGATGGCACGGTTCTGCTTGGCCATCAGGGTCGCCTTATCCTCCAGTTCCGCGTTGGAGTTGCGCAGCTCGGCCTGCTGGCGCTGGAGTTCGTCGGTCCGTTCCTGAAGTTGCGTCGCGAGCCGCTGCGACTCGGTCAGCAGCGATTCGGTGCGGGAGTTCGCCATGATCGTGTTGATCGTGACGCCGATCGTCGGCACGAACTGGTCGAAGAAGGCGAGGTGCACGTCGCTGAACTGGTGCAGCGAGGCCAGTTCTAGCACGCCGAGCACCTGGTCCTCGAACAGGATCGGCAGCATGACCACGCTGACCGGCGAGGCGGCCCCGAGGCCGGAGCCGACGGACAGGTAGCCGGTCGGCACGTTCTTGATCAGGATGCGCTTGCGCTCCAGCGCGGCCTGGCCGGCCAGGCTCTCGCCCAGTACGAACCGGCTCATTCCGCCGCGCTGGAAGCCGTAGGCGGCGATCCGGCGGAACTCCATTTCCGTTGCGATCTCGGGCTCGGTGTCGGCGCCCCGGCCGGTGCCGTTCGCTGTCGCGCGGGCGTCCCTTCCGCCGGGCCCCTGGCTCCCGTCCGGCCGCTGCATTCCCTCCGGGGGGTGGCCGGCCGCGCCGTTCACCACGGCGGCTTCCGGGCCGGTGCCGTTACGGCCGGGGCCATAGCTGGCCGTACCGTTAGCGGCGCCGCCGCTCGTGATCTCGCCCTGAGGGGCGGCCGGGAGCGCCCGCCGCGGCAGCTCGGAACCGGGCGGTGTGGCCAGATAGAAGGCGCCGTATTGCGCGGAGGCGAGCGGGGTCAATTCGCTCATGATCAGCCGGGCGACCTCCAGCAGATCCCGGTGTCCCTGCATCAGGCCGGAGATGCGCGCCAGGTTGGTGTTCAGCCAGTCCTGCTCGCGGTTGGCGTGCGTGGTCTCCCGCAGGTTGGCCACCATCAGGTTGATGTTGTCCTTGAGCTCGGCGACCTCGCCGCGCGCGTCGACGGCGATGGACTGGGTGAGGTCGCCCTCGGCGACCGCACTCGCCACCCCCGCGATAGCTCGCACCTGGGTAGTGAGGTTACTGGCCAGGCCGTTCACGCTCTCGGTCAGCCGCTTCCAGGTACCGGACACGCCTTCGACCTCGGCCTGCCCGCCGAGGCGGCCTTCGGTGCCGACCTCGCGGGCCACCCGGGTGACCTCGTCGGCGAAGGCGGACAGCTGGCCCACCATGGTGTTGAACGTCTGCTTGAGCTGAAGGATCTCCCCGCGCGCGTCCACGTCGATCTTCTTGCTCAGGTCGCCTTGCGCTACCGCGGTCGTGACCTGGGCGATGTTCCGCACCTGAGCGGTCAGGTTGTTCGCCATCGAGTTCACGTTCTCGGTGAGGTCTTTCCAGATCCCCGAGACCCCGCGGACGTGGGCCTGCCCGCCGAGGCGGCCTTCGGTGCCGACTTCGCGGGCCACCCGGGTGACCTCGTCGGCGAAGGCGGACAGCTGGCGCACCATGGTGTTGAACGTCTGCTTGAGCTGGAGCACCTCGCCCTGCGCGTCGACGGTGATCTCCTGGCTCAGGTCACCTTCCGCGACCGCCGTCGCGACCTGGGAGATGTTCCGGACCTGCATGGTGAGGTTGGTGGCCATGCCGTTGACGGAGACGGTCAGGTCTTCCCATACGCCCGAGACCCCGCGGACGTGGGCCTGCCCGCCGAGGCGGCCTTCGGTGCCGACCTCGCGGGCCACCCGGGTG
>Ga0181518_10004764_pt1 | contig 11992 bp, 10 predicted proteins | sample PEATcosm2014_Bin_28_FD_119751 | JGI IMG/M metagenome (GOLD analysis project Ga0181518, IMG submission 119751) | Peatland microbial communities from MTU Mesocosm Facility, Houghton, MI, USA - PEATcosm2014_Bin01_60_metaG | ecosystem: Environmental > Terrestrial > Soil > Wetlands > Peat | place... | reverse complement strand
CCTCGGGGTACGGCAACTTGCCGTGCATATCGGCGACGAAATAGCGCCGCAGCGGGATGAGGAACAGCACGCCCAGACAGCCGCCGGTCACGCAGATGAGGATGGTCTGCAGGGGGTGCGGATCCAGCTTCAGAATGTAGAGCGCGGGGAGGGTGAAAACAGCTCCCGCCACGACTCCTCCGGCCACGCCGCCGATGCCCGTGATGATGACGTTTTCGAGCACCGTGGACCGTCGCGGGTAGAGGCGCGCCAGGCCGATCGCCAGGATGGAAATCGGGATGGCCGCCTCCATCACCTGCCCCACCTTCAGTCCCGAGTACGCCGAGGCGACGGTGAACACCACGCACAGGAAAATGCCCCAGCCAATGGAGCGGGGCGTGAGTTCCGCCAGCTTCTCCGCAGCCGGTACCGGCGGTTGGTAGGCCTCTCCCGGCGCCAGAGGCGTGTACGCATTGCTGGGAAGTCGTTTGGCTGGCGCGGCGGTTGCCATTCTTCAGCCTCCTGGTCTGTGGCGAACCCGAATATTAACACCCTGCCGCGGCCGGCTTGTGAGGCAGCCTATACAGGTTGCGGACCCGGCTTCAGCCGGCTGAAAAGCCTGCTCCGGGCAGGATTGTCCGCCCCACGAAGCAACCGGAGTATGCTCGGAGTATGTGGATCCGGCTCCTGCTGGTTTGCGGGTTGGCGGTCTCGCTCGCGGCGCAGCCTGACCCCAGGGATTTGCTGCTGAAGGTCAGCGGCCGGGTGAAGGATTCCATTGATCGATTGCCGAAATACATGTGCACGCAAACCATCGACCGGTTGCAGTATGAGCCGGTAAACGGCAAGCAAGTGTCCAAGTGCGACGACGGCCTCGCGCAAAAAGATCTGCGCGTTACCACCTCCGACCGCTTACGGTTCGATGTGGCGATGACCAGCGCCGGCGAAATTTATGCCTGGGCGGGGGCGAAGCGGTTTGACGACCGCAGCCTGTTCGATCTGGTTCGGGAAGGCTCGATCTCAAATGGGATGTTCGCGGCCTTCCTGACGGCCGTCTTTCGGAGCGGGGATGCGACCTTTTCCTACAATGGCGACAGGACCGAGGGCGGCCGTGCGCTGAGCGAATTCGGATTTCGGGTGCCCCTCGAAACAAGCCATTACGTCTTCGCCGGCGATGTTCGAGTGACCACCGCCTATGAAGGAGAGGTCTTCGCCGACCCCAAGACCGGCGACCTGGTGCGCATGGTTGTCCGCACCAGCGGCCTTCCACCGGAAACCGGCTCGTGCCAGGCCACCACCACGTTGGATTACGGGCGGGTGCGCCTGGAGGGCGGCGATTTCCTGCTTCCGACCGTGGCTGGCTCGCAGGTCCGCCACATCAATGGAATGAGATCGGAAAACCGCACGGTTTTTTCGAACTGTCACGAATTTCTGGGCGAGTCCACCGTGACCTTTGATCCGCCGCCGGACGCGGGTGCTGCGGCGGCTGCGCCGAGCACTACGCGGCCGGCGCCCACACTGCCCGCCGGCCTTCGATTTACGGCGATCACGACGCAAGATATCAAAATCGCGACGGCCGCCGCTGGCGATTTGATCGAAGCCAAGCTCACCACGCCCATCCGTAGCGCGTCTAACGAGGTGCTGGCGCCGGCCGGCGCCGCGATCACCGCCCGGCTGGTGCGAATCCGCCAGTATTTCGGCGGCATCTCCACCGTGTCGCTGGGCCTCAAGCTGGAAACCATCGAACTGGGCGGCGCAACAGTGCCCTTGAGCGCAACACCGAACTTCGCGCTGCGGAGTTTCACAAGCCGCCCTGGAAGCCGGGCGCCGCAGGTGGAACTGGGAACGCTAAGCAATTTAGAAGATCGCGACGTAGTGGTTTTCGAATTTCGCAGCGATCGTGCACAGCCGGTGATCAGTCACGGAGTGGAATCGGGCTGGGTGACCGTCGATCCCCATGACCAGGACCCAACCTGGCACAATATTCTGACGCCCGGTAAAGGGCGGTAGGAGCATCGGTCGCCGAAGATCGCGCGCCACGACCTAATCTCGCACGCGCTCTACGCGGTCGATCACCAGCATGGTCACAGGGCCTCTTCTCGCTACCAGCTTCAGACCAAGCTGGTCTTGTAAAGCACGCTGCCACGCGGCTAAAGAATCGCCGCCGGGCTCGGGCGTGAGGGAGACGTCAAAGTCATACCTGCCCTTCAGGCCGGTTTCATCCTGCACCGGAATCATCGGTCCGGTTTGGCGCGAGGGTATGGTTGGGTCCGGGTTGTCGAGAAACGGAATCGTCAGCTTAATCGCCAGAATCCCCGCAAACTGTGCCATATCGCAGACATAGCGCTCATGGAGGCCTGCGGCCCGCGCCTTCGCGGGCGGCTCTTCGCCGTCCTTCAACGGCTGGATCAGCGGCCCGCCTTTGTTTACCACCAACGCCCAGATGCGGGATTCCCTGTGGTCTTCGTGCACCGCAAGCTTGAAGCGGTCGGCCAGCAGCGTACGCAACATGCGCTCCATCTGCTCGCGACCGGCCGGCCCTTCGGATTTCGCTTCAACATCATATTGATCGTCGTTGATCCACCCCGGCCCGCCGACGATCTGCGAGTAGGGGATCTTGTAGGCTTCGTAGATCAGCGTCTTGAGCGAGACCCCGTGCGCACTCAGCCGGCCGGGATCGACCGTGATATCGTCTCTGTCCGGCGTCCCGGGCCTGCTCGGTTGTACGGTGGCCACCTCGAAGGATGGCTCAATCGTCGTCGCGGCCCGGGATTGCGCCCAGGCAGGAGCGGCGCAGGCAGCCAGCAGCAGCAGTGCGGTGTGACAGTTCATGGCCAGGGGTCAATTCTACTACGGATTGCCGCTAATCCTCCGAAGGTCTTTCCACACGGTCGATCACGACCACATCAATGGGACCCTTGCGCGCTTCCAGTTTCAACCCAAGTTGCTCCTCGAGCGCAGCGAAAATGGAAGGGCCTGCGTCGGGCAAACTTTCATCCACGGAATAATTCAATTGGATATCGTAATACCGATCGAGCCCGGTCTTATCTACTACAGGATAGTGCAGGGTATTGGCCAGCACGTTCACCAGCATTCCAATTTTCGCCCCGCCTCGGGTGGCGATCTTACCCTTTCCAAGGCTAAGCCTGAAATTGGCGGCATCGTTTGCCATCTCCTTCAGCCTGGGCCCGCTCTTCGCCACCACCAGCACATACTCGTGCAGATTCCTGGTCTCATGATGCACCGCGAGCTGAAATCGCTCCGCCAGCAGATACCGCAGCCTCTCGGAGGTCTGATTCGTTCTCGTACTCTGTTCCGATGGGATTGGGCCTGACGGCGGTTTTGCGGCAATGTAGTAATAATCGGAGTCCAGCCACTTTGGACCGCCCGCCAGCCGGTAATCCTGAATTTGATACGCCATGAGGATGAGCGACCTTACGGTAGTGTTGAGATTGACGGTGCCGCTGGGGCTAATGTCAAACGCACCTTTGGCACCCGGCCGGCTGGGCTTGACGGATGCCACTTCGAACTTCTGAGGCGATGCCTCCGGTTGGCAGTAGCCCGCTCCACAGAGGAAGACCAGCGCGGCGGCTCTTAGGCCTGTGAACACTCGCCACCGGGCGAGATCGAGCGTTCGCAAAAGCATGTTCGATTCTAATACAGAGGCGAGGGGCTCGTGTACACTTTTCCAATGCCCTTGGAGCGGCCAAACGAAAATACGCATGATGATGACGGTATCGATTCCGTGGAAGCGGGGAATGCGGCGGCGGCGGATGGGACGCTGGGGTCCACGATGCCAAAAATCCTGGGAGAGATGAAGCCGGAGACAGCTTACTTTGCCGCCACCAACGGAGAACGAACCGGATATATCTTTTTCGATATGACGGACTCGTCGCAACTGCCGGCGATCGCGGAACCGTTCTTGCTGGCGTTCAACGCCCGCATTGATGTGAAACCGGCCATGAACCCGCAGGATCTGGCGGCGGCCGGGGCGGGGATCGCGCGCGCCGCGAAGAGCTACGCCCCTAAGGCGTGACGGCGGCGCGCAGCAGCTTGTCGAGCTTGGGGAACGTGGAATCCAGGTAGGCGTTGCCGCCTTCGAAGAGCGGCGCCTGTTTGCCCCCGCGCATGCCGCCGCCGGAGCTTTCGCCATAGCCGGAATAGAGCTTGTCGACAATCTCCATTCCGGCGATCACCTTGCCGATGGGAGCAAAGCCGTCTTGGTCCTGGCGGGAGCGGTCGCCCATGACGATGTAGAGCTGGGTGGTGCGGGCATCGGGGCCGGTCATGGCGTAGGCGACGAATCCGCGCGTGTTGCTCCGGGTGACGGGGTCGTCGGGGAAGCTTTGATTGCGCCAGACGGAGGCGATGGCGGGATCGCCGGGAATGCCGAATTGGGCGAAGTCGCCGCGGATGACGCGATAGAAACGGGAGTCGTCGAAGAAACCGGCGCGGACCAGGTTATAGAAGCGGTCGACGCCGCGGGGCGCCCAATCGCGATGGGCTTCGATGGTGAAATCGCCCTGGGTAGTGGAAATTCTCACTTGAAACAGGGGCGGCGCATTTTGCTTCCAGTAAGGGTTGCCGGGGTCCATCAGGGCGGCGTGAGGCTCGGAAATCTGCAGGAGTTCGACCAGATACTTTTTCCAGACGATCGCGCGCGTGTGGGTGCCATGGCCGCGGGTTTCGTCGCTGGTAGGGATGAGGATGAAGCGGCCGCGCGGGACCTTCTGGATCTCGCGCTCCAGGATGCCGAGCTCGGGCGGGTTGACTTCGTCGTCCTCGGAATTGACGGTGAATAGCGGCGCTTTGATCCTGCCGAGGTTGGGCGCGGGGTTGTAGTCGGTGGAGGATTCGTAGGCGTAGAGCATGTCGTTGGCGTCGACGCGGGCGGCCTGCTGGCGGAGACGGGCGACGGCGGCATCGGCCTGCTGGTGGGTGGGGTTCTGCTTGTGCAACTGCAGGGGGCTGGAGGTCATCATCCACATGGCGTACCCGGCGGCGATGAGGCCGTTGACGGGCGGTTTGGCGTATTCGCCGTTGTTCCAACCGGGATCGCCCCGGATGGCCTGGATGACCATGGCGCGGAACATGCGGTTGCGGCCGGCGATCTCCACCGGCGCGCAAGCCAGCGGCATCAGCGCGTCCATGAAATCGGGGTACATTTCGCCCCACACCCAGCTATGCATGCATCCCATCGACGTGCCCATGACGAGGCGCAAGTGGTCGACGTTGAGGCCGTCGTGCAGCAGCAGGTAATCGGCGCGGACCATGTCGTCGTAGGTGTAGTGCGGGAATTTGGCGTGCAGGCCGTCGCTGGGCTTGCTGGATTTGCCGTGCCCGATGGCGTCGGGGAGGATGATGTAATACTTTTCGATGTCGAGCGGCTGGCCTTTGCCAAAGAGCTCGCCGGCGAAGCCCTGGTTGGTGACGAAGGGGTGGCCGCTGCCGGTGGTGCCGTGCATGATTATGACGGCGTTATTTACGTGGCCGGCGGTATCGCGTGTTGGAGCGCCCAGCGTGGTGTAGTGCAAGCGCAACCCGGCCATCTTTTCGCCGGACTTGAACTGGAAGTCGCGCGCGATCCAATCGCCTTCCTGGTTGGGGAATAGCGGCTGGTTCTGGGGCTGGGCCCAACAGGCCGCGGAGAGCAAAAGGGCCGCCAATCGACGAATCATAAGGCAGAGCTTATCACGCCCTCCGGCGGGTCGATGGCGGCGGCGCCTGTCCCACCTTGTCCCAGCTACCGCTGAATCTTCTGGAGGTATTCGACCAGGGCGTCGATGCGCATTCCGCCGAAGGTCTCGTTGGCGCTGATGGACTTGAAGGTGTCGCCCCAGGTGGGCATCTCGATGTTGCCATGAGCGGCGACGGCGTCTACTCCGGTCAGGATGTTCTTCACGTGCAGGGCGGGGAACTTGGCGTTATTCTGCCGGCTCAACTGAGTGAGATCGGCGGCTCGGACCTTCAGGGCACTCGCGGCGGGGCCGTTGCCCTTGCCATCGGGGCCATGGCAAACGGCGCAGAACTGGCGGTACAGGTCGTCCCCCTTAAAGGTATTCGCGGGCTTGGCGCTTTCACCTTTGATCTGTTTTGTCTGTGCATAAACTGCCGCGGTGGACAAGGCGACGAGCGTCACCGCAATCGCGCATACCAGAGTAAGATCTCCTGATTTCCTCATGGCCCCATGTTATGTCAATTCATTCGACGAGAATAGGGAAAAGTGTAGAATCCTGCATAAAAACAACATAGAGGTGGTGCTGCCGGCTAAGTATTTGGATATCGGGCCGTTAGGTCGCCAAGCGTCGGAACCCTACTCGTGTCGAAGAGCGATCACCGGGTCGACGCGTGAGGCGCGATGCGATGGCAGCCAGGCCGCCAGCGCCGCGACCGCGACGAGCACGGTCACCGCGACCGCGAACGATAGCGGGTCCACTGGCGAAACTTCGAACAGCAGGCCGCGCACGACTCTTGCGAGCGTGAGCGAACCGGCCAGACCCGCGGCGATGCCGGCCGCCGTCCAAAGTCCGGCGTGCTTCTGCACCTGCAGCGCGATATCCCGCGGACGCGCGCCCAAGGCCATGCGGACGCCGATCTGGCGGGTCTGCTGCGCCACCAGGAACGAGAGCACGCCGTAGAGCCCGACGGCCGCCAGTACCAGGCCCAGCGCGGCGAACAGCGACACCAGAAAGGCGAGAAAGCGCGGCCGGTCGCGGAATCGGTCGACACGCGTTTCCATGGTCTCGATATTCACCGGGAGCGTTGCGTCGAGCGCCGCAAACTCATGGCGAATGAATTGAGTCAGAGGCGCGACGGAAGCGCCGGAGAAGGCGGAGGTGCGGAACAGCGCCACGCCGTCGCGCGAGAATTGCGTCGACGCATTGATCCGCAGGCGGTAGTACTCGGGATCGGAGGGTGCGGTGAGGCCGTCGTTCTTGACGTCGGCGGCCACTCCGACGATTTGCTGCCAGTGGCCATCGGCGTCCAGGCCGATGAGCTGGCCGACGGGATTCTCGTCGCCGAACATGCGGCGGGCGAGCGTGGCGCTGAGGATCACCGGGGAATCGGTTAAGGCGCGATCTTCGCCGGTGAAGTCGCGGCCGGCGAGAATGGCTATCCCCATCGTCTGGAAGTAGAGCGGAGTGACCCAGCGGAACTCCACCATCCCGCCGTTCTCCGCGACCGGCGGATGTCCCGAAATGACGATGTTGGAATAGGGCCTGCCCATGGAGCCGCGCGGCGGAATGGAATCGGAGAGCGCGAAGGATGTCACGCCGGGAAGATTGCTCAGCCGCCCTTCCAGCTCGGCGAAGAAGGCAGCCTGCGCCTGAGCCGAGCGATAGCGCTGCGGCCGGAGCGTGAAGGAAGCGGTTAGCACGCGGGCGGGTTGGTAGCCGAGCGCCTGGTTTTCCAGCTTCCACAGGCTGCGCAGGAAGAGCGATGCGCCGGTCAGCAGCACCAGGGAAACGGCGATTTGAGCGGAGATGAGCACTTTGCGGAGCAGAGTGCGGGTGGCGCCCGCGGTGTGCCATCCCGCGAGAAACTCGGCGCGCGGCCGTTCCAGAGCCGGCGCCATGCCGAATAACACCGCGGCCGCCGTGGAGGCAGCCAGGGCGAACAGCAGGACGCGCATATCGATCCGTGCCTGTTCGAGCCGCAGCAAGCCGTTCGGCGCCAGCCGTACGAAGACCCGCAGCAGCAGCCATGCGGTAGCGCAGCCGGCGGCGCCTCCGGCGATGCCCAGCACCAGGCTTTCGGTCAGCGTCTGGCGGATCAGCCGGCCGCGGCCGGCCCCAATGGCGGCGCGCATGGCCAGTTCGCGGCGCCGCGCTGCCGCGCGCGCCAGCAGAAGGTTCGCTACATTGGCGCACGCGACCAGCAGCAGTGCCAGCACCGACCCGAAGAGCATCCAGGATGCCGCCTTCACGTCATGGATCTGGCGGTCGCGCAAGGAACGAACCACCAGGCGGACTTCGGAGCGCAATTGCGGCGGGACATCTTTCGCCAGGCAGTCTTCAAACAGCGGCCACAGGCTGTCGCGGGCCTGCGCCATGGAGACGCCTTCGCGAAGCCGTGCGAAAGTGCGCAGGAAAGAACTGGAGTTGGCGGAACGCGGCAGCCCGGCGTCGAGGCGCTCCGGAATCAAGATATCGGCGACGCCGAGCTGCGGCATCTGGAAATCGCGGGGCAGCACGCCCACCACGCGCACGCGCTCTTCATCCAGCACGATGGTTTGGCCCAGGATCCTGGCGTTGCCGCCGTACACGCTCTGCCAGAGGGCGTCGGAAAGCAGGACCACGGTGGGGGCGTGCGGCTGGTCATCCGCAGCGGTGAAATCGCGGCCGATGGCGGGGACGGCGCCGAAGGTGCGCAGGAAGTTGGCCTCCACGTAGTAGCAGGAGAGCCGGCGTGGCGTGTCTCCGGCGAGAAGATCGCAAGCCGAAGCCGGGCGCATGGAGGTGATGGCCTGAAACGCCGTCTGCTGCCGGCGCCAGTCCAGATAGCTGCTGACCACGTTGAACTCGTTATCATCGACCGGCCCGAAATAACCCAAGGAAACGAGCTGGCTGTCGTGCGGATACGGCAGGCGGCGAAACAGCAGCGGATCGACCGCGCTGAAAACGGCCGTGGACGCGCCGATGCCGATGGCCATGGTGGCGATGGCTACCAGGGCGACGGCGGGTGATCGGCGGAATCCGCGGAGAGCCAGCCGCACGTCCTGCATCAGAGCTTCGAGCGACGGGCTGATATGCACGGCGCGGAGCGCTTCCAGCGCGGCGAGTTTGTTGCCGAAGCGGCGGCCGGCGGCGCGCCCGGCCTCTTCCGCCGGGAGACCGCCGGCGCGGTGCCAGTCCGCGCGCATGGCCAGGTGGCTCTCGATTTCGTCGCGCCACTCGGCTTCGCGCGCGCGGCGCCGCCGGAACCACTGCAAGAGAGTTTTCATGCGAACCTCAACAGCCGCTTGACGCCCTTGGAGAGAGCGTTCCAGTCGGATTCGGCTTCTTCCAGCCGCTTGGTTCCGCGCGCAGTCAGCGAATAGAAGCGGGCCTTGCGGCCGCTCTCGGTGATGCGCCATGCGCCGGCGATCAGCTTTTCCCGCTCCAGGCGGTGAAGGGCGGGGTAAAGGGAGCCCTCCTCGAGGCGCAGCAGCCCCTCGGTGACGGTTTCCACATGAAGCGCGATGCCGAAGCCGTGATTAGGCCCGCGCTCCAGGGATTTCAGAAGCAGCAGTTCCAAGGTACCCTGCAAATGATCGGCCCGTTTCATCAATACACCCTAGTTAGCTAGGGTAGCAATCTAGGGAAAGATTGTCAAGCCTGTGGGACGGCCATCGTCTTCCGTGGTCTGTCAGGGATCGGCGCACTACGGCCGGTTAACAGACGACAAAAGGCGATCGCTGTCCCACCTTCTACGGCACTTTCGGAATCAGCAGAACCTGGCTGGAGCAGCCGCGGGCGTCGATGTGGAAGCGCTTGGGGCCGGAGAGCAGCTTGACGGTGTCGGGGAACCCGGAGGCGTAGCCGGAGAGTTGATAGTCGCCGGCTTCCAGGCCGTCGAACCAAAACTTGCCGGATGGGTCGGAGTGCGTGTAGCGCATCCCGCTCGCGGACTTCAACTCCACCGTAACGCCTGGGACGGGCGAGTCGATCTTATCGGCGTCGCGCTGCTTGACTTGATAGAGCGTATCGAAGGAGGTGAAGCCTTCCAGACGTCCCGAGGCCGCCTTGTGCTCCTTATAAAAATAGAGGTAGGCAAGGTCGGGACCGGCATCCGACAACCGGCGCGTGCGCGTGCAACTGTCGGTTTCCATGATGTTGGTGTCTTCGTCGCTGTCGGCGTAAACCAGGTACGTCTCGCCGGCCTGGAAATCGAAACCGCAATCGCCGAAGGGCGTCCAGACGTCGAAGACCTGGTCTTTGGCGTCATCGCCGTCGTCCTTGGCCTTGGCGTCTTTGCCCGCGCCCTTTGCTTTGTCTTTGTCTTTCGCTCTCTGGTCGTCATTGTCGTCGCCGTTGCGAAAGACGGTGCCGACGCGGAATCGGACGCGCTTGCCGTGGCCGAGCACGGCGGAAAAGAGACCCACCAGGGCTGTTTGCGAGTCGGCCTTGTCGAGTCGGCCGCGCTGCTCTTCCGGGAGGTCGGGGAAAGTTTTCCGGAAGACGTCCTTCAATGCGGCCAGGTTCTGCGGCGAGCGATCGGACAGGTAACGCTCATTGGCCAGGTTGAGTTGTTGGAGCGACGGGCGGCGCGAGAGGCTCCAATCCTCGAGGAAGACAGGCGAGATGGATTCTACGGTGCCGATGAAGACGGCGCTGCTGTAAGCAACCTCATTGCAGACCGGCACGGTGACCTGGCAGCCGCAAGGGAAGGCCGCGCGAGCCAGAAGCGCCAGCGAACACAGTAACGCACCCTTCATTTGCTTCCATGCTATCACCGGCGCCACTATGTACTTCACCTGATCGGTTACGGCGGGGAAGCCGAGCTGCGGGACATGGCGAAGAAAGCCGGCCTGGCGGAAGCTGCAGCCAAGGAAAAATAAAGCCCGCGGCTCAAACGGTTTTGCGTTTGCGCTCGTAAGCGGTAAACTGGCGGCGATACTTTTCGAAGCCTTTGCGGCCCATCAGGCCGTAGGTGAATTTCTTGCCGAGCTCGACGCCTTCCTGGTCGAATGCGTTGATGTCGAGCAGCTCGCCCATGAAGGCCGTCTGGAACTCCATCATTTGCAGGAACGCGCCGAGGTGGGTCTCGTCCACGCGGTCGAGCGTCACGGTGCAGTTGGGGTGGCCATACTCCACCAGGGCGGCGGCCGTCGCGCGGCGCTCGGCATCGATCAATTTGGCCAGCGACTGGCCGGCCAGCGCGTCGAAAGCCGGCTGGCCGAAGCGGCGGCGCGGAATCCTGCCGGTAGAAGAGAACCTGTTGACGGCCCAGAAGGTGAAGACCTTGTCGTTGGGGCCTTCGATATACAACTGCACTTGGGAATGCTGATCGGTGGTGCCGAGCGCGGCGACCGGCGTCTGGCCGGTGTGAACCAGGGCGCCCGAGCGGTTATGCGCTTTGCCGAGCGATTCCGCCCAGAGTTGACGGAACCAGAAGGCCGTGCCCCACAGGTGATTGGAATAGGGGAAGGCCACCTGGATTGTCTTGCTGCGGCGCGTCCAGACGAGCCAGTGGCATAGAGCCGCGCGGAGCGCGATATTTTCATCGAGCGAGGGCTGCCAGCAGAGATGGGTCATCTCGGCGGCGCCGCGCGTGAGCCGGGCGATATCGATACCGATCAGAGCGGCGGGAACCAGCCCCACGGGCGATAGCACGCTGAAGCGGCCGCCGACATTTTCGGGAATGGCAAACGTGCGGTAGCGCTGCGATTGCGCGAGCGAGAACAGATCGCCCTTGCCTTCGGTGGTGACGGCGACGATGCGGCCGGCGGCTTTCCGGCCGAGAGACTGCTCCAGCCAGTCGTGGACAATCAGGAAAGTCGCGACGGTCTCGGCGGTGCCTCCGGACTTGGCGATCACCACCACCAGGGTGCGGCGCGGATCCATGGAATCGAGGGCTGCCTGGGTGAAGGAAGGGTCGACGTTGTCCAGGATGACGAGGCGCGGATGTTCGGGCGAAAATGCGCCCTGCACAGGGTGCGGGCCGCGGATGCCGCAATCCAGGGCCCAAGCGCCGAGCGCGCTGCCGCCGATGCCGATGACGCAGACGGTGTCGTAGCTGCCGCGGGCTTCGGAGGCGAAGCTCCGGATGGACTTCACCACCTGCGCCGCGAACGGCAGGTGGGGGAAACCGTAAAGGCCCTGCTCGCTTCGTTTGCGGAAGGATTTGAGGGCTTTGAGGGCCTTCGAGCCAGAGCGGTGGATTTCGGCGCGGGTGACGCCGTTTTGCTTGCCGACCATCTCAGCCAGCAGGTTCTTCTCGTCGAACTGGATGTGCATGAGCTGATTCTACCGCCGCTGGAAGATGCGCGATTCCAACTCGTAGGGGGTGGGAAAGGTGCGGGAAATGTGGT
>Ga0181518_10004760_pt1 | contig 11994 bp, 5 predicted proteins | sample PEATcosm2014_Bin_28_FD_119751 | JGI IMG/M metagenome (GOLD analysis project Ga0181518, IMG submission 119751) | Peatland microbial communities from MTU Mesocosm Facility, Houghton, MI, USA - PEATcosm2014_Bin01_60_metaG | ecosystem: Environmental > Terrestrial > Soil > Wetlands > Peat | place... | reverse complement strand
GCGTGCCCACCCGCGAGACGTGGAAGCTGACAGACGAGTCGGTCTGGGACACCGCCGTCACCCGGGTCGTTCCGACGTGCTTGACCGTCGGGCGGATGTCGCTGACCGAGGTCCGGGGCCACGACGTCGGGCCACTCTGCGCGAGTTCGACGTCCCACCGCGCCGGGTCGTCGTACCAGGCCACCGACGGATTCAGCCAGCTCGAGGGTGACGGCTTCACCCCGGAGAGCACCACGGGGTCGTTGCGCAGGGGCGTGACGAGAGCGGAGTTCTTTACGACGTAGATGTCCCACGTGGTGTGCGCCTCGACGCCGCCGTAGTCGTACGCCCACGGACCGGTGCTGGCGACGAGCTTCAGGGCGGGGTCGACGTTGGCCTCCTGTTCCACCTGGGGTGTCTCGGCCATGAAGTACTTGACGCCGAGCAGTTGCAGATGCTGCACACCGAGCGTCACGTCGAGCGGGCCGTAGGGAAGCCCCACCTCCGGATCGGAGGGGGATTCGGACAGCTCGGCCTGGTCGAGGAAGTGGTAGGGCGTCGTCGCCGAGGACTCGAACAGCAGACCCTCCATGGAGTCGATGCATCCGTTGGTCCAGTACGGCAGGAGCATCAGTGCCTCCGGCGTTCCGAAGCGGTTCTCGCTGTCGCTGTACTCCCACATCGCGCGCCCGCACCCGTAGCGCTTGCTGACCGCCTCCACGGTCTGGATGACGGAACGGTACTCGGGGTAGGACGCCTGCCCCTCGTAGCCCTCGTAGTTGTAGGCCGACCAGTTCGTGACCTCGTTGGGCCCGGCATGCACCAACGACGACGGTTGGACGACGAAGGGCGGGACCACGATGAGCAGCACGCCGACCAGACCGAGCACCGCACCGCTGACGGCGGCCGGAGCCCAGCGCGGTGAGGGGGTACGCCGCTGGGTGAAGACGTAGCCCGCGTCCGGAGCCAAGTCCCCGGGCGTTCGCGGCTCCTCCCATGGCCGCGGGGTCGGCGGCCCCTCCGCCCCCGGTGGCACCTGGGTCTGCGGTGCCCAGCGCTCGGCCCGCATACGCCGCCACCACTGCGCGATGACGATGCACGCCGTCCCGAAGGTCCAGGCCGCCATCAGGTACACGGAGATGAACCAGAGCGGGAGGAGCCGGACGTTGTAGAGGCTCCCCTGTGGGTCGAGCGCCGTGGCCAGTGCCGACACAATGCCCAACACGGTGATCGTGATGCCGAACCGGCTGCGAATCAGGAACGCCGAGACGGCGCCGACGCCGGCGAGAACGAGCGCCCAGGTGTCGGCCTCGCGGAAGTACTGGGCCCAACCTTCCACGTTCGTGTAGCCCATGGACGTCGAGTAGGCGTGCTCGAGCCCGAAGGGAACCAGCCACCAGCCCGAGAGCAGCAGCCCGATGCCCACGGTGGAACCCGCCCACCACAAGGTGCGCGTCCGCGGGGTCCGTTCGGTCGCCTGGCCGTCGTGCCGGAGCAGCAGCTGCGCGTCGTCGATCCCCCACCGGGCCGGGAGCAGCTCCACGACCGTGAGGACGACGGCACCCCCCAGCGCGTACATGGCAGGCACGATGTGCGACAGCACGCACACGGCCAGCACGACGGCCGCCCAACCGCGGTATCTGCCTTCCCGCACCGAGCAGGCGAAGAGGCCGAGGAAGAGCACGGCCAGGGACAGGCTGAAGGAGAAGGCGTACTCCCCCGCCAGCGTCGAGAACAGGTTGCCGCCGTAGATGGTGAACGTGTAGTCGAAGAGGAACGGCAGCGTGGCGGCCGCAAGAATGGTGGGGATGGGGGGGCGCAACCGGAAGAAGCGACCACACGCCCAGGCGCAGACCGGGAGCAGCACCGATCCGAGGATCGTGCCCAGCTTGAACGCCACGTCATAGGGGATCACCCACCCACCGATCGCGATGAAGAGGTCGGGAATGGTGAAGTAGAAGGTGTAGAGGGGGAAGCCGTCGTACCAGCCGGGGTCCCAGCCGGTGAGACGGCCGTGGCTCAGCAGTGTCTCGAGGTACTTGGGCATCGCAATGTGCGCGCCCGTGTCACCACCGGTGGTCGTCGTGTTCGTGAGCAACAGGCTCGGGTGGAGCTGCGACAGCGTCACGACGATGACGGTGGCGATGGTGACCACCGTGATCGCACCCGGCACCCACCACCAGCTCGTGCGGGACGAGGGTTGTGCCGCCGGCGCGGGCTCCGTCAGCAGGGGTTCCTCCACGCTCACGACATCAGGTCCGACTTGTTCAGGCACGCGTGACCGAGTGCGAGCCAGGGCGGGTCGAGACGTCGCCGCCGCCGGTGTCGTTCGGCAACATCTCGATTACGTTACCGGCCGGACCTCTCGTGGAGGGCTCAGGTCAGCGTTGCGTCACCATCCTGGGTGAGCCCGGAATTCGCCGTTCACTAGGGACCGGGTGCGCAACCCCGGACCCGCGCCGAAGTCGGATCGTAGAACGCACCGGTCTGCACCTCGACCGATGCCACGGCGTCGCCCACCGTCACCTCCCAGGTACCGCGAGCCAGCTCAGCGGCACCGACGGGACCACGGTCCCGGCGCCAGACGTAGGCAAGTCCGACCGCCGCCCCGTACGTGGCCGACCACGCAGCCGAGGTCACCTGGCCGGCCGGCTCACCGTCGCAGAGAACGAGTTCGCCGCCCCACAACATGGCGTCGGGGACGCCGACCCGGAAGGAGACGAGGCGACGTTGGGGCCCCTTCTCAATGGCCGACTCAAGGGCGGTCCGACCCACGAAGTCGATCGGAGTCGCGAGCTTGCAGGTGAACCGCAGGCCGGCCTCGAGCGGGGTGTGGTCCGGGGTGAGGTCGGTGCCGAAGGCCCGGTACCCCTTGTCGAGGCGGAGACTGTTGATGGCGTAGTACCCGGCGTCGACAAGGCCGAGGTCGGTGCCGGCGGCCACCAGGTCCTCGTAGACACCCACGGCGAACTCTGACGGGACGTAGAGCTCCCAGCCGAGTTCGCCCACGTAGGTGATCCGGGTGGCGCGCACCGTGGCGTACCCGAGGGCGATCTCCCGGCTCGTCGAGAACGGGAAGGCGCTCTCGGACAGATCGGCCGATCCGAGCCGGCCAAGCAATTGGCGGGACGCGGGTCCCATTACGCCGAGGACGGCATACGCCGAGGAGACGTCGACGACGCTGAAATGCTCGCCAGCACGGAGGTGCCGCTCGATCCACGCCGCGTCGCGCACCGGCGAGGCCGCGCTCGTCACGAGGAGGTACCTGTCGCGTGCCAGGCGGGTCACGGTCACGTCGGCCTCGTACCCGGCGCGCTCGTTGAGGATGCCCGTGTACACGACCCGGCCCGGCTCGACGACCACGTCGGCCGTGCACAGGCGCTGGAGCACCGTCTCGGCGTCCCGGCCCACCACCAGGAGCTTGCCGAAGGACGTCTCGTCGAAGACGGCCACGCGCTCCCGGGTGGCCGTCTGCTCGGCGGCCGACCATTCGAGCCAGTCGGGCCGCTCCCAGGTGTAGTCGAGCTCGGCGGGCCGGCCGGGCGGGGCGAAGACGTTGGGCCGCTCCCACCCCATCTTCGAACCGAAGACTGCTCCCTTGTGATCCAGCAGGTGGTGGAGGGGCGACCGCCGGAACGGACGGGCCGTCGACAACTCCCGGTTGGGCCAAGGCACCGCGTAGTGGAGGCCGAGGACCTCCCCCACGCGGTCCCGCAGCCACCGGTTGTTGGCGTTGAACCGTGCGAAACGCCGGATGTCGACGGCGACGAGGTCACCCGTCGGCTCTCCCTCGACGATCCACTCGGCGAGGGCCCGGCCGGCACCGCCGCCCGACGCGATCCCGACCGAGTTGAACCCGGCCCCGACGAAGAAGCCCCCGAGGTTGGGCGCCTCGCCCAGGATGAACTGATTATCGGGCGTGAAGCTCTCGGGGCCGTTGTACAACTTCTTCAGCCCGGTGCGTTGGAGCGCAGGAATCCGGTGGACGGCCGACTCCATGAGGACGCTGAAGTGGTCCCAGTCCTCCTCGAGAAGCTGGAACTCGAACGGGTACGGCAGCGCGTCGGGCGCGACCCACGGCTTCGCCGTCGGCTCGAAGCCGCCGACGACGAGGCCGCCGACCTCCTCCTTCACGTAGGTGTACCCGTCGGGGTCGCGCAAGATGGGCAGGTCACGATGGACGCCCTCGACGGCCTCGGTCACCACGTAGAAGTGCTCGGCCGAGTGGAGGGGGACGTCGACCCCGCAGAGGAGGCCGACGGCCTTCGCCCACTGGCCGGCGCAGTTCACGACCACCTCGGCCTCCACGGCACCCCGGTCGGTCGCGACGCCGGTCACCCGCCCATCCCGCGTGGTGACGCCCGTCACTCGTGTGTGCTCGGCGATGCGGACGCCCCGCAGGCGCGCCCCCCGGGCGAGAGAAGCCGTCACGTCGACCGGGTTCACGGTGGCGTCGCCGGGGAGCCAGAGGGCGCCGAGCAGGTCGGCCGTCTCGAGGATCGGGTAGCGCTCGAGGGCCTCGGCGGGAGTGAGCAGCTCGCATTCGAGGTCGTAGGCCGCGGCCGTGGCCGCCGTCCGGCGGAGCTGGACCATCCGCTCGGGCGTGCGCGCCACGGTCACGCCTCCGCACCGCTTGAGGCCGGTAGCAAGGCCCGTCTCCGCCTCGAGGTCGCCGTAGAGGCGGGCGGAGTACTGCACGAGGCGGGTGCCGGACTCGGTCGCCCGCAGCTGGCCGAGGAGGCCCGCCGCGTGCCACGTCGTGCCGCACGAGAGCTGCCCCTGCTCGAGCAGGAGGACGTCGGTCCACCCGAGACAGGCCAGGTGGTACGCGGTCGAGGTCCCGACCACGCCGCCGCCGACGATCACGACGCGGGCGCGGTCGGGCAGGTTGCCTTCGGTGGGTGCGTGCTCCACGTCGTCCTCCCTTTGCCGTTCCGGCTTTCAGTCGGCCCGCGCCACGTCCGTCAGGAGCTGCTCTAGCCCGGGGCCCGCGAAGGTGGCCTCGGCGCGCTCGTACTTCTCCATCCCCCACGTCCAGAAATCGAATTCGATCGGGCTGGTGGCGTCCTGGATCGACGCCCACAACGTCCACCCGCACTGGGACATGAGGCCCCACAGGCGCGCCCGCGCCACGTGGCTGCTGGAGGAGGCGCTGTCGTACGCACCGACCAGCTCCTCGAGCTGGTCGAGGGTGAGGTGGCACTCACTCCAGATGTTACCGAGCTCGAAGTACGGGTCGTTGTTGCCCGCGTACTCGTAGTCGATGATCGACATCTTCCGCCCGTCGTCGATGAAATTGGCGGCCAGCAGGTCGTTGTGGCACGGCCGGGGCCTCTCCGGCCGGACGTTCAGGGCGGCCCGGATGCGACCGAGAGTGCCGGCATGATCGAGGTAGCCCGGCGGGAGGCGGAAGCCACGCCGCCGGACGCGCCCGAGGTAGTCGGCCTGGAGCTCGAACATGTCGAAACGGTTGACGAAGGACTCACCGCCGTGGAGCTGCTGGCAGGCCGCAGCCACCCGCGGCAGCATCCCGGCCTGCTGCAGATGCTCGTCGGTCAGCGTCTCCCCCTCGAGGAACCCGATGACGAGGACCCCGTCGTCGGGCAGAAAATCGACGACGGGCGCACCCACCCCGGTGGCCGCGGCGCGGACGCTGTTCTCGTACTCGGCCCGGCGGTCGACCGCCAGCTCGCTGGCGGACGACGGGTCCGAGTGGCGGAGCACGTAGGTCCCGTCGGGCGTCGTGATCTTGTAGTTCCGATTGGTCAGGCCCCCGGGAAGGGGCTCGACCGTGCACGGCCGGCCCCGGAGGGCGCCGATCCGCTCGAGAAGGGCCGGGTCGAGATCCGCACCGGCGCTCACCGCGGGCGGGTCGCCGGGCCGCTCAGGGCAGCGACGCGGAGGGGTAGTCGACGTCGCCGAGCAGGTCGAGGGTCTCCTTCTCGATGGTCTGCTTGGGTCCGGTGAACCAATTCTTCACCGACACGTGCCAGTAGATCCACAGGAAGATCAAGAACGCCGGGAAGACGAGGATGGTGTAGTTCACGTACTTCCACGCGAACCCGGTGGTCCACGGCACGCCCAGGTTCGAGGTGGGCATGAAGGCCATCCATGAGACCAGGACGATGTCGATCAGCGCGATGACGGCGATCCACTTGTACTTCTTGCCCAGGGTCCATTGGCCGGGCTGGAACCGGTCGCCCATGCGCCACCGGTGCCAGATCGGGATGGCGAAGCACCAGTAGAGGCCGATGACACCGATCGACACCACGGCGAAGAAGGCGACGGGGGAGGGCACGCCGCCGATGTCGACAGGAATCAGGGCCGGCGCGGTGATGACGAGGGAGAAGACGGCGACCAGGACGACGCCGGCGACCGGGACCCGCTTGGCACTGAGTCTCGACCACACACTCGCTGCCGGCACCGCACCGTCGCGGCTGAAGGCGAAGAGCATGCGGGTTGTGCTCGTCATGCAGGCCGTGGTGCAGAAGAGCTGTCCGATGGTGGCGATGAGGAGGACCGTCCCACCCCAGCGTTGCGTGAGGGCCTGGGCGAAGATCGTCTCCACGCCGCCGCCGGCGGCCGTGACCTTGCCCGGGTCCTGCACGGCGAAGAGGAAGGAGAGGAGGAGGAGGTAGCCACCGATGGCCGAGTACACGATGGAGCGCCAGATGCCCTTGGCCGCCGAGTTGGCCGCTGAGTTGGTCTCCTCGGAGAGGTGGGCCGAGGCGTCGTACCCGGTGATGGTGTACTGGGTCCGCAGGGCGCCGATGGGCAGGATGATGAAGAGGAACCCGAACCCGCCCGTCTTGCCGCCGAAGAAGCCCGTGTTGTTGACCCGCGAGGTGAAGACGGACGACACGCTGGCGTGGTGGTGCGGCAGGAAGACCAAGATGAGGACGATGGCCAGCGCACCGAACACGTGCCACCACACCGAGGTGTTGTTGAAGAGCGAGAGCAGGTGGCTCGAGAAGATGTTGACGAGGGAAGCCACGAAGAGGATGCCGAGGAAGAACAGGAAGATCGTGTCGAGGCTGCCCGAGTGCCAGCTGGTGAAGAAGAAGCCGAGCGTGGCGTCGAGGAAGATGGCGCAGCCGTAGGCGACCGAGGCGGTGATGGCGAGCAGCCCGATCAGGTTGAGCCACCCGGTGTAGTACCCGGCCTTGACGCCGCCCAGCTTGGAGGCCCACCAGTAGATGCCGCCCGAGGTCGGGTAGGCCGACACGAGCTCGGACAGGCACAGGCCGATACAGAGGATGAGGGCGGCCAGCACGGGCCAGCCCCAGGCGATGGCCGCCGGGCCGCCGCCGTTCCACCCGCTCGAGAAGGTGGTGAAGCACCCGGCCAGGATCGAGATGATGGAGAAGCTGATGGCGAAGTTCGAGAAGCCCGACCAGGAGCGGTTCAGCTCCTGCTTGTAGCCCATCTCGGCCAGTTGCCGCTCGTCGGCCGTGAGCGTCGTCGTGCCGTGATGATCTTCGGGGACGAGATGCCCCCCCTCCTCGTAGACACCTTCTGGCACGTGGGCCCCCCTTGTTCGGCGGCCCCGGGGACCAGGGTCGCATCGGTGTTGCGGGCACGATAGCAAGGCCCGTCCCCGCGTGGCGGGAATAGTGGGGACGAGTACCGTGGCCTTGCGACGGCGAGGGGGACGCTCGTCGAGCTGTTCGGGCAGTCTGCCGAGAGCTCGTCCGGGGTCGACGGGCGCCCGGCCCGGTGGGCTCCTCGCTGCGTCGACGACGAGCGCAACCCGGGCCAGGAGTGGACGTGGCCGTCCCCTTCCGACCTGGCAGGATGACGCCGCCGGCGGTGCTCGCCGTCGTATGGGAGTGGGAGTCACTCGATGCACGACAACAACCGCCTTCGAGGCCTGCGAAAGAAGTTGCCGTTCTCAGTCGTCACGCCGGTCAATCCCGGCGCAGCCGACATGCGTCGGATCCGCCACTTCCGATGAGAGTCCTCGCCATCGATCAAGGGACGTCGGCGACCAAGGCCGTCGTGTTCGGCGACGATGGCGAGATCCGGGCCTCGGTGGAATCCGCGGTGACGCCGCAACCGGTGCTGGGCGGCGGTGTGGAACAAGACCCCGAGCAACTGTGGGATTCGGTCCGTCAGGCGGGCCACGAGGCGATCGAACGTTCCGGCGGTGGCGTCGAGGCCGTGGGCTTTGCCAATCAGGGTGAGACCGTGCTGGCATGGGATCGCACGACGGGTCGTCCGCTGAGTGCCGCCATTTCCTGGCAGGATCGGCGCGCTGCGGAGATCTGTGCCGCATTGGCGGGGGACTCTGAACAGCTGACCCGCACGACAGGGCTTCCACTCGATCCCTATTTCGCGGCTCCGAAGATGGCCTGGCTGCGTCGTCACGTCACGAACGAGGGCGTGGTCACCACCAGCGACGCCTGGCTGGTGCACCGCCTCACCGGTGCCTATGTGACCGATGCGACGACGGCCTCGCGGACGCTCCTCTTCGACCTCGAGAAACGCGCCTGGTCGGAGGAGGCGTGCGCGGCTTTCGGCCTGGAGCCGATGGACCTTCCCGCGATCGTCGGCAGCGCCCAAGAGGTCGGCCGGACGGATGGGTTCGGCCCGTCGCTGCCGTTGAGCGGACTGAGCGTCGATCAACAGGCGGCGCTGGTCGGGGAGCACTGCCTCGAGCTGGGTGAATCGAAATGCACCTACGGAACGGGCGCCTTCCTCCTGGCCAATGCGGGACCACGTCCGTTCACTTCCGCGGGCGGGTTGTCCGTATCGGTGGCCTGGCAGCTTGGTGAACACGCCACCTACTGCATTGATGGTCAGGTCTATGCCGCGGGGGCCGCCCTCGCCTGGCTGCAGCGCTGGGGATTCCTGCGACGCGCCCAAGAACTCGATGCCGTGGCCGCCTCGGTGAGCGACAGCGGAGGCGTTTCCGTGGTACCCGCGCTCAGCGGCCTCGGCGCGCCCTGGTGGTGTCCCGATGCCCTGGCCAGCATCGAGGGGATCGGCCCCGGCACGGAGCCTGCGCATGTGGTCCGGGCTACCATCGACGGTCTGGCGGCGCAGGTGACCTTGCTGGCGCGCGCCGCAGCGGGGGATCTCGGTCATCCGCTCGCACTCCTCCGGGTAGACGGTGGTCTGACCCGGTCGCGGATGCTCATGCAGACGCAGGCTGACTTGCTGCAGATACCAGTCGAGGTCGCCTCTTCGCAACACGCCACCGCCGCGGGCGTGGCGGCCCTGGCCCGGCTTGGAGCAGGCGCCGCACGGACGCTCGACGAAGCGGTGCATCGGGTCGACGCGCACATCCATTACGAACCCGCCATCTCTGCTGCCGAGGCAGCGGAGAGATTGGCCGGTTTCGAGCGCGCAGTAGCGCGCCTGACCGGCACGACCAACAAGAAGATCACGTGACCGACGACCACACCTACGACGTTGTGATCATCGGTGCCGGGGTCGTCGGAACAGCTGTCGGACGCCAGCTTGCGCGCTACCGGTTGCGCACAGTGATGCTCGATCGCTCCACCGATGTAGGCACGGGAACGTCCAAGGCCAACACCGCCATTGTGCACACAGGGTTCGACACTCGTCCGGGAAGCCTCGAATCTGCGCTGGTCCGGCGCGGTCACGAGTTGCTGACCGCCTACGCGGGCAGGTCGGGCATCGCCCTCGAGAAGACTGGGGCCGTCCTGGTCGCCTGGGACGCGGAGCAGGCGGCCCGGCTGGACGACGTCGTCACGAGATCCAAGGCAAACGGGTACCGGCGCGCCCACCGGATCACGCTCGAGGAGTTGTACAGGCGTGAACCGACTCTCGGAGGAGGTGCCACGGGGGGTGTTTTGATCCCCGACGAGTCGATCATCTGTCCGTGGAGCACGAGCATCGCCTACGCGACTGAGGCGGTCGGCGCGGGAGTCGAGCTGAGGCTGGGCGTCGAGGTGACGGCTGTGGCTCGAGACGCGGACGCGTGGCTGCTGCGCACCACGAGGGGCTCACTCCGCACCAACTGGGTAGTCAACGCGGCCGGCCTCGGATCCGACCTGCTCAACCACCAATTCGGCCACGACGAGTTCACTGTCGCACCCCGGCGAGGCCAGCTCATCGTGTTCGACAAGATGGCCCGTCCGCTCCTGTCGTCCATCCTGCTGCCGGTGCCGACGGAGCGGACGAAGGGCGTTCTGGTGGCGCCGACGGTCTACGGCAACGTGCTTTTGGGCCCCACGGCCGAGGACGTGCCTGATCGGGAGGACACGGCCACCACCGCCGCCGGCATCGACGGCCTGTTCGATGCGGCCCGCCGCATCTTGCCCGACCTGGTCAACGAGGAGGTGACAGCGATCTATGCGGGCCTGCGCGCCGCCACCGAGCACCCTGACTACCAGATCACCATCCACGATCGCGAGCACTATGCGTGTGTCGGGGGCATCCGGTCCACCGGCCTGACCGCGTCCCTCGCCATCGCCGAGCACGTTGTCGGAGAGATGGGGGCCGGGGGGCTCTCGTTGGCGGAGGCGGAGCATGAGCCCGCCGTCCCCCACATGCCGCAACTGGCCGAGCGGGCCACGCGAGCTTTCGAGGATGCGCGGATGGGCGAGGGCGATCCGGCCTATGGGCACATCATGTGCTTCTGTGAGCGGGTCACCGAGGGCGAGGTGCGGGATGCACTCAGCTCTCCGGTCCCGGCGGTAGACCTCGGTGGTGTGCGCCGGCGCACCCGGGCGACCAACGGGCGGTGTCAGGGGTTCTTCTGTGGAGCCGCCATCGCGGCCCACCTCGGGTCGCGGTGAAGGCATGAGTCGCAACGTCGTGACGGTCGACGCGCTGGTCGTCGGCGCCGGCCCCGCCGGCTTGGCGGCCGCCACTGAACTGAGATCGGGTGGTGCGGGGACCGTCGTGGTCGTCGACCGGGAGGACGAGGCGGGCGGGATCCCGCGCCTGTGCGAGCACACCGGGTTCGGCATGCGGGATCTCCGGCGTGTCCTGAGTGGGCCGACGTACGCCCGCCGGTGGGTTGAAAGGGCGGTCGCCTGCGGCGTGGACATCAGGACCCGCACGATGGTGACGGGATGGGCAGCACCGGGTCGTGCTGAAGTCACGGGTCCCAGCGGCGTACTCGAGATGGACGCCCGGACGATCGTGCTGGCAACCGGAGCCCGGGAGCGGCCACGGGCGGCCCGGCTGATTCCCGGGACGCGGCCCGCCGGGATATTCACTACCGGCCAGCTCCAGCAGTGGGTCCACCGCGAGCACCTCCCTGTGGGCCGGCGGGCCGTCATCGTGGGCGCCGAGCACGTCTCCTACTCCGCTGTCATGACCCTGAGGCACGCCGGCGTCCACCCGGTAGCACTCGTCACGGACCTCCCGCGCACCCAGTCCTATCGTCTGTTTGACCTCTTGGTCCGGGGCGGCCTCAGGGTGCCGGTCTGGACCGAGACGTCTGTGGCCGGCGTGTACGGGCGCGACAGGGTGGACAATGTGCTCGTCCGGGGTCCGGGCGGCAACGAGCGCTCGGTAGCGGTCGACACGGTCGTCTTCACCGGGGACTTCATCCCGGACAACGAGCTGGCGCGTCTCGCCGGTCTCACCATCGATCCCGGCACCCGCGGTCCCGCTTGTTCGGCCGGGGGCGTGACAGCGGCCCCCGGGATCTTCGCGGCGGGCAACGTCGTACATCCGGCCGAGACCGCGGATGTGACCGCACGGCGGGCCCTGTCCGTCGGCCGGGCTGCCGCGGCGTGGCTGCGGCAAGGTGGAGACCGGACGGTGTGGTCCGCCACCGAGCGGGTGCGCGTGGCGGACCCGCTGCACTGGGTGGTGCCGAACAGAGCAGATCCCGCACGCGAAGGGGACGAGCCCGTCCTGATCAGGTCCCGCGTCTTCCTGAACCATCCCCGCGTGGTCGTGACCCAGGGTGGTCGGCTCCTGGCCTCCTATCGGCTGCGCCACATGATCCCGAACCGGTCGCATGCCATCCCGTCCGGCTGGTGGGGGCGCCTGCGGCCGGGTGAGGACGTGCTGATCTCGGTGTCCTCTCGC
>Ga0181518_10004758_pt1 | contig 11999 bp, 10 predicted proteins | sample PEATcosm2014_Bin_28_FD_119751 | JGI IMG/M metagenome (GOLD analysis project Ga0181518, IMG submission 119751) | Peatland microbial communities from MTU Mesocosm Facility, Houghton, MI, USA - PEATcosm2014_Bin01_60_metaG | ecosystem: Environmental > Terrestrial > Soil > Wetlands > Peat | place... | reverse complement strand
TTCAGCGACCAAGCGAAAAGCGCGGGGCTATCGAACAACGAAAAACCTGCTGACGATGCTCTATTTCGTAGCCGGCAAACTCCAAGTCCCATGCTACTGATCCACTGAAAATGTCGAGGAACCTGTTTTTGCAAATTGGACTAGTCTTGTTACCTTCTCCCTATGAGCCGAAAAATTAACTTTAAACCCGTGTTCAGACGCCGACCACGAGCCGTCGCCCTGGCCGGCACGATCTACAACTGGTCCATCGAACTGGATTTCGCTCACGCGACACTCACCAAACGCCTCCGCCTCGCGGGCATCCAGTTCAAGAAAGGCCAGAAGATCCCCGCAAGGCACATTTTCGCGGCCTTGACCGGCGGGTATGACATGTCCAGGGCCAGGATCATGATGGCCCGGGCGCGTATGCTGGAATTGAAGCTTGCGCAAATGGAACGCGACTTGATCCCCTGGGTGGAGGTTGAAAAGACCATCAGCACCACGGCTATGTCGGTCCGCCACCGTCTTGACTCACTCCCTGCCGAAGCCGCCTACCTCTGCAATCCCTCCGATCCGGAACATGCCCGGAAGGTTCTTGAGGAATGGCTGGCGCGCTCCCTGCCCATCATCCGGGCACAAACTGCCATACTCAAGGCTGCCGCAGACCCGCAGCCAACGTGAGCCTCGCATTTGCGGTATTTTGCGAAATTGGCCGGCCAGCTTCCCGTCCGGCCAGCAATTCCTCACAGCCCTTCTCCGTGTCCGCTTTTGATGTTGCTGCAGGCGGGAGTGGCGTCGTGTGGCTGTGACAACAAATTTCGACTTTTGCAGCAATAGTTCCGGGATTTCCCTCTGACGGCACGAATAATTACCGCACTTCTTCATGTCTGCGCTTCCCTGTGCGCGGCCTCCTGACAGGGACGCGCTCGAACCGGGTTTTTGACTCGCTGGTGCTGGGAACCAGCGGTCAGCGCGTGTGCGACCTTGTTTTTGAACAAAACACAATCCGGTGATAAAATACACTTTATCTGGCCTGGCTTCCGGGTCGGATTCGACTGCCAACTGACTTATGAGAACCAAGCCAAAGCCGGGGCATGTGACGTGGATCAAGCTCGCCGAACTCACCGGCATTCCCGACAGCACCTTGCAGCACATCTCCAAGCGCGACTTTTTTCCGTACGAGACTCCGCCTCGGCTCGGTTCGGCTCTCCTGGGAATTCTCCGTTATCAGAGGGAAAAAGCCGCAAAGAAGAACCCCTACTTCACTTCAATGGGGCAATGCAGCGGCTGGACCGGCATTCCAGAGCCTGTGATCCGAGCCGCCAAGCAGTTCCGCTGTCAGGCGTTTCGCGGGAGCCGGGTTTACTTCTTTCCTTTGGTGAGATTCTTGAACGCGCAAGACGCAACCTGGTTCGCCTTGGTGACAGCCGGGACCGAAGCCAAACTGGCGCATTTGCAAGCCTCTTTGAAGCTGGAGCGTCGGAAGCTTGCCAAAGAGACAAGCGACCTCGTTCCCCGGGCAGAGGTTGAACGCGAAATGCGCGCTATTGCAACTGCGTTGCGCCAAAGGTTCTCGGCGCTGGCTTCGGAGGCCGCGGCGCTCTGCAATCCATCTGACCCGGAGCACGCGCGGCTGGCATTGGAGGAATGGGTTCGTGGTTTCGAGGTCTTCGCTCGCGGCATGGAGGCGAAACTGGACGCCGCTCTTGACGCCGACGCCGCGCTCTAAATACCTCATTTGAGATATTTTGCCGTGCCCAGATTTGGAATCCCTCGGCTCGAACCGTGGGCTCCTCTGGCTTTAAGGGCAGCCTCTCGCCATTTGGCCGTTTCCTTTGTTTGGCACTTTATGCTTGACTGCAAACTCTCCTGCCTTTGCGCGATTCAGAAATTCGGAGATCGCTTCTTGCGTGAGATAGACCCGGCCACAAATGTTCACGGTTTTCAGCCAACCGGCCTTGCGCCAGCGCCAGCCCGTTATCGTGGAGATGCCGACCTGCTCCAGCCACTTGTTCAGCGACACGATTGCAGGCCCCTGGTGAATTGCAACGTTGTTCAGGTTCATGGCTTCAAAGAAACCATGCCTCTCGCCGCGCGTCATGTCTCTTCTGGCCCGCTACAGTCGGCTGAAATAGCGGCGGGAGCTTGCTACCGGGGGATAGACCATCCGCTGGCGTTCCAACCAGGCGTCAATGTCGGCCTTCCTGAAACGGATGACCTTCTGCGTAATGCGAATGTGAGGCAAACTGCGTGTCATGCGCCAGAGCCTCACGGTGCGCGGTTTTACCGCCAGAAAGGCGGCGACTTGCGCTTCTGTCCACAGTTCCCCCGACTGCAAAACTCCTGTCATGGTGGAAATTCTGCCGCTCGCCTTGCCGCACGGCAATAGCCTTTGATGCCCGCCTGATCTTTGCACCCCGCCGTCCGTCGTGCCGTGTCCGGCTGAATATCTGCCCCTTGGCGTCCCGGTTTGGCGGTGGCGCCTTCCGCCTCGGCATTTGCTGAATCACCGGGGACTTTCCTAAAGCAGTTTACCAAACTGCCAAACGCAGTCGCGGGACTGCCTCATTTGTCAGCCGGGAACTCTCGGGCGATTTGCTAGATTTGCTAAAATATGCCCATTTCGTTCCCATTGGGCAGAATTGAACCGGATTGCAGCAAAGCCAGTTTTCAAGCCATTTTACGAGGGAAAACCGGGTTTTTAGAGTGGTGGGTTGGCAGGGACTCGAACCCTGGACCAATGCCTTAAAAGGGCACTGCTCTACCGACTGAGCTACCAACCCACCCCGACAGAAGCGGCGCAAATTAACGACGGATTCCATCCGATGCAAGCCGAATTTTGGAAATTCTGGATTCATATCGCTCCCCGCCATTCGCATTTGGGGGGTTGCTTTGACTGGGTTTGACTGGGTTTGACCGCGCCGGGTTCGTCTGGCGGGTTGCGGACTTGAGTGGGCGGCAAAATTTGCCCGCCAGCCCATAACTCCATCACTCCAACACTCCGTTGGGTTCTTTGAGGGGTTTCGAGCCATAAAATAACACGATTAGCCTTGATCAGGCACGATTAGCCTGGATTTGAACGTCATTTAGCATAGTTGCTTTGCTGGTTTCCTTCGATTCGCCCGGATCGCACCGGCTTTGGGAAGAAGGGAGCAACCAAAGGAATTGACCACGGATTACACGGATTACACGGATAAAGAGGGCGCTCTTCCACCTCCGTGTAATCCGTGTAATCCGCGGTTCCGCTCCTTCGGTTGCGCGAGGCCGCGCTGTGCGCTTGCGTTCATGCGTTAAATTCGCAGTCCGCAATCCGCAACGGCCGGCAAGCCCCGCCTTCGTCCCCGCCCCGGCAGCCCACATTTCAGCTTTCAGCTTTTGCCTTTCCATGTTCCTTATCATACGATTCATAGTATAGAGCATAAGCCTAAAATCAGGACCCGTGCCGCCGGGCCACTGGCCCGGCGGAAAGGCCCCTGCGCCTCTGGGCAAACGCGCTACCTCATGACGACAGTCTGTCACTGCAGGTTCCGGTCGGCGAGTCGCCGACCGGCACAGGCGAGTCGCCTGTGCTACCCAGCGAGATCGGCTGCGCCTATGAAATATCCGGGCTAATCGTCTTGAACGGAAGTCTCCTATCCCCGGCCCTCTCCTCCACAAGTTTGTGGAGGGGAGGGGGTGGCTCCGTGGGGGCGCCGCCCTGCCGTCTCAGAGGGAGGATTCGGTTTGAAGTTGGCGGGCTGGGAGATAAAATGGGGGGCGTGAAATGTGAATGGCCGCTGTTGCTGTTGGTGCGGGTCAATCTGCTGCATTCCTGGCGGCGGCTGAAAACGGTGCATCAAACGTCGGGCGTCATGGCGCTGGCGGTCGGGTTGTTCGTCGTCGGCTACCTGGCGGTGTCGTTCCTGCTGTTCTCGCGCGGGTTCCGGTTTCTCAATCATTTCCCGGCGCTGGGGGAGTTGTTGCTGGAACGGCTGCTCTATTTGCTGTTCGCATTTCTGTTCGTGCTGCTGCTGTTCAGCAATCTGGTCATCGGCTACGGCAGTTTTTTCCGCAACCGGGAAACGCAGTTCCTGTTCAGCCTGCCCGTTCCGGCGCGGACCATCTTCCAATGGAAATTCATTGAATCCACCGTGCTGGCGTCGTGGGCGTTCCTGTTCCTGATCGCCCCGCTGCTGGCGGCTTACGGGCTGGCGCGCGGGGTGCCGTGGCATTTTTATGTGATGACAAGTGTGTCCATTGTTTTGTTCATCGTGTTGCCGGGGGTGGCGGGAGCTTGGACGGCGCTGGCGTTGGGGCGGTTTCTGGACCGGCGCGCTTTTCAAGTGGCGGCGCTGTTGACGGTGACGGTGGCGCTGCCGCTGCTGGCTGTCTGGTTCCGTCCGCAAACGCTGCCGGATGATCCGGCGGACACGCGGGTGTTGTCCAATCTGGACGCGCTGCTGACGCGCACGCGGTTTGCCGAATGGCCGTGGCTGCCGAGTTTCTGGCTTTCCAGCAGCGTGGCGCGGTGGGCGGAAGGGGCGCTGGCGTCGGCGGTTTTCTTTTTGCTGGTGCTGTTGAGCCACGTTTTGTTTTTTGGGTCCATTTCCTTTGCCGGCGCGGGGAAGTTTTTCTATGAGGCCGTCTCGACTGTGCAAAGCCGGGAGAGCATATTTGTCCGCTGGGGGTGGTTTCAAAAGTGGCGTCGCCGCGCCCGGCGGTTCGACTATCCGGTCGGGGGTATGGAAAAGTGCTTCCGCGTTCTTTTTTTCAATGCGCCGCCGGACATGCTGGCGCTGCTGGTGAAGGATGCGCGGATGTTCTGGCGCGACACGGCGCAATGGGGCCAGACGCTGGTGCTGCTGGGTTTGCTGGGGGTGTATATCATGAATTTGCGCCATTTTTCCGAGCGGTTGGAGAATCCATTTTGGGTGCATCTGATTTGTTATTTGAACCTGGGGGCGTGCGCGCTGAATGTGGCGACGCTGACGACGCGGTTTGTGTATCCGCAGTTTTCGATGGAAGGCAAGCGGCTGTGGATCATCGGCCTGGCGCCGATGGGCCTGGAGCGGGTGTTGCGGATCAAATTCCGGCTGGGCAGCCGGGCGGCGCTGGCGGTTAGCCTGGGCCTGATCCTGCTTTCCTGCCGGATGCTGCGCGTTCCGTTGGAGCGCAGTCTGTATCTCGGCGTGGTGATTGGGACGATGACGTTCACGCTGACGGGGCTGGCGATGGGATTGAGCGCGCTGTTTCCCAATTTTCGCGAGGAGAACCCGGCGAAGATCGTGAGCGGTTTTGGCGGCGCGCTATGTTTGGTGGCCAGTTTTCTATACATAGCAGGCGCGGTCGCGCTGCTGGCGATGGGTTCGCCCTGGGGCTGGCACGGGGAAACATCTGTAGGCTGGATATTGGGAAGCTGGGCGGGTTTCGCCGCGCTGTCGGCGGCGGCGGGGTGGATCCCGTTCCGGCTGGGGCTGCGGCGGGCGCGGGAATTTGAGTTGTAAGGGCGTCGAAACCGGGGGCTGGCCCGGAAATCTCATACGTGGGTAGCACGGGCGACTCGCCCGTCCCGGCGGGCCACTGGCCCGGCGGATCTTCTCATGCGACTTTTGCCAGCCGCGCTGCGTGACAACGACAGTCCGTGTCTCCAGCTTCCGGTCGGCGAGTCGCCGACCGTTACAGGCGGGTCGCCTGTGCTACCCACCGGTTCCGGGTCATCCCTCGAACTGGACGGCGATGACGGAGGCGTTGTGTCCGCCGAAGCCAAAGGAATTGTTGACAATTGCGGCGACCTTCATCTCCCGGGCCGTTCCCGGCACGTAGTCCAAATCGCATTCCGGATCGGGATTGTCCAGGTTGATGGTGGGCGGCACGGCGCCGCATTGGATGGCTTTGACACAGAGGATCATCTCCACCGCCCCGGCCGCGCCCAGCATGTGCCCGGTCGCCCCCTTGGTGGAGCTGACGGCGATTTTCCGGGCGTCCGGGCCGAAGACGGTTTTGATGGCCTGGGTTTCGGCGATGTCGCCCTGCGGAGTGGCGGTGCCATGAGCATTGATGTAAAAGATGTCCGACGGGTTGAGTCCGGCGTTGCGGAGGGCCATTTGCATGCAGCGGGCCGCGCCTTCGCCGCCCGGCGACGGGGCGGTGATATGGCTGGCGTCGGCGGTGTTGCCGTAACCGGTCATTTCCGCGTAGATGCGGGCGCCGCGCGCTTTGGCGTGTTCCAATTCTTCGAGCATCAGCACGCCGGCGCCTTCGCCCATGACAAATCCGTCGCGGTCGCGATCGAAGGGGCGGGAGGCGTGTTGGGGATCGGCGTTGCGGGTGCTCAACGCGCGCATGGCGCAAAAGCCGCCGATGCTCAAGGGCAGCACCGCCGCTTCGCTTCCGCCGGCGAACATGACGTTGGCGTCGCCCATCTTGAGGGTGCGCCAGGCCTCGCCCAAGGCGTGGGTGGAAGTGGCGCAGGCGGAGCAGGTTGCCAGGTTCGGGCCGCGCAAATCGTGGAACATGGAAAAGAGGCCCGAAGCCATGTTCGAAATGAGCATGGGGATCATGAACGGCGAAAGCCGGCCGGGGCCTCTTTCCTGGAGGATGAGGTGCTGCGTGGTGGTGGTGTGCAGGCCGCCAATGCCCGATCCGATGAAGACCCCCACATGGTCACGGTCCACCCGGTTCAAGTCCAGGCCCGAGTCCAGCAAGGCCTGGTGGGCGGCGGCAACGGAGAATTGGGTGAACCGATCCGCGCGCCGGACGTCTTTGGGCGACGGGAAGGCCGGCGTGGGATCGAAGTGTTTGACCTCCGCGGCAATTTGGCAGTCGAAGGCCGAGGGGTCGAAGGCCGAAATGGTGTGGATGCCGCATTGGCCGTTCAGGACGTTTTTCCAAAAGGCGTCAGTCGTCTGCCCGAGCGAGGACACCACACCCAGGCCGGTGATCACCACTCTGCGGTCTGTCCAGTTTCGCGCCATAAAAAAAGGCAGCCTGGCGTCGGACGCGCTGCCTTGTCAGTGGCCGGAGCCGCTACTTTTTCTGGGTGTCCTCGATGTACTTGATGACATCGCCGACGCTTTGCAGCTTCTCGGCCTGCTCGTCGGGGATTTCGCTGCCAAACTCCTCTTCCAGCGCCATGACCAGTTCGACGGTGTCCAGGGAGTCGGCTCCCAAATCCTCGATGAATTTGGCTTCGGGGGTGACTTGGTCGGCGTTGACGCCAAGTTGCGCCACAATGATCGCTCTGACTCTTTCCTCAATAGTTTTTTCAGGCATCGGTAACTCCGTTGTTGTTTGGATTGTCTATGCCCCACGTTGCCGGGGGCGTCAAGTTCTGTTGCATCTGTCAAGAGCTATCGCATCTTTATTCCGGTCGCGCAAGTGATTTTCGCTGCGAGCCGCATTTTCTCTACATTACCAGCCCCCCATCCACCGTCAGCACTTGCCCGGTGATGTACCCCGCGCCCGGCCCCGCCAGGAACAGCGCCGCCTCCGCGATGTCCTCCGGCTGCCCCATCCGGCGCAACGGGATGCGCCCGATGATGTCCCCCTTCGTTTCCGCCGCCAGCCCGACCGTCATGTCCGTTTCGATGAACCCCGGCGCCAGCGCGTTGACGGTGACGCCGCGGGAGGCGAACTCCCGCGCCACCGCCCGCGTAAAACCGATCAGCCCCGCCTTGCTCGCGGCGTAATTGGACTGCCCGGCATTGCCGATCAGGCCGATCACCGAGCTTATGTTCAAAATCCGCCCAGCCCGCTGCTTCAGGAAAGCACGGCTGAAGGCTTTGGTAAAGGAAAAGGCGCCCTTTAAATTGGTGTCCAAAACCGCGTCCCAATCCGCGTCGCTCATTCGCATGAGCAAACCGTCGCGGGTGATGCCGGCGTTGTTGACCAGAATGTCCACCCGGCCCGCCTCCGCCAGAATCGCCTCCGCCACGGCGGCCACGGCGGCGGCATCCGCCGCGTCCACCGCGTGCGCCCAGGCCTTCCTTCCCAGCGCGCGGATTTCCGCCGCGACTTTTTCAGCATTGTCGGCCGTGCGCGAAACGCAAGCCACATCCGCGCCCGCGCGGGCGAATTTCAGCGCGATGGCGCGCCCGATGCCGCGACCGGCCCCGGTCACGACGGCGATTTGATTGGCCAGCAGGCTCATAAAATGGCGTCCACAAAACAACGCGGCAGAGTGTTGACGGTGGAAGCGCGAAATGCAACAAGAACTTCCACTCTTTCTCCTGATCTTAATCTTGCTCCTAATCTTAATCTTAATCTCCGTGCCTTAATCTCCTTGCCGGCCCGCGCTCCGCCCCACGAACGTAACGCAATCGTAACTTGGTTTCAACAATCGGATATGATACCCCTTTTGGACTTCGATTCCTATGAGCTACCGCATCGAAAAAAGCGAGGCGCTGTCGGGTGCCCTCGGTCGAATTGCCGCGGAGGAAATCGCGCGCGCCCTGGCGCAGTTGCGCCGGCCCAACCGCGCCAAGGCCATGCACAACACGCGCAAATCGCTCAAGAGATTGCGCTCGCTGCTGCGCTCCTTGCGCGTGGCTTTTCCCAAAGCTCTGTTCCGCCGCGAAAACCGCCGGCTCGCCGCGGCCGGCCGCAAGATCGCCCCCTTGCGCGATGTCCATGTCCAGTTGCGCACCCTGGACAGGCTTCGGGCCGCCGCCGTCCCGATTGCCGAGGAAACCGAGCGCAGCCTCCGGCAGCGGGAGGACGCTTTCATGCGGAAAATCCCGGCCTTGCGCCGCGCGGTGCGGCAGATGCTTTCGGCGTCGCAGGGGACCCTCGCTTCCTGGCCGATGAAGAAAGCCACGCCGGGGCGGCTGGCGGCGGGGCTGAAGCGCATCTACAAACGGGGCCGGATGGCGCTGAAGGCGGCCCGCGAAAAACCGGCGCCGGAAAGGCTGCACGAATGGCGCAAGCAGGCGAAGATTTTGTGGCACGGCCTGGCTTTGATCGAAAGTCTTGGCCCGAAAAAGGCGGGCGTGATGATCCAACACACCAGCCAATTGTGCCAGGCGCTGGGCGATGACCACGATTTGTTTCTGGTCCTCCAAGCCCTGCGTCAGGAAAACGCGGCGCACCCGGCGCGGGATTACCGCCGTCTGTCAAGCCGCATTTCCGCCAAGCGCGTCCGCCTCCGCAAGCGCGCCTTCAAGCTGGGGAAAAGAATCTACGGCCAAAAACCGGCCGCGTTCGAGCGCCGCCTCGAAGGCTGGCTTTGCCGCAAACGCTCCAAGAAATGAGGCCAAGCGCGCCCAGCGCACAAGGCATCCATCGCAGATGGCAGGGCGGGACTCGCCCTGCGTTTTCCCGTTTTCCCTGGATGGATACCTCGCTCGTTGGCCTGTTCAATGGTTGGCCGGGACAATTTATGGTGACAGTTCTGCCCGGTAGAATCGTTGCGGATAATTCCTCACCTGGTCATCCGAGAGAATGAGCGAGCCGAGGCTCAAGGGGTTGGTTGCCAGCGGCACCCAGGTTTTCAGGTTGGTGCTGGCGCAAACCACCACGTTGGAACCCGCCGGGCCGGCAACCGTCAGAACGAACGGATTGGCGCCCCAGCTCGCGTTGGCCTGGCTGCAGGTCAGCATCAGGGGCAGATTGCTCACCGTCAGGGCTACTAGGCCGCTGGTCGCGCTCCCAAAACTGTTGGTCACCACCACCCAATAGTAGCCCGGATCATTAATATACACATTGCTTAACAACAGTGAACAGCCGGTGGCCCCGTAAACATTGCCGCCATTCGTAAGCAGATTCACGTCTTTGAACCATTGAAAGCACAACTGCTGGCCGCAGGCGTCCACGGTTAAAGCCGCATTGCTGCCCGCCATCACATTGCTGTATTGCGTGGTGTAGTACGGCGGGGACAGAATCGTTGGCGCGGCGATCGCGGCTTCGGCGGCAGAAAAGGAAATGAGGCCGCCCGCCGTCATGAACTGGCCGCCGGCATATAGCGTGCCGTTCGCCACCGCCAGCGCAAAGACCTGGTCGTTCATGCCCGAACCCAGCGGCGACCAACTGCTCCCGTTCCATTGCGCGATGTAATTGGCCGGGTCGCCGCCCGCATTCAGGAAATTCCCCCCGGCAAACACCGTGCCGCCCGACACCGCCAGCGTGCGCACCCAGTCGCTCATGCCCGCCCCCAGCGGCGACCAAATGCTCCCGTTCCATTGCGCGATGTAATTGGCCGGGTTGCCGCCTGCCGTCGTGAAATTCCCCCCGGCATACAGCGTGCCGTTCCCCACCGCCAGCGCCAAGACAGCGACGTTCACGCCCGTCCCCACCGGCCCCCAACTCATGCCGTCCCATTGCGCGATGCCAGTGGCCGGGTTGCCGCCCGCCGTCGTGAAAAAGCCGCCGGCATACAGCAGGCCGTCGGACACCGCCAGCGCCCGCACCGTGCTGTTCATGCCCGTCCCCACCGCCGTCCAATTCAAGCCGTCCCATTGCGCAACGTAATTGGCCGGGTTGCCGCCCGCCGTCTGGAAATCGCCCCCGGCATACAGCGTGCCGTCGTTCAGCACCGCCAGCGCCCACACTTGGTCGTAGGGGTCGCCGATCATGCCCGCCCCCAGCGGCGACCAACTGGTCCCGTCCCATTGCGCGATGCAAAGGGCCGGGTTGCCGCCCGCCGTCGTGAAACTGCCGCCGACATACAGCAGGCCGCCCCACTGCGCCAGCGACTCCACAGTGGCGTTGACTCCCGCCCCCAGCGGCGACCAACTGCTCCCGTTCCATTGCGCGATGTTATTGCCCACGCTGGAGAAATTGCCGCCGGCATACACCGTGCCGTCCTCCGCCACCGCCACCGCATATACTTGGCCGTTCAAGCCCGCGCAGAGCGGCGTCCAACTGTTCCAGTTGAATTGGGCGATTCTATTGGCCGGGCCGCTGCCGGCCCACGAGAAATTCCCCCCGGCATAGACCGAGCCGCCCGTCCACACCAGCGCATACACCAGGCTGTTGACGCCCGAACCCAGCGGCGACCAACTGCTCCCGTTCCATTGCGCCATGTTATTGGCCGGGTTGCCGCCCGCCGTTGTGAACTGGCCGCCCGCAAACAAATTGGTTCCATCCGTCCCCAGCGCATGCACATAGTCGTTCATGCCCGAACCCAGCGCCCACCAACTGCTCCCGCTCCATTCCGCGATGTAATTGGCCGGGTTGCCGCCCGCCGTCGAGAAAACGCCGCCGGCATACAAGTTGGTTCCGATTACCGCCAGCGCCCACACGACGTTGTTGACGCCCGAACCCAGCGCGGACCATTGGCTCCCGTCCCATTGCGCAATATAATTGACACTGTTGCCCCCCACCCTCGCCAAAGAGCCGCCTCCGCCGCCACCCGGCGCGAAATCGCCGCCGGCGCCGCCCGCCGTCGTGAAATATCCGCCGGCATACAGCGTGTCGCCCGACACCGCCAGCGCATTCACATCGTTGTTCACGCCCGCGCCCAGCGCCGACCATTGGCTCCCGTTCCATTGCGCAATGTTATTGGCCGCCTTGGTGCCCGCCGTCGTGAAACTGCCGCCGGCATACAGCGTGCCGCCCGACACCGCCAGCGCCAGGACATCGCCGTTCATGCCCAAGCCCAGCGCCGACCATTGGCTCCCGTCCCATCGCGCGATGTAATTGGCCGTGTTGCTGCCCGCCGTGGTGAAATCGCCGGCCGCATACAAATTGGTTCCATCCGTCGCCAGCGCCGTTATAGGGTCGTTCACGCCCAAACCCGGCGCCGACCATTGGCTCCCGTTCCATTGCGCGATGTAATTGGCAGGGTTGCCGCCCACCGTCGTGAAGGCGCCGCCGGCATACAGCGTGTTGCTCACCACCGCCAGCGCCATCACATCGTAGTTCATCCCCGACCCCGGCAGCGGCGACCAACCGGAACCGCCCCATTGGGCGAGGTAATTGGCCGCGTTGGTGCCCGCTGTCGTGAAATCGCCGCCGGCATACAGCGTGCCGCCCGAGACCGCCAGCGCCCGCACAGCGTCATTCATGCCCTGCCCCACCGCCGACCAACTGCTCCCATCCTATTG
>Ga0181518_10004756_pt1 | contig 11999 bp, 9 predicted proteins | sample PEATcosm2014_Bin_28_FD_119751 | JGI IMG/M metagenome (GOLD analysis project Ga0181518, IMG submission 119751) | Peatland microbial communities from MTU Mesocosm Facility, Houghton, MI, USA - PEATcosm2014_Bin01_60_metaG | ecosystem: Environmental > Terrestrial > Soil > Wetlands > Peat | place... | reverse complement strand
TGGCGGAGCAGGCAGTCTGGCGCTAATCTTTCTCTGCCCAAATTCCCTGCTAACAGGGAATTTAACAGGGAATTTTGAAGATTTCGGCCTCCCGAAGTCGCACTTCTTATCTCTAAGCTGCACATTCCAGAGGAGAAACTCTTTTCAGGCGAAAATTCGAGCAGGGAATTTTCAGGGACGTATCAGGGAATTTGATTCCGTTATCAGCGATCCGTGCAGGGAATCTTATCGCTGGGGAAGAACTGCTGAAACCTGGATCTATTGAACCCGTAAAGTTCGCGGGCGATGCGCGTTTGCCGAAGAGAATCCTAACTGCTCATGCTGCTCGACCCAGCTCAAGGGAATCTCCTGACACAATTTGTCAAAGTTCAGGTCGTGAGGCTGACGACCGGCGAGGATTGCTTCGACGATATCCGGTGCCAGGAAGGCACAGCGGAAAACCTTACCGACGTAACGATCCGTCAGTCCGGCTTCGCGCGCCAGAGATCTGATATCGAATGCTTTTCCCTCGATCACCTTCTCGTACCAGCCGTGAGCTCGCGCTAGTGCCTTGATCAACGGGATTTTAGGATGCTCGTCTGAGACGCTGGGGCTCGGCGGCACAATCAGATGCACTTCGCCGCCACACCTTTTCCTCTTCGCCTCGACGCTCAGGCTGATCAAGTCGCTCGGCGCAACAGGATTCTTTACGCTAGAGGAACTGACCTTGCCCCTGCTTTCTAATTGGGGACGCAGTTCCTTGCTGCGGATCTTGATCTCAATCTTGTTCTCCCGAAGGATGATCCGCCAGATGAAGGAGGCCAGCAGGTCCCGTAGATCCTGTGAAGACATTGAGGCGAGACGCATGGCGAGTTGTTTTGCAGCGGTGACCAGTCGGCTCGCAACCGCAGGCCTCTCTCCGGCAAGGCTCAAACCATCGAAGACCTCGGCGTCAGATTGCAGGAAGGCGAGAAGCTTCTCGATGACTCGGCTCTCCAGTTCCTGCGCCGGAACTCGCGTCGGGCCAATTCCCTCGCTCGCCACGTTCTTGATCGCGAGCTGCGAAACGTAATAGCGATACCGTCGACCTCTCCTGACGGTAAACGATGGCGTATACGGGGTGCCTTGCTCGTCCTGAACGAGCCCCGTCAATAGACTTGATGCCCGCTCTCGAACCTTGTTTCGACGCTTCCTAAGATTGCTGTTTAGCTGCGACTGGACACGGTCCCAGAGCACTCGCGGTACGATGCCTTCGTGTTCTCCGGGATACCACTGGTCGCGGTGGCGAATCTCACCGATATAGAGCCGGTTCCGTAGCAGGGCGTATAAAGCCCCGCGCGCGAAGGCCACTCCTCCCAGGCGAGCCCCGGTCTGTGTGATCCAGACCTTGCTTCTGATCTTTTCGCGGTCGAGTCGCTCGGCTAGCTTTCTGACGCAACCCAATTCGAGATAAAGGGAGAAGATCTTCGCGACCAGTTCCGCCTCTTTGCGATTCGGAGCCAGCTTGCGCCCCTCCAGGTTGTAGCCCAGCGGCACCAGTCCTCCCATCCACATTCCTTTTTTCTTCGAGGCCGCGATCTTGTCTCGAATTCTCTCCCCGGTGACTTCCCGTTCAAATTGCGCGAACGACAGCAGGATGTTGAGGGTGAGCCGACCCATCGAGGTCGTGGTATTGAACTGCTGTGTCACCGAGACAAAGGAAACTCCCTTGGCATCGAGAGCTTCGACGATCTTGGCAAAGTCAGCGAGGCTCCGGGTGAGACGGTCCACCTTATAGACGACAATGACGTTAATCTTATTCGCCGCAACGTCGTCGAGCAGTCGCTTCAGGGCGGGTCGTTCCAAGCTCCCACCCGAATATCCTCCGTCGTCATAACGTGTCGGCATCGCTCGCCAACCCTCGTGGCGCTGACTGGCGATAAATGCCTCGGAGGCCTCGCGCTGCGCATCCAGTGAGTTGAAGGATTGTTCGAGGCCTTCTTCGGAAGACTTCCGTGTGTAGATGGCACAGTGCAGTGCGGTTTTTTGATCCCGACTCATTGGACCTCCTCTGATTGGGCGTTTGTGGACTTGTTCTTGACTCCGAAAAACAGCGGTCCTGACCACCGCGTGCCCGTGATCAGGCGTGCAATCTCGGAGAGACTTCTGTACCGGGTGCCCTGATACTCGTAGCCATTGCTGTGCACGTTCACGAGATGAACCTGATCCCCCCACTGGCGAACCAATCGTGTTCCTGGGCGAATTCGTGGTACGCCAGCAACGGCGGAATCACTTCCTTCTTCGAATGCACGGCTGAGTTGGCGAAGGCGCTCGCGAGCACGGGCACTTAGTGTTCCGAACGCCTGCTCCTGGATTCGGTAAGCAAGGATCGGGATCATCAGATCTCGGCGCAGTTGTGTTGGCGGCGTGGAATCGAAGAGTTGCTTCCAGAGATCGCACAGCCCCGCTTTGCTTAGCAGGGGCAAGGCGGCAATACGTTTTGCGACCGGGTCCGGCATAGAAACCTCCAGCCGGACATTCACGCTTCCTTTGCGCGAACAATCAAGTGAAATCTCGGCATGAAGTTCAGCCCTGCCAGGGGCTGGATGGGACGCATTCTGCGGACCTTACCTAAGGTCACTACACGCCGATCTAGACGATTACGGGAGTTCCTCTTCTCTCTTCTTACGTTTGCGCAGTGCCCGCTGCGCTACCACGTGGGCGCATTCCGAGCTGCAGTAGAGTTGGTTGTGGTCAGAGAGTCGTGGAAACGGGATTCCGCAATCTGCGCGAGCGCAGCTTTCGAACTTCGCGTGGCGCAGTAGGCCCAGGTGAGTGGTAGCGACCAGCATCTCCCAGCCAGTGATGGTTTCTACTACGGCAAAGGCGCCGCCGCGTTTCCACTCGATGCCAGCGGTTCACCGCGTCGCCTTCTCAAGCAGGTACTTACGTCTTCAGCGCTCAAGCGGGCCGCCAAGATCGCGACATAGCAGCCGACGGCCCAGCGGGGCATGACATTAAACCTCCAACCTAATTTCTGGGAATTAGTGCGCCATAGATCTGAGGCGCTGGAGCAAGCACTTTGCCGGACAAATTGCACAATGTTCTTGGGAAAATGACAAATCCAAAGCCAACACTCTTTCCTGACATTCTGTGAAGAACTCCTTGGATTCGGCGGATTCGGTGCGCCTTTTTTAGGTAGGAACCTCGGCCTCGCCCGTCTGCGCCTGAAAATAACTAGGGCCGCAAAAGCTCCACAGACCTACAGACCGGGTCTCTACCCCAGTTGTTGGACTCTTAAACTAGGATTCTTGTCGTTTGCGGGCAGTTGTGTGCTGGGCGCTACAAATAGGTTAAGAAGTGTAAAGAGTTTGTGTGGCGGTGTATCCGTCAAAGCTCCCTATCAAATTGTCCATGAAACACTTTAAGTCTTCGATGCCAGCGAGAGTGTAGCTGAGTGCCACCGGCGTGTGTTGCCAATATCGTGGCAGCATGAAGTCGGGCAATTCCTCCGCTCGGCCTTTTCGTTCATGACCACTTGAAAGATCTTTGACCGCGCGTCAAGAGGCAGACCAGTAGCTCCACTCTTTTCGCTTCTTACCGTGAGGAGTGGATAAAAAACAAAACTTTACCCTTGCTTCACTAATACTTAACAGCGAATCGGAACGGTGTGTATTCCAATGTCCTACATAGAACGAACGGCTTAATGTGCTTGGAGATCCCGTGCTATCTAAGATCAACTATTCGCTCGTTACAGACAGTTAAGTCAAGGCGGTGAAGGCGAGAATCTTACCAATCTCTAAGCACGCGATGAAATCAGAAGGAGGATGCTAACTTCACCGCGCGTAAGAGCTGCGCCACTTCGGTGGTACGGATCCCGTTGCAAGTCTGCCGGGCTCACACTCCTGTCTCGACAGACTTCAACGGGAAACAGTTCCGGCGGTTCGGAGGATCATCTCCGTAAAGTTCACAACCGGCAAAGGCTATGAAGCGAATACTGATTCTAATTCTGGCGATATCGACTTTGGCTGCGGCCCGCGATAAGAAAGCAAAGGCTCGGCCGGGGCCTTATGTGTTTACCAGCAGACCGTCTGCTCAAACGCTCAAAGCGCTCATCGTCCAAGCGAATCTAAGGGAAGGCTACACGCTCGATTCCGACAATCAGCTCCAGTTTCGCTTCTCGAAACCAGCGCAGATGCCCGTCGTGGATGCGATTTTCACGGCCTCAAGCATGTGTAAGGGCATGACCACAAGAAGGGTGTGGTCGTACACCTTGGTGGAACGCAATGGCGCGACAAAGGTAACTGTTCAGCCTGTTTGGGAATATCCGGACGATTACTGCCAAACGCAAACTCAGGAGTTTATATGGAGCCGGCCAGAGGAGATTGTGGCGTTTCAAGCAATGCTAGACAAAGCTTCCACTTCGAGTGCGCAGTCTCCAAGTCCAGCTTCGCAATCGGCTATTCCCGCTTCTGCTCCAACTTCGGCAGATCAGCAGCGGCGCGCGAAACAACATGCGGCATGTCTGGAATTGGCGAAAGACAATCCCAGCATCACTTGCAAGTGAGCAGTATTCCTGCAATATTCAAGCCACGGGTTTCTTGCCCGATTCGTCTGCTGGCGTCGAGGCTCATACGGGCATGATCTGATCGGGCCAACTAGTTGCGCATCCAGATTTCCTGTGCCGCGGTGCGCCTCGGGTTGTCGACAACGTAGGGCGTAATCAGGATCAGCAGTTCGTCATCCTCTTCCTGTGTAGAACGCTGTGATGTGAGGGCGCCAAGGCCGGCAACGGTAGAGAATGCAGGCAGACCGCTCAGGCTCTTCTCGTCCGACTTGGTGATCATTCCGGCGACTACCGCCGCTTCTCCCTCTTTGAGTAGGGTTGCTCCCTTGTACTCGCGATTGAGAATGATGGGATTGCCGTTCACGGTTGTAGCGCCCAAAGTGCGGAATTGTATTTCGAGATCGAGCGATACATCAGAACTGCCGTGAACCAGCGTTTTCGCCTTAAGCACCAGTCCGATGTCCTCATAACTGACGGACGGAATCGTCGAACTAGCGGAACTCGTGAGAGCGGAAATCTGGGACGACGTTAAGCCGAGAGACTGCAACGTCGACGTACTAACAGAACTGGTTATCGACGAATAGCTGGAGGTCTGAATGGGATACCGCAACCCCATTTTGAAAGTGGCGTCCTTCTGTTGAGAAGCGCGCAACTGAACATGATCGAGCGATCGTACGGAACTCTCATTTACGGAAAGCTCGGCGGACAACTGATCGAGGCTCAGCCCGAAGAAACTGATTCCTCCTCCGAAAGTTGTCAGCGGGTTGCTCAAGATCGAACTATCCTCGCTTTCCAGTGTTGTCAGAATAGTGGCCTCACTCTCTCCGCTATTCACCCCAGATAGAGCCGCCCCAAGGCTGTAGAGATTGAAACTATCGGGTACGTGCAGCCCGATCTGCCGGGTGTAGGTGCGGCTTAACTGAAAGACTTGCAGGTCGAGCATCACCTCCGGCTTTTCGCCCTTTATCTGTCCGAGAAACTGGGTCGCGGCTTTCAGCGCCGTTTCCGTCCCACGCAGTGTAATCGTTCTGGACGCGACATCGAGACTCACGAACTTGAGGTCAAAGAGCGACTTTAGCGAGGTCATAATTTCGTTCAACTCCTGGCCTGAATCGGCGCCAGGGATGAGGAACGAGCGCATGCCCATGCGATCGAAGATGCGGTGGTTCTCGGGATTGTCGACGACGGCAAGAAGGACTGTATCGTCGAGCGCCACGCTGAATGACTTTGTGACTGCGGATGCTAGCCGCATAGCGGTCGCGAAATTTGCGTTGTCTAAATCGAATCGCACGTGACGGCTGGGAAAGTCATCGTCGAAAAGTACCGAGAGCCCATAACTCGCGGCAATCGCGGTGAGCAAACCCTTCGAATCGCCGCGATAGTGGATATCACGCGGCCCGTCGAGCGGCTTGCCGACTAGAGCATCTTTGCTGGCGACCAATTGCGGCCTCGCGGCCGGGAGTGTTTCCGCGCCGAAACAGCCTGCGGCGAACAACAATGCGAATCCGGCTGGCAGCCATCTCATAATGACTTACTGTGGAACGCTAGATGCGTAACTGTGCAAGTAACTGTGCGCGGATGCCTAGTCAGCTCAGTCAATGGTCAGCGTCATCGTGGTCGACGCAGTGATCGACGACGAAGAGGTATCCGTACCCACGATGGTCAAGGTATAGGTTCCCTTCGCCGCGTTTGTAGAACTGGATGACGATTCGGAACCACAGGCGGATATTCCAAAGCTCAGAGCAACTATCAGGAAGACACCCGCGTATGCGCGGAATTTCCCAGGGCGATATCCTAACATTCCGAGGAGCAGCATGATTCCCATGCTCATTCCCGCCTTCGCAGGGTTAAAGCCGGAAGTTGGGTGATTGTCAATCCCAGAACGCATCACGCCCCCAGTGAACAGGCGCTTGCCATTTGATCCTTTTGCCGAAGCGTTAGCACATGCAGACTCGCTAGTGTAGACAGTCATCGCGGTGGTGACTGCGCTGCTTCCGGATACAGTGGCATCGGAAATCGAATAGCACGCATTCGAAAGCGACGAACTGGTCGACACGCTCCACCCGATGGTACCGGTGTAGCCGTTCTCTGGCGTGATGGTGATGGTTGAAGTGCCTGAGCTGCCGGCGGAAACGGTCACGTTCGTGGCCGCCAGCGAAAAAGATTCGACTGTCAACGCAAGCGAGCTAACTGAAGACGCATAGGTCGGATCGCCGGAGTAAGTCGCTGTAACAACATGAGAACCGGTGGTGCTGGAAGAGAAAGTGTAGGTAGCCGAGCCGTCTGTGAGGGTAAGGGAGGAAGTCTCGGTGGTGCCATCCACTTCAATTGTCAAAGTTCCAGTCGGCGTTGTTGTGCTCGAACTCGAACCGGAAGCCACCGTAATGGTAATCGTGTCGTCCGCACCGCTCGCGGGCGTACTCGTGGCCGCCGACAACGTGGTTGCGGAGGCATCCAATGACGAGGCGGGTATCGTGGGCCAAGCTTTCAGCAGGTTGGAGAAGTCGAGCGAACCCAGGCCCGAAGCCTCGTCATAACCAGTGGTGGCCGAATATTCCGATTCTCCGGCCGCTGAGCAATAGCTTGAGCCCGCAGTGCATTGGTTTCCGCCGCTGGTGATGTCATGAAAAGCTGAAGCGTAGGTGGTTGCGTCGGCAGCCAGAGTGTAGAGCGTGGAGTTGACCACCCCTTGACCGGTCGAATTTAGTTTTTGATTAACCATCGCCAGCATGCCCGCGAAGATGGGAGCATCGAAGCTGGTACCTCCGGCCACCGTCAGATACTCGTCGTTGCTATCGCGAAAGCCGTTCGAGCAACTTCCAGTAATGCCAGTCGCTGTGGAATCGCTTGAACAGTAGAGATAACCGGCATTGTTCGGCGAGGCATCGAGCGAGATATCCGGCACCAAACGGTAGCTGCCGGAGGGGATGCCTGGCACGCCGGTTTGCCAACTAGGCCTGGCCGTCAGCGTGCTCACTCCGCCCCCGCCCGAGGAGAGTCCGTCCGACGAAGAATCATCATTCCAGACTTGTTCCGGAATGTAGGAGAGCGCCGAGCTGATGACATCGCTGCCACTTGCAGGTTCCCAATATGTTGTGTTTGAAGCAGCTACGTCGGCCGCAGGGAATTCGGTTCCACCCATGCCGGTGACATATTGACTGCTGGCGGGAAAATTGACGGCAAGCGCCTCCTGTTGTGAAGTAGTAAGATCGGTGTCCCCATAGCAGGCAGTTGAGCCCTCATCTCCAGCAGCGGCGATCACGCTCTGTCCCTGCGAGGCTGCCTGCTCCAGGACGCTGTTAAGCGATGCATAATCGCTCGACCCGAGGTCAGTCTCGCAGTCTCCATAACTGATACTGATGACTGGGGCGATAAGGGTATCGACCGCGTAGTTGAGTGAGTCCCAAACGCTGTAGTTGGAGTTGTCGCCCACGTAGACGAGAAAAATCGTGGCGCCGGTGCCGATGCCGCCCGAATATTCCATATCGATATCGGATTCGGCTTCGTCGCCCGAGCTGACGGCTGGGCTTCCGGAATTCGGAACTAGCACCAGCGTGGGATCCTTGACGGTGAGTCCGGCGGCATTCTGGAAGTTCTCCACGTCCGATAAATAGACCTCCGACTGCCCTACCACGGCGATCGACTGCCCTGTCCCGGAGTAGCCATCGTTGTAGGCCTTATTGATGTCATAAATGGTGTCGACGTCTTTCGGTGTGAGAAAGTGGTCGCCGGATTGGCTGGACGTGAAGTTCGACCTGAACCTCACCTGGGGCCTGGGGCGAAAGCTCGACAGATTAGAGACCGACAGCACCACCGAAGAGAGTGCCGCCGGGACGCTTACGTCTTTCGACGGAGCGTAATGCACTTGGCCATTGACGGTGTAGTAATGCAACTCGGTACCGAAGGCCGCTGCGACCTGTCCAGCGGTACCAGAGAAGGTGCCCCGGTTCTTGCTGCGCGAAATGCCGTCGACCGTAAATCCCTCTTGCTCGAGCCACGACTCTACCTTTGTGATATCGGAGTCGGTTACGCCAAACTGGTTGGCGAATTCCTCCGGCGTAAGCCACTTGTGATACAACGCCGAAGACGAGTTCTGCTGTTCGGAGATGAGAGCTTGTAGTTTGGCCTCTTGGGAGGCGGTGCGACTGAAGACGATGCTAATGCCGCCGAGTTTGGTTCCCGAGGGTACTTGGCCAGTGTCGTTTGCCTGGCTCGCCATTGGCGGATGAGTTCCTGGGATGGTTGTCCGCTGGGCGTTGTCAATCGCCGCCGTGATCCGAGGCGCGGGTGCCTGTGCCAGCAACGCTGCGCTGAGAAAAGACAGAACCACTAACGAAAACAAGAACCGGCCGTGCTTTCTTCCAAGGTCAAGCAATCTCGTCATCCTCATCTCGCAGATACCGTTACGCTGCAAATCTGTAACCGCCGTCTGTGAAAACAGTCGCTGCACTCAGCGGCTGGAATGGATCTCGAGTACACGCAGTCTGCCGGGAACAGGTCATTAGTCAAGAAAGATGCGGTTCCTCGCGTCCATCGCGTTAATCCTTCGTTATGTTTCTGTAAAGTTATGCATTCGCCAAGAAAAACACCCATCTGCTCTCCTTCGACTACTCGTGTCTGAAAAACAATGCGAGAACGTGACGAGGGAAGCGGCGAGGCCCTTCGGGGAAGGGTGGTTTTCGGACCCCGCCGCGCGGGCGGCCCTCTGCAACAAGTGCCGCCCTTGGTTGCTGCCATTACCCCCACAACACCTCGGCAGCAACATCGTCTCAACCACGAATTCGAAAGACACGCCCTCGCGATTACTGCACGGTCACGCTCATTTCGGTTGGCGGTATTGCCAGCATCTGGCCATCCGGATGCACCACATTGGCATCCGTGAGTGTCATCCTCGAGAGGCCCGCACTCCTTGCCAGAAATGTGACCGTGACCACAGCACCGTTGCCGGACGCTCCGCCGCTGCCCCTGGGCCGCAGTGCCGTACACTCCAAAACCCCGGCTGAAGTGTCTTCCTGATGCGAAAGGGCGACAATCTGATCTCCCTGGTCGAGGAAGCCGCCGTTGGAGACGTTCACTACTTCTAGACGGGCGGCATCGTATATCAGGCGCAGAGGCACGGAGGATGCATTTTCGACATTCGACAGCATTAGATTAACTGCGAAGGTTGCGCCTGCGTGGGTAGAGACGGAAGGCGGATCGAAGGCTGCAGTTGCCTTAGCTGCCACCGCCGACTGAGAAACGGGAACGATCGACGCCGGCTGTCCCTTGGCGCCGGCTGCTGCCGGACGATTCTCAGCGGAGTGCAACTGGATGCCGTTGGCGGTGCCAACATCGAGAGTTCGTCGGTTCAGCGGTACGATTTCGCGTGCCCGCACGATATGAGGTATCAGCGCAAACACAATTTCGTTATTCGTGGTCTCCTTGCTGGTTTCGGAAAACAAATATTTCAGTACCGGAATCTGCGACAAGCCCGGAATTCCGCTGATCGACTTGGTTTCCTGGGTCTCGAACATTCCTCCCAGCAGATTGACTTCGCCGTCTTTCAAGCGAATCTCATGCTCGATCTTCCGTTGGCCGATCTCTGGCTCGCTGATGCCACCGATGCTTACGTAGGAGGTGACCGAAGAAACGTCGAGCGAAATCTTCAGGCCGATGTCTCCATTGTCGTAAACGCGTGGCGTGATATCGACGTTGACTCCAACATCGAGATACTGAAATTGCGTGTTCACAAGTGCGCTGACCGTCGTCGACGAAACTCCGGACGAATACGATCCCGTTGCGGTGGGCACGCGTTCGCCAATCTTCAGTGAAGCCTTCTGCCCATTGATCGAACGCAATTGCGGGTTTTGGATGATCTTCGTAGAGCTGTCGCTGGCCAGCGCATTCAAACTAGCGGCTCCGATGGTCACCTGAAAATCGGTGGCATTCAAGTTGGCAAGCGAATTCAGGCTGAGAGAGTCGCTGGTAGACGATGTGGAACTGGAACCGTTGCTCGAACTACTGGAAGAACTGGTAGTGTTGCTTTGCAATTGCACGCTCGCACTGCTCGGTGGGTTGATACCGAGATTCTTGACCTTGTCTCGACTGACCTGCATGACGGCAACTTCGACAACTACTTCCGGGAGCGCCTTATCGATGTCGTGAACAATTTTCTCCGCCAGCAAAATCTGGTCTGGCGTTCCGCGCATCACAATCGCCTGCTGGGACGCCAGTTGCTGGATCCGGCTGACTTCCAATACCGTGCGCACCGCGTTGACAACGTCCTGCAATTCGGTGGGTTGCGACAAATTGGAAAGATAGAAGGTCTTTACGACGCTCTGTTCGAGTTCCTTTCGTTTTGCGGGATTATCCGCCGCGACAAAAATCGTGTTGGGGGTCACCGGCCTCCAAAAAGTTTTGGACTGCAGCGCAAGTGTCTCCAGCGCTTGCAGCAGGCTGACACCCGTCAATTCAACGCGCATGCGCCGGGAATTGTAATCGGGATCAAAGAGGACGTTGATTCCAGCCAGCTTCCCAATCGTTTCATAAATGACTTTGCTGTCCTCTGAGAGCTTCAAGGTGATCGGCAAATCAGCCACGGGCGCCAACTTTATGGGACCCTGAATGGCGTCGAGTTCAGCATTCAAGGCGTCTTCCTCGCCGTTTGAATCTGTCGCGTTCGGCGTCTGGGCCTCCACGATTGCTCGCTTCGTGCTCTCGATCTGCTGCCGGGTGATGGCACTGGAGGGATCAATTTGGAGCGCAAATTCGAATTGCAACAGGGCTTCTTTCAAGTCGCCGGCATCGCGCAGCTGTATTCCGCGATGTACTTTGACGGCCGCCGCCAGAAATTGCAGGCGCGTGGCCGCGCTGCGATAGGCAATGTTCGAGGGCTGCAGAGTATATGCCACCTTGTATGCGAGATACGCTTCTTCGTAATTCTGACTTGCCTCTTCTTTTTTCCCGCGTTCAAAGGCGGAGGATGCGGTTTCCGAAGCCGAGAGCGTAGTCATTATTAACAACAGCAGCAGAAAAACACGCAGTACCCGACAAACCCTCGGCACGAGTCTCCCCCAAAGAAATCATTTCCCGTCGTTACTTACTTCCAGCGCAGCGGCCGCAAAGCGGCTTGCTTCCGAGCGCTGTTTACGCGATGGCTGTTGTCGCAGCCTCTGTATAGACATGAACGTCGGCTCTCCAATTTCTTTCGCAAGAGATTAATTAAGAATTGTAAAGAGCGTAGCGGGGACCGAGGCAGCAGCGTTGCAGTCGTGCCCGAAGTAGGCGAAGTTGACTTCCAGCTTCGCGTACTCGAACTTTGTGTTCTGCCCAGTCTTCAGGTCCAAGAAGCTGGCTGCTTTACAACGGAACCCGTGAAGACAGGGCGCAACGGGCGCAACGTGCTGAGAGTGCGTCAGGGAACGGAGGAACAACAACGATCCAACATGCCGACGGTTCCACTGAGATCAGGACTGGTACGGTTGCGTTCAGGGAC